>ORMF010201314.1_pt1 | contig 12908 bp, 12 predicted proteins | sample 1779871 | NCBI WGS metagenome assembly ORMF01 (sample SAMEA104232316, study PRJEB22302) | groundwater metagenome | biome: forest; feature: aquifer; material: groundwater | place: USA | collected 2011-08-07 | depth 5.4 m | reverse complement strand
CAACCGGGCGAAGGAGCTGATGAAGTATAAGTGGTTTCAGAAAAAAGAGTGGCAGAATGAAATCAAGGGCATGCTCGCGAGCGGTCTCAAGTTCGAGCTCGACGCCCTCGCCAACAAGGACTTTCAGTACCTGACGAAAACCTACCTGCCGAGAAAGCTCAAAGAGAAAGATTGGCTGGATTAGGGCGTAGCGGATTGTGGAAAATAACCCTTCGACTCAAGCCCCGGCCAAGGCCGGGGCCTCTTGCTCAGGATTCCGCCCCACGGGCTTGCCCGTGGGGCTCCACTTTCGACGACCATTAAAACTCTTTCGGTAAGCCTGCCTGTTTAAGAATGCCGTTTGCGGTGTGGCGGGAGAGAATCTTGTTGTCGACCGGGAAATAACGGTTGGAGATGCGACTGTACCAAATCTCGTGATCGCCTTTGCCCTGGCGGTGAAAGTAACACCCGCTCGCCCGCAGAATCCGCTTCACATCGGGCGAGTAGTCGGCCATTTAGTCAAGGAGCGAGATAAGTTCGCGGTGGGCAATTAGATTGATAGGAACTTCGCGGATCGCGTCGCCTACCGAAGTACCGTTCGCTTGTAGCAGCTCGGGGATCATGGCGGAGAGTTTTTCCGCCAGAGCCTCAACGGTCTCGGCCTCTGTGATGAGCCCGGGGACATCGTCGCTGGTCGCGACCCAGACTTTGGCCTCGGGATCCCATTCAGCGTTTACGGTGATTTGCTTTGTTGGCATTTAACGAAAGTCTAGGCTGACGACTTCACGTTGTCAAATACCTGATTCTCTCCGTTAAGCAGAGTGGTCTTTCCTCCGGAAGAAAGCCTTCCAGCCTGAATTTAGAGATGTGGAGAATGGCGGGAGAAAAAGCGCTAAACCATCACGATCTTGGCGGGAGGGAAGCCGTTGAAGTTGGCGACGGCGCTGGCGGAGGAGTAGGCGCCGATATTTTTCACGTAGACCACGTCGCCCACGTAAAGCTCGGGAATTTCCACGTCGAGCGACAGCGTATCGAAGGAGTCGCAGGTCGGCCCGGCCAGCGCGCTCAAAAACGTCTGGCCGCGGCGCAGCGTCTTGAATTCATACTTGCAGTGATCAAAGACCATTCCTGAAAAGTCCCCGTAAACCCCGTCATTGAGATAGTAATAATTCTTGTTGCTGCGGAACGCTCTGCCGGTGACCTGGGTCACCAGAATGCCGGCCGGCCCCACCAGGAAGCGGCCCGGCTCGGCGATGAACTGAACTTTCTTGTCAAAGAGCCGGCGGATCTGCTTGCGGATCTCGAACGCCATGCGTTCGAAATTGACGCCAATCTCATCGTCGAAGTGCTGGATGGGAAAGCCGCCGCCGATGTCCATGATCTTGAGCGGCACGTCGTTTTCCTTGGCTTCGTCGAAAATATGCGCGGAAATTTCCAGCGCCTGCAGATAATTTTCCACGTTCTTGGATTGCGATCCGACGTGGAAGCTCAAACCCGCCGGTACCAGGCCGAGGGAACGCGCCTTGCGCAAAATGAGATAGGCGTTTTCCGGATCGGCGCCGAATTTGAGCGAGAGGTTGACCATGCTTCCTTCATTGCCCACTTTGATGCGCAGCAGCACATGCGCCCCCGGATAATGCTCGGCAATCTTGTAAAGCTCCGGCTCATTGTCGAAGGTCATCATACGCACTTGGCGCCGGCGCGCCGTGACGATATCCTCGGCCGACTTGACGGTGTTGGCAAAGATAATTTTGTCTCGCGGGGCGCCGAGCGAGAGCACCAGTTTCATCTCCGAAGCGCTGGCGACGTCGAAGCCGGCGCCCAGTTTAACGAATGTCTTGACGACCCTGGGGTGCGGATTCGCCTTGATGGCGTAATAGGGCGTGACTTCGGGCAGGCATTTGCGGAAGCGCTGGAACTGCCTCTCAAGAACACTGCGGCGGATCAGCATGAACGGCGTGCGATGCCTCTTCAGCATCGCGCGGATCAGATTTTCGACGCCGCTTAGGTCCGGTTTGGTTTTCGCCGGCTTCGGACTAGCGGGCGGGTTTGGCACCGGGATAGGCACGGTTTCTCTCCGCGTGATCGACCAGAAAGGTGGTGAACTGCCAGACGTCCTCCTCGGCGGGACGGGGAATGTCGAAGCGAGTGAATTGGGTATTCAAATTCTTAAGCGGCGTCCAATCCACCGCCTCGGAAACGAACGGGCTGATGTAGGGAATGCTGATTTTTAAAATCGACTCGTGATCGATGTCGTCGGGCAGACAGACGCCGCGTCGCGGATTCTCGATCATCCAGATCGCCGCCGCCACGACGGAGATGGCGACTTGCAGCGTGGTGGCCTGCTGGTGCGGTACATGCTTGCGCGCATCGTGGATGCTCAATAGACTGCCGCACCACCAGGAATTGAAATCGTGGCCCATCAGCAGCACGCCGAGCTGGTCCTCGCCGTCGACGATCTCGTCGCTCATGATGCGCTGGTTTTCCTGCAGTTGGTACTGGCGCATTTCCAGCTCGTGCAGTGAATTGATCGCGACGTCCGCCGGGCAGTACGCATAGTGGACCGTGGGACGGTACACCGCTTCGCCGTTTTGCCATACCGTCAGCCGGTCGGAAATGCTGAAGGCCTCGCCGTGGCGGATCACCATGCCGGTGATCTCGCCGCAGGGCACCCAGGAGCGAACCCAGGTCTTCATGCCGAGGGTGCGCAGGCAAATTTGATTTCTCGGCCCGGTCTTGTGGAAAAAGGCGTTCTCGGGGACGTAACGTTCGTGCGTGCCCCAGCCCAGTTCGGCGGGCGCCACGCCTTCTTCGAAGAAGCCTTCGATGCTCCAGGTATTGACGAATTCATTGACCTGCTTGGGCTGATCGGTGATCTGGGTATCGCGCTCGCTGATGTGGATGACTTTGACGTCGGCGAGCTGGGCGAGCGCCGGGAAATTTTTGTTGGCGAGAGCTTTTTCCAAGCGCGGGCGCCGCGCGTCTCCCGGTTTCTCGTTTAGAATTTTCTCGGCGATGCCGAGCAGGGCATGTTTCGTGAAATGGGAGACCAGGCCCGGATTGGCGCCGTGATCGACCACCGCGGACGTTCCTTTGTTGTCGCCCCACTTCTCGATCATCTTCCGCATGGTCATATGACGGTTGTAGAGTGTGTATTGGGTCGGGTCGTTGCGCTGCGAATCTTGGTAAGGATTCCACACCTCGACGGAGGTGTTGACGTAGAGCACCTGATGGTCGCGGCACCACTGGAGCATGGCGTTGCATTCGATATTCCACGCGAGATCGATGATCAGGTCGCCGGCGCTGACGTATTTGGCCAGCAGTTGCCGGTAATTTTCTTCCGTCACCCGGTCGAAAACATAATTGACGCCGCGTTCCAAAGCCTCCTTGACCCGCGGGCGGTTGTCGGCAAAATCCATGATCGTGATATTCTTCGCGGGCATGTCCATGAATTTCAGCACCAGCGGCACGGCGCACTGGGATACCGAACCGCAGCCGATGATGAGTAATTTTCCGTTAAACTGCATGCAGAGCTCCGTTCAATTGAGAGGGATGAGCGGAAGCTACCGGATGACGGGCTTTATTTCAACTGAGCGACAGCTTACCAAACGGCGGCGGTAGGTGGCGCGGGGGTGGGTGTGAGTACTGATGTAGTTTTCACGCGCCCGATGCCCCGCCGTTCAGCGCCACTCATGCTTGGGATACCTGCGCTGCAATTGCTGTTTGAGCTTCGGATAGGTGTCTCGCCAGAAAACCGCCAGGTTCTCCGTGACCTGCACCGGGCGGTTGTTGGGCGCGAGCACCTGAATGCGCACCGCAACGCGGCGGCCGGCGATTCGTAGCGCGTCTTTGACGCCGTATAAATCCTGGATGCGGGCCGCAAGCGTCGGCGGACCGTCGGTTGAATAGACCACCTTCGCGGCACGGCCGGCGGGCAAGGTAATCCGCTCGGGCGCATGCTCCTCGACACACGCTTGTTGCTGCCGGGTGAGCCATGACTTGACGACGGGCAAAACCGGGCGATCTTTGATTTCGTTGTAGCTGAACGCGCCGTCGCAAATTTGCTCGATCATGACGGCCCGGTCCTCCGCGCCGATGGGCGGCAAGGCCAGCTCCGGCATCCATTCGCGTAACCGATTGACGCGCAGGATCCATTGTTCGACCGACTCGTTCCAGTTCTCCAGAGCGCAGCGGCCGGCGGCAACTTCGCGCGCTAGAAGACTCGCCGCTTCGTCAGCCGGTGGATTGTCTAGGAGTTTCTCTTCCAGAACCAGATCGCGGAAGCGCGTCTCCTCCCGGGCAATGACCCGCCGCAACGTCGGATCGAAGGCGACGGCGCGGACTGCTTTGAAGTCGTTTGGGAAAAGCTCGCGCAACCATTCTTCTTTGACCGCCGTGGCGAGATTCAGCATGACATTCAAATTTCGCTCCCTGCCGCCGCCGCTTTCCACCTCACGTATTTCAGAAGCAACAAAAAGGGGCGCTTTCACGACGCTCTCGCGGGCTAACACACCGCGCCTACTATGGACTAGTGCGCAACGCAGCGAGCCGGCGTCCAGACGCTTGGCGAGATGGTCGGAAAAACCCACCAACACGCAGCGCTGCACGGCGTCTTGCGCAACCGGCTTCTCGCTGATGTCCAACCCCTCATCCGCGGCGATACGCAAAAATTGCTCGAATAACGGACCGACCTGACGCGCCGCTTGCGCGTGAACCCCCATGCGACGGCAGCCTTCGACGTGATAGCCGTTGCGCTCGGCGTAGCACCAGGCGCGCATCAGTACGAAGAAATCCGACTCCGTCTCTGCGCCGAGCAGATCGTCGCGCGGGTCTTCGACCTGTTTTCCTTGTCGGCGCATGAGTAAGTCCCGCCCCTGCGTGAGCGCGGCGATCAACGCGACCGACCGCACGCAACCATACTCTTGGGCGGCCAGCAGCATGCGCGCGTAGCGAGGATGGACCGGAAAGGCGAGCATGCGCTGTCCGAGCGCTGTGATGGCGCCGGTCGCGCCGTCGATGGCGTCCAAATCGATTAGCAGCGTCTCGGCGCGTTCCAGCGCGCGCGGGTCGGGGGGCTCGAGCCAGCGGAATGACTTCGCGTCGTTCACGCCGCTCGCCTTGAGCGTCAGGATCACCTCCGAGAGATCCAGCCGTTTCACTTCGGCGAGTTCCTGGGCAGGACGCGCGCTCTGCTCATGCGCCGTCCAGAGACGCAGGCAGTGTCCCGGCGCGGTGCGTCCGGCACGGCCGGCCCGCTGGTCGGCCGCGGCGCGGCTGATTTTTTCCACCAGCAACGTGTTAATGCCGCGATAGGAGTCATAACGGGGAATACGCGCCAAGCCGCTGTCGATCACCAGACGCACGCCGTCGATGGTGAGCGAGGTTTCGGCGACGTTGGTGGCGACGACGATTTTGCGCCGGTCATAGCGGGCCACCGCCGCGTCTTGCTCGACCGGCGGCAATTCGCCGTGCAGTGGAAAGACGACGAACTCCTGCCCGAGCGCAGCGCGCGCCGCCTGCACGGTGCGCGCAATCTCATAGGCCCCGGGCATAAAAATGAGCGCGTCGCCTTGGGAATGCTCGCGCACCAGGCGCTGGAGCTCTTTGACCGCAAGTTCCCAGACGGGCCGTTCGCCGGCGGTTCTGGGCAGATATTCGATGGCCACAGGGTACGTGCGGCCCGCTGACGACAACAGCGCGCAGGGGTGAAGATACTTCTCTACCGTGGCGACATCCAACGTCGCCGACATGACTAGGATGATGAGATCGGGCCGCGTCGATTCCTGGATTTCGAGAGCGCGGGCTAGCGTGATGTCGCCATAGAGATGGCGTTCGTGAAATTCGTCGAACAGGATCGCGCTGACGCCCTTCAAGTCGGGATCGGCGAGCATCCGGCGCAGCAACACCCCTTCGGTCGCGAAACAGATGCGCGTGGCGGGAGAGGTTACGTTGTCGAGCCGCATCTGATAGCCCACCGCGCCGCCGAGTTTTACGCCGCGCGTTTGCGCGACCCACTTCGCGAGCATGCGCGTCGGCAACCGGCGCGGCTGCAAAACCGTCACCTGGCCGTCGCCCAGCAGACCGCCGTCGAGCAGCATCTGTGGTACCTGGGTCGATTTGCCCGAGCCGGTGGGCGCGGTGAGAACCAGCCGCTTTTGCTTGGTCAGGATTTCGAGCAACGATGGCTCGATCTCGAAAATAGGTAAATCCGGCTGTCGCATCGCTCGATGTAATTGAACACAATCAATGGAGAGTTGCCGTTACGCGTGTCTCCCGCCCTGACCTAATTATTCTCATGTTGTTTCTATCAGGACTGAAATAGCGGCAAAAAGGAAAGTCGGGGGATTGAAACAGTCCTATGGTCTCCAATGCGGCGGGTAGGTGCGCCGGTAATTCGGCAGCGCTTCGATGCGCCCCACCCATCTGGCGATGTTCGGAGATGTTTGCGCCAGCGGGAGCAAGCCTAAATTCAACGGCTGGGCGGCTTCTTTGGAGGCGGCGCGCAAGAGCAATTGGACCAACGGGAATACGCCGATGTCCGCGGCGGAAATCTTGTCGCCAACCAGCCAATGTGCGCCGGCCAAGCGCTCGTCGATCAACTTGAGTTCGTGGCGAAGCGTTTGAGCGGCCTGTTGGATCTCTTCGACTTTGTCCAATCCTTTGCCGAAGAAAATCGGGCGAACGACCTTGTCGCCGGCGCTCACGATATAGGATTCACATTCAGCGAGCGCGCGCCAGATCAAACCCGTTTCTTCGGGCGTTTTGCCGAAGAGCGGCGGATCGGGATATCTGCGATCGAGGTAACTCATGATTGCGAGCGACTCGTAGAGAACGAAATCTCCATCTTTAAGCGTAGGGACTTTGCCGCGCGGGTTGAGACCAAGATAGGCTGGCGCTTTATGTTCGCCTTTGGAAAACTCCAAGAGTTTCGATTCATATGCCAGCCCTTTCACTTCCAATGCCAGCATTACCCGCCAAGCGAACGGACTGCCGCTGCCCCAATAGAGTTCGATTGCCATGGTTTTACCCTTTCTATGGAATTTGACCGTTGATTAGTTAGAAGCCAACCGTTGCCGAGATTTTACAAGCCATCGAACGCTGCATCCTCTCACCGAGCTTCCTCACTAATCGGAGGGATGGATGTCGTAATGCCTTCCGCCGCGGCAGCAACATAGGCGTATTCTCGCGCGCTAACGGTCGGGAAATAGGCAGCGTGTAGAGAGGTACAAGACTCCGAATCCCGATACATTATATTGTATTCCCTCAATCCCGTAGTCCAAGGGCCGGCACGACAAATTTCGGCTCATCCGAAGCGCTGCCTCAATACCTTGGTAATAGCCGGGCAGGTGAGCGAGGGTGCGATAGCCCATCTGCTTATAGAAAAGCTGAGCTTCTTCGTTACCCATCCGCACTTCCAGGGCGACATTGAATATGCCCGCCATGACGGCGCATTTCTCGAGCCACTCGAGAAGTCGGCGTCCGACGCCAGCCCGTCGATACCTCGGAGCCACGGCGAGAAGGTCCAAGTGTGCGTCGTTGTCGCCGTAGCGCATGATTGAAAACCCGGCAATGTTCCCGCGAACGCATGCCACGAGTACGTTGACGTTAGGGACGCGAATGCTCGCTGCTACCCGTATCGGCGTCCAGCGCCAGCGGAGACCGTATTCGACTAAATTCCGCGACAAATTGGCAATGGTCGCAGCCTCTGCCGGTCGCGCCAATCGCAAAGATAGCTCAGAACTTGTCATGAGGTGATGGCCTAACGCACAGTACTTTTATCCTCCAAAGCCCGGGAGCAATCAAGTTCTACAAAGACTGACAGGGAAGATTCTCCTCGCTTGGGTCGTCTTGAGGTTGACTCAAAGACGGTTGACAGGGCGCGGATGCTTGTGCGATCAATCACGTTGAAGGCTCGGCGTGTGAGACTTCGAGCTCATCAGAAGAGGCTGGTTATATGAAATGTTCCAATCTTGTCCGCGGCGTTCTTTGTTGCCTGTTGCTTCTCCCGGTCACAACTCTGCACGCGCAATCGTCGCCGTCTCTTGTGGAAGCTGCGAAGAAAGAAGGCAAACTCGTCTACTATACCGTCCTGACTCTTCCCGAGAGCCGGGCCCTGGTGACGGCCTTCGAAAAAAAGTATCCCTTCATCAAAACTGAATTGTTCCGCCTCGAAGGGGACAAGATGCGCGCGAAGATTGCAACGGAAGCGCGAGCCGGTCGCTACACGGTCGACATCACTTCAAATAGCATTACCAACATCGGGCTGCTCATGCGCGACGGCATGCTTGCACGCTACCAGTCCTCTGCGCGTGAGCGGATCTGGCCGGGGCTTAAAGACCGCGACGGTTACTGGACGGGTCTCTATGTGCGTCTGTACGTGATCGCGTACAACACCAAAATGGTTGCGCCGCGCGATGCGCCGCGCGACTGGTGGGACTTGCTCGACCCCAAGTGGAGCGGGGAGAAAATTGGGCTGGATGAAGAGATCGAACTGTACGGCTCCCTCGTAGTTCGCTGGGGAAAAGCAAAGGCGGAAAAGCTATTTAAGGGACTCGCAGCTCAAAAACCCATGTTACGCCGCGGTCACACCCTCATTGCTCAGATGATGGCCGCGGGGGAATTTCCCGTTTCCATTGCTTACGGAAATCGCATTGAAGAGATGAAAGGCAAAGGGGCCCCCGTGGACTGGGCAAGCACGGCCGACCCCGTCGTCGCCTCGCCCAGCGTGATCGGGATGTTTGCGCAATCGCCCCATCCGAACGCAGCGCAGCTGTTTATTGACTTTGCCCTTTCGGCGGACGGTCAGTCCCTGCTGAGAACTTTCGACCGAGTCGCCGCCCATATGGACATTCCCGCCCCTGTACCCAAGCTCGATCTGAAGAACCTGAAGGTCTTCTTTGTCGACACCACAGTTCCTGGGCGATTTGAGGAGTTTCAAAAAGATTACCAGGCGATTTTTCGCTGACGGGGATCAAAAAACGGACCGGCTACTTTTCTTTTCATTCCTCGGATGCCCGCGCGTCCGCAGCGCCGTTGTTGGTCTTATCTTCGGGCCTCATCGCCCACAGACCGCTCTTGGTTCAGCCTGGATTCGCAGTTGAAGGTATAATCTCTATTGAGCGAGGCGTGAGACTGGAGTAGCGAAGGCACCGATCTCAACAGTATCAAAGTCGTTTTTCGTGCTTGGCGATCTGTTGTCAGCGGGTTACGGATGCCACTCAGGGCACCGCTGATCTCAACGCTCTTAGAGGCAGAGGTCCATTGCCTTCGCTATGGAAAGCTCGCACCTCGCTCCGTGTCCTAACTTTTAAACACGCAATCCGGGTTCAGTAATTGTCGAGCAACTTAACAATTTTGTCCGCCGCGACTTCGGCGCCGTTGAGGGGAACCGCGGGCCAGTTTGGCGGTTTCTGTAAGAGCGTTTGCAGATACGGGGCGATGTTCCCCGATAAGAGTTCGCTCTGAGGAATAAACTCGGCGGTGGCGCAGTCACGCACGGCCTCCACGAGTCTGGGGTATTCCGGGAAGTCACCCCGGTCGGTGTAGAGCATCGGCAACCGATGGGCGATCGCGTCGGCTACAATGCCGTAGCCCGGCTTGGTGACGATCGCGTCCACGGCTCGAACCAAATCTTCGTATTGCGGCTGTTCATCCGGGAGAACGAGGAGATTGCCTTCGCTCATATGTGTCTTCCCGGTAGCGACGAAAAAATACTCGCGCAGCCGGCGCAATTTCTCCCATGGCAACCGCTCGAGGCCCAGGCCGCCGAAACTCAAGAGAATAATGGTGGCTGAAGCAGGGAGTTTGAATTTCGCTCTCGCTTGCTCTTTGGAAAGAGATGAAATCCGGGCGAGCCATGGAATCGGCTTATGGCGCGGGAAAACATTCATATCGCAAGGATAAGGCAGAGTCAGCGCGAGCCCGGCCTTGTTGTAGAAACTCTCAATCTCTTCAATCAAGGGCAAGAAGTCGGGGTACTCCCGCAGATACGCCCGATAGATGACGTCCCAGCTAAAATTTGTGATCGCCACCGAGGGGACCGAGGCGCGGGCGGAAATCTCAAAGCAAAGCGGTGGAATGTCGACGACGACGAGCTTTATCTGCTCGCTTTTGATAAACTGAATTTCCTGACCGATCAGCTTTGGAAAGCTCTGGCGTAAAGATTGGCATGCTTCCAGCGTCTCTGCGAGCCCCATGCTCAAACTGTCCGATTGTCGAATCCCGACATCAATGGATTGCCGGTGATATATTACCGAAGGATGGAGGAGCCACGACGGAGCCATGGTGCGGACGTGTATCCGCAAATCGGGCCGCGCCTTTCTTAGACTGCGGATGACCTGATTCGAGCGCACTGCATGGCCGAAGCCGTGGCCAGTGATATAGTAGACAATTGAACTCATGCGGGGTTGGATATATGTAGTCGGGGAGGTTAAGTTAAGTGGGCGGTTGGGAATTGTCAACGATCGCTCGGTTTATTGACCGGCTCTGCCACCACAAGAGGAGGAATTGAAGTATGACAGGAACCATTAAGAAAATCATCCGGGAAAAGAGCTACGGATTTATCACCCCTGACGACGGTAGCGACGAGGTCTTCTTTCACCGTGGAAGTCTAGCTCCGCGCACTCAAATCGAAGACTTCAACGAAGGAGATACCGTGCAGTTCCAAACCCGCAAGGGTGATAAGGGCCCGGTAGCTCTCGACATGAAAGTTCGCTGAGCGCAGTTTCGAAACCAATCTTGGGAAGGGCTCGTCATGGCGACCAAGGTCAATCTCGCAAGTTTGAAGGGAGACTTCGTTGCCGCGCTCAGAATCATTTCCCATGAAGGACTGAGCGACGCCTTCGCCCACCTGAGCGCGCGGGTGGAGGGCGGCAAGAAGATGCTTTTCATGCCGCGCAAGAGTCCGGCTTTGGTAAAGTCCAAAGATCTTTTTGTCGTCGATTTCGATAAGCTTGTATCGCAGTCGGCGGTTCACCAGGCCGTTTACAAGGCCCGGGAAAACGCCGGCGCCGTCATTCACTTCCATTCCCCCGCGGTCATTCTATTGAGCGTCGTCGGCCAGACCGTTCAGCCGATGCACAACTACAGCGCGATCTTTTACGAGGGTGTTCCCGTCTTCGAAGGAACCGGCCAGGTGGAGTCCCCGGAGCGCGCAGGGGAGATCGCCCAAATCCTAGGCGCCGCCAAAGCGGTTATCCTGCGCGGCCATGGCGCCGTGGTGGTGGGCCAATCGATCCGGGAAGCCTGCATCTTGGCTCTCTACTTGGAAGAGTCGGCGCGCTTACAAGTCGAGACGCTGAAGCTCGGCACCCCGAAGTTCTTTTCCCGGCAGGAAGCCGAACGGATCGCCAAGCGGACCTTCAAGCCTGCTTCCACGGAACGGGCGTGGGAACATTTCCAAAGTAAGATAAGAGCTTGATCCTCTGACTTAAACTCATTATCTTTTTAAGCTGGAGCTCAGGTGATAAACCCGTAACAGCAGCACAGGTTGCTCAGGTAATTGGAGGTGTCGTATGAAACGAGACGGAATCGTTGTCGCAGTCGCTGTTTTTTCACTGCTTTTGCAGATTCCCGCAGCATCGGCACAAAGCTTGAAGACGGTCTACATTGGACTCGTTTCCATCACGCCGTCCAACGCGCCAGTAATTGCGGCGGCCGAAGGTGGATATTTCAAAAAGCAGGGACTGGACGGCAAGCCCCTCGTAATGTCCGGATCAACGACTGCGCTGGCGGCAATGCTGTCCGGAGATGTGGGCTTCATCAATGTCGCCGGTTCTGGCCTGATCAACGCGTATCTTGGCGGCAGGGATGCTGTAATGATAGCCGGCTTAGTCAATTTTGCACCGTACGATCTCATCGTCGCGAAAGGCATAAATACGATCGAGGATCTTAAGGGTAAGAAAGTCGGGATAGCTCGGTTTGGTGGCTCAGCGGATTTTCTTGCCCGTTACGGACTGGAAAAACATGGCATTAAACCTGGCAAGGACGTGACGATTCTTCAAACTGGCGGAAATGCCGAGCGCCTGTCTGCCGTTTCTCAGGGTGCGATCCAGGCGACTTTGCTGGAACAAGGATTCGCCTATCAAGCTAAAAAGGCCGGCTTTCGTTCGTTACTGGACTTCTCCACGATCGGTTTAGACTACCAGCATTCGGGTATTGCTACGACCAAGTCCTTTATCGCGAAAAACCGCGAGCTAGTCACCGGTTTTCTCAAGGCGTTGATCGAGGCAACAAATCGTTACAAGAATGACCGGTCGTTCGGTATTAAAGTTTTAGAAAAACATCTCCGCATCTCTGATCTTGATACGCTAAATGCTACGTACGATTACTATGCCCCCAAAGTGAGCGCCGTTCCCTATGTCAATCTCAAAGGCATGAAGTTTCTTTTGGATACGACGGCGGAATCCAATCCGAAAGCGAAGAACATCAAGCCAGAAGAGATCGGCGACAATACGCTTCTAAGGGAGATTGAAGCAAGCGGCTTTCTCAAGTAGGTCTCCCCCGAACCTTAATCCAACAGCCCAACGTTCTCGACGCAAATCAACTGTAACTCGCTCGGTTCTCTTGCTCCAAAGTAAATAGCGGGCCTGGCCGATTTCGTAGACCGCGCATACCTGTTAGGATTTGAGCGAGAACCAGTTAGCGAAGAAAATTTCATGGGTTCCGAGCATACGAACCATCTTATTCACGAAACCAGTCCGTATCTCTTGCAGCACGCGCATAACCCTGTCCATTGGTATCCCTGGTGTAAGGAGGCTTTCGAGAGGGCAAAGAGTGAAAATAAGCCCGTGCTACTCAGTGTTGGCTATTCCGCCTGTCACTGGTGCCACGTCATGGAACGGGAGTCGTTCGAGAACGAAAAGATCGCGGCTCTGATGAACGAGCTGTTCGTCAACATCAAGGTCGATCGCGAAGAACGGCCGGACCTT
>ORMF011263288.1_pt1 | contig 12911 bp, 11 predicted proteins | sample 1779871 | NCBI WGS metagenome assembly ORMF01 (sample SAMEA104232316, study PRJEB22302) | groundwater metagenome | biome: forest; feature: aquifer; material: groundwater | place: USA | collected 2011-08-07 | depth 5.4 m | reverse complement strand
TCGACAGAGCCAGCGCCGGCCAATCAAAAGGCCCGCCCAGGAAGGCTGAGCGGAACCCTTCGATGAAGCCCGCCAACGGGTTCAGTGACAAAACCCATTTCCAGCGCTCGGGCACGGACTTCGAAGAATACACCACCGGTGAGGCATACATCGCCAGCTGTAGGAAAAACGGGATCACGTACCTGAAATCGCGGTAAGCCGCCACCAGCGCCGATAACAACACGCCCAGCCCCAGAGCCATCAGCATGACTCCGACCAAAAGAAGTGGGATGGCCAGGAGCCCCACTTGCAAGCCCACGCCATAAACCAGCGCCAGCACGATCATCAGCACAGCCGAGATCAAGAAGTCCACCAACCCCACGCCGGCCAGCGCCAGTGGTATAAAAACGCGGGGAAAATAAATCTTGGTGACCAGATTGGAGGCGTTGATAAGCGACGTCCCGCAGGAAGTGATGACGTTCGAGAAAAATGTCCACGGGATCAGCGCCGCGTAAACAAACAGCGCGTAAGGGTGTCCATCCGAAGGCAGCTTGATCCAGACGCCGAAGATCAGCGTAAACACGGCCATGCTCAACACCGGCTGTATCAGCGCCCATAGGCAGCCGACGGCCGTCTGTTTATATCTCACCTTCAGGTCGCGAAATACCAGCACGCCCAAAAGTTCGCGATAGCGCCATAGCTCGCCAAAACGCAGCGCCGCGCCTCTGTCGGCTTGTATCGTTGTTACCGGTTTGGACATCCCCCTCCCCCTCGCATTCACAGCTCCGCCCTTTCAGTCACATCCATGACTTCCGGGTTTGTTTTAAACGTTCTCCACCAAACAGGCGTCCACTTCCACCGAGATCGAGGCCTTCAACGCGTCGATGGAAACCACGAGCCTGCATCTCTTGCTGTCTTTGCGCACGACATGGCCTTCGATGCCTTTGAAAATGCCGCTCTGCACGCCTACGCGCGCGCCAACATCCAAATAAGGAAACGGGTCCACAGCCAGGTCTTGCAAGACAATATTTTTTAGCGCGTCGATGACTGCCTGCCGCACCGGCACCGGGGCTGAGGCGGCGCTGATAAATTTTACGGCGCCCTTGGTCTTCAGCGCTTCGCGAAGCTCTTGCGGCGCGCCCTTCACGAACACGTAACTTTTGAATAGCGGCTCTTCGACGGTTACCGTCCTGTCTGACCACCGCTTTTTGATGCGCCTCAGCGGAAGAAAACATTCGATGCGCCTTTTTTGAAGCTCGCCATCAATGAGCTTCTCGTGCCGACTTTTTGTGTACAAAGCGTACCAATGGTTTTCCATAATCAGCCTTCCGACCCCCTTTTAAGCACTTCCAAACAACGGGGTTTCAGTGGATGACGCTTGATAAATTTTTTCCTCTCCAAGGCCTTCAGATGATCCAGAACCGAACTCGGCGCTATCTTGAAATTGCTGCCGATTTCGCGAAGGCTGGGCGGAAAGCCGTTGGCCGACAAAAAGCTGCTGATAAACATCAAAATTGCCTGCTGCTTGGCGGTTAATAAGGTCGCTGATCGCATAAAGCGTAGTATACCTAACGCTTGTTAGTATTTCAAGATTAACTATTAGAGCAGTTTTTTAACTAATTTTAATTAATAGTAGGTATAAATGACACTAAATCATAAAAAAGCGTTTCAAGGCCATTTATTACATAACCTTTTTATATTGAATGGGTTGTGAAAATTAAAGGCCCGCTGCAAATTAAAAAAATTTCCAGCGGGCCTTTTTTTGAATAAATCGGGGAATGGCTAGCGGATTTTTCCTTCGTTTCTCAGCGCTTGAATGTCGGCGTCCACCATCAAACGCACCAGCTCTCTGAAACTGGTTTTGGGCTCCCAGCCGAGCTTCTTTTTCGCCTTGGAGTAATCTCCAAGCAGGATGTCCACTTCCAGAGGGCGGAAAAAGCGCTTGTCGATGACTACATATTTTTTATAGTCCAGGCCGGCATAGCGAAACGCCTCTTGCACGAACTCTTTGACCGTATGGGTCTCGCCTGTGGCAATCACATAATCATCGGGCTTGGGCTGCTGAAGCATCAGCCACATCGCCTCAACATAGTCCTTGGCGTAGCCCCAGTCGCGTTTTGAGCTTAAATTCCCAAGAAACAGCTTGTCCTGAAGGCCGTGCTTGATACGCGCGACGGCGCGCGTGACTTTACGTGTGACGAACGTCTCGCCGCGGCGCGGAGATTCGTGATTGAACAGGATGCCGTTGCAGGCGTAGATGCCATAGCTGTCCCGGTAGTTCACCGTGGTCCAGTAGGCAAAGAGCTTGGCCACCGCGTAGGGGCTGACCGGGCGAAAAGGCGTGTCCTCGCGCTGCGGTGTCTGCTGCGTACGGCCGTAAAGCTCACTGGAAGAGGCCTGATAAAACTTGGTCTTGATGCCCGAGTCCACGATGGCCTCGAGGATGCGTAACGCCCCTAGTCCGGTCACTTCGGCCGTATACTCGGGTACCTCGAAGCTGACCTTCACATGGCTTTGCGCGGCGAGGTTGTAAATCTCGTTGGGCTTGACGGTGCGTAGTATCCTGTTGATAGAGCTGGCGTCGTTCAAGTCGCCATAGAGCAGCGACAGTTTTCTTCGGGTGCCCTCAACGTGCAGATGGTCGATGCGCGAGCGGTTGATGGAGCTGGAGCGCCTCACTACGCCGTACACATGATATCCCTTATCCAGCAAATATTCAGCCAGATAGGAGCCGTCCTGGCCGGTAATGCCCGTGATCAATGCCTTCTTCACTCCAATTCTCCTTTTTTTGGAACGCTATTTGTTTGTTTCGCTGTAATAGTTTTTGTAGGTTTTGTAATAGCGGTAACGGTAGGCCTCTTTTTCGTAATTTGCGCGGTTAATCACCACGCCGATCAGAGCGTGCCCTATCGCGTCGAACTTTTCTTTGACGCGCTGGGCGATCTTTCTCTCGATCATGCCCGAACCGCAGACGAGGATGCCGCTGTGTATGTGCTTGGCCACAATCAGCCCGTCAGGGATATAGAGCACCGGCGGCACGTCGATGACGATGCGGTCAAACTGGCCGGACATGTGGTCGAGAAACTGCGCCATACGTTCGGAGGCCAAAAGTTCGGATGGGTTGGGCAGAGGACTGCCTCCGGTGACCACCTTGAGCCCTTCCATGACCGAGGACTGCATGATCTCTTCCATCGTGGCGCGGCCGCTCAGGTAGTCCGACAGGCCGCGGTCGTTGCGAATATCCAGATAGTTGTGGACGAACGGCCGCCTCAGGTCCGCGTCGACCAAGAGGATGCGCCGCCCCATACTCGTCAGCGAATAGGCCAGAAGCGCGGCCACCGTCGATTTTCCTTCATCAGGCACGCAACTAGTGAGCATGATACGCTTGGATTTTTCGTAAGACATGGAGAAAAGCACGTGCGTACGCACGCTGGCCACCGCGTCCGCCAGGCGCGTGTTCTTGCTCAGCGCCTCGGCGATCGAATTGCCATGCGGCCGGTGCGACAACGACTTGCCCTTGGAGGTCTGCAGCTCTTTGGCCAGGGGGATGTAGCCCAAAAACGGTACATCCATGCAGCGGTGGATATCGGTGTCGGTGATGATCTTTTGGTTGGTATACTCGAGGATGAACACCAAAAAAACTGACGTCACGAAGCTCATCAGCGTGCCGAGGAATATACCCATCGGCCGATTCGGTTTGGAGGGATGCCTGGGCACTAGCGCCGTCTCAAGGATCTTGATGTTGGTGATCTTTATTTCTCCGGCCAGGTTGGCCCTTAAATTTCCGAGGATCTTTTCGGTGCGTTCCTTGATGCCCTTGTCGACGATCTCCAGACGCTCGTTCAGCTCGCGCAGGCTCGGGTGCTCCGGCGTATAGCGCAGCGATAATTGCCTGAGGCTCGACTGGAGCGAGAGTTTCTCTTCCCTCAACTTTTGCACGCTGGGGTCGGATGTCACACGTGAGAGCGATCCGGCGAATTCGTTTTTGCTGAAGCTGCTGTCCGGGATCTCCTGTTGGGGATTCACAGATAGGATCTCGTCGGGATTGGGGATGAACTTGAGCATCTGCTGTGAGATATAGAGGTTTTCCTTGGAGCTTTCCTGGACGAAGACCTCGGCGTACTTGTTCGCGATACTGGCGGCCAACTCGGGGTCGGTATGCGTGACGCTCACCGAGATGATGCGCGTGCCGCGCAGGCGGCGGGCCTCCAGCGAGTAAGAGCCGGGTTGTATACCTAGATCTTTTTGTACCATCTCGGAGATCTTACGACCCGTCAATATAGAAATCTGCGTGCCGTAGTAGTCTTCCTCGCCTTTGAATGAGGGCATGACCATATCGAGGCTGCTCCTCTCCTTCTCCTCGGTTTTCTCGGCAAGTATCCTGGTCTGCGTGGTGTAGAGGCTGGGTAAAAGTGAGAAGTAAAAAACGGAGGCCAGAAAACCCAATGTCGTGATTAATAAGATGGGCCGCGCGTGGCCAAACACGAGCAGCCAAAAGTCCTCGATGTAACTAGTCCTGTCTTCCTGCAGAGCCTCTTGCTTGACTTCTTCCATGCCGGTCTTTCTGTTTTAAAAAAAAGATTCGGGGACGACCAGAAGGTCGTTAGGCTCAAGCAGCAGGTCTTCTTCCTTGCCGTCCATGACCTTCCGCACGTCAAGCACCTTGGTGCTGATCCCCCCGGTCTTGGCTTTGCGCACGATTTTAACACGGTTAGGGGCCGCGATGGCCGTAAATCCGCCCGCTTCGGAAATGAGCTTCATCAGCGTCATGCCCTCGGAGTAAGTGTAATTGCCGGGCTTGACGATCTGTCCCAAAATCGAAACACCCCTCGCGGTGGCTTTATTCTCGTTGGTTTGGTCCACGTAGATCATGTCACCCGGCAACAACTCGAAGTCCTCGGCCTTCCCTTCCATGATCTTTTGCACGTCCACATCCATGTATTTTTTCTTGCCGCTTTTGGCTTTGCGCACCACTTTCACTGCGGAGGTGTTGGCGTTCAGCGTGAACCCGCCGACCTGCGATATCAGGCGCACCAGAGTCAAATTGGGCGTGAGCAGGTAATTGCCCGGCTTGCCCACCTGGCCCAGCATAGACACCGACTTGTTGGGACTTTCCTCGAAGTCTATCTGCACCTGCGGGCTGATAAAATACTTGCCGAGGCTCTCTGTCAGAAATTTCTTGAGCTCCTCCAGCGTGAGACCATCGACATAGATCTCGCCCAAAAGCGGATAGTTCATCATGCCCGAGGGGTACACGATGAACGTGCCCGACTGGTCCTTTTCACGGTAGACCTGCACGTTCAGCTTGTCACCGGCACGGATGATGTTCGGGTCGAGGTCGATGTCCTGAGAAAACTCGTCAGAGCCTGCGGAAAAACGGTCCATGCCAAAATCCGCGGCCGCCGTCATCACCGGCTGCAGGCCCATGAACAACACAAGCGCCAGGATCAGGATTATTTTCATCAAAACCTCACGCCCGCGGAAGCATACACCTGGTGTTTGTCATACTCGAAATTCTTGAAGCTCGAGTTTTTCTTCTCAAATTCGTAGCCCAGTCCTACCTCGCAAAAAGGCCGCGGCGTCCATTTGAGGCGTATGTCCCAGTCCGTGAACTCATCCTCCATTTCGCGCGTAAACAAGCCGCTGCCCTCGATGTCCTGTATTGTGACCAGCCCCTCGCTCGAATTGGTGCCGTGACCGGCGCTCACGTCCACCGACACGCGCGGTGAAAAAAGGTAGCTGAGGTTGAGACCGTAAAACAGCGCCTCCTGCTGAAGCGACTGAGACGCCACCCTGTCGAAGTTTTCGCTCACATCCTTGCTGACGGAAAACGTCGCCGAGATTTTGGGCATCAGCTTGCGATTCACCGCGCCCTTCAAAACAAAACCGTCGGCGGCGGGGGTCGACGAGTCTACGTAATCCCGCTTCTTCCAGCCGGCGTCGACGTTCAAACTAGTCTTGGGCGTCAGACGGCCCACGACACCGATGCTGGGGGTGGTGGAGGACGACGAAAGACCGCCCTTGTAATAGTCTACGATTTGATAGTTATAACTGGCATAAACGTTGGTCTTCGGCGTGATTGCATAATACAACTGAGGCGTGAACCCATGGGTCTTGACGTTGAACTGTGTAAGGGACGTGTTGCCGCCGCTGGGAAGGAAACTTGCCCAGCCGAATGCGTAGATAAAAGCTGTTTTCGTCTTCGGCGACCACGTGTATTCAAGGCTGAATGTAGCGTCGTCGGTATGCGTCTTCACTCGCTGAGTGCCGAATACGTCCAATTCCGTCCTTTCGCCGGTGGCGAAGGTCGTATAGGGTTTTATAGAGTTGCTAAAATCCACGCTTAAGCGGTTTTTTTTGTATGAAAACTTCGTCATGTTCTCGTGGTTCACCGTGTTCAATTTGTGATGCTCAGCATAATCAGTGTACGTCAGGTCATAAAAAGTTTCCACATAGCCGTTACGCGTCTTACGCGATACCCCGATTTGCGGCGCGTAATTGAAGATCTGGTCGTCGATGGGGTCGATGCGCGAATTGAGGATATTGTCGTTATAGAGGGCAGCGACCTTGAAACTTTTATGAAACTGCACGAGGTCTTTCTGCGGCCTCATCAACACCCCGTAGGTCTCCTCGTTGTGAAATTCGTTGCCGAAGCTTTTTTGCACATAATTGGCCGTGAATGCGGGCTCAGTGCCGGAGGCGGAATCGATGGTCTCCAGGGCCGGTGCTGGATCCGCCGCCAGCGTAAAAAAAATGACTAGCGCCGCCAACCTGAGTCTACGAAAAAACTCTAGCCGGCAAGCGTTGACATAACCATTGAAGGGGTCAGCCTTTCTAATAAAAAAGGCGGCGCTTGGGTCTCTCAATATTATATACTTTTTTTAACAATTTTAACCTATTTTGACTTCTTGTCAAGTGTTTTAAGCAGCGGGGGTGTTTTTTTGTTGCTTCTGTCTGTCAAAAAGGCGCTGTATCCGACCCTTATCATCAGGCCCCACCATCCTTTCGCTGGGAAAGTAGAGATAGCTGTAATCCTCTTTGCTCAGAGGGTTTTCGAACCTTGACGTTTCCTCCAGCCAGCGCATCGCCTCGTCATCGAACATCCTTTTTTCATGCGACCAGGAGGATTTATCCGCCATTTTTAAATACGCGTACACCGCATACAGATACAAGTCCCTGTTGTTGGGCTGGAGGCTGATCGCATGCGCTATGTGTTCCAAACCGTTTTTGTGATCCTGTGCCAGGATTTTTGCGCGACCCAAAGACAGCCAATAGTCTGGATACGTCGGGGCCAGCTCCGTCGCCCGGTTATAGGCCTCGATGGCCTGACGCACCAGCGCGGCCAGCTCCTTACCCTGGGACTGCGAGGCCTGAGACAAATAGTTCCTGCCCAGCGCGGCCCATAGACGCGGATTGTCAGGGTTCCAGGCGGTAGCCGCCTCAATGCCTTTTATATCCATGTGTTTGTAGCGGATATCATTTTGCTCAGCGTCAAAATAGGCCGCCTGATTTTCGGTGATACGTGCCGACCGGTATTCGCGTAGTGCGAAACCTGAGAGGATCAGCGTCACGCCCAGCCCGGCGGCAAGGCCGTTCAAGGAAAACCGTGCCCGTCGCTGATCGGGTTTCTGCTCTTCCCTGGCCCCGCTGCCTGGCGAGAGCGCTGTGTTTGCCAAAAGCGCCAGCTGAAACACGAAAAGCAGCGCGACGGCTGGCGTCCTGAGATAAGAATCGAAAAATAGCGTCGCCATGAACACCAGTAGGCTTACAAAACAGGATGCGCCGAGGATACGATCCCAGCTTGCGCCGCGCCGCGACTTGAGAAACGACTTCCATACCAGCGTGCCCAGCGCGACCGCCAAAAGTGCATACCCCACCAGCCCTGTCTCCGCCAATAGCTCGATATGGTCGTTGTTGGAATGAAAGCGGTGCATGTGCGAAACATCGACGCTTTGATAATTTTTGGCTATCCAGCGGTAGGTGCCCAGCCCTGTCCCGAACAGCGGGAAATCCTTGAAGATCTGCAGTGTGTCGCCGTAAAGGCTCAGCCGCGTGAGCAGGCTGGCCGGCAGATCAAGAAAAGTCTGGCGGATGCCGCGCGAACGGGACACGAAGATCAGGCCGATAATGCCGGAGGCCAAGAGGCTAAGCACGGCCATGAAAATGAGCCTGCTGCGCCCCGAAAACGCGATGAAAAAAAATACGGTCACCACGACGAGCATCATGACGAACGGGGCCCTGGCGTCGGCGCAAAACACAGAAATCGCCATCACCGGAATAAGCGCCATCAGGAAAAAAATCTGGAATAGGGAAAAATCCGACCTGCGGGCCCTGCCCTCGTAGGCATGCGCCATCAGCGCCAGGAACAGCGGGGCCGACAACGCCAGGAAACTGCCGTAGTGATTGCTATTGGAAAATGTCGAGAAAAACGCGAAGTCCTTGAATTCCGGGATGCGAAAAAATCCGTAGATCGAGTCGAACCCTTTCACGCTCTGATAATAACCGAGCGCGGCCAGTAAGAGGACTTCCCAACCGAGAATGAATATCGCCGTGCGCGTCCTTTCGCTGTCCTTCGAAAACGCGTCCAAGCAGGCGACGAAAAATAAAAAATAAAAAACCAGCTGCTCCGCCTGTTGGAACGTATCGAAGCGCATAATCGAGCCTGGAAGCAGCTTGGTATAAACAGCCGGGCCGGCGGCCCCTTGCAGGAACACGTAAACCACAAACCCCAGGAACGCCAGCGACGCCAGGTGGGCCGTGCGCGAGCGGCCGATCAGGCCCCAGTCCAGCGACGGCCGCGTGACCGTCAACAGGAACGCGGCCAAAACGAGCATGCGCACAAAAAAAAGCGCAAAGGCGCTTTCTCCGGCGAAAAAAAAGGCCGGCACGCAAAGTAGCACCAGCACGAGGGCGAATCGAAACGATTCCAGCAAATCCAGAAAATCGCCGTTTTTTTCGAAGGCGGAAGGCACTAAGGTCAGACGATAGCCGAGGACTCAGGCTCCGGCTCGAGCTGCTCGTCCCCGCCCTCATTTTCTTCGGCCTCTTTCCGGGCCCGCGCTTCGAGTTCGGCGGCCGAAGACCGTGATAGGCTCAGATGGGGCACGTACAGGGGTTTCATATAGCCGCAAGTATTAACGGACAGCAGGTTGAAAGGTTTGGTCGCCTCGGCGCCGCCCTGCTCCTGGAGAGTCTGTCCGCCCTTCACGGAAACCGTGAACGGCCGCCCCATCACGTCGGTGGATACCTTCACTTCGCCTTTTTCGACGGCGATCAGGGTCTGGTTGTATTTTTTTCCCGTCTTGCCTTTGACAAGATTGTCGAGGCTCTCGGCGAAAGGCCCTTTGAGCGCCCTCGCGTTTTCGCGCGACTCGCCCTTGGGAAGCACTGTGATCACGGCGTCTTTACCCGCACAAAACAGGCAGTGGTCGCCGTCGAAGTCGCGTCCGGCGATCAGCACCTGGGTGCTGCGCGTGCGCGCGTCGTAGTAGGTCACGTCTTCGAGACGGGAGGCGTCCACGTCCACGACAGCGTAAGACTGGGCCGAAGCGTCGGACGCAGTTAATAGAGTCAGCGTCAAGAAAGTGAAAACCAAAAGTGGTTTTCTGATAAAACCTCCTTAAGAATTACAAAAATAATATACTTTTTTTATCTCTTCCTGTCTACTCCCGTTTTGGGGCAAAAGGCGCTTATCTTGCAGCGGCTGCAAAAAGGCGACACCGGCACGCAGAGATTCTGACCGTAAGTGACCAGCAGGTCGTTGAATCGTATCCAGTACTTTTTCGGCAGTATACGCCTCAGCACCTGCTCGGTCTCGTCAGGCGTCCTGGTGCGTACCAGCCCCCAGCGATTGGAGATGCGGTGCACGTGCGTGTCCACGCAGATGGCCGGCCGGTTGAAACCCACACTGACCACCAGGTTCGCGGTCTTGCGACCCACGCCGGGCAGCGTCAAAAGCGCGTCAAGATCATCGGGCACTTTGCCGCCGTAACGCGAAAGAAGCAGTTCGCAGATCCTGAGGATATTTTTGGCCTTGGTGCGGTAAAAACCCACCGGGTAAATCGTCTTTTCTATCAGCGGCGCGTCCAGCCGGACCATACGTTCAGGCGTCTCGGCCAGCTGAAACAGACGGAGGCTGGCCTCTCCGGTGGTCTTATCCTTGGTCCTGAGGCTCAGCACAGTTGAAATGAGTATTTTGAAAGGCGCGTTCTGGCCGGTGGCAAAGGTACCCACCACCGGGGCCTTCCAGAGTCGTGTCTGGCGGCGTAATAGCGGCAGCATAAACTTGAGATTTTTTAAAGCCTTGTTTTTAAGGGCCATGGATGGGTCTATTATACTAAACTTGCCGCCAAACGCCGTAAATTTTGCATTCCTACCGGGTTATGTTATATTAAATCCGATGTTGAGCCCTCTACCCAAAGCCGTCATGGCCTTGATTTTCCCCCCGGAATGCGAAGTCTGTCGCGCTGTTTCTTCTTCACCAGCTTGCGCGGCGCTGTGTGAACGCTGCGAAGCCTCGATCCGCTGGATACAACCCCCGTTCTGCGCGTTTTGCGGCCGCGGCACAGCAGGCGCCGGACGCTGCGGCCAATGCGCCGATGAAAATTTTCATTTCGACCGCGTCTTCGCCTGCGCCTACTACGAGGGGCCGATGAAAACACTGCTTCACGCCTATAAGTTCGGCGGAAGAAAAAGCCTCGCGGCCTACTTCAGTGACAGGCTGTTGCGGTTAATCGAGGCCCAGGCGCTGGACCAACGCCTGGACGCGGTGGTCAGCGTGCCTATGGACAAAGGCAAGGAAAAGGCCCGCGGTTTCAACCAGTCCCGGCTCATCGCCTCACGGCTGGCCAGGCGCTTGGGCGTGCCGGACTTGACCGGGCACCTAAAGCGTAACACCTACAATGCACCTCAGGCGCTTCTGGACAAAAAGGGACGCCTCGTGAACGTGCGTGGCTCTTTCTCGGCAGTCTCGGCAGCGGCATTCGAGAACAAGACCGTTCTTCTGGTGGACGACATCATCACCACCGGGCAGACCGTTTCCGAATGCGCGTGTGCGCTCAAAGACGCGGGCGCCGCATCGGTCACGGCGCTGGCCTGCGCGAGAGGGGTTTGACGTGCGCACACTGAGAAACCACCTGCTCAGGGAATTCATGAGCCCTTTTATTTTCAGCCTGTTGCTTTTCCTCTTCGTGTTCATGCTGGGCCGCGGTTTCACGCAAATGGCCGACCTGGTGTTCAACAAAGAGGTCGAATTTACGCTGATCGTGAAGCTGCTGTTGGTATCGCTGCCGTTCATGCTCACGTTCATCATCCCGATGTCAGTGCTGCTGGCTTCGCTGATGACGTTCGGCAAACTGTCTTATGACAACGAGATCATGGCTCTCAAAGCCAGCGGTGTCAGTGTGCTAAGGCTCACCGCACCGCTGATCCTTTTAGTTTTCACGCTCTGCCTATTCTCTTTCCTTTTGTCGGACAAAGTGGCGTCGGCGAGCCATTTCATGTACCGGCGACTACTCACCCAGATCGGCATCGAGAGCCCGGCCGCCGCGATCGAGGAAGGCACATTCATCAAGAAGTTCAAAAATTTCATCATCTTCATTTACGAGATCGACGGCAAAAAACTGAAGGGCATACGCATCTATCAGCCCCAGGAAGGCAAACCTGTGCGAACAATCATCGCGCAGAAAGGCGAGCTGATTTCGCTGCCGGACCAGGGCCTCATCAAATTAAAGCTCGTGCATGGCACCAGTGATGAGCCCGATCCCAAGGACCCTTCCAAACTTTATAAACTGAATTTCAAAACCTACGACCTTCCGCTGAATATCTCCGGCTTGAAAAGCGCCGAAGAGATAGGCAAAAAGCCCAAAGACATGACCGTGCGCGATTTGAAAGACGAGATCGACCGCCTCGGCGAATCGGGCATCAAGGCCACGTACCCGCTGTCGGCGGAGATACACAACAAGATCGCGCTGTCATTTTCCAGCCTCGCGTTCCTGCTCATAGGCATCCCGCTGGGCGTCACTACGCGGCGTAACTCCAAGTCCATCAGCTTCGGCATCGGTCTGGGGCTGATGACGCTGTATTGGGTACTGCTCATCGGCGGCAAGGCGCTGGCCCAAAAAGGTCTCGTGCCGCCTTTTTTGTCGCTGCAGTTCTCCAACTTCCTGATCGGCGGAGTCGGCCTGGTGCTTTTTTTTAGATTGGCCAAGAATTAAATGCGCGTCCTGGACCGCTACCTGGTCGGCAGTTTCCTGTGGGCGCTGCTTCACTGCGTGGTACTCTTGCTGGTCCTTTTCGTGGTCATCGACGCGTTCAACAACCTCGACGAGTTCCTCAGACACAGCATCCCCCCTCACATCATCGCGTCCTATTACCTGTATTACATGCCGGCCGTGCTCGTGCTTCTAATACCGATCGCGACACTGGTGTCGCTTTTGTTCATCCTGGGCAATTTCAGCAAGCACAACGAGATCATGGCGCTCAAGGCCAGCGGCGTGAGCACGTTCCATATTCTGACTCCGTACCTTTTTATCGGCGTCTTGATATCCTTCGGCGTGTTTCTGATCAATGAAAACCTGGTGCCCAAGGCGCTGCTCACATCGACCTCGATCAAAGAAGGCCTGATCGAGAAAGGGCGCAAAAACCTGCAGGAGCGGGCGATTAAAAATGTCACCTGGGTAGGAAAGAACAACCGCATGATCTTCGCCAGGGAATATGAAATGATGACACAGACGCTGCACGACGTGGTGATCCTCGAGGGCGGGCCCAACCAGCCGGTCAAATCCAAACTCACCGCTGAGAAAGCCGAGTATCAGGACGGCCGCTGGATGCTGCGCGAGGTGATGAGCTACCGGCTCGACCATCGCGGCGACATGATCGGCGAACCTACGTTCGATAAGAACCGGGACCTCGAGCTATCCGAAAGCCCCGAG
>ORMF010490770.1_pt1 | contig 12911 bp, 9 predicted proteins | sample 1779871 | NCBI WGS metagenome assembly ORMF01 (sample SAMEA104232316, study PRJEB22302) | groundwater metagenome | biome: forest; feature: aquifer; material: groundwater | place: USA | collected 2011-08-07 | depth 5.4 m | reverse complement strand
GTAGACGCGCGTGATGCTGGGGATCAGCTTCTGATCCTCCTGGATCAGCGGGTGCATGGCGATTGCCTTCTTATCCTTCTCCGCGGCTCCGATGGCCGAGGAGAGTTTTTCGCGCTGGTTCCCCCACACGATCGAACTGATGTGGAGCCAAGGGGAAGCCGCGGTGAGATCCGGGATGTAGAACTTGGTCTCAAAGGTGCCGATCTTGCCCGACTCGTTTTCCCGCGCCAGGAACTTGAGGGTAAACTCGCCGGGCGGAAGCGTGAACCCGGTGTCGTATTGGATCTGGCGCGAGTGGAGCTTGGCGGCGTTCTCACCCCTGAGTTTCACTTTGATGTTGTCGCGCACGGTACCGGCGATGCGGCCCTGCGCGTCGCGCACCTGTCCGATGAAGTCCAGTTGCGCCTCATCCTTTTTTCCGGAGCGCGCCAGATCGATTCCGGAGCCGGGCAGCTTGAGGGCAACCGGAACGAAATAGCGGTCGCCTTTCATGCGGAAGTAGTTGACCTCGAGCGCCAGCGGGAGGTCCGTGATCGGGTCACCCAGTGCGAGCGCCTCTTCCAGTTGCCGTTCGCGGTCCGTGGAGTTGTAGTCGCGGAACTGCTTGGGAGCGAAGTAGCCGGAACGGAAATCGAGTTTGGCGCGCGGTTGGGAGGCGATGGAGATCTTGACGCGCCGGTAGCGGCCATCCTCCGCCTGGTTGGTGGTGTAGTAGCCGAGGATGTAGTAGCTGGAGATGCCGGCTTGCGCCTCGCGGATGCCCACCGTGAGGTCGTTATTGTCCAGCAGCGCCTTGCCGCCGGTGTCGGCCGCGAGCGTGAACAGAGTCTCCTGCTGATCCTGTTGCTTTTCGCGCCTTCCCATTTGCGCCCGGCCGGAAAAGATACTGGAGCCTTTGGGCGCGCCTTGCGAGGCATCCCCGGCCGGAGCGCCGGCCACCAGGCCTTGCGAGTCCACCGGATAAAAGGCGACGTTGCTGCGCACGGCTGCATTGATGGTGGAGCGGAGCTGCGAATTATTCTCGGTGCCGGTTTTTCCCACGCCGCTGGAAAAATAGACGAGGACTTTTTTCTCCGGCAGGCTGGAGAGCATCTTGGCGGCCGACTCCAGCGCGCCGAGCTTGCGGTCCGTGTTGAAGATGTTGAATTCGGTCTCATCGGCGGAAAACGCGGCTCCGGTCTCCTCGCTCTCTTCCGAGTCCGTTCCGGCCAGCGCTGACAGCTCGCTAGTCTCGCCGATACGGAAGCTGGAGATCACCTGGTGGAGGCGGTCGCGATCCTGGGTGAAGTCCTGGAGCACTTGCAGCTTGTTGGTGAAGCTCATGATAGAGACCAGATCGACCGGACTCATCTGTTCATCGATGAATTTGAGGGCGGCGCTCTGGGAGCGGATCTGATCCGGCTCCGGCATGCTGGAAAAGTCGAAATACATCACCATGAGACGGCGGTCTCTGTAGCGGATCTGGCCCGGCTTGGAGGGCGTGATCTCGCGCCGGACGGTGGCGGCTGTGGTTGCGGCTGCTGGTTCCGCGGCGGCGATCGGCGCGTTTCCCGCCTCCAGCCGCTGGTACTCGAACACGGAGATCTTTTGCGGCTTGCCGTCCTCCAGGATCTGGAAATCTTCCTGCTTGAGGTTTTCGAGCGGCTTGCCGTCGCGGTCGCTCACGCCGACGTTGACGATCACCAGGTTGCTGGTGACCGAGATCTTGAAGCCGGGTTCCTGCTGTTGGCCCAGGGCGGCGATGGCTAAGAAAAGAGCAAGGATTCTCATGGAGTTAGAACCGGAATCTAAGGTGAGCCTGGAAGGTGCGCATGGAAGCCACTCCGGTGGCCAGCCCATAATTGGATGCGTTGACCGTGGTGGCCAGGCGGTTGTAGTTGACGTTGTTCAAAAGATTGTTGCTCTCGACGCGGAACTCGATGTTGCGCCGGGATTCGCCCAGCGGGAAGGTGCGGGCGAGGGAAAGATCGAAGGTGACCAGGCTGGGGCCCGGGATGGTGTTGCGGGCGGCGTTGCCGTAGCGGGTGCCGGGCGGGATGCCGAAAGCGAGCGGGTTAAAGAAGCCCGCCGCCGAACCGACCGGCAGTCCAGTGGCATCGGCGCGGCCGCTGCCTACCACACCCGAACCGCTGGGATCGGACTGGTTGCCCAGCACGCGGGCGGTGAATGGCGATCCGGAGCGGGCCGCGAAGGCACCGGAAAAATTCCAGTCGCGCATCAGTGATCCGGCGAATCCGTTTTGGGTGGCGGCGGCACGCCGGCCCGAGGTGCTGAGCAGGAAGGTCATGCTGAGGTTGTGGCGGGAGTCAAAGGAGGAGAGGCCGCGCTCGGCGTTGAGATTCCTGTCGTCCTGCACCACGACGGCCCCGCCGCCGCCAAAAATGGACACGTTGTCGATCGACTTGGCGTAGGTGTAGAGCGCGTTGGCCGAAATGCCGCGGCGGAAGCGCCGTGTCAGCCGAGCCTGTCCCGCGTGATAGATGGAGCTGCCCTCGGAATTGTCGTAGGTAAAGCCGACGGCGTTGCCGATCATCCGGCGCTGCTCGGCGGTGAGAGGCGAGCCGGGCGCGGCGCGGTTGGGCAGGCGTTGGATGTCCAGGCGGGTGCCTTTGGTGCCGATGTAGCCCAGTTCCATGATCAGCTGGCGCGGCAACTCCTGCTGCGCCGAAAGGCTCCAGGTCTGGGCGTAGCCGGCGCGATAACCGCGGGCGACCGCAAACGTATTGGTGATGCTTTGGGTTGGGATGGTGGAAAAGCCGTCCCGCAGAGTGAGCCGGTTCAGCAGGCTGGTGTTGACGGTGGCGGTGCTGGCAAACGGTGGCTGTTGGGCCAGCCGCGAGGCCGCCTGGTTGTAGATGGAGTTGTTGTAGTACCAGCCGTAGCCGCCGCGCACCACCATCTTTCCCTTGGACCGTGGTTTCCAGGCGATCCCAAACCGGGGACTGACATTGTTGCGGTCCGCATCAATCAATCCGCTGGAGAACCCGCCGGAGTAGGGCCCGGCCTGGCTTGCCTGAACAGGAGCAACACCGGTGAAGCCAGGGGCAATGTCGAGATTGACCATCCGTCCGTACTTTTCATGAAAGGGGGATTGGAACTCGTAGCGCAGTCCGGCGTTGATGGTGAGGTTGGGGCGGATGCGCCAGTCGTCCTGCGCATAGAAGTTGTAGGACGAGCCGCGGAAGTAGGTGTCGGGGTTGCCAAAGCGGATCGAGCTGGATTGAGGAAGACCCAGCAGGTAGTCGGCAAAATCGAAACCGGTTTGATTGAGGGGCTGGCCGGCAGCGGAAAAGCCGCTCGTCGCCAGGCCCGAGAACGTGAACGTGCCGCGCGCGTTCTGCTCGTTGAGGTTGTTGAGTTGCAGCCGGCGGTATTCACCCCCGATGGTGGTTGCGTGCTTGCCCTGAATGTGGATGATACTCTCGCCCATGCTCAGAGTCTGGTCCCGGCGCAGGGCGGGGCTGGCATCGGTGAGTCCGCCGAAGTTGGTGAAGTTGAGATTGGGGGGGCCGTAGTTGATCGGGCTAACCGAGGTGCCGCTGATCCCCAGCTCGCCGGCGTAGTTGCGGCCGTAGGCAAAGAAGGGGACTGTGTTGCTGCGGTTTCTGCTGAAGTTGAACCGCGCGTTGCTGATGAGCCCGCGGCGGATGTTGCGCGTCCAGGTGAGATTGGAACTGAGGCCGCGGCCCGAGCTCTCATCACGGAAGCCATAGAGCTGGGCGTTGGTGCCGGCGCGGTTCTGCAGGTTGAAGGCGCCCGAAAGCCGGTCCTTGCGCGTGATGGCGCGGCCCAGGCGGAGCCCCAGGTTGTTGGAGTTCTGCGCCACCGAAGTGAGGTATTGATAGTTCTGGACCAGGCCCGGTTGATTCGGCAGCGGGATGAGGTCGAGCATCCCCTTGGAAGCCGTGTTGATGCGAGAGGCCGGAATGCGGTTGGCCGGGAACGGCTGCCCGGTTGCGGGGTCGAAAATCGTCACCGGAACGCGGATGATGGAGCTCGAGAAATCGCCTTGCCGCTCCAGCGCCGAGGGCAGCGTCGCAATGCTGTCGAATGGATTGCGGCTCCGTCCGCCGGAGTAGTTAAAGAAGAAGAACGTCTTGTCGTCCTTGATGATTTTCGGGATGTTGAGCATGCCGCCGATGGACGCATTGAAGCGGGATTGCGCGTAGCTTGGCTTCAGGATGTTTTGTCCACTCAGCGAATAGGGTGTGGCGTCGAGGGCTGAGTTGCGCAGCGAGAAAGAGAGTCCGCCGCGCATTGTTTCGCGTCCGCGCCCGGCCCGGTTGCCAAAGGTGCCCACGCCGGCGCGAGCGTAGATGTTCTTCTTGGATCCCTTGTCCGACTTGCCGTCCTTGCCTTTGGCTTCTTTCTTGGCACTGGTCTCCGGCTGGGCTTCGCCGCGGCCCCTGCCATCTCCTCTACCGCCGCCCATCATCCCAGGAGGTCCGCCCCTGCCGCCAAAGCCGCCGCCGCGCATGCCGCCGGGGCCTCCACCCATCATTCCACCTGGGCCTCCACCGGGTCCGCCCGGGCCGCCGCGCATGCCCCCCGGACTGCCCATCATTCCTCCGGGCCCGCCTCCTGGCCCGCCCGGACCACCCATCATGCCGGGTCCGCCCATGCCGCGCGCCATGCCGCCTTCCATACCGCCAGGTCCGTCCATCCCCGGGCGTCCATCCATTCCCGGAGGGCCCCCTCCGAATGGGCCATCCGGGCGCATCGCGAAAAAGTCGTCTTCCCGGCCCGGGAGTTGCAGGCCGCGGCTGAGGCTGCCGCTGACCAGAAACGATTCGCTGGCGCTCATGCCGGCCTCGGCCTGCACCGGTTCGACGCGCATGGCCGCCTGCATCTCCTGTTGCAGACTTTGGCTCATCTCTGTCTGCTGGAACATCGTGCCGCCCGCGGCTCCGTTCTGGCCGGGCCCGGCAAACTGGGGCCGCTGCCCGGGCTGGCGCAGCGGAGGCGGCGGTTGCAGGTTCAGTTCAAAATCGGAGGCGGCCGCGGTTTCCCCGATGATAATAGTGCGCCTGAGCGTCTGGAACCCGGCCATCTCAACGGAAATCTCCCAGGTGCCAGGGGCCAGATCATCGAAGACGTAGGCTCCGTTTTCATCGGTCAGGACGATATGTTTGGCCTCAGCCTGAGTGGCGACTACGGTGGCGCCGGGGATGGGCAGGGAAGCGGACTTGACGGTGCCTCGCTGGGCCGAAGCAGCCAGTATCAGCGGCAAACAAAGTAGAATTGAGATGGTTCGCATTCGTTTTGTCATGCCGGTAAGGCACATGTGAGAGGGCGCTTTTGAACGACCGTCTGTTACCATCCTAGCGCCCCATGAGGCCGATTTTGGGTTAAGAGTATGTAAAGCTTACAGGCCGCTGTGCTAGCGTGAAGGGATGCGTTTTCTGGTCACGGGCGCTCAAGGCTGTATCGGATCCTGGGTAGTGAAGCTTTTGCTGGATCGAGGCATCGATGTGCTGGCCTTTGATCTGGGCGATGACCTCAGCCGCCTGCGCCTGATTTCGGACCATGACGCCGCTCCGGGCCTCCGCGCGGTGGCCGGAAAGATTGAAGATACCGAGCTTCTTAGGACGCTGGTCCGCGAGCAGGGCATTACCCACATCGTTCATCTGGCCGCCGTCCTGATGCCGGTCTGCCAGGCCAATCCGGTTTCCGGCGCTCTCATCAACGTGGTTGGAACGTTGAATGTGTTTGAGGCGGCGCGCGAGGCCGGACGGCCCGTCCGCGTCGTCTATGCGTCTTCCTCGGCCGTCTGGGGGCCGGAGGAAGCCTACGGGGCCCGCTCGCTCAGCGAACAGGATCCGCTCCTTCCAGGAACTCACTACGGCGTGTTTAAACAGGCCAACGAAGGCAATGCGCGTGTGTATTTCGCGGGCAGCGGGATTTCCAGCGTGGGGCTGCGGCCCTGGACCGTGTACGGCGTCGGCCGGGATCGCGGCATGACCGCTGATGCGACCCTGGCGATGAAGGCGGTGGTGCTTGGGCTTCCGTTCCGGATCCGAATCTCCGGCCACATGGACTTGCAGTATGTCGAGGATGTGGCCGAGACGTTCCTTCGATGCGCCTTGTTGCACATCGAGGGGGCGCATGTATTCAATCTGGCCGGGGATATCGTGCGCATGGATCATCTGGTGGCGATGCTGGAGAGCATGCGCCCCGGCGCCGCCGGCTTGATCCAGGTGGAGGGACCGCAGGTTCCCGTGTCCTATCGAATGGATGCCTCGCAGTTGCACACGCTGATTCCCGGCATTCCGGCCACCAGTCTCCAGGACGGAGTCGCGCGAACGCTCGAAATGTTCGACCGTTTGCATCGGGAAGGCCGGCTGAGTCCCGAACTGGGCGCATAAGCCAGGGCGGCTGTTACTCGCGCGTATCGAGGGCCGGGACGGCCCTTTGCGGCTAGCCAGGAATCTGCCATCGCGCCGCGCTCCGGCAAGAAACCGCCGCTGTGCGGATCGGTCCGAATGCGGCAAGATCTTATCGGACAGTGGCAGAAAACCTTTGGCCCCAAACTTGCTCCATTTGTTGCGCAGGCCGCCTGTCTTTGGCCGCTGCGCATGTGTGGGAGATATCAAATGATTGACCGGACCGGAGAAAATTTGGGGCGCTACATGGATCTGCTGAGCGCCCGTCAAAAGCTGGTGGCATCCAATATTGCCAACGCGGGGACACCCGGCTACTCCACCAAGGACATCGATTTTCAATTCGAATACATGAGCGCGCTCGACCAAACGAAGCCAAATGTTATCGAAGCTCCGGGGTTGACATCCCGCAACGATGGCAACAACGTGAGCCTGGACCGCGAGTCGCGGCTGCTGGCCGAGAACGCCATGCGCTTCTCGGTCGCCTCTAATCTGATGCGGTCGCAAACGCGCATGATCCGGACGGCGATTCAGGAGGGTAAAAACGGATGAGCCTATTTTCATTAATGTCGGTCAGCGCCAGTGGCATGTCCGCGCAGCGTGCCCGGGCCGAGGTGCTCGTCGAGAACATGGCCAACTCCGAGACCACGCGCACGCCGGGAGGAGGGCCCTACCGGCGCAAGGATGTCGTATTCCATTCCGCCGCCCAGGTCTCGCCGTTTTCTTCCGTCTTTCAGCAAGCCTTGGGACCGCATGTAACCGGGGTCGAAGTGAGTGAAGTGGTGGAGGATACCCGTGAGCCCGAGAAACGTTATATGCCCGGCCACCCCGACGCCGATGCCTCCGGCTACGTCGCCTTTCCGCGGGTCAATCCGGCCGAGGACATGGTGGACCTGATGAACGCCTCGCGCCAGTTTCAAGCCAACGTGAGCGCCATGACCACCACCAAGGAAATGATTCAGCGATCCCTGGACCTGATGCGATAGGAGCTTGCCGATGAATCCCATCTCTGCTATTTCCGCTGCTGCCGCCGTTGCCCCCGTCAGCATGCCCGCCGCTGTTCCGGCCGGAGACGCCAGCTTCTCCTCCATCCTGTCGAAGGCGATGGACCGCGTGGAGGCTTATCGCACCAACGCCGACACGGCCGTGGAGCGTTTTCTTTCCGGCGAAGACGAAGAGGTGCACAAGGTGGCCATGGCTACCCAGCAAGCCGAACTGTCGCTGGACCTGTTCCTGCAAGCCAAGAACAAGGTTGTGCAGGCCTATCAGGAGATCATGCGGATGCAATTGTAGGAATCCCTCCTCGCATCCGACGCTAGGCTACCCTCTTCCCCTTCTCCATGGACCAGATACTCCGCCTGTTCTCCAGTCTTACGCTGCGCCAGAAAATCTCGCTGGCGGCTGCCGCTTTGGCGGTGGGCGGTGGTCTGTTCTATTTCCTGAATTGGAACAAGGAACGAGATTTTCAGGTTCTCTATTCCAATCTGGCATCGTCGGACGCCTCGGCCATCACCACTCGCCTCAAGGAATCGGCCGTGGAGTACCGCCTCAACGAGGATGGAAGCGTCATTAAGGTCCCCTCGGCGAAGGTGGCTGATTTGCGGCTTCAAATGGCGGCTGCCGGAATCCCCAAAAGCGGGCGCATCGGCTATGAACTGTTCGACAAGACCAACTTCGGCGCCACCGAATTTGCCGAGCAGATCAACTACCACCGGGCCTTGGAAGGCGAACTGGAACGTAGCGTCATGGGCCTGGCCGAAATCGAATCGGCACGGGTTCATCTATCCCAACCCAAGGAATCTGTCTTTCTGGAGAATCGCCGCCCGGCCAAGGCCAGTGTTCTGGTCAAGCTCCGGGCGGGAGCAAAGCTGAGTCCGCAGAACATTCTGGCGATCACCCATTTGGTGGCCAGCGCCGTGGAAGGGCTGACCCCGGATTCGGTATCCCTGATGGACTCGCAGGGCAATCTTCTCAGCAGGGCGCGCCGCCAGGAAGAAGGGATGGAAGAGGGGCCCAGCGAGGCGACGCTGGATTACCGGCGCAATCTGGAGCGTGACCTTATCGTCAAGATCAATAACACGCTGGAGCCTTTGCTGGGCGCGGACAAGTATCGCGCCGGGGTCTCCATTGAATGTGATTTTTCGAGCGGCGAGCAGAGCGAGGAAAGCTATGATCCGGCCCGGTCCGTGATGACCACCTCGCAGCGTACCGAGGATGTCGCGGGAGCCGGGCAGCCGAGTGGTATCCCCGGCACGGCATCCAATCTCCCCCGGCCCACTTCGCGCCCCGGCCAGTCAGGGCAGGGTGTCACCCGGCGCACGGAAAATATCGCTTATCAAACCAGCCGGTCGGTCAAGCGCATGCACCTGCCGCAGGGATCGGTGAAGAGGATCTCGGTCTCCATACTTCTGGATCACAACGTGCGGTTCGAAGGAACCGGACCCAAGGCGAGGCGTATTGTGGAGCCGCCCTCGCCGGAGCGGATCAAAACCACCCGCGATCTGATCGCCGCTGTGGCCGGTCTCCAACCGGATCGTGGCGACCAGGTGATTGTGGAAAGCCTTCCCTTTGAATCGACCCTGACGTGGTCCTCGCCGCTGGCAAACCAGCCGCAGCCGCTCACCCAGACCCTGACCGGGGTACCCTTGCCTGCCTGGCTCAGGAACGCAATGGAGAAGAAGGACATGGTGATCCTGGGGGCGTTGGGAGGAGGCCTGTTGGTGCTGCTGCTCGGCGTTGGCTTTATCGCCTTCCGGCTGCGGTCGAAGAAGTCAAAGAAGACCCGGGTAGTAGTGCGAGCCGGCAACGAGTTGAACGAGGCGGAACTGGAGGCTCTGGCGGACGGCCCGACGCTGGACAAGATGTCGCAACAGTTGAATGTGAGCCGGCAAAAGCAGGAGCAGGAGATCATCAACTCCATTCGTTTGAAGCTGCCCTCCACCACCACCAAGAAGGCGGAGGTGCTGGCCAAGCAGCTGGTGGAGGAGTCCAAGAAAGACCGTACGACATTGACGCAGGTGGTTCGGACCTGGATGAGCGACAACGATTATTGATGAGGAGGTAGGGTTTGCGGAAAGCGGAAGCCTGGAGTAGAACCGGATGATTACCAACACCGAACAACCTACCGCACTGATGCCCGGCTTGCGAAAGGCGGCCATCCTGATTGTGGTGCTCGGCGCCGATCTCGGCGCCGAGATCATGAGCCAGTTATCCGACGATGAAGCCACTGATCTGAGCAGGGAGATCGCGCGGCTGCCGACTGTCACCCCGGAGGTGGCCGAGGCGGTGCTCGAAGAGGGCTACCAGATGTCGCTGGCGCATGACTACGTCATCAAAGGCGGCATCGACTACGCCAGAACGATCCTGATCAACGCCTACGGTCCGGAACACGCCCAGGGTCTTCTGGACACGCTCATGCGTTCGGTGGGAAGCGATTCGGCCACCTTTGATGCCTTGCAGAAGGCCGATCCGCAACAGCTGGCCAAGTTCATTCACAAGGAGCACCCGCAGACGGTCGCCCTCGTCCTGTCGCACCTGAATGCTTCCCAGGCGGCGGCCCTCTTGGCTTCCTTGCCCATCGAACTGCGCGCCGATGTCTCGCTCCGCATGGCGAATCTGGAGCGGATCTCGCCCGAGGTCATTTCACGCATCGCCGGCATTATCGGCCAGAAGATCAAATCCCTGGGTGAGTTCAGCCGCGAGGCCTATGGCGGCGTACGCGCGGTCGCCGAACTGTTCAACCGGTTGGACTCGGGCACCAGCAAGGAAGTTCTGGATGAGATCGAAAAGGACGATCCCAACCTGACCCAGGCCATCCGGCACTTGATGTTCGTGTTTGAGGATCTCCTGCTGATGGACCAGGGCGGGCTTAAGGAAGTATTGGCGCGGATTGACCGAAAGATCCTCACCGTGGCCCTCAAAGGTACCAGCGAACAGTTGCGTCAAAAGTTCCTGGATTGTATGTCCCAGCGGGGCGCTGAGATGCTGCGCGAGGACATGGACGCGCTGGGCCCCATCAAGATCAAGGAAGTGGAGGCCAGCCAGCAGCAGATTATCGCCATTGTGCGGCAATTGGAGTCAGAGGGTGTGGTCAGCCTGAAGGGGGCGGTGGGCGAGCAGTATGTCGTCTAAAGTGCTGCCTCCGGATCAACAGCCGAACTCCTCCCGCAAGATCGTCTGGCGTAAGGTGGGCGCGCAGGCTGGGCAATCGCAGGCTCACCTTTACGCCGGCACGGGCGCCGGGGGCGGCCAGGCCCTCGCTTCGGAACAGCAGTTGGCCTCACTGGGCCGTGAGGCCGAGATGCGTGAACGGCGCGCTCATGAGGAAGGTTTTCGCAACGGTGAACTGGCGGCTTCGCAAAAATCTGAACTCCAGATCGAGCATATGATGACTCGCGTGGCGCAAAGCCTGGACGAGATGCTTGCCATGCGGCGGCAGATGCGGCGGCAAATGGAGGAGGACCTGGTGCGGCTGGCGATCGTGGTGGCCCGCCGGATTCTTCACCGCGAACTGAGTGTGGATCCGGATGCCTTGTCCGGGGTGGTGCGCGCCGCTACCGCCAAGATTGAGCTGCGCGACCTGCACCACCTTCGCCTCAGTCCGGCCGATGTGCCGGTTCTCGAAAAAATTCTGCCCGCCCTGAATTTCCCGGAACGTGTGGAGGTGCTCGCCGATCCTGCTCTGGAACGAGGCAGTGTGATTCTGGAAACCTCGCGCGGAATTCTGGACTCCTCGGTCTCCGTTCAATTGGAGGAGATCGAGTCCGGCTTTGTGGACCTGGTGAGGCGGCAATCATGAGCGAGAGCCCTTATTGGGACTTGTCCCGCTATCTGAACGCTGCTCAAACCATGGAGAGCTGCCGCTGGATGGGCAGGGTTACACAGATGGTGGGCCTGTTGATCGAATCGGAGGGCCCGAGCGCGGCTGTCGGAGACTTTTGCGAGATCGTCACTTCCGGCGGACGACGGCTCCGTGTTCAGGTGATTGGCTTCCGCGAGGGCCATGTGCTCTCCATGCCGTTGGAGGAGACCGGCGGCCTCCAGCCCGGCGCTCCCATCATCGCGCGCCGTGAGCAATCGAGGATTCAGGTCGGCCATCATCTGTTGGGGCGCATTCTGGATGGTTTCGGAGTTCCCATGGACGGCGCTCCGCTTCCGGACGAAGGCGTCCCTTACGACCTCTATCAACCGGCCCCCGGACCGCTGGAAAGAGAGCTCATTGCGGAGCCCTTGGTCACCGGGATTCGCGCCATCGACAGTCTGCTCACGTGCGGCAAGGGACAACGGGTAGGGATTTTCGGCGGCAGCGGAGTCGGTAAGAGCACTTTGCTTGGCGCGATGGCCCGGCACAATTCAGCCGACATCAGCGTCATTGCCATGGTCGGGGAGAGGAACCGGGAAGTGCGCGATTTTATCGAACACGAGCTGGGCCCGGAGGGGCTCAAGCGAACCGTCGTGGTGGTGGCGCCCTCAGACCGCCCGGCCCCGCTCCGGATTCGCGCCTGCTTCGTCGCACTCGCCATTTCCGAGTTTTTTCGCGATCAAGGCGCTGATGTCACCCTCATCATGGATTCAGTGACCCGGTTGGCCATGGCGCAGCGCGAGATCGGTCTTGCCGCCGGCGAGCCTCCTTCGCAGAAAGGCTACACCCCTTCGGTGTTCAACCTCTTGCCGCGTATCTTTGAACGCGCCGGCAATTTCCATAAGGGCTCCATTACCGGCTTCTTCACCGTCCTGGTGGAAGGGGATGATTTCAATGAGCCCATCGCCGACGCGGTGCGCGGCATCCTGGATGGCCATATCATCCTGTCACGCGAACTTGGCGCCGCCGGGCATTACCCGGCCATCGATATTCTACAGTCGGTCAGCCGGCTGGCCGCACGCGTGGCTACCCCGGAGCAGAAACTGGACGCCCAAAAGCTGCGGCAATCGCTGGCCTCCTATGACCGGTCCTCTGACCTGATCAATCTCGGAGCCTATGCCGCCGGGGCTAACCCCACCCTCGATTCGGCCATCAGCCTCCGCCCGCGCCTGCTGGATTTTCTGCAGCAAACGCCCTCGGAATCCACCCCCCTTGAGGAGACGCTTTCCCGCATGCGTGAGTTGGCCGGAACGTGAAACGCTTTCAATTCAACTTGGAGCGTGTCCGCCAGTATCGCAAGCTCCAAATGGAAGCCGAACAGGTCAAGCTGGAACATGCGCAGGCCCGGCTCCTGTCGCTCGACCATATGGAGGCTGAACTGCTGCGCCAAAAGAACGAGGCCGGCGAGACCATTCCCGTCGGTTCCTCCTTCCAGACAGGGGAGCAGTTGGAGCGGCTCGACGGATTTCGCCGCTACCTTGTTCGAATGGCTCATCTGCTGGAGATCCGCCGCGCGGAAGCAATCGCCGTGCTCGTGGCCCAACAGACGGTTCTGCTGGAAGCGCGCCGCAACTACGAATTGCTGAACCGGCTCAAAGACCGCTCACGCGGGCAGTGGCAGGCCAGTTTCAACCGGGAGCAGGAGCAGGTGACGGCCGAACTGTATCTGG
>ORMF011731994.1_pt1 | contig 12916 bp, 13 predicted proteins | sample 1779871 | NCBI WGS metagenome assembly ORMF01 (sample SAMEA104232316, study PRJEB22302) | groundwater metagenome | biome: forest; feature: aquifer; material: groundwater | place: USA | collected 2011-08-07 | depth 5.4 m | reverse complement strand
CACGACCACAGGACCACAGTGGCAAACTGATGGCGTGCCAACGACGCAGTCGCTGGTGACCAATTCCCGGATTTTGCCTTCCTCGTTCTTCTACTCGCCGCAACTGGCGCGCTGGATCGAAAAGCGGATCCGTGATTTTGACATTCTTCATGTTCATACGATCTTTAACTTCCCCAGTGCCTGCGCGTGCCGGGCTGCAAGGCAGCATGGAATACCCTATATCGTCAGGCCTTGCGGAATGCTGGACCCCTGGTCCCTCGCACATGGGCGGTTGAAGAAATCGGTCTGGCTTCGGCTGATCGAGCGCACCAACCTGAGTGGCGCGTCAGCCGTTCACTTCACTTCTGAGGAGGAGCGGCTCGCGGCATCACGGTTTACCGGAAACGCTCCTTGCGTCGTCATTCCGCTGGGGATCGACATCCCTACCCGGCAGCCGGCTGAACCCGTACCCGGAAAGAAACGCATCCTGTTCCTGTCCAGGCTTCATCCCAAGAAGGGTGTTGAACGGCTCGTTAAAGCATTATCGGGATTGCGGCAACGGGACGACTTTATTTTCGTGGTCGCGGGCAGCGGTGAGACAGCCTACGAGCGTCGCCTTCACCGACTGGTTTCCGAGGCGGGACTCGAGACAGTTACGGAGTGGTGCGGATTCGTGACGGGCGATACGAAGGAAACATTATTTCGCAACGCGGACATTTTCGTTCTTCCCTCCTACCAGGAGAATTTCGGGATCGCAGTCGCGGAAGCCATGGCCTATGGCAAAGCCGTAGTAATATCCGACCGGGTCAACATTCATTCTTTCGTTAGCGGGAACAACGCGGGTATCGTCATCGGACCCGACGCAGAGTCGTTGACGCTGGCGATTCGACGACTTTTGGACGACGAGTCGCTGAGAACGCGGTGCGGCGCAAACGGTGCGTTGGTTGCGTTGCGCCATTTTTCCTGGGATACGATCACCCAAGAGCTGATCGACTTGTACGGGCGTTGCAGAAAGAACCGGCCCTTGTTCGCGCAGCCTGTGCCGGTGTAATCCATGATGTCTTTTGTACTCGGCCTGAATGCGTACCACGGCGATTCCTCCGCCTGTCTCGTCAAGGATGGCGCGTTGATTGCTGCAGCGGAGGAAGAGCGCTTCAGCCGCATCAAGCACTGGGCCGGCTTCCCGTCCAAGTCGATTCATTATTGCCTTTCCGAAGCGGGCATCCGCCTCGGGGATGTGGATGTGGTCGCGATCAACCAAGATGTGGGGGCGAACCTGTGGAAGAAGGCAGCCTACACGATCATGCGCCGGCCAAATCTGTCGTTAGTGCTCGATCGAATCCGCAACAAGCGCAGGCGCGTGGGAGTGAACGAGGAGCTGGCGCGCGCCTTTCCCGGCGAGAGCCTGCGCGCCGACGTGCGTGGGATCGAGCATCATCTCGCGCACCTGGGATCGGCGTTTCTGGTGTCGCCTTTCAATGAGGCAGTGGCGGTCTCGGTGGATGGATTCGGCGATTTTGCGAGCGCGGCGTGGGGCGTCGGAGCGGGCAATAGCGTCAAAGTCGACGAGCGGGTTTATTTTCCGCATTCTCTGGGCATCTTCTATCAGGCATTGACGCAGTATCTCGGCTTTCCCAATTACGGTGACGAATACAAGGTGATGGGATTGGCGCCCTACGGTGAGCCGCGATTCATGGATGAGATGCGGCAGATCGTGTCGCTGGAGGGCGATGGCGCATTTCGGCTGAACCTTGAGTTTTTCCGCCACCACCGAGAGAAGATCAGTTACGAGTGGGAAGCCGGTGAGCCTGCATTTGCAAACCTGTATGCGCCGTCGCTGGAGGCTTTGATCGGGCCGGCGCGGGGCAAGAACGAAGACGTTACGCAACGGCATCGCGACATTGCGCGTTCGGTGCAGGCGATGTACGAGGAGGCGTTCTTTCATTTGCTCAATCGTTTGCACGAACGCTACCGTTTGGATGCGCTCGCGTTGGCCGGGGGCTGCGCGATGAACTCGGTGGCGAACGGCAAGGTGTGCCGCAATACACCGTTCAAACGGTTGTACGTTCAGCCGGCGGCGGGCGATGCGGGCGGTGCAATCGGGGCGGCGTTTTTGGTGTGGCACGAGTCAAAGGGAAATGCCCGCCCCTCCCCCCGGTCCGCTCCGCGGGAGGGGACGGAAGATAGCAGATTCCGGATGGACCACGCCTATTGGGGCCCCCGGTTTTCCAATAAGACCATCGAGACGCTGCTCGACTCCAGGCAGGCCGAAATCACGGCGCAGGGCTGTGCCGTGTCACGCGCGGAGGATGAGGACGCGCTTTGCCGGCGTGCGGCAAAGGCCATTGCCGATGGGAAAGTGGTGGGCTGGTTTCAGGGGCGGATGGAGTGGGGACCGCGGGCGCTGGGGAACCGCTCCATCGTGTGCGACCCGCGCCGCGCGGACATGAAAGACATTCTCAACCTCAAGATCAAGCGGCGCGAGTCGTTCCGGCCGTTTGCGCCTTCCATCCTGCGCGGGGCAGTACCGGAGTGGTTCGAGGTGGACGACGATGTGCCGTTCATGATGCAGGTCTATCCGTTTCGGGAAGCAAAGCGCGCGCTCGTTCCGGCGGTCACGCATGTGGATGGCTCGGGGCGGCTGCAGACGGTGTGCCGGGAGACCAACCCGCGGTATTACCGCTTGATTGAGGCCTTCGCGGGGCTAACGGGAGTGCCTATGGTGCTCAACACATCATTCAACGAGAACGAGCCGGTGGTATGCCGGCCCCAAGAGGCACTCGACTGCTTTCTGCGCACGAAGATGGATGTGCTGGTGATGGAGGACTGGGTGGTGGAGCGAAAGGACGCACGGTAAACCCTTGCCCCGAAGGTCGCCCGGAAACTGAAGTGGCAGCTACCATTACAGCCGTTGTTACATACGGGACTTATGATGGAGAATGGGATGGAGAACAGCCTGGTTACGAAATTGAGAAAAGTTGCCGCTCAATATCCCATGGATCTGGTCGCGGGACAGGTCGCGGATATCCCGCGAATAGTGTTCAATATCGGACTTTCTCTTGGAACAGCCAAGCCCAAAGCCCCTAGCGAAATTGAGATATGTGATCTTGGTGGCGGTGTCGGGTTGTTTTCAGTGGGTTGCGCGGCCTTGGGGCTAAGGCGGATTGTATTGATCGACGATTTTAACGATACGGTCAATCGCCGCGGGGGGAATTCTATCCTGGAACTGCATCGAGGCTACGGCGTTGAAATCTTATCGCGTGATGTGGTCGCCAGCGGCATCCGCGATATCGAAGGAGAATTCGATGTCATCACCACGTTCGATAGCATGGAGCATTGGCACCACTCGCCGAAAAAACTATTCCAGGATGTCGCTCGAAAACTTAAACCCGGCGGTTCTTTTATTCTGGGTGTTCCAAATTGCGTAAACATGAGAAAACGCATAACAGTACCTCTCGGAATCGGAAAGTGGAGCGGAATGCAGGAATGGTATGAGCCTGACGTTTTCCGCGGCCACGTCCGCGAACCAGACGTTGGCGATCTCAAATACATCGCCAATGACATGAAACTGGGCGACATACGCGTATACGGAAGAAACTGGCTGGGTTATTACTCTGCGAATCGATTTACCAGGCTTGCCGCGACAATCATGGATTATCCATTAAGGTTGAGGCCAAGCTTGTGTTCCGATATCTATATGGTTGGCCGAAAGATCTAACGAAGCTCAATTGTGATGGGGCAGCGGTACAATTTCAGTATGAGGTAGCCCCGCTTGATTGGTTTGAGTTTTCCAATTCTTATAGGACCGCCACATGGAAAACCCGCTTCACGTTACTTGATCGACACGCCAAGGATAAGAGGGTTCGTCGCGCGAAGCGGAATGCGTGGTTCATGGACCAATACCGAGATTCATATGAATCAAAACATACATATTGTCACCATGCCGGCCGGCACCTACCGATTCATCACTTACGGTGGGTCAATCAGCTTCGGTCGTACTGGATCCTTTTATCCTCAAACATTTTCAGGTCACGCTAGAGCGGTTCCTGGAGTTTCTGAACAGCCACAATGTTCGCCCCATTTACGTTACTATGGCGCACAGTCGGCCAAGACCTGTTAACGACATGCTTATCGGTTATTCTCGGGAAGGGGCAAAACTTGCGCTGTCTCAGGGGGTGCCGGTTATTGACGCACAGGTCCTGGTTGACAACTATCGGGGCGACGTCCGCGAGCTTTTCAATGAGCCTGGTGCCGATTGGACTGCAAAGGGGGCAGACTTGCTGGCACATTTCATCAACGACGCGATTCGAGATGATATTATCTCCGGCACTGGCGCTTGCAGGAAAAGGCCGCCCACGTGACCTGCAATATTCTCGGAATTTCCGCTTACTACCACGATAGCGCTGCAGCACTGCTGAGCGACGGACGGCTAATAGCTGCTGCTCAGGAGGAGCGCTTTACACGAAAAAAGCATGATGCGGGATTCCCGTATCACGCCGTCAAGTATTGCCTTGAGGCAGGCGGCTTGTCCCTAGCGGATATCGACTCCGTTATTTTTTATGACAAGCCGCTCATCAAGTTTGAACGCCTGCTTGAAACCTATCTCGGGTTCGCGCCGAAAGGTTGGAACTCGTTCGCTGCGGCGATGCCGATTTGGCTTAAAGACAAGCTTTATCTGAAGCAGACTCTGCGCAGAGAACTGGCTGCGTTGGCCCTCATAACAAAAGACAAGCTACCGAAGCTGCTGTTCGCTGAGCACCATCAATCTCACGCTGCCTCGGCTTTTTTCCCCAGCCCTTTTGACGAAGCGGCCGTGTTGTGCCTGGATGGTGTCGGTGAGTGGGCAACCTCGTCCGCGTGGGTAGGGCAGGGTTCCGACCTTCGGTGCCTTTGGGAAATCCGGTTTCCCCACTCGCTTGGGTTGCTGTACTCCGCGTTCACGTATTTCACCGGCTTCAAGGTCAACTCGGGAGAATATAAATTGATGGGCTTGGCACCCTATGGCCGCCCGATATACGCCGACAGAATTCGAGAGAAGTTGGTCGATGTCAAGGAGGATGGAACGTTTCGACTCGACATGAACTATTTCGATTTTGCCACGGGTTTGCACATGACTGGTAGGCGCTTCGAAAGGCTGTTCGGCGGCCCTCCTCGTACGGCAGAGTCCAGGCTTACGCAAAGAGAGATGGACCTCGCAGCCTCAATCCAGCTGGTAACTGAGGAAATTGTGCTAAAGCTCGCCCGAACCTTGCACAGGGAAACCGGCAAGCGCTTTCTGTGCCTGGCGGGAGGAGTCGCTCTGAATTGCGTAGCCAATGGGCGTGTGTTGCGTGAATGTCCGTTCGAGGACGTTTGGGTCCAACCGGCAGCAGGAGACGCCGGCGGGGCCGTCGGTTCGGCTTACATTGCGTGGCACGAACATTTCGGCGGTAAACGGATTTTGAATGGCAACCAGGATGGGATGCAAGGAAGTTACCTCGGCCCTCGATTTGCAAACGCGGAGATCGAGACTGCGCTCGATAAACTTGGAGCCACCTTCACGCGGATTGAAGACTTCGAATTACTGCCGCGAGTGGCACGGCTGATTGAAAGCGGACACGTGGTCGGCTGGTTTTCCGGCCGCATGGAGTTTGGGCCGCGCGCACTCGGTGCCCGCTCTATTCTCGGGGATCCGAGGAGCCCGAAAATGCAGACGGTCATGAACATGAAGATCAAATACCGGGAATCTTTCAGGCCGTTTGCGCCGTCGGTATTGGAAAATCGTGTCAGTGAGTATTTCGATTTGGACCGCGCGAGCCCTTACATGCAGATCGTCGCGTCGGTGCGCGAGAATCTTCGACTGCCGGTTTTGCCTGAAGAAAAGTCTTTGGTGGGAATCGATAGCCTGAAGGTCAAGCGTTCCGTGCTCCCGGCAGTTACGCACGTGGATTATTCCGCTCGCATCCAGACGGTTCATGCCGAAACCAATCCGCGCTTTTTTAGATTGCTTCAGGAATTCGAGCTTGTAAGTGGCTATGGCGTGCTGATCAATACTTCTTTCAACGTTCGGGGCGAACCGATTGTCTGCACGCCCGAGGATGCCTACCGTTGTTTCCTGCGAACCGAAATCGATGTTCTGGTCTTGGAGAATTGCTTTCTCGAAAAGACGAAGCAGAAAGTTCGGCCGAAGGACAATAGCTGGACGACCGAGTTCGCTTTGGACTGAGATGGCAAATACCGATTCTGCTCCGCGACTGCGTGAGCTTCGAGATTTTGGACTCATTGTTGGGGCAGGATTGGCCCTGATTTTCGGGGCTCTTTTTCCTTGGATCTGGGGCAATGGTTACCCATTGTGGCCCTGGGTTACGGGCACTGTACTCGCTGGGATGGGCTTGGTTCTTCCTGCACACCTTGCGTGGCCGTATCGCTTGTGGATGAAGATGGCCGCTATTCTTGGATGGGTGAACAATCGGATTATTCTTGGCGTTGTCTTTTTCGCCATAATCTTTCCGATAGGGGCGGTGATAAAAGTATTCGGGCGTGACCCAATGAAGCGGAAGTGGGACCAATCCGCCACGACCTATCGCGAGCCAAATCAGCGTTCTCAGCGTTCCAGCTTGGAGCGCCCGTTTTGAATATTGCCAACTCGCGTAAATCAGGGGTAATCAGATGATCGAGTTCTTTAAAGACCTTTATGATTACATGCGTTCCAACAAGAAGTTTTGGCTTGCACCGATTATAGTAGTGCTGGTGTTGCTGGGGGCTTTGCTGGTGCTAGGTCAGGGGTCCGTCGTCGCACCGTTCATCTATACTTTGTTCTAGCGCATACGCCTCGGCGACCTGGGCGTGGCCGCAATCCGATCAGGACGGGCGCGCTAGGGGCCGCAGCACCCCGAGATGCTTGGCGTGAGGAAGGGCGCTGTGCAGTGGAACGCGGCGGTGGCTGTTGCGGCCGCGCTCTTCGTCGGGGCGGTTTGGCACGCGGGGAGTTTTCTGGAAGGGGCGACGTCGCCGCGCGCTCGTCGTCAGCGATCCCAACCACATGCGGCGCCTGTCGTGGGCATGGAACAAGGCGTTCGATGGCAGCGGGCCGGAATTCTCGTTGGTCGCATCTTCGCCGGCATTCTGGAAGCCGGATGCGTGGTGGCGGGACGAGAAGAGCGCACAGGCCGTGATCAATGAATACATCAAGCTCGCGTATTATCTGATCAAGTATTGATACACGCCTGAGAGCTTCCACTTCGCGACTACACTACACGGCGCGCGCCGGTGCCCAGAATCCTCTTCATCAACCGTTTCTTCTATCCGGACCACTCGGCCACGAGCCAGATGCTGTCGGACCTGGCATTTTTCCTCGCCGAGTCGGGGCGGGAGGTATACGTCATCGCGAGTCGCCAGCGGTACGACTTCCCGGATGCGTGGCTCGCGCCTCGGGAAAAGGTCCGGGGGGTGGAGGTGCACCGTGTCCGGACGACGCGCTTCGGACGGGCAAACCTTGTCGGTCGTGCGCTCGACTACCTCACGTTCTACCTCTCCGCGGCCTGGGTGGCATTTCGACTCGTCCGGCACGGTGACGTGGTGGTTGCCAAGACCGACCCGCCGTTAATCTCGCTGGTGGCGATGATAGTGTCCAAGTTGCGGGGAGCCTATCTCGTCAACTGGCTGCAAGACGTGTTTCCCGAGGTGGCGGGGGCGCTGGGGATGCGGTTGGGACGCGGGAACATCGGAGCGATGCTCGCCGCGGTCCGCGATTGCTCGTTGCATGCGGCGCGCTTCAACGTGGTTCTTGGGAAGCGCATGGCTGATTGCGTGACGCGGCGCGGTGTGCCGGAAAAGCGTATTGCGATCATTCATAACTGGGCCGACGATCGGGCGATCGTGCCGCTGCCGGCAGCGGAGAACCCGCTGATCGCAGAATGGGGGTTGGCGGGCCGGTTTGTGGTGGGTTATTCCGGAAATCTAGGGCGCGCGCATGAGTTCGGCACGGTTCTCGATGCGGCAGAATTGCTGCGTGGTGACGAGCGCATGCTGTTCCTGATCATCGGCTCGGGTGCGCAACTGGCTGAGTTACACGACGAAGTGACGCGCCGCGCCCTATGGAGTTTTGTGTTCCGCCCTTATCAGCCGCGCGAGCGGCTGGCGTTCAGTTTAGGCGCTCCTGATCTGCATCTGGTAACGCTACAGCCGTCCCTGGAAGGATTGATCGTGCCGAGCAAGTTCTACGGCATTGCGGCGGCGGGCAGACCGATGGCGTTCGTCGGCGATCCGGATGGTGAAATAGCAGTGATGTTGCGAACGCATGATTGCGGCCGCAGCTTTCGGGTGGGAGATGCCAAAGGCCTGGCAGGATATATTCGCGCTCTGGCTGAGAATCCGCCCGAGGCCAGCCGCTTGGGGCAGAATGCGCGGGCTGCGCTGGAGTCGAACTTTTCACAGGCGAAGGCGTTTGGCGCCTGGGAAAAAGTACTGAATATTGCAGGATAAATTCACGCGTTATCAGGAGCGACCGGGAATGCTCCGCGATTCGCGATTGGCGAGCGCACGAATGGCTAAACAACGGGATCCGGCCGCATGACGCACTGGGAAACCTGACGCCAGCGCGATATCGCGAGCAAATGATCGCGAATAGGTGCCTCATGTCACATTGGCACAAACGGAAGCTTACGCAGCCATTATCTTTCTGGTTTGCATATATGGAAAGAGTAACCCGAATCGCTTCGAAATAGCCTTCCCAAAACTCCAATATGTTTCGCGACGTGCGAAGGCTTACAGTTTTGGGCAAGAAAAGGTCGCCCCGACGCAGCAAACAAGTTGATGTCATTATTCGCACCATATGCAGAGCAGTGTTTTAGTTTGACTCGGTAAGCCTTTTCAAACTTGTCATAATCTAACCAGAGTGTAAAAAAACCCGGCACCTCGCATATGTTGTTTCCATTCTTGACTAATTCCTCATATATCTGCTTTGAGCTCTGATGCGTTGCTTCATATTTATATATACTAATTAAATCTCGAGCAACGCCCTGTGTAACACCAAGCGCGGCGAGAGTGGCGACAAACAAAAACAAGACTGTTGCAAGGTCTATTTTCAGCGCCCTTATTACACCTATTTGAATACGGCCAAACCAAGCTGCACTCGCAATGTCTCGGCTCTTTTGCGAGCCAATTAAAAAGATTTGATACAGAAATGCTGCAAATATCGGGACCATATTGTAGGCATGCGTAGGCGCTCTTAGCCCGAAATACCATATAGGACAAAGTAACAAAAGAGCTTTGTTTCTTAGCGAGAGAAAGAAATAGCACGAAAAAAATGCAATGCCAAATAGAGGAAAGAAATCACTTCTTATAAAGTACGTTTGCAAGTCACCCCCGGGATCCCTGGTACCGGCCACTTTCGTAGCCTGTTGCAGTAGGCCTGCAAAATGATCGGCGATCGGAAAAGGATAGAGAAGAAGAAAACAAGCATTGACTAACAGACAACCAAATACTACTCGCTTTAGTTGGTGTTGGAATTCAGCCAGAACACCATTTCCATGCTGTAAAACAACGTAGAGCGCGTATATAAGAAAGCCAAGAGGGTGCGTCCACGCTAAAGCAGAGAATGGAATTGAAAAGATCCAACTTTTCCTATTGAGCAAGTACTCCGCAGAGACTATGAGAGAAATAGCAAGAACTTCTGGGCGAAAACCTTGCTTTACTTGAAGCGCAAAAATAATAAACGCAAACAAAACCAATAGCCATTTCGCTTTCGTATCTCGTCCGACATACATTACCAAAAGACATGAGGAAACCAAAAGCGACGTAAATGCAAGATAGGCTCCTTCGGGACCACAGTCAAAGCTCAAGAAAGACATAACGGCTGGCTGAAGAATTCCATGCCATGTGTATCGAGCATGCTCTGCATCAATCGGAAATATCGGGGATCTGAAAAGTCCATCAATGCAGTGGTAGTGAGACACTGACAAGAATAATATGCTATCTCCAACAGGCGCGGGAAATTGCCAAAGCAGGTAGATTGCCAACCGCAGAAGAGTAAGTAGGGCAAGTGAAGTTAAGGCGAATAACACCAGACCCTTCCTAATGTTACTCGTTTGCATGACCACTTCCGCCCCTAAAAACATATTTCTTGTCAAGTTTATACTTTAAGTCAGTAGTGTCCCAACGTTTTTCAGAGGAGAACGCCCTCGTAAGCTTCCCCGTCAAGTAGACCGTTGTAAAGTGGGGTTTTTCGCGATCAATTGCTCGCGATATCGCGCTGGCGGCTTGAACTCCACGGTGTATTCCTGCTTCGGTATCTTGAACATTTGTTCCCTCCAATTTCGTTATCCTAGCCGCTTAGGCTTGGAAGACGAAATTTCGAGGGGAGCTCACATACAAAACAAACAAGGATAAATATAGAAATGAAAATTTCTTCATAACACCATTCTCTTGAACAGCGATTCTGGAATCACCTTAATGATTTTCATGATCAATGCCCAATACCCAGGCGTATAGACCACCTCTCTGCCGGCCTCGACGGCCTTGGTTATCCTCCGAGCAATCGCTTCCGGTCTCGCCCAAAGCATCCCCTTCTTGAAGTCCTTGGTCATGGGCGTATCGACAAAACCCGGTTTCACGGTGAGCACATGTACGCCGGACTTATGCAACCGTTGCCGCAAGCCTTGCAGGAAGATCGAGACTGCTCCCTTGGCAGTCCCATAGACATAGTTCGATTGCCGTCCGCGATCCCCAGCCACCGAGCTGATCACAGCAATGGTCCCGTGCCTCTGGGCCTCGAAGCGGTTAGCGAGGTGGGTTAGCAGCGAGATGATGCTAATGGCGTTGGTGTTGAGTTCCTGCAGCACCGCGTTGAAATCCTGCTCGCAGGCTTTCTGGTTGCCCAGCGTGCCGTGGGCGATGAGTGCCAAGTCGATGCCGCGCAGCGTCTTGATGGCTTGGTCGATGACGGCTTCGTGCCGGGCAAAGTCATTGACGTCGAGCAAGCCGGTATGCGCCGCTTCGGCGCCGCGTATCTTTAGGTCGACGGCAACAGCTTGGAGGCGTTCCTCATTCCTGCCAATCAGGTAGAGGCTGTGTCCTTCCTTGGCCCAGAGCCGGGCGCAGTGCTCGGCGATCGCCGAAGTGGCGCCAACGATGACGATTCTTTTCTGCTTTTCCATTTCAGCTTCCCATCAAACGGCGTGACAGCGCTGAACTGATCCCCGTGTCACGATATTTCAGAAATTCATTGAAACGCGGATAGCCAGCTTCAAATAGATCGAGCGGCATGCGGGCATCCTTGGCCGGATAAATCCGCCCCCCCGGCTTCCCGCACGACGGCATCCAGGTGTTCGAACAGCGTCAGCGTTCGCGTGCCTTTGTTCGGGAAGTCCAATGCCAGGGTCACACCTGGCTGCGGGAAGCTCAGCATCCCGACGGGTTGGCGGTTGCCAAAGGTTTTCAATACAGCGAGAAACGATCCATCGCCAGAGCGCGCAATCTCGCGCAACATGGCCTGCACCGCGTCTTGCCCGGTCTCACGCGGCACCACGCTCTGGTACTGAAAGAAGCCCCTGGGACCGTATATCCGGTTCCATTGCAGCAGCTTGTCGAGCGGGTAAAAAAAGGCCTCGTAATGTGCAATGGCGCGACCAGCCCACCACTTTTTGAAATTGAAGTAGGCCATGTTGAACAGGCGCAGAGACAGCCGATTGACCAAGGACACAGGGGGCACGAAGGGCATGGTCAAGCTCCAGTCTCTTGGCGCCGGACGCTCGCCCGCATCGGTCGGGTTGCCGCGCATGAAGAGGCCGCGACCGCCACCGCCGGAGATGCAATCAATCCAGGAAACAGTATGTTCCCATTCGGCTTCGGAACCATCCGCCAAACGGAAAAACTCGTCCAGATTGGCATAGGGCACAGTCTCGGTGTCCAGCCATGGCCCCGCCACCGGGCGCAGCTGGATTTCGGCCGCAACGATAACGCCGGTCAAGCCCAGTCCGCCGACGGTGGCGGCGAGCCAATCGGATCGAAGCAGCGGGCCGCATTCAATGATCTCTCCATCGGTTCGCACCAGCTTAAGCCATCGCACATGATCGCCAAAGGAACCCAGCACATGGTGGTTCTTACCGTGTACGTCGTTGGCAATGGCGCCGCCTACGGTCACCAATTGCGTCCCTGGGGTGACCGGTAGAATCCAGCCACGAGGGATCACCAGTTGCTGGATGTCGCGCAGCAGTACGCCCGCCTCGCACACGAGCTTGCCAGTGCCCTCATCGAAGTCGATGAAGCGATCGAGTCCGGTGGTATTCCAGAGCACTCCTCCAGGGTTCAGGCACACATCGCCATAGCTGCGGCCCATGCCGTAGGCGATGCCGGAACGATGAGAGGCCAACACGCCGGAAACCCTGCTACGGTCGCTTAGGGCAAGCACTTCATGAGGATCGGCGCTCAGCCGCCCCCACGAGGAAACCTGCTTCATACGGCCTCCGTGCGGAAGACGAAACGCTTGTCGAGTTGGTACTTGGTAAGATAGCCGATCGCCAGGCCGATGACGCCACCGAGGTAGCGCATCTCTTTCGATGCGAAGATATGGTGGAAACCAAACTCGAACCCCCAAAAAATTGCGGTGGTGGCAAGTCCCATCAGGGCGTACAGGAGGAAGACTCGGCTGTCGTGCACGACGTTACGAGCACGAAAACGGAAGATGTAACGCTTGTCGAGGATGTACTTGACGACGAGCCCAACGCCGGTGCCTGCCGCCACCGACAGCAGGACATCAAACGCGCCGCTGTAGCCCCGGATGACGAGGTCCTGAGCACCGATGTTTGCTACCGTCGCAATTACTCACCGGTCCGTAATATAGGCGACAGATGGAGCCCGAAAGAATGATCGTACGAGTTTCGGATTGCGTTGCACGGCGGCCAGTTGGGCATCGATGCGCAGGTCCAGGTGCTCTCCTGCTTGCAGTGGTCGCCGTGCT
>ORMF012415474.1_pt1 | contig 12917 bp, 7 predicted proteins | sample 1779871 | NCBI WGS metagenome assembly ORMF01 (sample SAMEA104232316, study PRJEB22302) | groundwater metagenome | biome: forest; feature: aquifer; material: groundwater | place: USA | collected 2011-08-07 | depth 5.4 m | reverse complement strand
CGCGGCGCAGGACGTGCGCGATCGCGTCAGCACCGTGGTGCGCAATTTGCCGCCCGACGCCAAGCCGCCGGTGGTTGCCAAGTTCAATAACGACAGCACGCCGGTGGTCACAATTGCGCTCTCTGGTGAACGCTCAATCCGCGAACTCACTGAGTACGCCGACAAAGTCGTGCGGGTTCAGTTAGAGCGCGCGGGCGGAGTCGGCGCCGTCAACGTGGTCGGCGGACTCGATCGTGCCATTAATGTCTGGGTGGACGCCGAGCGTTTGGCTGCTTACAAGATTCCGATCAGTCAGGTGCGCGACGCTTTACAGCGCCAGAACGCCGACGTTCCTGGGGGCAATGTCGAGACCGGAAAGCGCGAACTCGTTTTGCGGACGTTGGGGCGTTATACCGATCCGCGCGAGATGGAAGACCTGGTGGTCGCGAATATTAATGGCTCGCCGGTCAGGATTCGCGACATTGGCCGGGTCGAAGATGGCACGAAAGAGCAGCGCTCAATCGCCCGCTTGAATGGCGCCCCGACGGTCACTCTGGAAGTTCAGCGGCAATCGGGTGCGAATACCGTCGAAGTTATTCACAACGTCAAGACGCAAATGGCGCACGTCGCCGCGCAACTGCCGGCGGATGTGAAGATGGAAGTGATTCGCGATCAGGAGCGATACATCGGCGCCGCGCTCCACGAAATCACGCGGCATCTGGTGCTGGGCAGTATCCTGGCTAGCCTGGTTGTGCTGCTGTTCATGCGTTCATGGCGCTCGACTCTGATTGCGGCGATCGCGATTCCGTGTTCGGTGATTTCGACTTTCGCGATGATGCGCGCCATGAATTTCACGCTCAACGGCGTGACGATGCTGGCCCTCGTGTTAATGGTAGGCGTCGTCATAGACGACGCGATCGTGGTCCTGGAAAACATCTTTCGCTTTGTCGAAGAAAAGCGAATCACACCCATGCGAGCAGCCAGGGAAGCCACTGCCGATATCGGCCTGGCAGTCATGGCCACGACGTTCTCGCTGGTAGTGATCTTTCTTCCCGTCTCGTTCATGTCGTCAATCTCGGGCCGCTTTCTGTTTCAGTTCGGCATTACCGCGGCAGTGGCCGTCCTGGTTTCGCTGCTCGTCTCGTTTACCTTGACGCCGATGATGAGCGCGCGCTTGCTACGCGCGAAAGACGCCGCCGGCCACGCATCAGAGCTCGGACACCATCACGATACGCTGTCCGCAGCCTCATCGCGCCGCGGTTTTTACTCGTTCATTGACCGCTTTTACACCTGGCTGCTCCGGCTGGCCATGCGTCATCGCGCCGTTGTCGCCGTGATTGCGATTGCGGTGGCCCTCTCCAGCATTCCGCTCTATCGTGTCGTCAAACAGGAATACATTCCCACCGACGTCGACGAAGCCGAATTCGACGTCAGCGTCAACGCCCCGGAAGGCACGAACATCGACGCGATGAACGACACGATGCGGTCGATCGAAAATGATCTACTCTCGACCCCGGGGGTGCGTTTGATTCTTTCTTCGTCGGGCGGTTCGTTCCTGGGTTCGGTGAATCAGGGTGGAGTTTACGTGCGCATCGCGCCGCATGACGAGCGGGTGTTTTCTTTGACCAAGCTTTGGGAATCGATCAAGGCCGGACATCCTCTGTCGGCCTGGCGCGGCAATTATACGCAGCGTGACGTGATGCAGGAGGTGCGGCGTCGCATGCAGAAGTATGCCCCCATGCGTTTCGCCGTGCGTAACGCACCGAGCTTTAACATTGGTGGCGGCAATACCGACATTGACTTTGTTTTTCGCGGTCCGGAGCTGCAACAGCTCGCCAAATATGCCGATACCTTACGAGACAAGACCAAAGAGATTGGCGGGATCGTCGACGCCGACACGACTTTGAAGCTGGACAAGCCGGAACTGCGCGTGCACATCAACCGTGATCGCGCTGCCGATCTTGGAGTCGACACCTCGAACATTTCCACTGCATTGCGTTTGATGGTTGGCGGCGACGATCAGGTCTCGCGTTTCCGCGATCCCTCGGTTAATGAAGATTACGACGTGCAATTGCGGCTGACTGAACAGGATCGCAAGGACACCGCGACCATCTCCCGGCTTTACGTTCCGTCATCGCGCGGGGGATTGGTGCGTCTGGACAGCCTGGTCGATATCAAGGAGGACTTCAGTCCTTCGCGCATCGATCGACTCGATCGTCAAAGGCAGGCATCAATGCGAGCAGGCGTGGCGCCTGGCTTTGCCCTGGCCGACCGGCTTGATGCCTTGCGCAAGACCGCGTCGGCGATGAATCTGCTGCCGGCTTATTCGACGCCCGTCGCCGGCCGCGGCCGCGAACTCGAGAAAACGTTCGTCGAGTTTCTTTGGGCTTTCCTGCTTTCGATCATTTTCATGTACATGATTCTCGCTTCACAGTTCGAGAGCACGATTCATCCTTTAACTATTCTGCTCAGCCTGCCGCTCTCAATTCCGTTTGCCCTGCTTTCATTGTGGTTGTTGAGCGACACGTTGAACCTGTACTCAGCGTTGGGAATCCTGGTGCTGTTCGGCGTCGTCAAAAAGAATGCGATTTTGCAAATAGATCACATGAACAACCTGAGGACGCTCGGCATGGAGCGAGATGCGGCCATCATTCAGGGCAATCGCGATCGTCTGCGCCCAATTCTGATGACGACGCTGGCCCTGGTTGCCGGTATGGCTCCTCTGGCTCTGGGGACTGGTCCGGGAGCGGAAGAGCGGCGCTCGATCGCTATCGTGGTGATCGGCGGACAATCATTGTCGCTGCTGCTGACTCTGGTCGCCACGCCGGTCGTGTATTCGCTGCTCGATGATCTAAGTTCAACGGCGAGATGGCGCCGTTGGGCCATCGCTGCGGGCAGATTCACTGCACCTGTAACGAGCGTAGTGCGGAGGTTGGCACCCACGCGGCGAGGTGAAGTTCAGGCTGTAGAAAGCGAACCCGCGAGCGAAGCGCCATCCGTTTCGGCGCCGGAGAGATCATTCGCGACAGTTCCACCTGAGAAGAAATATCCGTTGCCCGCCGGGGGTGGCGAGTAGCACTTCCATCACGGATCGCGGACATCCTGTCCGCCAGCGGGGCCAGCACGCTCAGATCTGATGGAAGAATCTTTTTAAAACATGTTCCGCCTGCGCGCTCAGGCGGACAGGATGACCGCGTTCCGTCACCAGTGGCTTTCTCATTCCGCCGGCACCCACTCCTTTAAGAACGTAATAAGCTTTTCGAGGTTGTACGACTTGCCACTCTCAAGAACACCCGTGTCCTTAGAGAGCAAAAGCTTACCGTCCGTCTCGAGTACCAGCAGGTGCGGATAGCTCTCAATCGGTCCGTAACGGGACAGGACTGCCTTGTTCTCGTTCTCTTCGCTGAAGTTGATCTTCACCGTCACAAAATTCTGGTCTCGCAATTGAACCAGATCGGGATGGGCATCGAAGAAACTGTCCAGGGTGTGGCACCAACTACACCAAAGGCCACCCACCTCGAGCAGGATACGCTTGTGCGTTCGCTGTGCTTCCTTGATGGCGTCATCAACGTCCTGCGCAGCGTTCCTCTTCGCATCATACTTAGTGACCGGGATATATCTTGCCTGACCGATAGTCCGACCCGCACCGGGCAGCACCAGGTAACCAATGATCAGCACGATTAGCAGGGCTGGCAAGATGCGTGTGAATGTCCACATTTTCTTGGTTAGAGAATCCTTTCGAGTCTGGAAGATAAAATGTAGCAGCGGCAGCCGTTTCGCCCGCTTATGAATGAATGAAGCGTGTAGAAGGCCTTGATGTTCGTAAGATTTCGTGTGGTTTCGTGGATCGTGCTTCGGCGCATAGTGAATGCGATCAACGAAATCACACGAAACTGCACGAAAACAGAGCCGTGCGCCCGCCCTACTGAAATACCCTATCCGCCGGCACGATAGTTAAATCCGCCGGCCTCACGACAATCTTGTAGGCCTCGATGACTTTATCTTCGTCTGTGATCTCTTTCGGTTTGGGCGCGTTGTAAGTAATCGGGGAGGGTTTGTTGCTCAGGATCGCAGCCCGCAAGCCTTCGGCGTCTTTGGTGACCACCGCGATGCGCATTGCGCCGGATTTCAGATATAGCTTGATGGCACGATTAACATCGTCCAGTGTCAGCTTCGCCAGTTGCTCGCGCATGTAAGTTGGGAAATCAGGAATGTGATAGTAGCGGCTGTCGAGCGCGTAGCCGAGTTGCGCGTCCTGCGTCGCCGTGAGTACATTGACGTACTTCGACAAGAACTCGCGGGTCGACTCGAACGCTTCCTTCGACATTCCTTCTCGCACCAGCTTTTCGTATTCGTACAATGCGGCACGCAATACGAAATGTCCGTTTGCCGGCTCGACCGGGCGTATCCAGATCTGAAAAATCTGTTGCTGGCGGCCGAGGTTTGGATCAGGTTCGAACTGAAACATGCCGCGCGGAAAGTACTCAATGTACGCATAGTCGCCATAGTTCAAGCCACGCGCTTCGCGGAGTCTCTGATAGAGATAACTGTTACTGGAACGATGTTGGCCAAAGTAGGAAGCCACTACGGCCAGCGCCGGCCAGTCCTTATCAGGCCGCGTTACGTTGATTGGAAACCCCAGCGAAACGGCCGTCGAACGAGTTTCGCGCTGGACGATTTCGATCTTAGTGCCCGGTGTCTGAGTTGGTCTCGGAAGCTTCAGCCCGTTGGGACTTCCCTTCGGTAATTTGGCAAAGTCTGCCTGCACTCGTTCGGGAAACTTTTCGGGATAGCCGCCGGCCAGTCCGATCACCAGGTTCGCCTGGGTAAAGTTGCTTTGATAAAAGTCGCGCACGTCCTTGATAGTCATTTTGTCCAGTGCGCTGATCGCGCCCCTATTTTGATGACCATAGCTGTGCGTGCTGGGATAAATCAGCGTGTAGAGCACTTCTTTGCCCAGCTCTTCATCATTCCCGCCACGCAACGAAGTCTTCAGGTAGTTGATCGCGTCTTCCTTCAGTCGCTTAAAGTCGTCATCACGAAATCCTGGATCCAGGAGCATCTCGCGAATCAGCGAGTAATATTTGTCCAGGTTGTCCAGGTGGGTGCTGCCTGAGAACACAGTCATTTCTTTATCGACCTGCCACTCGAACGAAGTGGCCATCGGGTACATCGCGTCGGTGATTTCAGATAAGGTCTTAGTGCGCGAGCCGCCTTCGGCGAGCATCGCCGCGGCCAACGATGCCAGTCCCTCTTTGCCTTTCGGATCGTAGGCAGAGCCCGTGATGAACAGGATCCGAAAGGTAACCAGCGGCGAGCGGTTAGGCAAAAGTACTGTGTTGGTCTCAGCGGATTTCATACTTGGAGTGCGGCGAGTTGTCGCCGCTTTTGAAATTGAAACCGAGGCAATTCCCGAGGTCATGATTGCGGTCAGAAGAATTACTACCATTGAGTGTCGCATCATCATTTCGCCACCTCCTTGGAACTGAGAGTGACGATCGTCCGATGATTATCGACAAAATACTTCGCCGCCATGTCGCGCATGTCTTCCGGCGTGACGGTGTCATAAAGCGCAAACAACTTGTCGATCGTGAGGGGCGTGCGGCGCAGTCCGATGTAGCCGGCCAGCGCGCCCGCTATTGCCTCTGAGCTGTTCATTCCCAGGGCAAACTGATAACGCAGCCGTGAACGCGTGGAATCAAGCTTGTTTTTGGGCACCGGTTCTTTGGCAAAATGCTGGTAAGTGTCCAGGATTTGCTGTCGCACGTAATCCGCGTCTTTCACATCCTTTAGTTTCGCGGCGACAAGAAAGAGTTCCGGGTCGACGCGGTCTTCAAAGGTGTAGGAGAGGGAATCCAGCTTCTGCTCTTGCAGCACCAGTTTCTGATAGAGATCTGAGTTCTCTCCGAACGCAATTGGCGCCAGCAGATCCAGCGCCGCTTTGTCTTTCTTGTAATCCGAATACGACGGGCCCCGGAACGCTACATACACCAGAGGCAAGGTCTCAGACGGCCAGTCGACGTGCCCCTCGCGTGGCGCAGTTTGATCCGGCTCGGTGGGAATGTTGGGAACATAGCTGCCCCGCTTCCAGTCGCCGAAATATTTCTTCACCATTCCGAGTGCATCATCCCGTTTCAAATCGCCGACCAGAACGATGGTCGTGTACTCGGGACGGTAGTAACGCCCATAGAACTGCAAACTGTAGTCGTACTGATTCGGAAAGTCCTCAATGTCTTCGATAAAACCCATCGTGGTGTGCGAATAGGTATGAACTTTGTACGCGGTGGCGCGCAGCACTTCGTAAGCTTTCTCTTCCGGATCGGCGCTGTTCTTATTGAACTCGCCCAGCACGGCTTTAGTCTCAGTCTTGAAACCGTCGGGCGGATATTTCAGACGCTGAAACCGATCGGCTTCGAGTTCCAGCACTTTGTCCAGGTCATCTTTGGAAAAGACCTCGTGATACACAGTGCGGTCGTCGGTGGTATAGGCGTTTGAATCCGCTCCGGCTTTCTTCAGGATCGCATCGCGCTCTTGTCCGGAATAGTGCTCGCTGCCACGAAACATCAGGTGCTCAAACAGGTGAGCATAGCCACTTTTGCCTTTCTCCGGCTCATTTCGCGAACCGGTCTGCACCACGATGTACAGCGCCACCAGGTTCGGATAATCCGTCGGCACGGTAACCACGCGCAGTCCGTTCGGCAGATCGTCAATGGTGTAATCGTAAGCAAAGGCCTTGCGCGATGTCTGCGCCAGACTGAGCAAGGGCAGGCACAGAATTAGCGAAGCAATTAAGAAAGACTTCATAGCAGGAACCCAACCTCTTTAATCTGTTTGGAGAGAACTTGAGTATACATGAGATGGGCAGGCGATTGCAGCCCAGCGAGCCGGGAAATTAGCGCCTAATCCTGCGGAACTTTCCGAAAATCTCAAACGCGTCTTCAATGTCCTTCGCTTCGAGAAGTTTGGCTATATTATTTGGGCTGTCGGTCACCACGGCCCCCATCGATTCAGCTTTCCCCACTATTCTATTCTGCTGAATCAGGGTCTTGAACTTTTCCGTGTTCGGTATCCAGATCTCCAATTCGTCCCCGGTGATTTCGTAGCGAGCGATCAGAAGGCCCTGATCCCGGTCCTCGTTTGTGGGGTTCAAGACCATATAGGAACGATTCGCGATGACGAGGATCTTTGCGGTGAAAACGGGGTTCCTCTCGTCAGCATTGGCCGGAAGAAAGGAAACCTTGATTTCTTCACCGGCACCTTTGTCAAATTTGAGAGTCGGGGTTTCTTTACCTTTCTCAAGGTTAATCCAGCCAGCAACCAGCGCTTTGTCTTTTCTGAATTTTCCCGCTGGAGCGTGAGTGAAAACGACTTCGCAACCACAGAGGAAAAGCGCCGACAGGGCCATAAGAGAAATCATGACTGGTTGGCGTTTCATAAAAGAGAGGATAGTGACTGTTCCCGGCAGGCTCATTTGGTTTGGGTCAACTCTTCCGGCATTTCTTCCGGTAGCTGTAAAACTCTCTCCCAACCCGAACTGTCGGCCTGCATCCTTTCAGTCAGCTCGTCACGCAGCTTTGTCAAACCAGCACTCAGGGAGCAGGGATGGTTGTGCAGATCTCGGAAACGTCTCATCTGATCGGCGACAAAGGCTTTCTGTTTCTCGATTGAGGGGATCGCCGAATGTTGGCCGTTCTCCCAGAACGGCTGGAGCAGGCGCTCAACGGCAACGGCGCCGGGGATTTCGATCTGTTCGTCTTCGCGGCCGGTTACGTCCGCGACGTAATTGCCGGCGGCATCCACACCGCGAAAGACCTGCATGCATCCGGGCAGGGTGGTCTTGTCCAGAGAATTGGAAGCCTTCAACGTCGGACGGCCGTCGATCATACAGGCCTTGAAAATTACCCCGGCGACGTTCTTAACTTCACTCGAGAGTTTGGTGCCGATGCCAAACCCTGCTGCTTCGGGGAAGGCGGCCACGATCCGCTTCACTTTTTCGACATCCAAATCGCCGGTCAAATTTGGCCGCAGATCCTGGAGGCCATTCGCTTGAAAAAAGCGCAGGCACCATTTGCCTAACTCGGCCAGATCGCCCGAGTCGACGCGGAAACCCTTGAAGGCTTTCTGTCGCAGTTCGCTGGAAGTAGCGGCCATCGCGGCATGCACTGCGCCCATATAAACGTCAATCGTGTCCAGCAAAAGAGTAGTGCCGTTTGGATTTGCGTCGAGCCAACGCTCGAAAGCCACCTGCTCGAAATGCTTGGGCTGCCCAGTGCGCGGTTCGATCTCCGGCTCGTAGAGATATTCCAGGTAGGCCTGCTGCCAGTAATGTGCTTCGGTCCCGACCGCCGGTATGTCCAGACGGTGCGCGGCTTCCATGTTCGAGGTGTCGTTAAAGCCGCCGATGAAAGCATAGGTCGCGATATCCACCGCGCGTTCGATGTCGCCGTTGCGCCGCAACGAAAAGTCAGACAGCCAACGATTCCCCGCGGCCATGCGAAATTGCATCGCGACGCTGGAGGTCGTCATGGGTAGATCAAAGGCGTGTTCGAACTTGATCTCCTGCGCCTGGGTGAGGCCGAACTTTCCGGTAATGTCAGCGACCGGTTGCTGCGGAAACATGATGGTGCCGGGGCGCACGGCGCGAATGCTGCCGGCGAACTGAATGTCTTCGATGGCTTTGGCAAATCGTTGGAGTCCGCCGCGGTCCTGCTCAAGAAAACGTAGCCGCGGCCGATCAATTTGGCTGTCAACCAGCAGGCGAATCAAACGCTCATGACCCAGGACGGGAGCGAAAGGGAGCTTTCGTTGCGTCACATAAAATGTGGCGATTGTTTCGCTGAGCGGCTTACCATGAACGCGCGTGACGTCCTTGTAAGATGCGTCACCCATCGCGGCGTGGTAGCGATCAATATTCAGCGTGCCCATTTGCGGAAATGATATCACGTGACCCAGCACCATCCAGAATCCATAGATTCGGTGGTTGGGTCCCTTTTCTCCAGGCGTTTAGAGTACCAACTTCAGTTGGGTTTTTTCTCGCCTTATACAGCCCGACTAAAGTCGGTACTCTGAACACCGCTAATCAAAGTAAGAGACTACGAATTGCTAGTGCGCCTTTTGAATCATGCGTTGCCGGTAGTATTCTAATGACCTCTCCTCCAGAGTTCGCCGAAGGCCCTCGGAACGGCCACATCTACTTATCAGCGCGGCCGGATATCGACGCGCAATATCGGTTAGCATGAAAGGAGAAAGTGAAATGAAGGGAACGTTTGTTCTTCGATGGAGCTTAATGCTGTTGGTTTGTCTCGGGACGTTTGCCGCCGCCGGTCCGGCGTCAGGCGCCAGGCCGGCGTCAGGAGCCAGGAATGATTGTAAGGATCGCTGCAAAGATCGGTACAATTTGCGAAAAGACATTTGCAAAGCCATACCCTACAAACGGCAGAGACATAGTTGCGAGGACCTGGCGAAGCATGCCAGAGATGAATGCAAGCGTCACTGCCGGTGAAAAGCAGTGAGTAATGAGCAGTGAGTCTGTTGGCAGAGAGCGCGGGGTCAAGTTACAGGGCAGGGCCCGCACAGCGGACGACTGAATGCGAACACGAGAAGCTTCAGCCGTCCGTTCACTGCCGGTACTTATGCTCGCCCATGCCAACGAATGCGTTCCGTGATTAGGAAGCTTACTACTTCGTGCGCGGATCCATCTTCACGGTCAATGGTTGCGTATAAGTCTTACCGCCGGCAGTTAATCTCACCGTATAAGTGCCCGGCAGTACGGCAGGAACACCGCGGCCTCCGAACCCACCACCGCCACCGGCGGGGCGAGGCGGGGGAGTAGGACGAAGATCCCAAATCCATCGATGCATGCCGGCCGCAGTTGAGAGCACTTCCGGGGTGCGAACCCAGTAGGCAGGAATGTTAAGTGTATCCGGATTGACCGGGGTTACCTTGTCATCGCTGGCGTAACGACGAATAACTTCGCCGGCCGGATCGAGAATCTCGATCACTATCACACCTGAAGTATTCGACTTCAAATAATAATCAATCAACGCGCCGTAGGGAGGATTCTCGGCGAGTGGTTCGTCCCGCGGCATCGGCGTCCCGTTATCGCTGCCAGGAGTAATTTCAACGGCATTGGCTGGCCGGAACAGATACGCACTTGCATGAGCGACGTCGTTGTCGATCTGACGCAACGCGGTGAAGTCGTCGAGCACCCAGAAGCCACGGCCGTGCGTCGCAACTATCAAATCATCCTTGTGCACTGCGAGATCACGCATTGAGGCGGGCGGTAGGTTCAGTTGCAGCGGCTGCCAGTCGTCGCCGTCATCGAACGAAACAAACACTGCACGTTCGGTGCCGGCAAAAAGCAGTCCTCGGCGCTGCGGATCTTCTTTCACAGTCTGAACATAGACGCCCGCGGGCAGTCCCTTCGTTATTTCAGTCCAGGTTTTGCCGGAATCGCGAGTGCGATAAATGTGCGGCTCGTAATCCTCGAGCTGATGACGCTCGACTGCCGCGTAAGCTTCCTTAACATCAAAATGCGAAGCTTCGATCATCACTACCTTGCTCCACGAAGTCAGGGCCGGCGGCGTGACATTCTGCCAGGTTTTGCCTTCATCATTCGTTACTTGGATCAGTCCGTCATCTGTGCCGATCCAGATCAACGGCGCGCGCAAAGGCGAAGGCGCGATAGTGTAGATGACGCCGCGCCGTTTCTCTGTGGGCGCGTCAGCCGCAGCAGCTTCGTTAAGGTTCGCCGGCGTACCCGGATCTTCGCGCGTCAGGTCCTGGCTGATCTGTGTCCAGCTCTCGCCGCCATTAGTGGTCTTGTAGAGAAACTGATTGGCGTAGTAGAGCGCGTGCGGATCGGCCTGGGAAAATATCAGCGGCTGGGTCCAGTCGTGGCGATAAACCGTCTGACCGCCGCCGCGCTCAGGCGAGACATTTCTGGTTTCACCCGTCGTCACGTTACAGCGCGAAACCGTGCCGCCAAAAAGAATCTCCGGATGCAGAGGATCGGGCGCGGTGTAACCTGATTCACCGCCAGAGCACAACCCCTCCCAATCGCGATTTGAAATCTCAGAGTGCCGGCTGCGCGAAGGGGTGCCGACGGCGCCACTGTCCTGTTGCGCGCCGGTCACCCAGTAAGGAAACCGATAGTCAGCAGCGACGTGATAGATCTGCGCGGTGGGCTGGTTGTACCAGGAACTCCATGTCACCGCGCCATCCACCGATACGATTCCACCCTGATCGCTGGCGAGAACCATTCGCTTTGGATCGTCCGGGTTTATCCAGAGTTGATGATAATCGTCGCCGCCCGGCGCTCCCTTGATTGCCGTCCAGCTCTTGCCGGCATCAGTCGACCGATAAACAGAAGTGTTACTTACATAGACGGTGTCTGAGTTCTTCGGATCGACTGCGACTTTCTCAAAGTACCAACCACGATCCCACAGACGCTTGTCAGCGGATAGCCTGGTCCAGGTTGTACCAGCGTCATCTGACCGAAAGATGCCGCCTTCCTTTGCGTCGACGGCCGCATAGATGCGATTGCGATTCCCGGGCGCGACCGCGATCCCGATGTGGCCGCGACCGTCAGCGGGGATGCCTTCGGAGATCTCTTTCCACGTCGTGCCACCGTCGACTGATTTGAATATCCCCGCTCCCGGACCATTCGCCGGTGCATAAATAAACCAGGGCGGCCGCCGCACGTTCCACAACGTCGTGTAGACTATTTGTGAGTTGGTTGGATCAAAGGCGAGATCGATCGCGCCAAGGTCATCATTCTTGAAGAGCACCTTCTGCCAGGTAGCGCCGCCATCGCGCGAACGATAAACGCCGCGATCAGGATTCGGTCCATAAGCATGGCCCAGCGCCGCCACAAACACTAGGTCAGGGTTGTTCGGATCGACGATGATGCGCCCAATCTGTCTCGTGTTCTCCAGCCCGATGTGCTTCCAGGTCTTTCCGGTATCGGTCGATTTGTACATGCCGTCACCGAACTGGATCGAATCGCGCATGTCCGGCTCACCGGTTCCGACGTAGACGACATTCGGGTTGGATGGCGCTACTGCAATCGCGCCAATTGAAGCTGAGGACGCTGCGTCAAACACCGGCGCCCAGGTCCGTCCGGAATTAGTCGACTTCCACAGTCCGCCGCCAACCGAGCCAAAATAAAACGTATCCGGCTGTCCAATGACCCCGCTGACGGCATTCACGCGCCCACCGCGAAACGGGCCAATCATGCGCCAGCGCAAGCCGGAATAGAGATTGGCGTCGTACTGCTGTGCGATCGCAATTGGAGCGAGGATCAGCAGACCAACGATGGCGTTGATGGACGCGATCATTAATGTACGCGCGATGATTCGGCGAGTTTGGGGCATGGATGGGCTCTCCACAGAATTGGTCTTGGTTAATCTCGGGCGCTGAATTGTAGCACTCGTAATTCACTGTCTTGAAGGATCACTGACAAGAAGTCCGCGGAGTCGAACAGCATTTCAGCGTTACTGGTAGGTCGAACACTCAAGTTTGAAGAACGCTTACGGCGATGCTGGGGCGGTCTTCCTGACAGAAGTTGCCTCGAACCCCTGCTCACTCAGACGGCGGCCGGGTGTGCGGGCGATGGCCTTTTCGAATTCGGCGTGCGCCGCCTCTTTTCGATCGCGTCGGAGCAGGAATTCTCCCAGGAGCTCGTGCGTTGGCTTCTCAATCGTCGGCGGTCCGAAAGCAATCGGTAGCTTGTCCTCCAGGCTCGCCGCCTGGACCATTAGACGTTCGGCGCCGGCGAAGTCTCCTTCTTGCTCAGCCAGCAGGGCGCGTACCTCCAGCAGGAAGATCTCGGGCCGGACGCGGTAACTTGGATCGGGGTCGCCACTCTTGGTCTTGAGGTCGGCGACTTCGCGGCCGACGCCTTGGAGTTCGGCCTGGGCCTGGCGCGCTGCATCGCG
>ORMF010255973.1_pt1 | contig 12921 bp, 14 predicted proteins | sample 1779871 | NCBI WGS metagenome assembly ORMF01 (sample SAMEA104232316, study PRJEB22302) | groundwater metagenome | biome: forest; feature: aquifer; material: groundwater | place: USA | collected 2011-08-07 | depth 5.4 m | reverse complement strand
CTCATTGAAAATCTAAACGAAACGGAGATATTGCCTCATGGTAAAATCGAAACGAAAATCACTGAAAGATTCATTATATCCTGCTTCGGAGAAGATACTCACGAACCCGACAGGAGCAACCGATGGGACTCACCATGCACGAGCGCAAAGCAGTCACGAACGAATTGGCCAAACGCTACCAGCGCGCCTCCAAGGGCGATCGGGGCAAGCTCCTGGCCGAGTTTATTCAACTCACCGGCTACAGCCGCTGTTACGCTTCTCACGTCCTCCATAACTGGGGAAAGCACCACATCCGCATTGTCGACGGGGAACGCGTCGAAGTCATCCTGAGCGCTAAGCCTGTGCCGAAGACACGCAAGAAGCCGCGGTTCTACGATCAGGCCGTCATCACCATCCTGGAGAAGATCTGGGCCATCGCCGATGGACTCTGTGGAAAACGTCTGCGCGCCTTTATCGACATTGCTCTGCCCACACTTGAACGCTGTGGTGAACTCACCTTCCCAGACCCCGCCATTCGAAGCAAACTCATCTCCATTAGCCCTGCAACCATCGACCGGCTTTTGAAGCCAGCCCGGACCAAACTCTGGGATAAGGAACGATCCTCAACCAAGCCAGGAACTTTGCTCAAGCGTCATATCCCGATCCGGACCTTTTCCGACTGGAATGAGAACGCCCCGGGGTTTATCGAGATCGATCTTGTCGCCCATGACGGCGGCTCTGCCTACGGCGACTTCATCCAATCTCTCGATGCCACCGATATTGCCACCGCCTGGACTGAAATTGGGGTTGCAAAGAACAAGGCCCAACGTCATGTCTTTCCCGCCTTGCAGCGTTTGCGTAGCCAATTCCCCTTTCCCATCTTTGGCATCGACTCCGACAATGGTGGAGAGTTTATTAACCACGAACTCCTGCGCTACTGTAGCGCCGAACGGATCACCTTCACCAGATCCCGGCCCTATCGCAAGAACGATAATTGCTTCGTCGAACAGAAAAACTACTCAATCGTCCGTAAAATCGCCGGCTATTACCGCTACGAGAGCAATCAACAGCTTGCCCTGCTTGAGGAAATCTACCGCCACCTTCGGCTCTACACCAACTTCTTCCTCCCGGTCATGAAGCTTATCTCAAAAACCCGCACCGGCAGCAAAGTCCACAAACACTACGATTGCCCCCAGAGTCCACTGCAGCGTGTCCTGGCTCATCCGCTTATCTCTTCCCATGTGAAAGCTCAGCTCTCCGCTCAGTTTGAGATTCTCAACCCTGCTCAGCTCAAGCGAACACTCGCTCAGCTTCAGAACGACCTCTTCCTCTCCCATTGTCCTCTGCCCCAACGGCCTATGCATCATCTCACTCCCCCAGAACACCATCCATGGAGGCAGACCGACCCCCGAGACAAGTATATCACTGCTCAAGCCAAGACACTTGACTCTGTAACCAAAAATCATGATACTCACTCCCAAATGCAGCCACCAGCACCCTCTTAGGAGAACACACTTTCATTTAGATATTTATATGAGTCAACGAATCACTTTCATTTAGATTCTTATGTGAGGCAACAGGCAAGTGATACCCAAATTATCTGAATTGTGCATCTAAGATCATGACAAGAAAAGCCTGAAATCGTAAGCTTTTTACCGATTTTTGACCGCGCTAATTCAGGCTAAGCGAAATCCTATTAACCGTGCTATGCAATCCCTCGGGCTGCAAGTGAGAATATACCTGTGTGACGGCAATATTCGAATGTCCTAAGAGCTTCTGCAACTCATACAAGGAAACCCCATCCTGAACCAGCCAGCTTGCAAATGTGTGTCGGAGACTATGGAAATGGAGCTTTGGGTCGAGCTTGGCCTCCCCAACGTACTTCTTCAGCTTCTTGCTCGCATGGTCATCGTTAATCTTGTAGCCCTTGATATGGAAAATGTACTCGCTACGAATTCGCTGAGCCTTTGAACCGAGCAGATTGAAAACCACCTCGCTCATAGGTACAACCCTTCTCTTGCCTTGCTTCGTCCTGAACGTCGGACTGCTCTGAATTTGAATGAGCTTTCTCTGGAGGTCAACATCCTGCCAGCGAAGATTGACCAGTTCGCCTCTTCGCATACCCGTCAATACTGCAAACACCACCAATTCCTTGAGCCATTCTTCCGTAATTGCGTTTAGAAGCCTCTGGAAGTCCTGCTTGGTGAAGTAGGAGGGGGTAACCTCTGGAATTTGAACCTGGGCCATCTTCGAGAAAGGGTTATGCTCAAGATGCTTCCAACTTACTGCGGTATTCATAGCAGCCCTCAAGGCCTGCAATTCCCGATTGACAGTAGCGCCGGAAACGTTTGCAGTTGAGTATTTGGCGTTATCCGCTAACCGCTTAACCTTGTACAGGTCAATGTGCTGCATGGTAAGAGAGGAAAGGGGAATATCGCCTACCATGCTTTTGAGATGGTCGAAGGCAGTCCGGTAGAAATCGACTGTACATTTTGCGAAGTTTCCCTTAGCGAACGAAAGGAAATCGGCTGAGAACTGCGAAAGGGTGACTTCCTTCTGCTTCTGCTGGAAGAGTTGCTCGAATTCAGTGAGGGATTTTATCGCTTCATGTTTGAGCGTGCAACCAGTGGACTTCCACCGTCTCCGGCCATCCTGGTCGAAGAGAATGTAGTAGAAACCATTTGCGCGTTTGAAGAGGAGAAAACGGGATTGGATGGACATTGCTCACCTTTTTGGTTAGCAATTCCGTTAGCAAGGAAGGAATTTATGGCGAAATGATAGGGCTTTTACCGACGGCCTCCTCGTTGCGAACGAGGCGCTCTCCCAGCTGAGCTACAGCCCCAGGGGGTTGGTTAATTTGCGCCACAGGCGCATGCGCCTGCGGCGCAGGTTAAATGGTTAACTGGTTATTGGTTAATTGGTGAAACAAATATATGAAATAACGGGGGGAGAATCAATTTGGGAAATTTGGGCGATCGCAGATGTCCAAAACCGAGTAAACCACGCCGTGTGTGACTCTGCCCACAATCGGTGCTGCCTGTCATGCTTATCATGTTGTAGTAAGTCGTTTTCTTCACCGCCCATTTTGCACCTGTTTTCACTTCGGAAATTAAGAATTCATTTGAATCCATCAGTTTAGGAGAATCTAACCATGAAGTCAATGTTAAAATTGTCGTTCAACCTATTCGCTCTCTTGATAATTCAAACGCATCCGGCAGCGGCACAGGTCAGCGCCATGTCGGAAAAAAAGCTCGCCAGGGATGTCATTGCAAAATATTTGAATGTCGAGGATTCTCACATCGGACGGGCAATTTCTCGAGCCACAGAAGACATCAACCAAAGTCTTGAGCCGCGTCTTTGGGTAGGCGAGAATAATCTCTCAGAAGACGGAGAAATTGTCTTTGAGAAAGAGAAACATGCCGCTCACGAGTTGGAAAAGATTCTCTTTGGGTGCCGGGCTCAACAGGACATTCTCCTTGCAATCCGACGCCTGATCTCGGCTGATAGTATTCTGGCATTGACGGCCTTGCAGGAAGCCCGGGCCGTTTGTTCGACGTCGGAGTGTCAGGAGCTTATCGATCAAGCCATTTCCGAAATCGACAAAGCCGAGAACAAGTTGGCCAAGGAGCAGTATACGAGTGTTATTGAAAGCTACAAAAAAGCATGGAGTAACGCGCAGGAAGCGATGGAAGAAGAATTGGAGAGCGTCGGGGAAGGCCTCAATGCTCGCAGCGGTATTCCCACGAAGTACGTGGTCGAGCAGAATTATCCGAATCCATTTAACCCTTCGACAACGATTCGGTATACGCTGCCGGAGATGAGTCATGTCACGCTGAAACTCTACAACCTCCTCGGTCAGGAGATCAAAACTCTCGTGAATCAGGTCCAGGATGCGGGTTACAAATCGATCACGTTCGAGATCAGCGGCCTTTCGACCGGCATCTATTATTATCGCTTAGAAGCCAAGAACTTTGTCGAAACGAAAAAACTCATCATCGCGAAGTAATTTTCGGCACCGATTGCAGGAGGCATTATAGGCGCAGATCGTTTGGCGTCATAGGATGTCCCAGGTGAATTGAATTAGCCGCACTGAAACGCCCAATAATACAAAGACGCAAATCAAAGTTTCTGGACGCGGAAGTTCAACGTACCGCTCAGATTTATCAGCGTCACACGGATTTTCCATGATCCAGCCGTGGCAGTGTCACTTTGAAACGTCCCGTTGACGGCCAGAGAATTCGAGTATCGTTGAACCTGACCAGGGTCAAATAGCATTACCGTCGCAGAACCGCCGGTCACGGCCGACGATTGATTTATGGTAGCTCTTGTCCCGCTGTTTTGCCAGAAGTACTCGACCGTCGTAGAGAGATTCGTGACACCCGTCGCCTGAAACTGGAAGGTGTCCGGATTGTTCGCAATCTCCGGTTGAAACGGAGCGAGCGGATTATCGCCTGCGCACCCGGAGAATAACTGAAAAATAATTACGATGAGAGAAAAAACCGACAAAACGGAAAAGTCCCTGCTTATCATTTCGATGCTCCTTTTTCTGTGTAGCGACCATCGGTGAATCAACGTTCCGCGATCGTGTCCTTCGTCGAACACCGTTGCCGTCAGATAATCGTCAACTCGCATCCTGAACGCCATCCTTGTCGTCGTCTTTATAAATCTTGATCGACGCTTTGAGGCTCTCATCAATCTTGCTCACATTGCTCGGGTCCGTTGGATCAAGCAGAACCCCGCCCGTGTCCTTGAACCAACCGAACGAGCTGACGGTCAATGTAACATTTATGGATGGCTTTGATTCGCTCACCACTAGCGGTGGTAAAAGGATATATTCTTGCTCGGCATCGACCTGGCTTTTGAACGTAAATGTCTGAGGGCTCATGCCTGATTGATACACAACGCCATCAATGATGATGCTGTATCGCTGACCCGCAAGCAAATCTGCAAACTGAGCAAGCTCCGACGGCGGCAAGTCACGCACATCAGAGGAATCGATGTGATGAATTTTGAATTTAACTTTGCCATAGGTCCCATACGGAACACCAGCGACAGAAACGTCTTGGAGAACACCGCCGAGGTTTGGTTCGAACACAAACGGGGTAGTCTTGAACTCAACGCTATCGCTCCCTTTTTCAAATTTGATTCTGCTGAGCACCAACCTCGCACGCGTGATATGGATAGAATCGACCGCAAGGGCAGATTGCGCTCCCACAGCCTTCGCCGGCTGAGCGGAGAGTGTGGCAGTCGAATACTTCGAGGTCATCGATATCTGACCTGTCGTTGGGGAAGTTGAGCTTTTACAAGCAGTGAGAACGAACCCAATTACTACAACAAGACAAAAAACGGATGCCCATTGCGCGAATCCTCTGTTCATATCATCTCTCCAAACATTTTAACATCAAGTAATCTACGAAATAATCTTCTTAGCCATGAACCTGACGTGATACATGTCACTCAGGTCTGATATGCGGAAATCAAGGTCATTACTCAGGAGACGACGTCGTCTGAACCAGGATTTACAGGATTGCAGGATTACCACGATGTTTCCAAAACCATCATGGCCATCCCATAAATCAAGAAAATCCCGGTTCAGACATCCCGTTCCTTGACAAAGACCGCCAAAATTGTTATTTTTTAAAGAGTTTCGATAATTTTTGTTGAAATCTATACCAATTACGATGGAACGTATGACAGATATACCTATAAAAGATGCTCAGCAAGATCAGGTGAATGACGAAAATCAGGATCAGCAGCCCCCGCTGCAGCTGCCGGAATTGAGCGAAGTCGATATGCTCAGCAGCAAGATCGTTGAGCTCGAGGCAACCATCAACCAGTCCCGTGATCAACTGCTTCGCAAAGCGGCGGAATTCGAAAATTATAAGAAGCGCGTCGAAAACGATTCCCTGTCGCTGATGAAATTTTTCAGCGAAGAATTAATCGTCAAACTTCTGCCGGTGATCGACGACTTTGAACGCTCAATGAAAGCCAACAAACAGAATGCCTCGTCCGAGAATTCAAACGAAAGCTCTTTCATGAAGGGCATGGAGCTGATCCATGCCAAGTTTAAGAAACTTCTGGAATCACAGGGTGTAAAGCACTTTGAGGTCGTCGGTAAACCGTTCGACCCGGAGCTCCACGACGCTCTGTTGCTTGTGCCGAGAAGCGACGTCGAACCTCACACGGTCGTGGAGGAAGTCGATAAAGGGTATATGCTCCACGAGAAGGTTATCCGCCACGCCCGTGTCATCGTTTCGAGTGAACCGAACCCGGACAACGGCAAAGCGTCGGAGACGGGCGGGGCCGCCTAACAATGTCGAAGCGAGATTACTATAATATTCTGGAAGTCCCCCGGACTGCCAACTCCGACGAGATCAAGAAAGCGTACCGTAAGGCGGCTCTGAAATTCCACCCCGACCGGAATCCGAACAACAAGGAAGCCGAGGAAAAATTCAAGGAGGCCGCCGAGGCGTATGAGGTTCTGAGCGACGATACCAAGCGCCGGCGGTATGATCAGTACGGCCACGACGGCCTGCGCGCGGGCTCCGACTTCCACGGCTACACCGACATCAACGATATTTTCTCGAGCTTCGGCGACATCTTCGGCCAGGGTTTCGGCGGCGGGATCTTCGACGAGGTGTTCAACGGCGGCAGGACACGCCAGCGCGGAAGGCCTGCCGGCATCCCCGGATCAGATCTCAAGATCCATTTGAAGCTCACACTCGAGGAAATAGCGAACGGCGTCGAGAAAAAACTGAAGATCAAGCGGTGGAAACATTGTGACGATTGCGCCGGCTCGGGTGCGAAAGGCGGCAGCGCCAAACTCACCTGCCCGATGTGCAACGGTTCAGGTGAAATCAGACATGTCTCACGGTCGGTCTTCGGCCAGTTCGTTAATATTTCGACCTGCGGCAACTGCGGCGGCGAAGGGAAGATCATCCGCGACAAATGCCCAACCTGCGGAGGGGAAGGGCGCGTCCAGGGCGAGACCACGATCAAGGTCAATGTGCCCCCCGGCGTCTCCGAAGGAAATTATATTCCGCTGCGCGGACAGGGGAATACGGGACAGCGGGGAGGTCCTGCCGGCGATCTCATCGTCATCATCGAGGAAGAACCGCACAAAATTTTCACGCGAAACGGCGACGATATCGTCCTCGATCTCCTCATCAGCTTCCCGGAAGCGGTGACGGGGACCGACATCGAGATCCCGACGTTGTCGGGGCGCGCGAAGCTGAAAGTTGAGCCGGGGACGCAGTCGGGGAGAATCCTCCGTATGCGCGACAAGGGGATTCCACATCTCAACAGCCATCAGCGCGGCGACCAGCTTGTTCGCGTCAATGTCTGGGTCCCGGGCCGGGTGTCGAAGGAAGACAAGGAATTGTTGAAGGCTCTCGAAAAGAGCGAGGATCTCAAACCAAAGGAGGGAGACAGGTCGGCGCATTCCGAAAAAAGTTTTTTCGAAAAGATGAAAGACACTTTTTCGTGAACGCTCCCGGCGGTTTCGTGCCGAGACCGTCTCAGTTTGAATGAAGTTTTTCGATAAGATCGGCAGGATGGCCGGATTCACACCGTCCGAGAGCAGGATCGTGCTCTTTCTGGTACTCACGTTCGTTGCGGGGTGGGGAATCAAGCTCTACAGGAATTCGACCTCAGGCGGACACAGGTTTGACTACGCCGCGGCCGATTCTGAATTTAGCGCCAGATCGCAGATGATGGCCTCCGGTCTCGGCCGCTCCGCCGGCGGAGACAGCTCGGCCGCCTTGCGCCGGCCGCCGGCGGCGCCGATCAGAAAAATCGCGCCGGGTAAGAAAGTCAATATCAACACCGCGACAACAACAGAGCTCATACGCCTCCCGGGTGTCGGTGAAGCCACCGCCGGGAGGATCATCCAGTACCGCGACGAGCATGGTCCTTTCTCGTCAGTGGACGAGCTGCAGAACGTGAAGGGGATCGGCAGAAAGAAACTCGAACGGCTCGCGCCGTATTGCACTATTGAGAAGTAATTCATGGGAAAAGAATACCGAGCAGGGGTAAGCTTTGCAGACAATGTTGCGCAGCTTGCCGTCCTTGAAGTGGGGAAAAGTGACGTCACCGTCGCATTCCTCGAGGAATTCAAAAATGGGATGATCGGCGAGCTCTGGTACCTCGAGTCGCTTCTCGCCAGAGAGCAGAAGATCATTCGCAAGGTCTCCAAGGTCTCCATCGCGTTCGACAACGCGTTGCTTGCACTGCATGGATTTCCGATGGACAGCTCGCTCGTTCGGGATGAAATGCAGGGGCATGTTCACTGGGAACTTTCCCATGTCATCTCCGGGTTCAGCCCGAAAGACTTCGTTCAGGATACGCACATCCTGAAGACACATGCTCAGGATCAGCTTGCGGAAGTGTTGGTCGTTTCAGCGAAGCGGTCGTCCCTCGCCCAGATCCGTTCGATGCTCGAGAAGGAGGAATACGAACTTCTCATCGCCGACACGAACCATTTTGGCGCTCAATATGCGCTGCTGGTCAACTATCCCGATGTGAAGACAAGAAACGTTTCTCTCGTCTGGATCGGCGAGAAAAGGATCGACATCGGCGTGCTCAGCGGCGGAAGACTCACGGCGTATCGCTACGCGCTCTGTTCGTCATCCGCGGAAGGGGTGGCTTTCATCGAGGAGTTTCTTCGCGATCAAGAGATCGGGGAACACTACCTTTACGGGACCGGGCCGCTGTTCGATATTCAGAAGGGGCTCGAAATCGGCACGCCGACGCCGGTGACGAGATTAAATCCATTCCGGCGGCTGACGGCGGCAAAGTCGTTCAAGGATTTTGATATGACTGCCGGTCTCGAACATCGCTTCGCCGCGGCCGTCGGCGTTGCGCTGCGGAAGCAATGAGATGCGAATCATCACAGGCAAATTCAAAGGGCGAACGCTGGCAACGATCGGCGATCGGTCCGTACGTCCGGCGACCGATCGGGTCAAAAGCGCCATTTTCAATGTGCTGCAAAGCCGGTTGGGCTTGCACGGCGCCAGGGTGCTCGATCTCTTCGCGGGAAGCGGGAGCCTCGGCTTTGAGGCGCTGAGCAGGGGCGCTCAGCAGGCCGTGTTTGTCGATGATTCAAAAAAAGTATTGGACGTCATCGAGTCGAACGCGGAGCGATTGGGGTGTGTTGACGACTGCGTCATCGTGGAGACGGATGCGCTCTCGTTCATCGGGCGCACGAACGATCGCTTCGACCTGATCTTCGCCGATCCTCCCTATGCCTACGAAGCGGTGACGCAACTGCCGAAGCTGATCTTCAGTCGCGGCTTGCTCAACGCTGACGGATTTCTTATAATAGAACATGCCAGGCAGGTTGCACTCGACGCGGAGCCGGCGTTTCGTATGGCGGTCCAAAAAGAATTCGGGAACACGCGCGTCAGTTTTCTTACGCTCAATGGAATTTCACAGCAGATTAATGGATGAAAGACATTCACAGCAGATTAATGGATTAAGGGATGAGAGCATGATGCGAATGAGGGATTTGGGGATTTCATGAAGAGGATTGCGATCTATCCGGGAACGTTCGATCCGATCACGTATGGGCACATCGATGTTGTCGCGCGCGCGCGCGAGATCTTCGACGAGGTCATCGTGAGCGTCGCCTCAAACGCCACCAAGCAGCCGCTCTTCAGCGTTTCGGAACGAGTCGCCATGATCAAGGGCGTGTTAAGGAAATTCGATAACGTCTCCGTCGACAATTTCAAAGGACTCCTCGTCGCTTACGCCAAAAACCGGAAGGCCTCTGCGATCGTCCGGGGTCTGCGTGCGGTTTCGGATTTTGAATATGAATTTCAGATGGCGCTTGCCAACCGTACGCTCGACAACAACATCACGACTGTTTTTCTGATGCCGCACGAGCAGTATACATACCTGAACTCGAGCATCGTGCGCGAGATCGCCATGCACGGCGGCGACGTCTCGAAATTTGTCCCACCATCGGTCGAGCGTCTGCTTCTCCGAAAATTTGCCACTCCCAAGAGACGACGCCCGTAGCGTGAAATCGCTTTCGCTGAAAATCCAGCAGATCGAGGAATCCCAGACAATCGCATTTACAGCGATGGCGCGCCAGATGCGAGCCGCCGGGAAGGATGTCGTGAGCCTCACGGCCGGCGAACCCGATTTCCCGACTCCGCCTCATATCAAGATGTCGGCGATCCGGGCTATCGAGGAGGATTTTTCTCACTACACGGCGAGCGAAGGGATCCCCGAGCTGCTCAAGGCGGTGCAGAAGAAATTTGAGCGCGACAATCATCTCGTCTTCGATACTTCCGAGCTCCTCGTTTCGTGCGGGGCAAAACATTCCGTTTACAATGCTCTGCAGGCGATCTGCAATACCGGAGACGAGGTGGTTGTCGCTGCCCCATACTGGGTGAGCTATCCCGAGATGATCAAACTCGTCGGCGCCACGCCGGTCATCGTGGACGCGACCAATGACGACGGATCCAAGATATCGGCGAGGCGATTGCGGGCAGCGATCAACGCGCGGACGAAAGCGTTCATTTTCAACTCACCGAACAATCCGACGGGCGCCGTCTATTCGCAAGGCGAGATTGAAGAACTCGGCGATGTGGTCAAGGAGACCGGCATTTTTGTCATCTCCGATGAGATCTACGAGAAAGTGATCTACGACGGCGTGAAGCATTTCAGCATCGGGAGTATCAGGCAGATCCGAGACCAGGTGATCACGGTGAACGGCCTCTCGAAGGCGTATGCGATGACCGGCTGGCGGATCGGTTACCTTGGCGCTGCGAAGCCGGTAGCACAGGCCGCGGCAAAAGTGCAAAGCCAGGTCACCTCGAACGCCACGTCGATCGCCCAGCGCGCTGCCGTCGATGCGCTCAACGGGCCGGAACAGGATATCAGGATGATGGTCGCCGAGTTCAAGCTGAGACGTGATTTTGCCTACGATGAACTCTCGAAGATCCCCGGTCTCGAACTCTCGAAGCCCAAAGGCGCGTTCTATCTTTTCCCCTCGGTCAGGAATTTCGTCGGAAGGCAAGCCGACGGGACACTGCTGCGCGATGATGTCGATCTCTGCTATCATTTTCTGAATGAACGGCAGCTCGTCATGGTGCCCGGGACTCCCTTCGGCGCAAAAAATCATGTCAGACTCTCCTATGCATGTTCGATGAAGGAATTGGAAAAAGGAGTGCACAGACTAAAGGAAGGCTTTGCGCAATTAGGGGAGCGTAGAGCAGTGAGCAGTGAGCGGTGAGCTGTGAGCAAGGATACGTGAAACTTGAAACCTAAAACTTGAAACCCACATCGAACATCGAACACCTAACATCTAACATCTAACATCTAACACCTAACATCCAACATCTCCCATCTAACCCCCCCCTCATGCCCACATATGCTTACAGATGCCGTTCGTGTTCTCATGAATTCGACGAGATCCAAAGGTTCTACGACAAACCGCTCGTGACCTGCCCGTCGTGCCGGAAGCGAAAGCTCGTGCGGCTGATCGGCAGCGCCGGACTGGTCTTCAAAGGTAGCGGCTTTTATTTGACCGACTATAAGAACAGATCAAGGAGCGAGGATGAGGTAAAGCCATCTCCCAAAAAGGAGGCCAAAAAAGAAGAGAAAGGGGAGACGAAGCCGGCTGAAACTCATCCGACAAAGAAGAAACACGACAAATCAACATAACAGCAACGTCGTAAAATAGTTTCAGTCTCACCCTCCGCCGGAACCACATCCAAGCAATGGCGCCCTGGCGCCATCGAGCTTCAGTACATTAAGAAGCTTGTCGGCACAGAGCAATTGTGGGAAAACCGGGTTCAAACTGGCGGCAATAGTTGCCGATTCCCAGGATTCTTCCATGGTCCAGTGATTTTGATCTTGACAAGCGGCTTTTCGAAAAAACAACAGAAGACACCAATTCGAGAAATTGAATTGGCCCAGCACCGTCGGAATGATTATCTAAAAAATTGAAAACCACGCCGAAGATATTCGCCTTTCCACTCTCAGTAAATACGCAAAAGCGTTGGGCAAAAAGCTCAAAGTAGAACTTTCCGATTGAAATTCACTGACCGTTCGTTTGGGCGGCCATGACGTAGTTTGGCAAAAGCACGCAATCCTCGCGTGGGTTGCCTTATCAAATGTGTGAGCGTCGTGTTCCTGCGTTATGCGCAGTGCCCCACATTGTTGACTGACTGCGGCGCCATGGCCGCTGGCAGAGGACGATGCCGCTCGACTACGCTCCGGGTGGCTGGTAGGCGACCCCCCGCGCACGCCGAAGGGCGTCCAGGGTCTCCTCGACTGTGAGCAGCGGCGTCGTCTCGAATTTCGCCAACGCACCACCGCCGCTGATTGCTAACGCCACTGCGGCCATCGAGACGTTGTCAGGCGCTTCCCAGAGGTTGTAGCCATCGTACGCGCCGAACGCGTACCAGAAGCCGTGCAGCTTCCCGCCGACTGACTCGATGTACTTGCGAGCAGCCTCGCGGCGGTCTTCCGGGTTCTTCGTCAATCGAGCCCAGGTTTCCGGTGTATAGCTGAAGCGCGTCAAATAGAAAGCCATGTGATTAGCTCCTTTCGTGATGAACGTTATTGGATAATTGTTTTGCACAACAGGCACAGCTATTTTAGCACAATGAGTTTTTTTGATTCGACAAAATTGCTTGTACTAAGTTTGTAGAAATATATGCCGCTTGACAAAGAACTCGCATCGAATTGAACTGAGTAAGAGCCAGCTTGTTGCATCCCGGATACAAGGACGGCAACCTCTTTGCCCAATAGATCATAGACTCTCAAGGAAACGAAAGTTGAAGCCCCGATCGAGTGAGTTAATGTCAATAGTTGTGTAAACTTTTTTCAAGCGGCTTTCCGTGTCTTGAAGTCTTTTGATCGTAGTTCATCGATGGTGTCAGCGACAAGTGTATAGGCTCGAATCCTTCGAAGTCGTTGTTCGCTATTCTT
>ORMF011378900.1_pt1 | contig 12925 bp, 11 predicted proteins | sample 1779871 | NCBI WGS metagenome assembly ORMF01 (sample SAMEA104232316, study PRJEB22302) | groundwater metagenome | biome: forest; feature: aquifer; material: groundwater | place: USA | collected 2011-08-07 | depth 5.4 m | reverse complement strand
AGCAGCATTCGTCTCCTCGATCAACAGGGCTTGCTCTTACGCTTACGATGGATTCCACTTCAGACAAGACTGTTTCCCCTCCTGCCTACGCCATGAAAGGATCGATGAACCATGTTCCAAACAACCCGTCTGCTTTCTTCTTCCTTAAGGTTGCCTGAATTCACCGCGGAAGATATTCGCCTGAAACTACACGATGTCGTTTTCCGGCTGTGCCCTGTCATGCTGCTGGTTTCCTCGGGGATTTCCGGGCTTTCCGCCGCGCCTGTCATTGCAGGCCTGGCGAACGCGGGAAGCAACATCCTGGTGAATTCCCCGCTGGCGCAAGGGTCGATCTTCATTATCTACGGGACAGGTTTGGGCCCCGCGAACATCGCCTTTGCTCCAACCGCTTTCCAGACCACGACGTTGAACGGCACGTCGGTTACGGTCACGGTGGGGACGACTACCGTGAACGCGCTCATGTACTATACATCCGACGGCCAGGTCGCGGCGCTGCTGCCCTCAAGCACGCCCACCGGCACGGGAGCTTTCACCGTCACCTACAACGGCCAGACCAGCCCCGCGGTGAATCGGGGTATCGCGGGCAGCAACGTTGGGGTTTTTACCATCACCTCGAACGGCGAGGGGCCGGCGATCGTTACCTACCCCGACTACAGCCTGGTATCGGCCGCGAAGGCCACCCCTTGCGGAGGACCGAACACCTACTGCGGCGCGGCCAACCCCGGCGATACTCTCATCCTGTGGGCCACCGGACTGGGCCCCGTGAGCGGAAGCGATGCCGCCGGAGCCGGCTTGGGCCAGGCGATGCCGAATGTCCCGCTGAGGCTCTTTCTGGGCGGAGTGCAGGCTAACATAATCTACCAGGGCCGTTCCGGCTGTTGTATCGGGGAGGATCAGATTGTCTTTACTGTACCGGACAACACACCCACCGGATGCGCCGTGCCGCTGGTGCTTCAGGTGGGCACCACCACCAATCAAGTCAGCAATACCAGTTTGATGCCGGTGGCCACTGGAAGCCGCAACTGCACTCCCACGAATCCCGCGTTTGCCGGGCTCATTGCCGGGCTCAATGAAACTGTCATGGCCAACCGGCCCTTCAAGGTTGGCGAGATCTCGCTGCGACATGAACTGAATGGAGTCAACCCTCCTGTCTACCGTGACAGGGTTCGGTTCGAGTTCTTTCGGGTCACCAGTTACGTTCCGGGCACGCAGCCTTTCTTTGGCACTTGGATTGACGACCAGCCCGTGGGTACCTGCACCGTTCCGATGTCGGGCGATATCCCCGTTGACGGTGAGGGGATCAACGGCGGTTCCACTTTTACCGTGTCCGGTCCCAGTGGCGCCATCCCTGTTACGCAGGCCCCGCAATCGACAGTACTCAGCGCGACGGGATCGTATCTTGTTCCCGGAGTCTACACCGTCACGGGTCCGGGCGGTCCGGATAGCGGTCCCATCAACGCCTCCATCACGATTCCCCCGGCGCCTACACTGCTCACGCCGGTAAACGCCAGCACGGTGACCCGCGCCGACGGGCTGACCGTCACATGGACAGGCGGAAGCCAAACCGGCAACGTCCGGATCCGGGTATCGAGCTCCGTTGACAGCGCAGGCACTCTCGGCGCCGAGGCGACCTGCATAGCGCCTGCAAGCGCGGGGACCTTCACAATTCCGCCTTATGTTCTTCTTGCGCTGCCCGCAGGCAGCTTCGGCGGGTTCCTTTTCGGTCCAGCGTGGGTCTCCCAACCCTTCACCGCAACCGGTCTCGATGTAGGCATCATTGAATACCGCAATAACGGCGTGGGCTATGGTTTCGGCGCGGGGACCGGCGGCTTCAGATTGCAATGAAAAAGGCCGCTCAGACATCAACGAGGAGAACTACAACTCCGGGGTCGGCCAGGTGGGTGGGGGACTGACGATAGCCTTCAATCGCCAGGATCAAATCACGATAGCGACTTCCGGAACTCCAGATCTATGACTCCCCGCGCAAGACGCACGAGGCAACAGCTATTCAGCATTTTGACCATTCCCGCCTTACCCCGCTCTCCTTTCATCCGGCGCGCCCCCGTCTATGTAGGGCTTTCGGCGGCCAAAGACCGCCTCGTGCTAAGCCTCACCGAAATCACCAGCAGCGTATGGGTTGCGGACGTTACAGGACGTTACCGCCGGTAAGTAACCTGCCTCGGATATGCCAGCGAAACGGTTTCATCACGCCAATAAACTTCCACCCGGCCCCTTTTCATGATTTCCTGCACCAAGGGAATCGAAGGAGCGTCAAACATGAAATTCACTATCACTCCCGTGTCCAGTTGTCGGGCCAAGGATTGTGCATCCCGCCCGGGTTCGCACTTAGGCAAGGTACTGCTTGTGGCGCTTGCCGTCATGGCGCCCCTGATGGCCCAGACAACGACGAACTTCACGGCGACGGTCACATCGAGAAGCCAGGAGGGAAGCAATTACACCCGAACTCTGGTCGGAAACGGGGCCGTCGGGACTCTGGAAATGCGCTCCTGACTCTGTCCAGATTTCAGAATCTCGGGGACGACTTTAATTCCGGGGTCGGCCAGGTGGGCGGGGGACTGACTCTCGCCTTCAACCGCGCCGATCAAATTGTTATCGCCAATTCCGGGACTCCCGATCTTTTGGCCTCCACGGCGACGATTCCGGGGAGGGTGATGGGCGGTATCGGCGCGTACGCCGGGGCCACCGGACCTGCCGGAGGAACCAGGCTTACACTGACTCGAACGTCTACCGATCCGCTGAGTTACACGGTCAGTTTGATCGGCTCAGCGACCGTGGGCAATCAAACCTTAAATCTGGCCATCACGAACGTGCCGGTCGTCGAAGCAACCGCGACTGCCAACGTGTTCGACAACGAAACCGGAACCGCCGTCTTTACTCCGTTCGGAAATGCCACGATCAGCGGCCAGTCCCGGCCGGATACGAACCGCTGGGATGACAATGTGAATTTTGTCGAAACCATTCTCACTTTCACCTTCTCCCAAACCGACAGCCTTCAGACCTTTCTGACATTCGATGCCAAAACGGAGCGGGTGAGTCCAATCACCATCATCGGCGGCACGGGCAGATTTGCCGGAGCCTCGGGAACCGCGATGGTCACGAGCATAGCAGAAGGCCGTGACGGCGGAGTTGAAGTCGCCGTTGCAGGAACCCTGACGCAGGCGGGCCCCACGACCCCCATCATCACGTCGGTGAATACCGCAAGCGGACTGAACCCGTTCGCGCAGAACACGTGGATCGAAATCAAAGGCACGAACCTGGTTCCGCGCACGACGCCCGCCGGAGGGATGTTCTGGAGCAATGCGCCGGACTTCGCGCAGGGGAGAATGCCCACCGAACTGGGCGTAGTGAGCGTGACGGTAAACGGCAAGCCCGCCTATGTTTGGTGGTTTTGCATCGCCGCCACGACGCCTTCGTGCGCCACCGACCAGATCAATGTCCTCACGCCCCTCGACGACTACGCCGGCAGAGTGCTAATCGTGGTGAAGAACGGCGCGGAGTCGAGCGGCCCGCTTCTCCGCTTGAAGAATGCGGCCACACCGGCCTTCCTGCTATTTAACGCCAGGGGCAACGCCGTGGCGACGCATGCCGACGGCACCCTGCTCGGTCCGGCTTCGCTCTTCCTGGGCGCATCGACTCCCGCAAGGCGGGGAGAGACGATCACACTGTGGGCTATCGGTTTTGGTTTGCCCACCACGCCGCTCGTTGCCGGGTCTTCCACGCAACGCGGCTCGTTGCCCAAAGCGCCAGCCTGTTGGCTGGGCGGATCGCCGGTCCAGGTTGCGTCGGCACTGGTCAGTCCGGGCTTGTATCAATTCAACGTAACCGTCTCGGACAACGCACGGGCTGGAGAGCAACACTTCTACTGCACCTACAGCGAGTTCTTGACGCCGGGGGTGCTGGTTGCGGTTCAATAGGGGACGGGCTTGAGATAGGCAAAACCAGCCATCCCAACCATCCCAACAGGAGGGCTTTTGCATCTTGATAACGTGTGATACCTTTTACGGCATGGGAATACCCCATGTGGCTTCTTTTAGCCGCGCGTTTTTCTTCAGTCTGGTCTCAGTTCTGGCCGCCTCCGCAGTAGCCTATCCCCAGGAGACTAACTGTCCCGCCTACCCAACATCGGCCCGCATTGATGTCGAGCGTGCCATCGAGCAAGACAGGCTCTATGCAGCGCTCCAAAAAGCCGCCCGCCAAAAAAACGGCTCCCTCCGCCAAGCTGTCGCCGTGCCGCCCTCGAAAAACTTCATCGATGACCGGATTTTCAGCAAGATGGTTGCTGACGGAGTGGACGAACAATCTTGGCGAACTTACCGCGGATGGCGACCTGCTCAACGCCATGATTCAACTCCTGATCAACGATGACGGCACATTGTTCGTGCTAGGCGCCAACGACCGCGGCGAGGAGGTCATCTACCGCGCCACACGATTGCCATGACACTCACCATCATTGGCTCCTGGGCCCGATGGTCTGTGCGCGCAAAATACCCTGGGCGTTTGTGCGGGAGACCGCCGGATCGCTCACCTCGGACCCGGTTTAGGGAAGCCGCGTTGACCACCGGAGTTTATTGCCCGGTGCGCCACTGTGGTCCTCTCGAACCTCGCTCGTCAGCGACGGACAATGACCTCGCGCAAGTGATCCCGCGTGAGGAAGAACTTGACGGAATGAAACCGGTCAAACAGTTTTTCGATTCCGCGGTTGTTGAACGACTGCGCCAGCTTCTGTCTTCCCTTCGAATGGATCTGCAAGCTCTTGCCGTCCGCAATCCGAAAGCCGTAGGCAGGGAGGGTATCCTCGCGCGACTCGGCATGGAAACAGGCTAGCAAGGGCGCCTTGGGCCGCAAGATCAAAAACAAACGCTCCATGACTACTTCGAGGATGGGCCGCGAGAGCCGCTCGAGCGTATCCCAAACCAGAACAGCATCGAAATGTTCCCGTGGGAATTGCAGGACCTGGCCCAGGAACTGTTGCACACGCTGCGGATCGGATTGCGCCACCGCCGGCTCCCCGGCCCCGAACGTCTGCTCAAGGGCTTGTTGCAGGTCTTCTGAATAAAGGCGGTGGCCAAGGCTGGTGATGAAGATCACGTTGGCCTGGGTAAATTCCCCCAGATCCAGAACGCGCAAGCCTTCCTGGCCGCCGAGAGAGGCGAAAAACTGCTCCAGTCCATGGCTATGCCGGAGTGGATCGGCAGGTTGCGGAAGTCCGGCCATGATGCGGGATAGACTCCATTGTCTGAATGAGCCTAGCGCTTGGATTCAGCCGCAGCGCTGGCGGCGGGAGTGGCCGGGGACGGTGAGGCTGCACTCTGCGGGGCTCGCGTCGGTTGGGCCTTGGAGGTCTCGGCGCGCGTGATGTCGATGCTGCCTTTGAAGTAGGCGCCGTCTTCGATGACGATGCGGACTGTTTTGATGTCGCCCACCAGCTTGGCGTCTTTCTTGATTTCAATCTTGTCACCCACCTCCACGTTGCCGTGGATGGTGCCCAGAACAACAATGTCGCGGGCCTTCACTCCGGCAGCCAGTTTACCGTTGGGGCCCACGGTGAGGAGATGCTCCTGCATCTCGACCAACCCTTCCACCTCGCCGTCGATGTAGAGGTCTTCGCGACTGAACAACTGGCCTTTCAATATGACGGACTTGCCGATGGAGGCCGAACGCCCGGATTCAAATTCAGGGTTTCGTGCGGGTAATGTGCTCATGGGTATCCCTTCGCGTGCCAGAGATGCAGATGTCGGGGGCTGAGGGGTCGGCTTGATTGTAAACTCTTCTTCTTTTCGGCGGTTCCACATTAGGATGCCTCCTTTACCTTGAAATACTTATCGTAGTGGAGATAGAGACGAAAAGGCAATCCGGCTCGCGTCTCCAGGATCAGCAATTGTCATCTCCGGGTGTTTGCAATAATAATGGGTGCGTGCCAAAAGTCAAAGAGCTGGAACAACAGTTTGAGCGTGCGGAGAAACAACTGCGGCTGTACCAGAAGATCAGCCGGTTTTTTACGCGGCAGATTCCGCTGGACGAGGCGCTGCAGTCCATTGTCGCTCTGGTGGCTGAATTCATGCATTCCGATTCGTGCCTTTTGTATTTGATCGCCCGCGAGGAATTGGTGCTGTGTGCGGCCAAGGGTTCCAACCCTGGCGCGGTTGGGGAAGTGAAGCTACGGCTGGAAGAGGGGCTCACCGGTTGGGTGGCTCGTGAGCGGCGCGTGCTTGCCATCTCGCGGGAGGCGCACCAGGATCCGCGGTTCAAATTCTTCCGGGATCTGCCCGAAGATACCTATGAGGCGTTTCTGTCGGCCCCGGTCATCGCCCGCAATCGCGTCGCCGGCGTGATCAACCTGCAGCATCGGATGGCGCACGCGCATTCCGGCGACGAGGTGGAGATGGTCAGCACCGTGGGCGCCTTGATTGGCTGTCTGGTGGCTCTCTCCGCGATGGAGCCGGCCGAGTTGGATGCGGTGGAGTTCGCCGATCTGGTACTGGCCGGGCGGAGTTCCTGATATGGGAACAACGGGGAGACTCCTTTGGATGATGCTGTGGGCACTTGCCTGCCTGGCGGCGGAACCGGCGGGCCGGTGGCGGACGGCTTATTTTCACGAAGAGAAAGACAGCAGCTTTTCCATCAGGGATTTGCGTTTCTCCAGCGCGCGGTCCGGCATGGCTTTGGGCACACTGGTGCTCAAGGGAAAAGCCCGGCCTTCCGTGCTGGTGACCAGGGATGGGGGCAAGAATTGGCACTTTGTTTTGATCAAGGACGAGGGCCTTTCGCTTTTCCTCCTCGACGAGGCGCATGGATGGGTGGTGGCCGGCGACAGCGTGTGGAAGACCAACGATGGCGGGGAAAGCTTTCAACGTCTGGGGAAACTGCACGGCGTGGTGCGCGTGCATTTTCTCGATCCGTTGCGCGGATTTGCGGTGGGTGCGCCGAAGAAGATCTGGAGCACGGCCGACGGCGGCAGGAGTTGGGATAAAGTGGCGGCGGCCGATGAGCCGAAGTCCGACCCCGAGCGAAGCATCTACAGCTGGATCGATTTTCCGACACCGCAGGTTGGTTTCATTACCGGCTGGCACGAACCCGTGCGGATGGATAGCCTGACGCGTTTTCCGCCCTGGATGGATCCGGAGCGTGCACAGCGAAAGCGGCTGTTCCCTTCGCTCAGCCTGAACCTCCAAACCGTCGACGGCGGGACAAGCTGGAAGAGTTCCAGCTCGTCTCTCTTCGGAAAGATCAGCCGGTTACGGATGCTTCCCGGGGGCACCGGGGTGGCGCTGGTCGAGTACGGAGCGAATTTCGAATTTCCATCGGAGGTCTACCGGGTGGATACGTCGAAAAGCGAAACCAAGTCCGCCTTCCGAAGCAAGGATAGAGCCGTAACCGACTTCGCCATTCTACCGGATGGGAACGTCCTGTTGGCCGCGATTGAGCCGCCGGGAACAGTGCGGGATCTGCCGGTGCCCGGCAAACTGCATATGTTGCGGTCCACTCAGAGCGGCTGGTCCGAGATGGGAGTAGATTACCGGGCCGAGGGACTGCGGGCGGTCATGGCAGCGGCGCCTGGCGGCTCTGTGTGGGTGGCAACAGATATGGGAATGATTCTGGAGTGGCAGGCGGGGCAGCTACCGGAACAAAAATAAAGGGACCTGTTTTATCCACAAACGAGAAACAGGAGACACGCTATAACATACTGAAATCATGAGGGAAAGAAGTTGAGGAAAAGCGATTCTCAAATGGCAGATTTCGGTTGACTACGAACGAAAACAGGCGCATCATGTGGATGGTTCCAAGAGGTTCAAGGAACAGCGAGCCAGAAGAGACGTAGCGGACCCGGAACGGTGATCCGGACTTGGTAGGGTTAAACTTACTCCAAGGCCGGGGAGCGAAGGGAGATCGGGCGGATCGGAAAGGTAAGCTTTCCGGCAGTGGAACGGACCCAGCGCTTTGATCCTAAGGGGAAGAAATACCCCGAAGGGGAGCGAGAGTCCGGGAGCACGGCTGGGAGCGTTGGTTTCCGAACAGGCAACGGAGACCGGGTAGTGATCTTTCCCGCTGGGGCAAAACCCCAGGGAGGAAGGGAATCCGGGATCGAACGGGCCAGGGAAAGAGGTCAACGCGGTGTTGAAGGTGGAGGGCCGGGAACATTGACCCCGCCGTGGGGGTGCCTGAGAGGGTATACCTGTTGCGGGAGAGCGAAAGGCCACACCGAGACGTCGGCTTCTACCAGAGGCGCCAGCAGGTGGTTTGGGAGGCGTTTGAGCCTCGGCAGCGGAAACGCGGCAGAGGGTAGCCAAGCAATAACCATCCGGCAAATCTGGATGCCATGTTCAGGCCGTGCATGACGGTCGGAGGACGAGCTGTGATATGGGTCACTTGGAACCACTTCTATTTTCAGGCCCTTGCTGAGTTTCCCGGGCCCGCAGTAACTCGCGAGTACTTGGCCAATTTGGAGGCGCGGCGAGCTGCCGTCTGAAGCAGTAACCAGCCTGTTTCTGGCTAGTTTAGGGTGGCCGGCCCCCTTTGGGCCTTGATAAGAACGCGCAAAACGGAGCTGCCGTCTGAAGCAGTAACCAGCCTGTTTCTGGCTAGTTGAGGGTGACGGCGCCCTTTGCGCTTGTAAACCAATCCCATTTCCAGCCGAGAAGTATTGTAGTGCCTCAGAGTGTTCCAGTTGCGGCTGGACAGCGGGTGAGCTTCAGCCGGGATCGGCCGCTGACCTACCACGCTGATGAGGAACTTGTGCGCCTTGGCAAGGACTCGGTGTGGGCCTATCCCCTGCTGGTTCTGATTCTTTGGGGGTTCAGCAACTACGCAAGACGACAGCCCGAGGCCCTCGCCGGGATGGCGGCGCTGACAGTGGCTCTGGCATTGGTCAGGATCTGGCTGTTGAGCGGGTGGGAAAAGAAATACGGAGCAGATCCCAACCGGTGGAAACGAATCTGGAATGCGTGTGTGTTGGCCTCTGCCACCAGTTGGGGTTTATTTGTCTCCTACTCGGTAATGGTTTTCGGCTACGGCGGGGTCACGCAGATTCTGATCATCGCGGTGGCGGGTTTGTGCGCAGGGGCGGGCAATGCGCTTTCACCGGATCGTAGGCTGACCACCTGTTTTCCACTGCTGGTGCTATTGCCGTCGTGTGTGGCTCATTTGCAGAAAGGACCTTCAGCCGGTTATGGAATGGCGCTGATCACAGTGGCCTTCGTCGGCTACCAAGTGATCCAGTCGCGACGGCTGAATCAGCAATACTGGAACGGGCTTACGGATAGGCAATTGCTGTTGCGCCACAGCGAGGAGGTGGAGCGGGCTCAGCACGCCTTGCAGGCGAGCAAGGACCAACTGATGCTGGCTCAGGACGCCGCGGGGATTGCGATTTGGGATTGGGATCCGGCTTCGGACCGGATCGCGTGTTCGGAAGAATTGTTCTCCATGCTATCGCTGGCGAACCAGAACAACTATCTGAGCACGGAAGCTTTTCTGGCCTGCATCCACAGGGAGGACCGCGCCCGGGTGTCAGCGCAGATCGCCGCCGCGATCTCCCAGGAGGAGCGTTTCCATCTGGAATGCCGTTTGCAACCAAGGGAGGACCAATCTCGATGGCTCAACTGCCAGGCCAAGGTGCAGCGTGACCAAGCGGGCAAGGCGGTCCGTGTGGTGGGGGCTGTCACCGACATTACCGAGACGCGGCAGGCGCAGGAGCGCCTGGAGCAGTACGCGGCTGATCTGTCCTCGATGGTGGAGGAGCAGGTCAACTCGGCCAACAGGATGGGTCAGTTGATTGGTGAGTTGGAGGTGGCCAAGCGGCAGGCCGAGGAGGCAGCCAGGGTGAAGAGCGAGTTTTTGGCCAACATGAGTCATGAGATTCGCACTCCGCTCAACGGGCTAATCGGAATGACGGATCTGCTGCAGGACACCTCGCTGGACAGCGAACAGCGCGATACCGTGGAAACGATTCGCGGTTGCGGAGATGCGTTGCTGTGCGTCATCAACGACATTCTGGATATATCCAAGATCGAAGCCGGAAAAGTGGAACTGGAAGAGGTTGATTTCCATTTGCGCAGGACCATCGAAGAATCCGTGGAAATGGTGGCGGAAAGAGCGCGTGGCAAAGGGCTCTTGTTGCGATGCGATGTGGATCAGGCGGTGCCGGCCTGGGTTGTGGGCGATCCGGGACGGCTGCGCCAGGTGTTGTTGAACCTGACCGGGAACGCGATCAAGTTCACCGAAAAGGGAGGGATCACCGTTCGTCTCAGTCCGGCCGCGATGTTGGAGGAGCGTGGCGAGGTGATATTTGAGGTGAGCGACACCGGAATCGGAATTTCCGCCGAGGCGCAGGAGAGGCTGTTTGAACCATTCACACAGGCCGATGCTTCCACGACGCGAAGGTATGGCGGCACGGGACTCGGGTTGACGATCTCGCGGCAGCTTGTGCGGTTGATGGGCGGAGAACTTGGGTTGCACAGCGAGCCGGGCCGCGGCTCGACTTTCTGGTTCACGATCCGATTCCAGCGCTCGGCGGATCAGCGCGAGGATGGGGGGAGTGGAGCGAGTCTGCGAGGACGCCGTGTGCTGGCTGTGCAGCCGGATCAGGAGGACAGAACCGGGTTGACCGGTTGTCTGGTCTCGCTGGGGATGGAGGTGGAAAAAGTTGGAGACATGGCGGCAGCCCTGGAGATTTTGGATTCGTCGCTCCGCCTGAACCAGCCTATTGAAGGAGTGCTGGTGGATCATGACGCCGTCACATGCAGTGGGATCGAATTGGCCAAGGCCGTCCGCGGCGATCCCCGCCACTCAAGTCTTCCGTTGATACTCTTAAGCGGCGCCGGGCAGCGTCCGCGCAAAGAGGTGCTGGCGGAGGCCGGCATATCCGCTGTTTTGCGCAAGCCGCTGCGAAAGCTGCAACTGGAGAGGTCGCTTCTGCAGTGGCTTTCGGGGAGCGGCACGGCGGGGTCTTATCCATCCCCTCGTGACGCCGCGGCGCAGGCGGGGTCGCGTGGATGGGTTCTGCTGGCCGAAGACAACAGTGTCAATCAGCGGGTCGCAACAAGGATGCTCGAGAAGCTCGGCTATCGGGTGGATCTGGTGGTCAACGGCGCGGATGCGGTCGAAGCTGCGCTGAGAAACGATTATGACGCTGTGCTGATGGATGGCTTCATGCCCGAAGTGGATGGGTTTGAGGCATCGCGCCAGATTCGGATTCGGGAGCGTGCGAGGCGTCGCGTACCGGTGATCGCGCTCACGGCCAGTGCGCTGGAGGGGGATCGGGAAAAGTGCCTCGAAGCAGGAATGGACGACTATCTCACAAAGCCGGTTCGACGGGAACAGCTGCAACTGATGCTGGACCGGTGGATTCCGGCCAAGGAGCCTGTCGCCTTGTAAGTGTTTCGATTAAGATGGTCCCATGACCCTGGACGAGCGCTCGCAACTGGATGAGCTCGGCTATTGTCACTTGCATGGGTTTCTGGACTCCGGCCGTGTTTGGGAGTTGAACCAGCGTGTGGAGGAGCTGTTCGAGGCGGAAGGCGATCGCGCCGGGTCCGAGTTCCGGCAGGAGGAAGGTGCGCGGCGACTGGCCAATGTTGCCGGCAAGGGCGAATTGTTTCGCGAATGCATTGTCATGCCGGCGATCCTGGAGTATATCGGGCATGTGCTGGGCCCCGAGTTCAAGCTGAGCAGCCTGAACGTCCGTTCGGCCAGCCCGCACAACGGCATTTCGCAGCCGTTGCATGCGGATGTGGGGGCGGTGGCGGACGAATTCGGATACTGGGTGTGCAATACGGTTTGGATGCTCGACGATTTCACCGCGGACAATGGCGCCATTCGCGTGGTGCCTGGGTCACATATCTGGCGAAAACTGCCGCAGGAGGCGATGGATGATCCTTCCGCTGCGCATCCGCGGGAAAGGCTCATCACGGGCCGGGCCGGAGACGTAGTGGTGATGAATGCGCATGCCTGGCATGGAGGCACCGCCAACAACACCGGCGCGCATCGCCGGGCCATGCATGCGTTCTATTGCCGCCGCGACAAGCCGCAGCAGCAGTATCAGAAGCAGTTGCTGCCCGCTGAGGTACAGGAGGGGCTGAGTCCGCGGTTGCGGCAGTTGCTGGCACTCGATGACCCATTGAACGATGCGTTGAGCGCCACTGGTTCGGGCGGGAGCGGCTTCCTTAAGTAGACTGCTGGTTTTCCCGCGCCATGGCCTCCAGCGTCATACGCGGGCAAATGCTGCCGTGAATGTAGTCGAGCAGATTGGTTGCCACTGCGCGGACTCTTTTTTCGACGCCCGGGTTGAGGCAGTTCCCGTCTTTGTCGAAGGCCGATTGCACGCCGGCAACGGAAACCGAACCCGGCAGTACAATGGCGCCCACGTGCGAGCAGACGCTGGCCAGCGCCTCCAGGCTCTTGATGGCGCCGATCTGCCCGGCGGCCACGCCAAGCAGCGCGCCTGGTTTTCCGGCCAGAACGGACGGGAAGCCGAGATTCTCGATAACGAGTTTGGTGACGCTGCTGAAGCTGCCGTGATACTCAGGCGTGGCGATGATTACACCAGTGGCCAGGGACACGGTCTTCCGCAACGCTTCTGCGTCGCCTGAGCCGCTGTCGCGGCCCGGGAAGTCGAGCCGGAGTGCGGCCGGGTCCACTACGTCCACCTGGACGCCGGGTTGTGCGCTGAGTTGGTTGGCTACCAGCGCGGCGGCTTTGGCCGTATAGTTGCCCGGGCGCACGGTGCCGATGATGACGACAATGCGGATGGAGGAGACTGGAGGGCTCATAACTAATGATAGCGTTGACGTACAGCCGGATCGGGTACCATCGTAGAAAGATGGATAAGATCTACTCCCGGGGAGAGCTTGCCCGGCTGCGTGCGGCATGGAAGTGCGAAGGCAAGCGGGTGGTGTTCACCAATGGCTGT
>ORMF012482824.1_pt1 | contig 12926 bp, 9 predicted proteins | sample 1779871 | NCBI WGS metagenome assembly ORMF01 (sample SAMEA104232316, study PRJEB22302) | groundwater metagenome | biome: forest; feature: aquifer; material: groundwater | place: USA | collected 2011-08-07 | depth 5.4 m | reverse complement strand
TCACCTACAACGACGTCGTGGCCTGCCTCGAGACCAACCTGCTGCGACAATCGCTGGCCGATGCGAAGGGCAACCGCACGAAAGCCGCCGCCGCGCTCGGCCTGAGCCTCTCGACGCTGCGCGACAAGCTTCGCAAGTTCGGACTCGACGACAACGAGTAGAGGCGGTTTCGAAACCACTTCCAGCCAGCGCTCGCCGCCTGCGGAAACCCGCGGACGCCCCGCGGAGTTCCGCGATTCCACGTCGTGGCCGCGCCCTTCACCCCACGCCAACCGACCACCTCATGCGTGGCACGAACCCTGCCTGCGGTCTGACGCAATTGCGACACGCGCCGGACGGAAAGCCGGCCGCGCCGCCGTGATCGGATGCGCCATGGGTATCGAGGTTCGATCGACGAGCCCCTGCCTGCTCGAAGGTGACGTCATCGAACTGCACGAGCGCGACAACCGCTGCCTCGTGGCGATCCGGACCCGGAGCAACACCGTCGTCGAGCTTCAGGCCGCCGGGCCCTGCGACTTCCACCTCGGCGATCGGGTGGTGGTCGAAGGCGAGCTGGCGGTGGCTCGGATCCGGCTGGGGCCCGACCCACCCCCCGATCCGCCGCATCCATGACCGCTGACGTGGGAGGCGCATATGGGAGACCGACCGCTGAGCATCTGGGAACGCGCCCAGATGCAGGGTTACTCACGCCGGGACTTCCTCCAGTTCTGTAGCTGGCTCGCAGCAGCGGCCGGCATCCAAGCCTCGGGGCTGACCGAGATCGTGCAGGCGCTCGACGTGAAGCCGCGCCTCCCCGTCGTCTGGTTCCACTTCCAGGAGTGCACCTGCTGCAGCGAGTCGTTCATCCGCTCGTCGCACCCGATCGTGTCGGACATCATCCTCGACACCATCTCGCTCGACTACACCCAGACGCTCCAGGCCGCCGCCGGTCATCAGGCCGAAGCCGCCTTGCAGGAGACGATGCAGAAGTACAAGGGGCAGTACCTGATGCTCGTCGAAGGGTCGATCCCGACCGAGAACGACGGGGTCTACTGCTGCATCGGTGGCCGCACGGCGCTCGACATCCTGCAGGAGGGCGCGAGCGGCGCCAAGGCGATCGTCGCGTGGGGCAGTTGCGCATCGAATGGCTGCATCCAGGCGGCCAAGCCGAATCCGACCGGCGCCACACCGGTCCACAAGCTGATTTCGGGGACGCCCGTCATCAACGTGCCCGGCTGTCCGCCGATCGCCGAGGTGATGGCCGGCACCATCGTCCACCTGCTCGCCTTCGACCGCGTGCCGCAGCTCGACGGGCTCGGGCGGCCCAAGGCGTTCTACTCACGCCGCGTCCACGACACCTGCTACCGCCGGCCCAACTACGACGCCGGCCTCTTCGTCGAGAGCTTCGACGACGAGAACGCCAGGCGCGGGTACTGCCTGTACAAGGTCGGCTGCCGCGGCCCGGTCACCTACAACGCCTGCGGCGTGATGCGGTGGAACAACGGCGTGAGCTATCCGATTCAATCCGGTCACGGCTGCATCGGGGGCAGCGAGCCGAACTTCTGGGACAACGGTCCGTTCTACCAGCACCTGGCCGCGTTCCCCGGCTTCGGCGTCGAAACGACCGCCGACACGGTGGGCGTCGCGGTCGGGGCCGTGACGGTCGCTGGCATCGCGGCGCACGCGGTGGCGACCAACATCCGGAAGCGCAGTCTGATCGGCGAGAAGACGAAAGCGAACGCCGAGGCGAACGACAAGAAGGCGGGGGTGTAAGCCATGGCGACGAGAATCGTCATCGACCCGATCACCCGGATCGAAGGTCATCTGCGCATCGAGATCGAGGTGAAGGACGGCCACATCGTCGATGCCTACAGCTCGGGCACGATGGTGCGCGGCTTCGAGACCGTGCTGAAGGGGCGCGACCCGCGTGACGCGTGGGCGTTCACCGAGCGGGCGTGCGGCGTCTGCACGACCGTTCACGCGCTGGCGTCGGTGCGCGCGGTCGAGGACGCCATCGGCGTCGCCGTGCCGCCCAACGCCGAACTGGTGCGCAACCTGATGTTCTGCACGCAGTACATGCAGGACCACGTCGTGCACTTCTACCACCTCCATGCGCTCGACTGGGTGGACGTCATCTCGGCGCTCAAGGCCGATCCGAAGAAGACCTCCGAGCTGGCGCAGAGCCTGTCGTCGTGGCCCAAGAGTTCGCCGGCCTACTTCAGCGACCTGCAGAAGCGGCTCACCGCGTTCGCCGAAACCGGTCAGTTGGGGATCTTCGCCAAGGCGTACTGGGGGCATCCCGCGTTCAAGCTGCCGCCCGAGGCGAACCTGATGGGCGTGGCCCACTACCTCGAGGCGCTCGAGTGGCAGAAGGAGATCGTGAAGGTCCACACGATCTTCGGCGGCAAGAACCCGCACCCGAACTACCTGGTCGGCGGCGCGCCGTGCTCGATCAACCTCGACGAGTCGAACGCCCTCAACGCCGAGCGGCTCGCGTACGTCGGGTACCTGCTGGACGAGGCGAAGGAGTTCATCGAGCAGGTCTACATCCCCGATCTCCTCGCCGTCGCATCTTTCTACAAGGACTGGGCCGCCATCGGGGGCGGGCTGCCGAACTACCTCGCCTACGGCGACCTGCCGACCAACGGCTACGCCGATCCGGCGCGGTTCAAGTTCCCGCGCGGCGCCATCCTGAACCGTAACCTGAAGGAAGTGCTGCCGGTCGACGGCAAGGACGCGCAGCAGGTGCAGGAATCGGTCGCGCACTCCTGGTACAGCTACGCGGACGGCGACCAGGCCACGAAGCACCCGTGGGACGGGGAGACGGTCTTCAACTACACCGGGCCGAAGCCGCCGTACGAGCAGCTCGATGTCGCGCAGAAGTACAGCTGGCTGAAGACGCCGCGCTGGAAGGGGCACCCGATGGAGGTCGGCCCGCTCGCGCGGCTGCTCGTCGCCTACGCGTCGGGTCGCGCCGACGTCAAGGAGGCGGTGGACGGCGCGCTCGCGCACCTGCAGGTACCGGTCGATGCCCTCTTCTCGACGCTCGGCCGCACGGCCGCGCGCGGCATCGAGACGAAGCTCGTGGCCGGCTGGTCGAAGGAGTTCTACAACCAGTTGCTCGCGAACATCAAGAACGGCGACACGCGGATGGCCGACCAGTCGAAGTGGGATCCCGAGACCTGGCCGAGCGAGGCTCGCGGCGTCGGGCTGAGCGAGGCGCCGCGCGGTGCGCTCGCGCACTGGATCGTCATCAAGAACCGGACGATCGACAACTACCAGCTCGTCGTGCCGAGCACGTGGAACGCGTCGCCGCGCGATGCCGCGGGGCAGATGTCGGCCTACGAGGCGGCGCTCATCGGCACGCCGGTGGCCAACCCCGAACAGCCGCTCGAGGTGCTGCGGACGATCCACTCGTTCGACCCGTGCATCGCCTGCGCCGTGCACCTCCACGACGAGCGTGGCCGGTACATCCACCAGATCAAGGTGTTCTGAGGGAGGAGCCCATGTCGCACGCGACGATCGACCGCGTCTACGTCTGGGAATTCCCCGTGCGGCTCTATCACTGGGTCAACGCCTTGTGCGTGACGACGCTGGCGGTGACCGGCTTCATGATTGGGCGCCCCGTGTCGATTCCGGTCAGCACCGAAGCGTCGTTCAGCTACTTCTTCGGCTACGTCCGGTTCATCCACTTCGTGGCGGCCTTCGTGTTCTTCTTCAACTTCGTCTTCCGTCTCTACTGGGGGTTTGTCGGGAACCGGTACGCGCGGTGGGACAACTTCCTGCCGCTCACGCCGGCGCTCTGGCGCCGCCAGTGGCGCGAGGCGCTCGACGTGTTGAAGGTGGACGTCCTGCAGGTCCGCGTCGAACCGCTCGAATCGGTCGGACACAACGCGCTGGCCGGCTGGACGTACTTCCTGACGTTCCTGGTGTTCCTGTTCCAGTCGGCCACCGGTTTCGGCCTGTACTCCGCGATGAGCCACGCGTGGCTCCCGCGGCTCTTCGCCTGGGTCGTGCCGCTGATGGGCGGCGACTTCGCCGCGCGGCAGTGGCATCACGCGATGATGTGGTTCTTCATCGTGTTCTCGATCGTGCACGTGTACCTCGTCTTCTACCACGACTACGTCGAGCGGCGCGGCGTCATGTCCTCGATGGCTGGTGGCTGGAAATTCGTCGAACGGCAAGACCGGCAGGCGTGACGCATGGACGATGACCCGCGCGTGCTGGTGCTCGGCATTGGCAACCTGCTGATGGGCGACGAGGGGGTCGGCGTCCACGTCGCCCGCGCGCTGGCGTCGGTCGACCTGCCGCCGAACGTCACGGTCGTCGATGGCGGTACCGGCGGCTTCCACCTGCTGTCGTACCTGCAGGACTTCAACCCGGTCGTCCTCGTGGACGCGACGATGGACGGGCAGCCTCCGGGCACGGTGTCGGTGATCGAACCTCGCTACCCGACCGACTTCCCTCGCTCGCTGACGGCGCACGACATCGGCCTGCGCGACCTGATCGAGGCGGCGGCCCTCCCCGGGCCGCTGCCGCGCATGCGCCTCGTCACCGTCTCGGTCGCGGAGCTGCAGCCGATGACGATGACGCTCTCGCCCGAGATCGCCGCATGCGTTCCAGAGGTCGTCGCACGCCTCACCGAAGGCCTCGGCGCCACGCTGGCCAGCCCGTCGATTTCATAGGACAATGGGTGGATGCGTCGGCCCGGCCCCTCCGCGGAGAGGGGCCGGGCTCTCGCCATGTACGCGGTGGGCTTGGAAGGCCCCTGCCTTCGAGCGCCCAGCGCCCAGTCCCGAGTCCCGAGCGCCGAGTCCCGATATTGTCCACGTCCACCTCCCTCACGCTCCGTTCGCTGCTGAAGTCTGCCGTGGCCCGGGCGGGGCTGGACCGGGCTGTGCCCGTGACCGCCGGGCTGTCGCCGGCCGCCAAGGCGCTCTGCGCCGCCGCCATCGCGCAGGCGAACCCGCACGGGCCGGTGGTGGTCGTCGTTCCGACCGACGCCGACGTGGAGCAGATGGTCAGCGACGCGCGGTTCTTCTTCGGCGCGCTCGAAGGCTTTTCGGACATCGCGCTCGACCGCGCGATCCTGCCGTTTCCGTCGCAGCAGGTGGATCCCTACCGCGGGATGCAGCCGCACTTCCGCGTCAGCTCGGCCCGAGCCCGCGCGCTCCACGCGCTCACGACCGGCCTGGCGCGCGTCGTCGTGACCTCCGCGGCCGGGCTGCTGCCGCGCGTGGCGCCGCCGGCGCGGCTGAGGGCGGCGTCGATCGAGCTGAAGCCCGGGATGGACATCGCGCCGACCGACCTCGCCGACCTGCTGGTCGACGCCGGCTTCACGCGCGAGGACCCGGTGGACGAGCATGGCGAGTTCTGCGTCCGCGGCGGCATCGTCGACATCTTCCCCGCGGGCGAGGCCGAGCCGGTGCGCGTGGAGTTCATCGGGGACACGATCGAGTCGCTCCGGCAGTACGACCCGGCGACGCAGCGCTCGACCCACCCGGTCGATCAGTTGTCGATCGTCCCGTTGCACGACTACTTCTCGCAGGACGACGATCGGGCCGGGCTGAAGCCCGGCCCCTACGACGGCGGGGGTGAGGCCACCGACGGTGGGGACAAGACCACCGTGCCGATCGGGTTTCCATCCGGCCCCGACAACGGTGGTGAGCCGGCAACCGTAGCGGCCGGGCTTCAGCCCGGCCGACTCGCGCCGGACCACCGACCGCCGACCGCCGGTATCGCGACGCTCTTCGACTACGTGTCCCTCCACGCCGCCCCTCGTCTTCTCGTCTCCGAGTGGGACGAGGTGGAGGCGAACGCGACGAAGCTCGTCGATCAGATCGCCTCGAGCCACCTAGACGCCATCGCCCGCAAGGAACAGGTGCCGCCGCCCGAGGCGCTCCTCCTCTCGTGGGAGGAGGCCGCCCGAAGGCTGGCGCAAGCGCCGCGCCTCGACGAACTCGCGCTGGGCGAGGACACCCCAAGCCCCAGGCCCCAAGCCCCAAGCCCCGAGCCGCAAGCCCCAGGCCCCAGACTTCGTCACCTCTCCTGCCAGGTGGCGCAGGAATACCGCGGCCGCGTCGCCGACTGGGTCGCCGAGATCCGCCGCGCGCGCGGGCGCGGCGACACCATCCTCTTCGTGGCCGACACCCTGGGCCGCGCCGAACGCACGGTCGAGATGCTCCACGAGTACGAGGTCGTGGCCGTGCCGGTCGAGAACACCGACGGTGTCCACTCGGCGAGCGTGCTCGTCGCACGCGGCCTGCTCTCGCGCGGCTTCCGCCTGCCCGAGGCGGGGCTCTACTTCTTCAGCGAGACCGACATCTTCGAGGAGGAGCGTCGCGTCACCGACCGCACGCGCTCGCTCGCGAAGACGTTCCTCTCGGATCTGCGCGATCTGAAAGTCGGCGACCTCGTCGTCCACGTCGATCACGGTATCGGCGAGTTCGTCGGGCTGAAGCAGCTCGGCGTGGGCAGCGGCGGCGCGACGGCGCAGGAGTTCTTCGAGCTGCGCTACCACGGCGACGACAAGCTGTTCGTCCCGGTCGAGCGCCTCGATCTGATCCAGAAGTACACCGGCGGCTCGCGCCCCGCGCTCGACCGCCTCGGCGGCACGACGTGGGAAAGAGCCAAGACGCGCGTCAAGAAGGCGATGCGCGACATGGCCGAAGAACTCCTCAAGCTCTACGCGCAGCGCAAGGCGGTGCCCGGCCACGCGTTTCCGCCCGACACACACTGGCAGGAGGAGTTCGAGAGCGCGTTCCCGTACGACCCGACCGTCGACCAGGCGAACGCGATCATCGACATCAAGAAGGATATGGAAACGGCGACGCCGATGGACCGCCTGCTCTGCGGTGACGTCGGCTACGGCAAGACCGAGGTCGCCATGCGCGCCGCGTTCAAGGCGGTGATGGACGGCAAGCAGGTGGCCGTCCTCGCGCCGACGACCGTCCTCGCCTTCCAGCACCTCCGGACGCTCCGCGAGCGGTTCGCCGGGTTCCCCGTGCGCGTGGATATGATCTCGCGCTTCCGCACGAAGCAGGAGATCGCGCAGGCGCTCGAGGATCTCGCCGCCGGCAAGCTCGACATCATCGTCGGCACCCACCGCCTGCTCTCGAAAGACGTCGTGTTCCGCGATCTCGGCCTGCTCGTCGTGGACGAGGAGCAGCGGTTCGGCGTGGCGCACAAAGAGCGCATCAAGCAGATGCGCAAGCGCGTGGACGTGCTCACGATGACCGCCACGCCGATCCCGCGCACGCTCAACATGTCGCTCGTCGGCATCCGCGATATGTCGATCATCGAGACGCCCCCGAAGGACCGCCTGTCGATCCAGACCAACGTCGTCAAATTCGACTCGACCGTGATCCAGCGGGCGATCCGCAACGAGCTGGCGCGCGGCGGACAGGTGTACTTCGTCCACAACCGCGTGGAGTCGATCTTCTCGATCGGCGGCCTGATCCAGAAGCTCGTGCCCGAGGCGAAGATCGTCGTCGGCCACGGGCAGATGAGCGACGATGCGCTCGAGCGCGCGATGCTCGACTTCATGGCGCGGAAGTTCGACATCCTGCTCGCGACGACCATCGTCGAGAACGGGCTCGACATCCCGAACGCCAATACCATCATCATCAACCGCGCCGACCGCTACGGGCTGTCGCAGCTCTACCAGCTTCGCGGGCGGGTCGGCCGGTCGGACCGCGCGGCCTACGCCTACCTCCTGATTCCGCCCGAGGAGTCGCTCTCGCCCATCGCGAAGAAGCGGCTCGCGGCCATCCGGGAGTTCAGCGATCTGGGCAGCGGCTTCCGCGTGGCGGCGATGGACCTCGAGCTGCGCGGCGCCGGCAACCTCCTCGGCGGCGAGCAGAGCGGGCAGATCGACGCGGTCGGCTTCGAGATGTACATGAAGCTGCTCGAAGACACCATTCGTGAGCTGAAGGGCGAGGAGATCGAGGACGAGCTGCGCTCGACGGTGAATCTGCGCATCGACCTGAAGATCGACGCGGCGTACATCGCCGACATGAACCAGCGGCTGATGGTCTACCGCAAGATCGCCTCGTCGCGGGCCGAGCGGGAACTCGATCGCGTGCTCGAGGAGATCCGCGACCGCTACGGCCCGTTGCCGGTTTCAGTGCTGAACCTGGCCGAGTACGGCCGAATCCGGGTCCTCGCCGACCGCCTCGGCATCGAAACCATCGACCGGGAAGGCGGTCTGATCGTCTTAAAGTTCAGGGCCAACGCCAAGGTCGATCCGATGGAACTCATAAGGCTGGTGCAGCAGCGCGGCGACCTCGTGCTCGTGCCGCCCAACGGGGTGAAACTGGATATGCGGGCGCCGGCGAAGCGGGAAGCGCCCAAGCAGGGACCGGGGACCAGGGACCGGGGACCAGGGACCGGCGACCGGGGACCAGGCGGCAGGCATCAGGCCGCAGGCCGAGGCCTGAGCGCCGAATCGTGGTGGACGAAGCGCGCGCTCGAAGGCGAGGTGAAGGCGGGCTTCACCAAGGAAGAACTGACCCGGCGCCCCGACGACGACCCCCGCGCCGAGGGGGGCATGTTCGACCGGCTGGGCTCGCTCCTGCGCGCGCTGGCTCAGTGACGTAAACTGGAAGCGGTTTCAAAACCGATGTAGGGTCCGCCTTCCGCCTACGCGCGGAGTGCTTCGGCGGACTCGCCGGAGTCTTGGCGGAGGCGGTCAGGCGGACCTGGGGCCGGCTCCCCTCGACAAGCTCGGGACCAGAAAGCCGGCCTCTACAGGTTTTGAAACCGCCTGTAGATGGGGTTGCCACAAAGGCACGAAGGCACGAAGAGCCCAGAGGTTCCATGCAGAAAAAGCTGCTCGTCGTCACGCTCCTCCTCGCGTTCGTCGGTGTGGGTCTCCGGGCCGACGTACTCGAGCAGGTCCTCGTGAAGGTCAACGGCGACATCATCACCAAGACCGAACTCGAGGCGCGGCAGGTTGCGATCCTGCGCCAGCGTCCGCAGTTCGCGAGCGCCAGCCCGAACAGCGCGGAGCTGCAGAAGGCGATCGCCGAACTCACGCCTGGCCTCATCGTCGACGCCATCGACGACATCCTGCTCGTGCAGCGCGGCCGCGAACTCGGCTACGCGCTCGGCGAGGAGCAGTTCAAGAACATCGTCGAGAACATCAAGAAAGAGAACAAGCTCGAAACCGAAGAACAGTTCCAGGCCGCCCTCAAGCAGGAGGGCATGACGATGGCCGACCTGAAGCGGTCGCTCGAGCGCCAGATGCTGAGCACCCGCGTCCAGCAGAACGAGGTGATGGGCAAGGTCGCCGTCAACGACGACGAGGTCAAGGCGTACTACGAGACGCACCGCGAGTCGTTCACCACGCCGGCCGCGATCACGCTGCGCGAGATCCTCGTCGAGGTGCCGGTCACCGAGAAGGGGATGAACGCCGGCGCAGACGACGAGGCGCAGCAGAAGGTCGAGGCGCTGCGGAAGCGCGCCGAGGCCGGCGAGCCGTTCGCGCGGCTCGCGGGCGAGGCGAGCGATGCCCCCTCGAAGGCCAACGGCGGGCTCATTGGTCCGCTCAGCGTGACCGAGCTGGCGCCGTCGGTCGGCGAGTTCCTCGGCAAGCTGAAGGTCGGCGAGGTCAGCCCCGCGTTCCGCAGCCAGAAGGGCTGGCAGATCCTCAAGCTCGAGTCGCGCGCCGACGCGACCGTGCTGCCGATGGAGCAGGCCCGCGACCAGATTGCCGACCGCATCTACAACGAGAAGCGGAAGGTCGAACTCGACAAGTACCTCGCGAAGCTGCGCGACCAGGCCATCATCGACTTCAAGAACGACGACATCAAGAAGGCGTACGAGGCCGGCGTCGCCGCCCGCACGAAGGCCGACACGGCAAAGTGAAGAGTGAATCGGTCGGTCGGTCGAACGGTTGATGGCCAGGACTGTTGACGATCTGTTGATGGACGGTCACCGGATGGACTCGAACGATCCACACATCGTCAATCTTCAACAGTCGACCGCTCGACCGCTCGACCGCTCGACCGATTCTGGATTGACCCACTGGTATGCCCTCTGGACCCGCTCCCGCCACGAGATGGTGGTGCGCGAGCAGCTCGAGCGGAAGCAGATCGAGGCGTTCCTGCCGACGATCAAGCGCTGGAGCCGGTGGAAGGATCGCAAGAAGCAGATCGACTGGCCGCTCTTCCCGGGCTACTGCTTCGCGCGCTTCGACCCCAGCGACAAGCTGCCGGTCCTGAAGTGCGTGGGCGTGGTGAACATCATCTCGTTCGAGAGCGAGCTGGCGCCGATCCCCGACCAGGAGATCGACAGTATCCGGCTGCTCGTCACGAGCGAGCTGCAGTACGACCCGTGCCCGCTCATCAAGGAAGGCATGATGGTCGAGGTCGTCCACGGCCCGCTGAAGGGCGTGATCGGCCGCCTCATGCGCAAAGGGGCCCACGCGCGGCTCGTGCTCTCGGTGGATCTGATCGGCCAGGCCGTCGCCGTCACGGTCGACGCCGCCGACGTCCGCGCGTACTGATCACGCAAACCACGGAGACTCAGAGGCACCGAGTCAACACGCAATTCTCTGTGTCTTCGTGCGTTTGTGATTCGCGTAGACAAGTCACCCATGAAGATTGGAACAGTCGAACTCCCGTCGCCCTTCGTCGTCGCGCCGATGGCGGGCATGACCGACACGGCGTTCCGCCGCCTCGTGAAGCGGAACGGTGGGTGCGGCCTCGTCGTGTCCGAGATGGTGAGCAGCGAGGGGCTCGTGCGCGGCATCGACCGCACGCTGGAGTTCGCCGAGTTCACGGAAGAAGAGCGGCCGGTTTCGATCCAGATCTTCGGCGGCGACCCCGAGAAGATGGCCGCCGCGGCGCAGATCGTCGAGGGCATGGGCGCCGACATCGTGGACGTCAACATGGGCTGCCCCGTGCCGAAGATCGCGAAGCACAACGCCGGCTGCAGCCTGATGCGAGAGCCGGAGCACGCGGCGAGGGTGATTGCCGCGATGGCGAAGGCGGTCGGGATCCCCGTCACCGTGAAGATGCGCGCCGGGTGGAACGACAAGGAGCGCAACGCGCCGGCGCTCGCCAGGATGGTGCAGGATGCGGGCGCCGCGGCGGTGACGATCCACGGCCGCACGGCGGCGCAGTCCTACACCGGCACGGCCGACTGGGACCTCGTGGCCGGCGTCGCCGAGGGGCTGGACATCCCGGTGCTCGGCAGCGGCGACTGCCTGGAGCCCGAACAGGTGCTCGAGCGGCTGCGCATGGGGGTGAGTGGCGTGCTCGTCGGCCGCGGCGTGCTGCGCAACCCCTGGATCCTCGCGCAGGCCGACGACCTGGTCGCCGGCCGCCCGATGCGTCCGATCACCATGCGCGATCGCGGCCAGTTCCTGCTCGACTACATCGACCTGCTGGTGGACGAGCGCGTCACCGAGCCCGAGGGCTTCCGCCACGCCGCCCCGCAGGCGGAAAATGGGGACAGGCCTAATTTCGCACCGGGTCCTGGCTGCGAAATTAGGCCTGTCCCCATTTTCCCACCCAGAGGCCGCGAGCGCTGGGTCGTCAACAAGATCCGCGCCCTCTGCGCTTACTACACCAAGGGCTTCGAAGGCGGCGCGCACTTCAGGGGACAGGTCAACACCTGCGGCTCGCTCGCCGAACTCCGCGAACTCGTCGGACGCTTCTTCTTCGAAGGCGAACACATTTCGACCGGCGCACGCGTCGCAGTGAACCTCTGACGCGAACCACGGAGGCACCGAGGCACTGAGATCTATATACTTTGTGCCTTTGTGTCTCGGTGGTTGGCGTCATGATTCGCATTCCCGCCCACATCACGAACATCTCCGAGCCCCAGTTCGACGTCCTCAACCAGCTCGCCGACCGGCGCCGCGCGCGCGGTGCCGAGGTCGAAAACCTGGGGCAGGCGCTGCCCGGGTTTCCGCCGCCGCCGGTCGCAGTCGCGGCGCTCCAGAAGAGCCTCGCCGACGGCGAGTCGCACATCTACTCGAGCGTAGCCGGGACGATGGAGCTGAGAGAGGCGCTGGCGGCGCGTCTGGCGGATAATTTCGGCGCGGAGATCGACCCAGCCAGCGAAGTCATCATCCCCGCCGGCGGCAACCAGGCGTTCATGCTCGCGATGCTCACGCTCGTGAGCCCCGGCGACGAGATCGTCCTGCCGAGCCCGTATTTCCTGAACCACGAGATGGCGGTGCGCATCGTCGGCGCGACGCCGGTGGAGGCGCCCATTCCTGCGGAGCACGGGTTCGTCCCGACGTGGGCCGACCTCGAGCCGCACCTGTCGCCGCGCACCCGCGGCATCGTCCTCGTCACGCCGGCGAACCCGACCGGCGCCGTGATTCCGCGCGCGACACTCGAGGTGATCGTCCGCGAGGCGCGCGCGCGGCAGTTGTTCGTGGCGATCGACGAAACCTATAAGGACTTCGTCTACGAGGGGGCCGCGACGGTCGGCGCCGCGCTCCCCCTCTGGCGCGAGACCGTCGTCTCGTGCGGCAGCTTCTCGAAGTCGTACGGGATCACCGGCTGGCGGTGCGGCTACTTCGTGGCGCCGCCGCACGTGCGGGCGCAGGCGATGAAGATCCAGGACACGATGGTCATCTGTGCGCCGGTGCCGGTGCAGAAAGCGATCACCGCGATCCTGCGCGAGGCCGGCGACTACCCGCAGCAGTTCGTGCCCGAGCTGACGCGCCGCCGCGCGCTCGTTCTGGAGAAGCTCCGCGCCATCCCAGGCGTACACCCGGTCGCGCCCGGCGGCGGCTTCTTCGTGATGGCACACGTGGATGGTGTGGCCGACTCCGAGACGCTCGCGCATCGCCTCATCGAACAGGCGCTTGTCGTCTGCATGCCTGGGCGCTTCTTCGGCGCAGCCGGCGAGGGCTACCTGCGGCTGTGCTACAGCGCGGTGCCGACCGATCGGCTCGCCGCCGCCTGCGACCGCATCGCGGCCATGCT
>ORMF011340164.1_pt1 | contig 12926 bp, 8 predicted proteins | sample 1779871 | NCBI WGS metagenome assembly ORMF01 (sample SAMEA104232316, study PRJEB22302) | groundwater metagenome | biome: forest; feature: aquifer; material: groundwater | place: USA | collected 2011-08-07 | depth 5.4 m | reverse complement strand
CCAACCGGGGCCTTGTGTGATGAGAAAGTTCAGGTTGTAACCGGTCGGGTGAAACATGCCGGGCACCCCGCGAGTAATGCATCGCAGCCATGGATCCGCAGTTTCGAGCCATCCGCCTGGTCTGGGCTCATCTTTCGGAACGCCGGCCATGGATACGTCGAATGCCCGACGCCTCTTCTGGGCTTCCGGTGTCATCGCCGGGATTCGCCCGTCTTCCGGATCGATCACCAGGGAAGTCTGACCCGTGGGAACTGCCTGACTGAACTCATACCAGTGCTCCGGACCGTTTCCGGTTTGGCGTTCGCCGGTCGGCTGGCCGAGCGTATCCTTCAAAACCGGGGTATTGCCGGGAGCCCCCAACGGAGGACCTTCCTCCTCGTTTTCCGGCGGCTTCTCGCCAGGGCGCGGACGCTGAAACGGTGTCTTCGTCTGACCGTTCCAGATCCCCTGCAAATCCGGATCGCCCCATGGTGTCCGGGCGGTCTCGCGCGAGCTCGGCTGCGAGGCGGTTTCTTTGGCCCGCTGCGCCACTAATCGCGGGGACAGTGTCAGAACGGCAAGGATGACGAACGCCGCGCCGATCGATCCACGATACCCAACACGCATCTGAGTTCTCCTGTCTGTCACAAAATGTGACGCCCTTTGCCTCCCGGTCATTTGCTCGGTCGCGCGCGAAAACGCCCGTATATGAGCTCGTCCGCGAATTCGACGCACTTGAACTCCATGAGCCGTGCGCCGGGCTCGATTCGTCGATACAGCGGAAATCGCATCTTCCACGGACGGGTAAACACTTTTGGATCCTCGATGGTGGCTTCGTACATCAAGTGATACGGGCTCATGGGAGTGTAGCGTTCGACGACGTGCAAGTCCTCACTGTGGAAATTCCCGGCCCGATCGAACCACGTCATATCGTTGAAACCCTTCACATCAACGACCAGCGTGTCCCCCTCCCAGCGGCCTCGCGACTCTCCCATCCACGAGTCCACGTCGGCTCGCGGGAGATCGTCCATATGGATCACGCGACTCGTATTCGCGAACTCGTATGCAACCATGATGTACTTCGAGGAACCCTGCAGGACCTGGAACGGATACGGCATGTATGTGGCGCGCGGCACGCCCGGCATGAAGCACTTGAGTTCCGAGTCGCCCATCTCGCGATGGTACGGGTCGACTTTGAGTCGTTGCTTGAAGTTCTCCTGTTTCTTTTTCAGCGCCCACGGCTGATACGGAATCTCATTGCCTTCCACGATGCCCGGCCCCGCCGGCATCGCAAACCAGCCCGCCAGCGAGGGGACCGGCCCGGCTTCCGCGGCATGGGTCAGAATATCCCAGTTTGCCGTCGTGAAGGCCTGATACACGCCGTTCAGATCCGGGTGTTCCGTCCCAGGCATCCGCGGTGCTTTATACCCCTTTTGATCCTGTCCAGCGACGGGTATCCCCATGCAGACCAGCATCACGAGCCCCGCCCCCGCTCCAAGCGCAAGTACCGAAAGTCGTGCTCTAATCCGCATCTAAGAGCCCCCTGTCCCGTTCGTTCGCACAGTTCGTTCAACCACTGGCGAGCACAAAACTCAGTCGAGTGTGCCACCGGAGGCCGTGAAGCATTCGGTCAAACGCATCCGCCCCTGATTAAGTCGTATCCTAGCACCAGCGAGCACTCAGGTCGGGATTCTTTTGCCACCTCGCTCGTGCATCATGATACCGCAACGTGACCCGAATTGTGGCGGGCTGCAGGCCCCCCCATAAGGCGCTTTTGGACTGCTGGCTTGGCATGATTCCTTCGTTTGTGGAACCGTTGCGTGGTGGTTCGTGCCGCCCGTCAGAGCAGGTCGATGACACAAGGCGAGCAGACAGGCGCATGGGTGGCACAGCCGGCACCGCAATTGGACGCCTCGAGGATAATCGATGTGTCGGGCCGTGCCCTCAGCTCTGGGACAGACAACAAGACGGAGAGAACGATGGATAAGGCATTCGTTTCGGCCCGGCCAGGTCCGTTTCGCTGCGCGCTCCTGCTATTCACTGTCGCGCTCGCAGTGGGAGACCGACCAGTCGCCCAAGCCCAGCAGCCGACCGAATCGGTCGCCGGCACAATAGACGTGCACACACATTCGGCGCCCGACGACAGACCGCGGTCCATCGACGTGATCGATCTCGCCAAGCTCGCGAAGGCGCGCGGTATGCGCGGGATTGTCGTCAAAGATCACTACGCGCCGACGGCCTCAGTCGCATACATCATCCGGAAGCTCGTGCCTGGGCTCGAAGTGTTCGGCGGGATCACCATGGATTTGACCAACGGTGGCGTGAACCCGGCAGCCGTCGAGAACATGGCGAAAACAACCGGTGGCTGGGGTCGCATCGTGTGGATGCCCACATTCGATGCCGAGGCGGCATCGCAGCCTGGGCCCGGCGGCGTGGCGAGGCCGTTTGCCAGCGTGTCCCGAAATGGTGAGCTGTTGCCGGTCGTAAAGGAAGTGATCGCAATTATTGCCCAACACAATATGGTGCTGGCGACCGGCCATTCTTCGCCGGCCGAGAACCTGCTGCTCGTGCGAGAGGGACGGAAACGCGGGGTGAAGGGGATGATCCTCACTCACCCCATCACCTCCATGACCGTTCCTCAGATGCAGGAATGCGCGAAAGAAGGCTCTTTCATAGAGCTCACCGCCATATCTCTACTCGGTGCACAAGCGACGGTTACGGCTACGGACTACGCTCGCGTGATCCGTTCGGTGGGCCCCGACCACGTCATTCTGTCGAGTGACCTCGGGCAACCGGGCAATCCATTGCATCCGGACGGATTCGCTGCGCTCATTGCGTCCGTCCGCGCGCAAGGCTTCAGCCAGCGCGACCTCGATATGATGACCAAGGAAAATCCAGCGAAGTTGCTTGGCCTGCCGATTCAGTAATTCGTCGAGCCAAGCAATCAGGGAACGTTATGCCAAGGTCGACCTTTCCAGGTTGGTTGACGGTCGGTGTTTCCGTCATCACGATGGCCGTTGCCGTTCCGGCGTTCGTCACGGCTCAGCGGGGTCCCCAGAACGGTGAATGGCGGGCGTATGCCGGGGACAGCAACAGTCAGAAATACTCGCCACTCGACCAAATCACGAAGGAGAACGTCCAGGATCTCAGGGTGATCTGGCGATGGCCTGTGCCCGATAACGTGCTCTCGCGACGGAATCCGCTTGTGGCCACGGTGCGCAACGAGAGCACGCCGCTCATCGTGAACGGCGTCCTCTATCACGTGTCTGGCCTGGGACAGGTCTCGGCTATCGATCCGGGTACTGGTCAGACACGGTGGACCTACGATCCGGAAGGCTGGAAAGCCGGTCGGCCGAACAACGGCGGCTTCATGCAGCGTGGCATGGGGTACTGGTCCGACGGCAAGGCGGAACGCCTGCTGGTCGGCACCCACGACATGTATCTGATCGCGATTGACGCCAAGACCGGAAAACCCGATCCGGCGTTCGGGGACGGCGGCAAGGCCGACCTCACCGTCGAAATCCGGAATGCCGTTCGCTCGATCATTATCTCGCCCCGGAGTCCACTCGTGGCCGGCAACGTGATCGTCGTGGGCAGCTCGATTATGGACGTGGGCGGCGGCAGGAATACACCGCCCGGATACGTGCATGCCTTCGACGTGCGAACTGGGAAGCGGCTATGGACGTTTCATACCGTACCCAAGGCGGGCGAGTTCGGGTATGAGACGTGGCTAAACGGCTCGGCCGAGTTCAACGGCGCCGCCAACGTGTGGGGAGGGATGGCGTACGATCCGGAGCTCGATTACGTGTACATGCCGACGTCAACTCCCAGCAGCGACTATCTTGGCGTCGATCGACCGGGGAACAACCTATTTGCCGAAAGCCTGGTATGCGTTCAAGCCAAGACGGGCAAGCGCGTGTGGCATTTCCAGGCCGTGCATCACGGCTTGTGGGATTACGACTTTCCCGCGCATCCCGTCCTCGGCGACATCACGGTCAACGGTCGGCGGATCAAAGCCGTGATGCAGGTGAGCAAGCAGGGGTTTACCTACGTGTTCGATCGTAAAACGGGACAGCCGGTGTGGCCGATCGAAGAGCGCCCCGTGCCGCAGACCACCGTCCCTGGGGAATGGACATCGCCGACTCAGCCCTTTCCGACGAAGCCCCCAGCGTTCGACCTTCAAGGGGCCATCGAGGACAACCTGATGGACTTCACTCCGGCATTGAGACGGCAGGCTCAAGACCGGCTCAAACAGTTCGAGCATGGTCCGCTCTTCACGCCGCCGACCGTGAGTGGCGTGTTGTCCGTGCCCGGAGCCGTGGGTTCCGCCAACTGGGGAGGCGCGGCGTTCGATCCCGAGACTGGCGTCCTGTATGTCCCTTCGCGGACGACGGCGGGGGTGATGAGGGCGAGAACTCAGGTCGGGCGATGGTGGGTGAATCCGATCGCTGGAGCGCAGAACCCAAGGGATGGCGGGCCGGCCACGAGCGGCGCTCAGCCGTCGCAGACGACAGCAAGCGCGGCTCCCAGTCTCAGCTTGCTCAATATCGACGGTCTCTCGATCTTCAAACCGCCGTATGCGAGGGTGACGGCGATCGACATGAACCAAGGAACGAACCTGTGGATATCGGTCCTCGGTAACGGACCTCGCAATCACCCGCTCTTGAAGGGGCTCAACGTGGGACCACTCGGAGACTCTCTCGAGGGCCAGAGCGTTCTGGTGACGAAGAGCCTGCTTCTCGTAACCGTCTGGCTCCGGCAGCGCGGGAACAACTTCCCGCTGATTCCGCCGTGGAAGGCCGAATACGGGGACCCCGATGCCGCCCAGAAGCTGCTCTACATCTTCGATAAGCAGTCTGGACTACTGCTGCGCGAATTCAAGATGGACGGGCACTCCGCTGGGGCCCCCATGAGCTACATCTACAAAGGCAAGCAGTACATCGCGATCGCAGTCGGTGGAAACCAGGACGCAGAGGTGGTCGTTCTCGGTCTGTAGTGACTCGCGAGGGATACAATCTCTGGGCGAGGAGATATCGTCATGAGGATCGCGACGCTCAGATCTTTCGCAATCGCGACGACCTTGAGTCTCGCAGGTGTTGGAGCCTGGTCCGTCGCTCCGATACGCGCGCAAGGGGGAGTATCGGGTGATTGGTCATCGCACAACTTCGATCTCCACAACTCGCGCTTTTCGCCGCTCGACCAGATAAACACATCGAACGCGAGCGGATTGAAGGAGCAATGGTCCATTCAAGCCGGCGTGGCTGACCCAATCACGCAAGTGACGCCGCTCGTCGTTGACGGCGTCATGTACTACAACGCCGGAAGCAAGCTGTTCGCCGTCAATGCCGCCACCGGCGCATCGCTCTGGACCTATCAGGTCGATCCTCCGTTTCCGGGATTTAGCCGCGGTCCGACGTATGCCAATGGTCGCATCTACGCATCCGGGGGCAGTTACGGGGGAAATGTCCTTTACGCCGTCGATGCGAAGACGGGACAACCGCTGCAGTCCTTCGGCAGTAGAGGGCGACTTCTTGTTGCTGACGAAGTCGTCAAGTTCAAGTTTCCCCAGAAGGATGCGTCAGGCTACAGGTTGGTGGGCCCGCCGGCCTATCTTAACGGCACGCTGTACGCGGGATTGGCGAACTCCGAAAGACACATTCCCGGCGGGTTGATGGCTGCGATCGATGGCACAACGGGCGCGGTCAAGTGGGTATTCACCACTATTCCTCAAACATCGGCGGATGAAGGCTGGGACATTGCGAAAGACAGCTGGATTGGCGGCCAGCGGGTCGGTGGCGGCATATGGACACAGCCAGCCATCGACGCCGAACTCGGATTGATCTACTTCAACGCGGGAAATCCTTCACCTGACTACGAGGGAACCGCGCGACGTGGGGTGAACCTCTTCACCAACTCAATTCTCGCGGTGCGTCTCGACACGGGAAAATTGGCCTGGTACTACCAGACGATTCATCACGATCTCTGGGACTGGGACTTGGTGACGGGTCCGGTGCTGTTTGACGTCAACGTCGGCGGAAGGATCGTCAAGGGCGTCGCCACAGGCGGGAAGAACTGCTTCTTGTATCTGTTCCATCGGGAGAACGGGCAGCCGATCAATCCCATGGTCGAGACCGCGGTGCGCACCCAGACCGACGTACCTGGCGAACAGGTGTGGCCGACGCAGCCGTACCCGTACACGGCGAAAGGCGTGCCGATGACGCCGTTCTGCGCGACATTCCCGATTGTCGCCGATTCGGAGAAAGCGAAGCGCGCGCGCCCCATGTTCTGGCCGTACTCGACCACGGAGTTCTTCATCGTCTCTCACGGTGGGTCAAGTTTTGGTTCGCCGGCGTTCAGTCCTCGAACGAATCTCCTGTATGTCACGGGCAAGAATGCTGCCTTGTCATTCACGGTGAGCGTGGTGGGAGACGCGCTGCGGGAGGGCCAGGGCGATGGCCACTCCGCCACGATTGCCAAGCGCGACTTCGACTATGGGGTGCCCGCAACCGAAACCGTCACGGCCTACAATCCCGTCACGGGTGAGCTCGTCTGGCAGCACGAGCATCCGTCCAATACGAACATCAGCAGCGCCGGCAATCTCGTGACGGCTGGCGATGTGGTGTTCCAGGGAAGCGATACCGGGGAGTTTTTTGCGCTGGACGCTCGGAGCGGCCGAGAGCTGTTGAAGACCAAGGTGCCCCACAGTATCCGGTCCAGCCCAATGACGTATCGCGTCAATGGGAAACAGTACGTCGCGTTTGTCGCGTCGAGCACGATTCACGCGTTCGGCCTGCGATAGAACTCGCGGCTGGACCTTTCGAACAAGGTGCTGGAGACCAATCACGCGTGGCAGCTACTGCGTGTTCGTCGGCGGCATGCTGTGGGCCGGCTGGACAACCCGTTTCTTGATCCGCCAGCCCTCGGAGGTTTTTACGAAAGTGTCCCGGTAGATCCCGCCCCCGGTCAGGGTGCTCGGTTCTCCCTTCTGCCCGATTTTGACCCGCAGAAAATAGGACGTGCCGCTGGCGCCCTCTGGCGTCGGCTCGATCACCATGTTCACGGCGACGTGAGAGACGTTCGTCGGCCCTTTGTTGTCGCCCGGGCTCGCGGCAATCTCGGTCAGCTGCTTTCGTCCCTGTATCGTCCTGCCCGGGAGCACAAACGTGCCGTCTGGCGTGAACACCCCCCCGAACATGTCGCCGTTCCCGCTGTCGACGCCGATAGCGTATCGGCTGTATAGCTGCTGAATCTCCGCGTAATCCAATGCGGTCAGGGATTGGCGCGCGCGCTGTGCCTGCGCCACGGCGAGAACCCCTAATACTGCGAACACCACCGGCACCGTTAGAGCCAAGACGACCGTTCGTTTCAGCATAAGCATCCTCCTGCGCGGCGCATTATATGGTGGATAGATCGTCGCCAACAGTGCATTCGGCAGGCTCCTAACGTTTCTCCGCGGCGCGTGCTCCTCTCAACATGTTCGCGATCGAGTAATTTCCCTCGTGGCAGGCATACTCGAACATCAACTCGGGCAGCCTCGCCAGTGTAAAACTCGCGGACCAGGGCCTGGTCCACACGGTCGGATCGATCACGGTGAATTCATAGTTGAGGGTGTCAGCATCCAGCCGCTTGAACCGCTCAATCAAGCGGAGGTTGTCATCACGCAGGAGGTCACGGACGCGGTTATCGAGAAACGTGGGCGTCGACGGAAAGTTTCGCGTTTCGACCACCTAGCAAACAGGCCAGAGCAGCCACGGTCGCGATCGAACTTATCTTCCTTTTCATCATCGTAAACCTCCTTCTTGGCCGGCGAGACGTCGTACGGGTCGCAGACCTGTTGACCGTCGAGGAGGCAGTCCGCGCAGAACGCCAGCACGCCTAGGTTCAGTTCCCGGTCAGTGTCTGTCCTCAGCAGTGTGTAGCCGGGCGGCGGACGTGTCTGCCACCGGCGTTTGGAGGCCAGGTGTCGGACTCGTGGCCCTCGTCGGCTGACGTCCGACCAGCCATAGCCGCGCGTTTTCGATGTAGACGTAGTACACGGGCGTGATGTACAGCGTGAGCAACTGAGAAACGAGCAGCCCTCCGACAACAGCCAGTCCAAGCGGTCGCCTCGACTCACCGCCAGCCCCGTACCCGAGGGCGATCGGCAACGTCCCCACGAGCGCTGCCATCGTCGTCATCATGATCGGACGGAACCGCACCAGACAGGCCTCGCGAATCGCCTCGGCCGGAGTCTTACCTTCTTGCCGCTGGGCGGCCACCGCGAAGTCCACCATCATGATTCCGTTTTTCTTGACCAGCCCGACCAGCATGATCACGCCGACGAAGGCATAGATGTTCAACTCGGTCCGGAAGATCATCAGCGTCAGCAGCGCGCCCAGGCCCGCAGAGGGCAGTCCCGAGAGAATCGTGAACGGCTGCGTGAAGCTCTCGTAGAGGATGCCCAGCACGATGTAGATCACGACGATGGCCATGAGCAGGATGAGTCCCAGCCCCCGCAGGGAGTCTTGGAACATCTGCGCGGCGCCCTGGAAGCTCGTGCTCACCGTTGCCGGCAGTGTGCGTGCGGCCTCCTCCTCGACGCGCGCAATGGCGTCCCCAAGGGCGGTCCCCGGCTTGAGGTTGAAAGAGATCGTGACAGCCGGCAACTGGCCGACATGGTTGACTGCTAGAGGAGCGATGCCGGTTCCGAACGTGGCGAGCGTGTTGATCGGCGCGAGTCGGCCCTCGGGAGTGCGCACGTGCAACATCGACAGCGCCGCCGGATCGCTCTGGAACTGCGGCGCGACCTGCATGATGACCTGATACTGGTTGTTGGGTGCGTAGATCGTCGACACCTGACGTGTTCCGTACGCGTTATAGAGAGCCGTCTCCACCTGGTCCACGGTCAGACCGAGCGCGGCAATCTTGTCGCGATGGAGCTTGATGCTGACTTGCGGGTTCTTGACCTGCAGGTCGCTCGTCACATCCTCGAGGCCGGGCAGTCGGCGGAGTTTTTCCTCGAGGATGGGTGCCGCCCGGTACAACGTTTCCGTGTCCGTGTCCTGCAGTGTGAACTGATACACGCTGCGGGTCTGCATACTCCCGACGTTCACGAGCGGCGGGTTGGTCAAGAACACGCGCAACCCCATCACGCTCGTCAACTTCGGTCGAAGCTTCGCGATGACGGCGTCGACGTTCTGGGTTCGCTCGGCGCGCGGCTTCAGAAACACGGGGAAACGGCCCTGATTGAGGGTCCCGCTGTTGAAGCCTACGATTGCATCGAACGCTTGGACCTCAGGTTCAGTGCCCACAATCGAGGCGACCTCGAACAGACGCCGAACCATCTGGTCGTAGGTGATTCCCGGTTCGGCCTCCACCACGATCTGGAAACGGCCGACGTCCTCGCTCGGCAAGAATCCCTTTGGGATTTTCGTGAACAGGTAGACGGTGACGGCGATCAAGAGCAGGGATGTGACCATCGTCACGCCCTTGAACCTCAGGCTCTGCTGCAAGGTCCAGTCGTACGCTGTCAGCGACCAGTCAAAAATGCGTTCGAAGGCATTGAAGAGTCGCCCGTGCTTCGTGGCCTGAGGGGGCTTCAGGAACCGGCTGCACATCATCGGCGTCAGGCTAATCGAGACGAAGCCGGATACGAGAATCGCGACCCCAATCGTGACGGCAAACTCGTGCAACAAACGACCGACCATGCCGCCCATGAAGAGGACGGGAATAAAGACGGCAGCCAGAGACAGGGTCATCGAGAGGATCGTGAACGCGACTTCTTTCGATCCATCGAACGCGGCGGTCCTGGGATCCTTGCCCATCTCCATGTGGCGGACGATGTTCTCCAACATCACGATTGCGTCATCGACGACAAAGCCAACGGACAGCGTCAGCGCCATGAGGGACAAGTTGTCGAGGCTGTAAGACAACATGTACATCGTCGCGAACGTCGCGAAGATGGAAGCGGGCAGCGCCAGGCTCGGAATTAGCGTCGCGGACACGTTGCGGAGGAACAGGAAGATGACCATCACGACCAGACAGATCGTGAGCAGCAGCGTGAACTTCACATCCCTCACGGACGCGCGAATGTTCTCGGACCGGTCGTGCCGGACGGTCAGGGATACGGATGCGGGCAATTGCGTGCGTAAGGTCGGCAGCAGCTGTTTGACGGCGTCGACGACCGCCACCGTGTTGGTCCCTGGCTGCTTCTGGATGGTGAGCACCATCGTCCGCGCGAGCGGCGCGTGCTGGCTTTGAGACCACGCCGCCATCTTGTCGTTTTCGACACCATCGTAAACATGAGCGATCTGCTCGAGACGAACGGGCCGACCTTGTCGGTACGCAATGACCGTTGGACCGTACGCGGATGCTGTCAGAAGCTGTCCATCCGTCTGCACACTGTAGGTCTGCTGCGCGCCGTAGATCGTTCCTGTCGGCAGGTTGGAATTGGCACCCGTAATGGCTTTCGCCACTTCGTCGATGCCGATGTCATGAGCCGCGAGTTGCCGCGGATCGACGTCGATTCTGACCGCGTACTTCTGCGAGCCGCCGAAGCCGACCTGCGCCACGCCGCTCACCATCGAGATCCGCTGCGCGACCGTCTGTGCGTACTCGTCGACGGCGAACATCGGAAGCGTCGGGGAGTTGACGCCGAGGATCAGCACCGGCTGGTCGGCGGGGTTCACCTTCTGCAAGGACGGCGGCGCCGGCATCTGGGGCGGCAGCTGTCGGGCCGCCTTGGCAATCATCGATTGCACGTCCTGCGCCGCAGCGTCGATGTTCCGACCCAGATCGAACTGGACGGTAATCGAGGTGTTGCCAGGATAGTTGGTCGAGTTGATGGATGCCACGCCGGCTATATTGGCGAACTGCTTTTCGAGTGGCAGCGCCACGGCGGACGCCATCGTTTCCGGATTCGCGCCCGGAAGACCCGCCGACACCTGAATGGTCGGAAAGTCCACGTTGGGGAGGTCGCTCACCGGCAGCACGCGGTACGCCATCGCCCCGAAGATGGCGATCCCGAGCATGATCAGCGTCGTCGTGACGGGACGTTCGATGAAGAGCTTCGACAGGTTCACGGAGTCCTACCCGAGCCTCCGGTCCGGATTTCTATGCGGCTCCCCGGCACGAGCCGCAGCTGACCCTCGGTGACGATCGTCTCGCCGGCCGCCAGTCCCTTCTTGACGACGGTGTTCGGTCCGGCGGTGCGGGCCACCTGCATGGATCGCATGTCTACGGTGTTGTCGGTCTTGACCACGAAGACGAACGGTCCTTGCTGACCGGCCTGCACGGCGAGCGTCGGGACGACAATCGCATTCGGCTCGGTGCCGAGCGTGACCGTGACATTCACGAACTGACCGGGCCACAACCGGCGGTCTTCGTTGGAGAACGTGCCCCGAATTTCAATCGTGCCGGTGGTGTGGTCGACGGCGTTGTCCACGAAGGACACGCGTCCTCGTGACGGCCGGCTCTCGTCGTTTGGCGGACTCGCCTCGACCTGGATCGACTGCTGGGCCATATAGCGCTTGAAGTCGCCCAGCTGACTTTCGGGAATGCCAAACGATACATGAATGGGTGAAATCTGGTTGATCACTACCAGTGGCGTCGTGTCGCCGGCTCTGACGAGATTGCCTGCGTGGACCATCAGTTTGCCGGTCCGGCCTGGAATCGGCGCCGTGATGGTGGCGTAGGTCAGCTGCACCTGCGCGTTCTCAACTGCCGCCCGATCCGCGGCCACGGTTGCCTCGAGCGCCGCCGCGTTGGTCAGCAACTGATCGAGCTGCTCGCGCGTGGCGATGCCTCGCCGCACCAAATCCTGGTATCTCTCGGTTTGCGCTCGAGCGTTCGCAGCCTGCGCGAGATCGCGTTGGAGATTCGCCCGGGTCTGTGCCAGCGCTGCTTCGAATGGCCGTCGGTCGAGCTCGAAGAGCACCTGCCCCTTCGTGACATCATCACCGTCGGCGAACTTGGCGGAGGTCAGCTCTCCCGTGATCTGCGCATGAACTGCGACGGTGGAATAAGCCTCGGCCGTACCGACCACTGTCAGCGTGATCGGCATCGGCTTCTGGACGACCGTCGCGACCGTCACGGGCGCGGCAGCCGGTGGTCCACCTGGAGCGTCTTTCCGTGGGCCGGACGCCTCGCTCCCGACCAGCGAGCAGCCGGAGGCCGCCACCACGAGCGCGGCGGCGATTGACAAGCCAGGAATGATGTGACGGGTCGTGACGTTCCAGGCCTTCGGTGAGGACCCCGGCACCGGTCGCGCGCAGCGACTCTGGCTCAATACGGACCGGATCACGCCTGTAAGTGTAATCCAGCAGGCTCACGTGCCGACGCGTTACGCACCAGTCGCGGATGAGCTATGATCGCCGTTCGCCTGGCGCACCTGCTTTCCTGGAACCTGTCCGCCGACGCAGCATCGTGCGTTCCCGGAGTCGACCCTCAGCTTTCATCGAAGCCTTCCACGAACCGTGATTTGCATGTCGCTGGCGTCTGCTAGGAGAGTGCATCGGCCGGGGTGCTCGATCTGCTTATGGTCGCCGCTATCTGATCTCGCTCGCGAAAGCTGAGTCGCCGGAATGAAGAATCCTGACGAGACTTCGCCGTCCTGGGAGGGACAACGTTCATGAATCCGAACAAGGCATTGTGGGAAAAAGGTGACTTCACGCGCATCGCGGCGAGCATGCGAGAGAGCGGAGAGGCGGTCGTCGCCGCACTCGGCATCACCGCGGGATTGAAGGTGCTGGACCTGGGATGCGGCGACGGGACGACGGCCCTGCCGGCGGCCAGGCTGGGCGCTGACGTCCTCGGCGTCGACATCGCGAGCAATCTTGTAGAAGCGGGGAACAAACGCGCGCAGCAAGAAGGCCTGACGAACTGCCGGTTCCAGGAAGGCGATGCTACCAACTTGAGCGAGCTGGCCGATCACAGTTTCGATTTGGTCGTGAGCATCTTCGGCGCCATGT
>ORMF011426502.1_pt1 | contig 12927 bp, 13 predicted proteins | sample 1779871 | NCBI WGS metagenome assembly ORMF01 (sample SAMEA104232316, study PRJEB22302) | groundwater metagenome | biome: forest; feature: aquifer; material: groundwater | place: USA | collected 2011-08-07 | depth 5.4 m | reverse complement strand
ATGGCACCACCGCATCCTCGACCAGTGTTAAGGTAACCACGCAGGCAGAGCTGATGTTGAGCGCCAACGGGAGCACCACCCCCACGGTATACATCACGCCCAACACCTCCGCGCTCGTGCAGTGGTCCACCAAGAGCATACAACAAAACTCTTGCACTGTTACCAGCGCCAACGCCTACGGCTGGCCCACTGACAACTGGGTTGCCGACAACAACCCCACCGGCTACTCATCGCCCGTGCTTGCCGACGGACAATCGGTCGTGTATACGCTCGCCTGCATAGACCTTGCCGGCGACAATGCAAGCAAGGTAATGACGGTCACTGCGGCAACGCAGCTGCCCTCTGCAACGTCAGACATGTCCATATCCATTAAGCGTGTCGTAAGAGGCGGCCGGCCAACCCTTACCTGGAGCGCAATCAATCTTAATCCCGGCATCAGCTGTTCGGTCACTCCAGCTCTGCAGTCTGGCGTGCCAACATGGGATGGCACCGGCACTTCGTGGAGCTCGCCCTTAGGCGGAGCGCTTGGCCCGATTATAAACACCACAACCACCTTTACGCTCTGGTGCGTCAACAAAGCGGGGAACAGCGCCAGTGTATCGGCGACGGCGTACCTCGTCCCCGCGTTTAAGGAACTTTAAAAAATTGAAGAACAAACAAACCATGCAAGTAGCTATAGCTACACACATGGTACAATTGAATAATGGCACAGCTTGAGCAAGCGGCGGCGGAAAAAGCGCGGCGCGCGCAGATCCAACAAAAATTAGCACTCGCACTTTTTCGTATGACCAGCTACAGCTCGCTCGCTTTTGCGCCGGAGCCGTATCTCCGCAAGCGGCTCGGCTTTCCTGACGCAAATAAGCCGTCAGTGTCGCGCCGGATGCGGCAAGCATTGGTTCGTCTCGAACGCCGTGGGCTGGTCGAACGTGGAAACAAAGGATGGAATTTTCGCCTAACTGTTAAAGGAAAAAATTTTGCCGAAAAAGTTGAGTCAGCCGAAAAATTGAGGATTCGAAAGCCTAAAAAATGGGACGAGAAATGGCGCGTAGTTATTTTTGACGTGCCGGAACGATACAGAAGCTCGCGTGAGCGATTTCGCAGGATATTGCAAAAAGCCGGCTTTTTGCGTTTGCAGGACAGTGTTTGGATACATCCGTATGAGTGCGAAGAATTGATTGCTTTTATGCGCAAGGAGTTGAGGCTCGGCGGCAGCGTGCTCTATTTGATAGTCGAGGGGCTAGAGGGGGAGGCTAAGGTGCGAGAACATTTCAAGCTTTAATTTAAATTGTAACCATAAGATAAGCTATAGCTACACTGATGGTTTTTTATGCTCGATAGCGCGCTACTCTTAGATTTGATATAGTCGGGGCAGAAGTGGCCGCACAGGGTGGCACTATGGAGGGAGATATGGAAAAGCTAAGTCCGGAGTACTTGCTTGCGCTGATAGTGGCGGCAATCGCGCTGTGGTCAACCTTAGTGCTCTACTCGACGTGCAGACGTTTTGCGTACTGGGGCGAATATATGTCGACCGGATGGCCGGATAGCTTTTCTAGAGCTCTGGCAAGCGGCTTCTTTTTGTGTTTCATGACGATTTTTGCCGCAGCGCTTTGCGTGGCTTCAGTCCATGCCCTATTTGGACTAACTTCTCCTGACAAACCCTGGGGCGGGGTGATCTTGGGAATTATGGTTGTCTTGGGGACGGTGGCTACTGCCTTTGCGACAGATCCTCAAGCAGAACCAACTCTCGCAAAAGTCCCCTAGGCGCGCGTTTGCGCGCCTTTTTTCTTTATGGTATATTCTTTGCACATGAAAACTGAGACCCATCCGAAGTATTTTACCGATGCTAAGGCAACCTGCGCGTGCGGGCGCCACTTTGCCGTGGGCTCGACCAATGAGAAATTGGAGGTCGAAATCTGCTCGGCCTGCCATCCGTTTTACAGCGGCAACGAAAAGATTCTCGACACTGCCGGCCGCGTGGAGAAGTTTAAGGCGCGCCGTTCTAAAGCTACCGCGAAAAGCGCGAAGTAGATGGATGTAAGCAAATACAAAGATAACCCGAAGACCGCTTATCTCGCTAAGGCGGTTTTGATGATGGAAGGCGACGAAGAGCAGCAGAAGATGCTCATCGCAGAGATGGATAAAATACTCGCAGCCGAGGAGGGGAGCGAGGAGTTCCCCAACGAAGCCGTGCTTGAGGTACGCGCCGGCGTCGGGGGGGAGGAGGCCGCGTTGTTTGCAGGGGAGTTGGCAAATATGTACAAAGGCTACGCTGCGACAATGGGCTGGCACGTGCGCCTCATTTCTGAAAGCAAGACGGACCTCGGCGGCTACAAAGAAGCAGTGTTCGAACTGCGCGGTCTTGGCGTGTACGAAAAGCTCCGGTTTGAGACCGGCGTGCATCGCGTCCAGCGCGTGCCTGCGACCGAAAAGTCCGGCCGCGTGCACACCTCGACCGCGTCAGTCGCCATTTTGCCTATCCGCAAAAAGCACAAATTTGAAGTTAATCCAGCCGACATCGAGATGGAGTTCTCCCGCGCCGGAGGCGCGGGCGGGCAGAATGTCAACAAGGTGGAGACTGCCGTGCGCCTGGTGCACCGGCCGACCGGGCTGGAGGCCCGCTCGCAATCACAACGTAGCCAGATGGCCAACCGCGAGCAGGCGATGGCCGTGCTTCTTGCTAAGCTTGATGTCTTCCAAGAGCAACTCGAGGCGGCAAAGCACGCCGCGACGCGCAAAGAGCAGATAGGCACCGCTGACCGCTCCGAGAAAATCCGCACCTACAATATTTTGCAAGACCGCGTCACCGACCACCGGATAAAAGAAGACTGGCACAACCTGCCGAAAGTTTTCGCCGGCAATATCCAGCCGATACTAGACGCGCTTGCATCGGCATGATAGGCTGATCGCGTTGCAACAATGGAAAAAACTAACCCAATCATCGACAAGCTATTTGGCGCCGGAGCGCACTTCGGCTATGCGCCGTCGCGCCGCCACCCCTCGACCGCAGGGTATATTTTTGGTGTCAAAGGCGGCGTAGAGCTGTTTGACCTCGAGCAGACGGCGAGCCTTCTTGAGGCTGCCAAAGACTTTGTCAAACAGCTCGCGTCGGAGCGCAAAACCATACTCTTTATCGGCGGCAAGGCCGAGGCGCGCGAGGCGCTCAAACGCGCGGCGGAGCGGCTGGGCCAGCCGTACTGCGCCGGCCGCTGGATAGGCGGTTCGCTCACCAACTTTTCTGAAATTAAAAAGCGCCTCGGCCGGCTTGAGGAGCTTTCCCTAATGCGCGAGAAAGGCGAATTGCAGAAATTTACCAAGCTTGAGCGCCTGCTCATCGACAGGGAGATTACCGATTTGGAAAACACATTCGGCGGCCTGCGCGGCATGCACAAGCTTCCGGACGCAGTGTTTATCGCGGACCCGCGCAAGGAGTACATCGCCGCCGCCGAGGCCGCACAGCTCAATATTCCGGTTATTTCGCTCATGAACTCCGACTGCGACCGCTCTACTATTGCGTATCCCATTCCAGCCAATGATGCGTCGCGCGAGACGCTCTTTGTGGTGCTCGACGAAATAGCAAAAACCTACGCAGAGAACCTTGCTCCCGTTGAAGTAGCGGCGGCCTAACAGTATGGAAATTACCAGTGAGATGGTAAAAGAATTGCGCGAGAAGACTGGTGTCTCTGTCATGGAGTGCAAAGTGGCGCTGACAGAGGCGCAGGGCGACATGTCTCGCGCGCTCGAGGTGCTCGGTGTGCGCGCCGCCGCCGCAGTAGGCAAGAAGGCAGGCCGCACGCTTGGAGCTGGCACTGTAGCATCGTATACGCACAATACCGGCCAAGTAGGTTCACTCATACTGCTCGCCTGCGAAACCGATTTTGTCTCTAAAAACGAGGAGTTTGCGGCGCTGGCGCGCGACATAGCGATGCACGCCGCAGCTATGCGCCCGGCAAACGTCGAGGAGTTACTTCTACAGCCCTTCATTAAAGACCCGTCTAAAACTATCGCTGGCCTCATATCGGTGGTTACGCAGAAGTTCGGCGAGCGCATAGAGGTTTCCAACATGGCTGTCTTTTCGGTTAAGTAGGGCTATACTAGCGTTATGGTTGTATTTCTTACAGCACTTCTTTACGTGTCTCTTGCCGGACTCGCCTGCGTTCTGTATGCCAAACATTGGGAGGAGACTAACGGCAAACTTATGATGAGCAGGGTGCGCCCCAAAGCGGGGGAGATGCTCGGGATCGGGCTTAACTTCGTCGAGAAGCGCGCGCCGGCTCTACTGCGCGATGCCGCCGGCCGCGGCTATGCGACAGCGCGCGTACTCGTGCACCGCACCGCGGCGTGGGCGGTACTGCACGTCGAGCGACTGCTCGAAAAGACGCTCCATACCCTGCGCCACACTACCACTGCGCGCAGCGAAGGAGAGGCCAGCGCCTTTCTGCGCGAGGTCGCCGATCACAAAAAGTCTTTGATAGAAAAGTCAGGCGAAAAAAAGAACGCGATCTACGAAGAGTAATCTCGGAGTAGACAATAACAAAAGGACGAAGAGTAGTTTGAGCCACCGCGAGGAATCGAACCCCGGACAGCCTCATTACAAATGAGGTGCTCTACCAACTGAGCTACGGTGGCGATATTCCTATATTACTGCACTGCGGTTGTTGTGGCGAGAGTTTTCAGTTCCGGAATTAGCTTCTGCATTTCCTGCAGGGTTTTAAAGCCGTACACGGGCGCCCTGTTGTTGACCACAAAGGCGGGCAGCCCCTTCTCATTGTTTATCTTGCGCAGGGTAACAAGCGTGCGGAGCGCCGAGAGGTCGAGATGGTAGTCAAACGAGTACACGCGCAAGCCAGGATAGGTCTCTCGCAGGTAAGTAAAAACATCGCCCATCTTGCCGCAGTCGGGGCAGTCGCCTTTGTTGGAGTAGAAGTAGAGTATATAGACGGGCTTAAACTTTGCGCACTTGTCGCTTATGTGCTGCATCAGGAGGTAGTCTTTAATCTCCAGCAGAGAGTATTGTTTTTTAAGAGAGATGACCTGTGCGTCGTCTTGCCCAAGATTTTCCTCCGCAACGCTAAGCCGGCTGGCGAGCGTGTTGAGCTCCTCGGAGAGCACCGGATTGTCCGAGAGCGTCAAGCAGGAGAGGCTGCCCATAAGGTCAAACTGGGTTTCTAGCGAGAGGATATTGATGGAGACCGCCTCTTGCGTGGCGCGAATGTCGACGACGCGCTGTGCGTCAAATTTATTCGCAATATAAAAAGCGGTCACAAATATGGCCGCGGTTATAACGAACGTGAGTATGTATTTATGCCATTGCACCCCGCTCACACTACCGCCAAGCGCTCTCGCGCGCAAGCGTGGCGCCCCACGCCGCGCGGATGAGCCACAGCGGTGCCAGAAGCCCAAAGAAGGCAAAGTAAGCAAAGAAGGCTTTGGGACCAATGCGCGTCTTGGCTATTCCGCTGCCGATCCAAATGGCAATGAGAGTCAAGGCAATCACCGCCGCGATGACAAACGACATCATCCCGGTATTGAAGAAGAACCAGTCTATCATAGGCGCGTGCGGAAGAGTAAAGGGAACGCCGGTCGCAAAACGGTCGCTGAGGCGCTCAACTCCAATCGAGGATAAACGGTAGGCCACATAAAGAGCCGCGTAAATGCCGGCACAAAACGCCGTAAGCACGAACGGCAGAACCAGCATGCCGAAGTTACCGAACTTTGGGTTAAAGAACATATATTTATAGTCGCGCGCGTTCTGCAAAAATCCTTGCGACCATCTGGTGCGCTGGTTGAGCAGGGCACGGATCGTCTGTGGTACCGTGGTGTAAACAAAAGAGGTATGCGCGTTGACAATACGCAAGTTGTTGGCGTGCATACGGAAGGCAATCTCCATGTCCTCGGTATTGTGCGCGTGGCGGAAGACTCCTATTTTTTCAAATACTTCGCGCTTGTACATGGAAAACGGCCCCGGCAGTACATTGATGGCCGACAGGTTATCGAACATTTTTTTATAAAAGACACCGAAGGTGTACTCGACCGACTGCATAAGCTCGAGTATTTTGCGCGGCTTATAGACCTGCATCGCCGGAGTGATGGCCATGATAAGTGGGTCGTTACCGAACCTTTTTACTGCCTCAAGCAGAGCGTCTGTCGCGGCAAAGGAGTCCGCGTCGAGGCATCCTATTATTTCGCCGCGCGACCGCTCGATACCGAGGTTGAGCGCGGTGTATTTGCCGCCGTTGCGTTTTTGCAAAAAGCTCACTTGAGCGGGATGCTTCTTTGCGTACGCTTCCGCTATAGCGGCAGTAGTATCGTACGAGCCGTCGTCAATTATTATTATTTCAAGCTGTTCTTTTGGATATTCAAGGGCAAGCAATGAGTCTATGGTCGAGGCGAGCGTGCGCTCTTCGTTAAAACAGGGTACCAGCATTGATACGCTTGGGTAACGCGCAGGAAGTGAGGAATCTTTTTTAGACGGCCGCTTCTCAAAAAAAGATATAAAAAGAAACACCTCAAAGTAGAGGGCAATAAACAAACACACATACAGGCCGAAAGAGCCCAAATCCATACACTAATATGTATAGCATTTTTATCCCCTTAGCGCACTTGCGCGCCATAGTGCGAGGCGGTTGCTGACTCCAGTTTTTTATGGAGCGCGTCCACCTCCTCACTCAAGAGCGTCCGGTCGAGCGAGCGGTAGACAATACGGTAGGTGTAGCTTATTTTACCGTCGCCGAATTTTGCCGCATCTGCATAGGTGTCGAGGAGCCGCACTTCCTCGACCAGCTCCTCGCCCACCGTCTCGCGCAAGAGGTCAAAGTAGTTATTGGGGGCGAAGTCATTGGCAACGATAAAGGAAATGTCGCGCACGACGGGCGGGTATTTACTCACCTCTTTATACCCCTGCCCGAGCTTCAATTGCGTGGTCACTCTTCCGTCTGTCGACCAGAGTAAGCGGATGTCGGGGAGTTGCATGCTGATAATCGCCCAACGTTCAAGGCCAAAACCAAAGGCCCATCCGTTGTACATCTGCGGGTCTACGCCGAGTTTTGCCAGCACGGAGCCTTTGACGACGCCGCTGCCGAGTATCTCGATCCAATCCTCGCCCTTCTTGATCTCTATCTCGGTCGAAGGATGCGTGTAGGGGAAAGTTTCCTCATGGAATCGATATTCGATTTCCTTGCCGAAGACCGATTGCACCACGCTTGCTTCAACCTCTTGCAAATCCTTTAGCTCGAGCGTCTTGTGGTCCTTGCGGCATAGGTAGAGCGCGTCTATCTGATGAAAGACGTTCATATGTGTCCGGTCTATTTCGTCCTTGCGGTAGACTTTCCCGAAAGAAAAGACTCCGATATGCTCGCCCGCCGCGATTCTTTTTTTTATAGGCTCTTGATTAAGGTAGTAGTACCACATAACGGTAGTGTGCGGCCGCAGGATGTGCGTGTCATCGGCAAAGTACGTATCGGAGCGGCTTCGCGCCGGGTGACTTTGGGCAAAGTCGAAGAGGTCAAAGGCCACATCGGTCGGGACGACCTCCGGGACGCGCACCGTGTCAAAGGTTTTGAAGTCCGGTATGGAGGTTATCCGCTCTACTAAAGTCTTAAGGGGACTCCCGTTAGTGCGCGTAAGGTCGGGCATTAAGAGAGAGCGCTTGATACGCAAGGCATCGGTATCTCGGCGGCTTTGCAAGGCGCCGATAACCTTCTTTTCTTCTTCCGTAGAAATGACGTATTCCATACTATGATATGATTATGCGTTCTTCATACCCTACCACTTTACCCTTATTTTGCAAGCTCTTTTTACCCACGCTATGCTTCCAAAAACCTTCATAATTTGATACAATAAAGGAGCAAGTATGGTAGCCGAAAAGACTAAAAAAGGCAGTTATGGCGCTGCTGATATTACGGTATTGGAAGGCCTGCAGGCCGTCCGGCGCCGGCCGGGCATGTACATCGGCACCACCGGGCCTGATGGCCTGCACCATTTGGTATGGGAAGTCTTTGACAACTCGCGCGACGAGGCGATGGGCGGTTTTGCAAATGATATCGAAGTAGTTTTGCTTCCTCATACTGTAGTGCGCGTGGCTGACAACGGTAGGGGCATTCCTGTTGAGGTCCACAAACAAACAAAAGTTTCCACGCTTGAGACGGTGATGACCATACTCCACGCAGGAGGCAAGTTCGGCGGAGATGGATATAAAGTTTCCGGCGGCCTGCACGGCGTCGGTATTTCCGTGGTGAATGCGCTCTCGATAAAATTGGTGGCTGAGGTGCACCGCGATGGCGCGGTGCATGCGCAAGAGTACTCTATCGGGAAGCGTAAGTCCGCCATCAAAAAAATCGGTTCTTCAAAGCTCCACGGCACGGTTATCTCGTTTACTCCAGACAAGGAAGTCTTTACGAGCGGCATTGAGTTTGATTTTGATAAAATAGTAGCGCACCTGCGCGAGCAGGCATATCTGGTCAAAGGCCTGCGCATCAGCGTTATTGACGCTCGCCGGAGCGAAGCGAAGGTTCCGAGCGTAGGCGAGGAATTGTATATTCGAAACCTTTTGCGCGATTGTCCGTCTCAGAGTTTTTATTTCGAGGGCGGGCTCCGCAGCCTCATAGCTTTTACCAACCGCTCCCATAAGCCGGTCCATAAAAATATTTTTTATGCGGAGAAGGAGCAAGACGGCGTAACGGTGGAGATAGCGCTCCAGTACGTTGACGACCTCTCCGCGCGTGTGCTCCCCTTTGCCAACAACATTTACACTGCCGAGGGAGGCACGCATGTTACTGGTTTTAAGGGCGCTTTGACGCGCTCGCTCAACGCGTATGCGCGCAAAAGCAACGCGCTCAAAGAGAGTGAGGAGAACTTTACCGGCGAGGATGTGCTTGAGGGCTTGGCGGCGGTTGTTTCGGTCAAACTGCGCGAAATCCAGTTTGAGGGCCAGACCAAAGCCAAGCTAGGGAGTGTTGAGGCGCGCGGCGCGGTGGACACCGTCTTCAGCGAAGCGTTTGGGCATTTTTTGGAGGAGAACCCCGAGGACGCACGCGCCATCATGGGCAAGGCGGTGCTTGCCCTTAAGGCGCGCAAGGCCGCCAAGGCCGCCAAAGACTCTGTTTTGCGCAAGGGCGCCATGGAGGGCTTTGGCTTGCCGGGCAAATTGGCAGACTGCCAAAGCAAAGAAGCGTCCGAGTCAGAGCTGTTTATCGTAGAGGGAGACTCCGCGGGCGGTTCGGCCAAGCAGGGTCGCGACCGCCGCATCCAGGCGATACTCCCGCTGCGCGGCAAGATACTCAATGTTGAGCGCGCGCGCCTCGACAAAATGCTCGCGAGCCAGTCGGTCAAAGACTTGATACTGGGGTTGGGCACTGCCATCGGCGATATTTTCGACATCACCAAACTGCGCTATCACAAAATAATCCTCGCGACCGATGCCGATGTCGATGGCGCGCACATCCGCACGCTCTTGCTCACGCTCTTCTTCCGCCACTTTAAGCCGATTATCGATGGAGGCTACCTCTATATCGCCCAGCCGCCTTTGTATAAAATAAAAAAAGGAAAAGAGATTTTGTACGCGTACTCGGATGAAGAGAAGAAAAAAATAGTGGGCAAAGAAGAAATAATTGAAGAGGTGGATCAAGAAAATACAGAGGAACAAGAAGAAGCGGATGCGCCAGCAAAAAAATCCAAAGTCTCCATCCAGCGCTACAAGGGCTTGGGCGAAATGAACCCCGATGAATTATGGGAGACGACCATGAACCCGGAAAACCGCGTGCTCAAACTGGTAAATATAGAAGACGCGCAAGACGCCGACAAAGTCTTTGACATCCTGATGGGCGAGGATGTCTCATCCCGCAAGAGCTTCATCCAATCAAATGCTAAGTTAGCAAATCTCGACATCTAGCCAAAACTTGGTCATCCGATGACCAAGTTTTAATAAATCTGGTAGGAGATGCCGGCGGTGTTGTTGGACTCGTTTAACTCCCAAATAAGATTGTACGGGTCGGCGGATACAGAGGCATTTTGTGTTCCGCTGTAGTTTTGCGGATACGTATAACCGTACACGTTATTGCCGTAGCCGGGGATATTGCACGGGCCGTAGGAGTTGCAGGTACCGGGGCCGCCGTAGACCGGACCGACATACTGCGCGGTGTAGCCGAGCGTGTAGACAATTTTGTCGCCAGGATACAGCGCCTGCTGGACCGGCGACTGGTAGGTGTAAGTAGGCGAATAGGGAAGGCTTGCAGTAAAAAACCAATTAGCTGGAGCAACATTGGTGCCGATGTTCTCGATTATAAATTGCAGGCTAACCTGCCCGCTGGCGCGCACGCTGGTAGGCGCGTTGATAATGCGTACCGCGAGGTCCGGGTAGCCGTAGAGAGCCGCACGCGGCTTGGCGCTTGCGACATACGTGGTCGCCGTAGGTTTAGCAGTTTCTTTAACCACGGCAGTTTTTACAGTCGTAGTTGTATCGGTTTTAGGAGCCTCGTTTTTAGAAGTAAGAGAGCCGCCGATGTTGCCGAGGAAAGTAGGGATAAAAAAGGCGAGCTGAACGATGCCCCACGCGCCGAGCAAAAGCACGGCAATAAGGCCTATGACGGCCACGACGCGCATAAAGTTCTCCTGAAAGGTGTGTTTAGTGGTCATAAAATATGTAGCTAAGAGGATAGCATCATGCCATTTATTTGTCAAGTATGCAAGTTGACAAAATACTAATATAGGGTGTATTATAGAGGTCTATGGCTAAACAGTCTACGGCCTTTGCCCTGACCTTTGTGGCGCTTTTTGCGCTGGCTTTTGTCTTTCTTGCCGGAGTGGATGCGCTGCCAGAACCTCTTGGCTCGCAAAGTCCCTCACAAAAGGTCCTCGGGTCGCCGTCTGGGTCGGCTCAACCAGACCGTTTTGCTCAGGACTTTGCGAGTCCCGAAATGCCTACTCGCATTGTTGCCAAATCAATCGGGCTTGATAAAACAATTGCAAACCCCACTTCGACCGATGTCGAGACGCTCGACACCGCTCTGCAGGGCGGCACCGTGCGCTATCCGACCTCGGCGCGGCTCGGTGAGGAAGGCACGGTGCTTATCTTCGGGCACTCTTCGTATTTGCCGATTGTGCGCAACCAAAACTATAAAGCTTTTAACGGTATCCAAAAAATTAAGGCAGGGGAGACGGTGAGCGTCTACTCCGCAACCGCAGAGTACCGCTACGCGGTCACCGGTGTGCGCCTTGCCAACGCGGCCGAGGATGTGGTAGAACTGCCGGCAACAGGCAAGTTCCTTACGCTGATAACCTGCGACTCCTTCGGCAAAAAGACAGACCGCTATGTCGTGACGGCAAAGTTTGAAGGCGCGTACTCTTTGTAAATTTTTACGCCCTTGACAAGTTACTAACATAGTGTATGCTAACAATCAGAATTTGTTGAAACCCGGCTTATCCTTAAGATAAGCCACAATAGTAGAGAAAGGGGACTGAAAATGAAGTTCAATCGTGCTGCGAGGCTTGCCCTCGTTCTTGCGCTGTGGGGGTTTGTTGCCTCTTGCGGGGAGGATCCCGCCAAAAACGAGCCGCGGCATAATCCGCTCGCGGAAGCTCCGCTGAATCAGGCGGATGTCAACAAAGCGATTGCCGACGCATTCGCCAAGTTTCCGCCTCCGGCCCCTGCTGTTCCTCAGACGGCCAAGACCACAGTCACGCCGCGAGGCGGGATTGTGGTCGACGCGTCGAATCCCCAGAACACGGGGATTCAGCAGAATGTCACGGTCAACTTGCCCTCGACTGCACAGCCTTGCTGTCAGCCGAAGGTGGTTCCGGCGCCGCAGGTGTATCGCTCTGCCCCTCAGACGCCCCGCATTTCGACCTGTTTCGTTCAGGTCGACGTCATGGGTCCACCGACGCGAGTGGATATCAAGGACGCGGGCGGCCGCATTGTCGGGTCGGCAAATGTTGTTGGGAGCGGCCGCATAGCCGTCCCCTGCAGTTATGCCAGCTCGATCACCGGCCAGACGTGCCTCTCGGGGAAGAATCTATCCTGGGACATGGACCAGCGATGGTTCGCCCGGGCGCGGTCCTTCCTCGCCAGTGGTCAGCGGGTGCTCAACTTCGGGCATCCGATAACGTTCCGAAAAGGCGGATCGGCCTGACACGTACGGTCGGACACCTAGCGCTCCTATGCGCAAAGTGTCCGGCCTCTTTCCAAGGTTCTCTACAAGAGGGAATTTTAGAAAGGGGTCAAACCCTTATTAATTACATGAGTAAGAACTATATTGATATGAATAAAACTAACATAGCGGGCGCTATTACGGCGTCGGCGGTTCTTGCTTTTGCGCTATTTTTTGTCGTTACTCCGATAACTGTTCACGCAGAGGATGATTGGTCAGTAGGCGGTGACCTCGGTTCTGCTGGTACTTGCGATGGCTGCGGTCTTGATAACTCCGGTTGGTCTGTAAGCGGCGACCTTGGTGCAGCTGGAACCTGTTGCGATTTTTCTGACTATTCTGCACCGACTAACTACAGCTATATGCCCGGCTCCAGCTATTCCACTCCTTCATATACACCGAGCTACTCTAGCGGGTACAGCTACGGCAGCGGGTTTACCGGCGGATGGTCTTTTGGCGGCGGCGGATTTGGCGGAGGCTCGGGTCGCTCGTCCAACTCCTCTAGCGTCTATGCTCCGACCAACACCAACACCTGCACCGCGACCAACAGCTGTAATACAACTTACGATGACCATTCGGTTGTCACGGTAAACAGCACCGCGTCCTCTCAACCTATTGCGTATAGCTACCCGGTGTATCCTCCGGTTTATACGCCGCCGGTGTATTACGCACAGCCTCAACCGCAGCCGATTGTTTACAACAAGAGTCCGTACGTGACGCTCGCGGCGGTGCCGTACACCGGCCTTGAGCTTGGTACTATGGGCACCGTTGCTTACTGGGGCTTCCTCGT
>ORMF010104153.1_pt1 | contig 12939 bp, 15 predicted proteins | sample 1779871 | NCBI WGS metagenome assembly ORMF01 (sample SAMEA104232316, study PRJEB22302) | groundwater metagenome | biome: forest; feature: aquifer; material: groundwater | place: USA | collected 2011-08-07 | depth 5.4 m | reverse complement strand
GAAAATAGACAGGAAGATGCGCACGCGCCGGAAGGCGCGCCCGTGGGCGTCCTGCCACTGGTCGACGGCGACTACAGTCCCGTCGGCCGGCGATAGCACGCGGTCCTCCAAGCGCACGATGACGCGGTCGGGGTCGCGGAAAAAAAGAGCCATGCCCGCCGCGCCGAAAGCAAAAAACAGACTCGCCGCCGGTTGGCGCAGCGCCAGCGCCGCAGCGACCGGCAACGCCATCGCCGCGAAATAGGGAAGCCCTTCCTTAGCTATGCGGAAACCGAAAAGCGCCCTCATGCCGAAACAGTGCCCCTCAGTTTATGCCGATGAAAATACAGCACCGCCGCCGCGATGCCTGTGAATAGGAAGCACCATTGGGCGTGGGCTGGCCCCAGCAGAGTATAACTGCGAATATTAAAGTTCAGGATGCGGAATTCGGGAATCATGTGAATTATTTACAACACCGAGAGAATATGCGTATTATAACATAGATACCGGCGTAGGGAGACTTCGAGGCATTCTTTGATCGCGTGGACGGGCCCACGAGTCCGCGGCTGCATCAAGACTTAAGGAGAGACGCCAGACGATGCGTTCTAACATCTTGATGGTCTATCCCGAATCCCCGGTTTCCTACTGGAGCATGCACTACTATCTTCAGTTCATAGGAAAAAAGGCCGCGACGGCGCCCTTGGGACTGATCACCATAGCCGCGCTCACCCCGCCCCGCTACGCTATCCGTCTGGTCGACATGAGCGTGCAGCCGTTGACCGACGCCGACATCCTTTGGGCCGACCTGGTATGCTTTTCGGCCATGCTTATTCAGAAGGAAGCTCTGTTCGCGGCCGCCGCCCGGTGCCGGCTGCTGGGAAAAACGGTGGTGTTCGGTGGGCCTTACCCGACGTCTTCTTCCGAGGAATGTGCGGCCCATTGCGACGTGTTGGTTTTGGACGAAGGCGAGATCACCTGGCCTGATTTTTTGAGAGACTGGGAGCGGGGATGCCACGAAAAAGTTTATCGCGCTTCCGAGAAACCGGACGTGACGAGGACACCGGTGCCTCGTTTCGACCTGTTGCGTGTCCAGGACTATCTCTACATGCCCGTGCAGTTCTCGCGCGGCTGCCCGTTCCAGTGCGAGTTCTGCGACATCATCGTGCTGTTCGGGCGCAAACCACGGACCAAGACGCCTGAGCAGATGCTGGCCGAGCTCGACGCGCTTTATGCGACCGGTTTCCGCGGCTTCGTATTCCTCGTGGACGACAATTTCATAGGCAACAAAAAGGAGGTCAAGAAACTCCTGCCGCGCTTGGCCGAATGGAACAAGGCCAAGGGCCACCCGTTTTATTTCGGCACCGAGGCCTCGATCAATCTGGCCGAGGAGCCCGAGCTCATGCGGCTCATGGTCGAGGCGCTCTTTTTCTGGGTGTTTGTAGGCATCGAATCGCCGTCGCTGGAAAGTCTCAAGGAGACCAAAAAATTCCAGAACATAGGTGCGCCGCTGCTGAGCCGGGTCCGAGCGATACAGCAGGCCGGCATCATCGTCTGGGGGGGCTTTATCATAGGTTTTGACAGTGATGACGAGACGATATTCGAAAGGCAGAGACGTTTCATAGAGGAGGCCGGTATCCCCAATGCCAGCGTCGGACTTTTGTACGCGCTGACAGGCACGCCGTTGTACGAACGCTTAAAAAAGGAGGGACGCCTCTACCTGCCGTCCGATACGGGGGATGCGCCGGGCTTGGTGGACAACCACATACACTCCGGGCTGACCAATATCCGGATGAATATTCCCCGTGACATCTTGAGCGCTCGTTACCATGACCTGATGCGCGATCTTTACGTGCCACACAACTTTTTTAGCCGTGTCGTAACTTGCCTTATGAATCAACCTCGTCCGCAGTCGCTCTGGAAAAGGTTGCAGCAGGTGCTGTGGCAGTCCCGGCTGCTGCAGAGAAACTTTCTGATGAAGGACCCCGTGACCGGAAAGGCGCCTTCCTTATGGGTGAAATGGCGGCGCCTGTTCCGCGCCTACCGGTGCTTGCCGCCGGAATTCAAAAGAAGCGTGCCTGGGTTTATCGGCGAGGTGCTAATAAAATGCCCGCATCAGGCGGCATGGATAGGCCCTTACATCCTTTTCGGCCTTCATTTTTACCGGCTTGTTTTCGAGAACATGCCTTCGAACCATGAGAGTCCGGCGCCGGAGCAGGAAATCGCGTTAGCAGGCCGGGACCTGTGAGTCCAGGGGCCTGAAGTCCTCGATGATGCGCCGTAGGGTTGCTATGTCGGGGCAGGTGTTTATGGCGGTCCTGAAATCGTTGACGCCCGGCACGTTCTTGAAATACCAGCAGGCGATACGGCGCATATGAAACACCACAATGCGCTCTTCGCGGTGGGCGAGCTCGAGTTCCAAATGTCTGAGCAGCGTCTTTTTCTTTTCCTCAAACGGGGGGTCGGGAGGCTCGCCGTTTCCGGCCAGAACGCTTTCTATGTTTTTAAAAATCCACGGGTTGCCGAGGCCGCCGCGGCCGATCATGACGCCGTCCACGCCGGCGATTTTTTTCATACGCGCGGCGTCGGCGCCGCAGAGTATGTCGCCATTGCCTATCACGGGGATGCGTACCGATTCTTTGACGCGGCGTATGGCCTGGTAATCGGCCACGCCGGTGTAGCCCTGCACGCGCGTACGTCCGTGCACGGTGATCGCGTCGAGGCCGCAGTCCTCGGCGATCTGCGCGATGTTCATGGCCTCCTTGCCCGAAGCGTCTTCGACGCCCAGGCGCATCTTGACCGTGACGGGGATGTTTTTAACGGCCTTCTTCACCTGGGTGAATATCGCGCGCGCCTCTTCGGGACGGGCCAGAAGCGCGGACCCGGCGCCTTTGCCGGCGACCTTGGGCACCGGGCAGCCGAAGTTGATGTCGAGCAGGTCATAGCCCAGCTCTTCGATGATCTGCGCGGCCTCGGCCATGGCCTCGGGGCGACAGCCGACGATCTGAGCTCCCAGCGGCTTGTCCGCGGGCTGTGTCTTCATCAGCTCTTCGGTGCTGTCACAGCCGCGTATCAGAGATTCGGCGGCGACCATCTCGAGAAAGCAAAATTCCATGCCGTGCTCGCGCGCGACGAGGCGATAGGCCAGGTCGGTGCAGCCGGCCATGGGGGACTGGATCACGTCGCTTTTTAAAGTGAGGGACTTGAGCTTGATCATGAGGGCACGGCCTTGGGCTTGTTTTTGCCCAATATCCATAGCGCCAGCGCCACGGTGAAAAGCGAAAAGAGCTGAGCGTGTGTCAAGCCCAGAGACGTGAGAGGATTGGTTCTCAAAAACTCTATGAAAAAGCGGTAGATCGAGTACAGAAATACACCTGTCCAAAATACCTGAGAATCGTATTTTTTTCGCCGTTCCAGGCGGAGCAGATAGGCCAGGAGCGCCATCTCGATCAGGAACATGTAGATCTGCGTCGGGTGCGTCGGGGTGTCGGAGGTCTGGGGAAAACGCAGTCCCCACGGCAGTGACGTGGGTTTGCCCTCGCAGCAGCCCTGGAAAAAACATCCGATACGGCCGATACCGCTCATCATCGGTGTCACGATGGCGTAATGGTCCATCACTTTTTTGGCGGGCCACCCGAAGGCGAAGCAGACAAACAGCGCGTAGAACAGCATCACAAAAAAGACGCTGTAAAAATACCGACCCGTGACGCCGAAGTTTTCCCAGGTGGGGGGTACGCCAAAGTAAACCCATTGATACAGATAGCCCAAAAGCGGCCCGCTATAATATTGCAGCAAAAAACCGAAGATTATGCCTACAATAAGCTGAGATTTGCGTATCGGGGGGATAGCGGACAGCGCCTTGAACATATAGAGTGCCGCGATCACGTAGCTGATGAGTATAAAAACCATAAACACGTTGATTCTAAGCGAGAACAGATAAATGTCCGGGTACATAAAAAGCGTCCTTTGGGGTGTCGCCGCCAGGCTGATCCAGGCGATTTATTTGGCCTATTATAGCACAATCAAAATCAACGTCATGAACGATGCCTGGGTCCCCGCCCCGGGCCGTGAGAACGCGATTTACGTGTTTTGGCATTCGAAGACGTTTATCCTCCTGCCTTACGCCCGCGGTCGCAGCGTAGGCACGCTGACATTACTGGACTGGAAAAACCGCGTCTTCGAGCGGTTGTGCCGGCTCTATGCTTATGAGACCGTGCCCATGGCCAGCGAGAGGACGGCCATGTCCCAATTGAAAGGCCTTCTGCGGAGAGGCCATGCGATAGGCCTGGCTGTCGATGGACCGCGCGGTCCCGCGGGGACGCTGCGGCCGGGTCCTCTCCGCCTTTCGCAAATCACACGCAAACCGCTGATCGCCGTGCGCGTCACGTTCAAGGACAGCTTCCGGCTGAACGGCCGCTGGGACCGCTATGAGATCCCGCGGCCGTTCAGCGAAGCGACCGCGACGCTGAGCGAGCCCCTATTTGTCGATGATCTGTCCGAAGCCCAGCGCCGGATAAAGGGATTTCTCGGGGTGCCCTGAGGTCCCCCTTGCCGGTCTTGACAAGCCGATTAAAGATGGTATACTCCTTCCCTGAGTAAACTAAGAATAGCCTAGGTGCTTATTTAGACAGTAGTTATGAAACTGCGAATTTTACTCCATTCGCAGTTTTTGTTTTTTTCGCAGAGTTGGCGGATCCTCCTTTGGCTGGCAGGATAAGGCCGGGGACCAGATACCCTCGTGCCTGTTCTTTCACGAACGGGAATGGGGGTTTTACTTTTAAAATGAATGCAACCATGACAGCCGCAAACCATATTAGAAACATAGCCATTATCGCCCACGTCGACCACGGCAAGACCACGCTGGTGGACGCCATCCTGAGGCGGACGCACGTGCACCGCAACATCGCGGACATGGGTGAGCGCATCATGGACTCCATGGATTTGGAGCGTGAGCGCGGCATTACGATACGCGCCAAAAACGCCAGTGTCACCTACCGTGACGTCAAGATCAACATCGTCGACACGCCGGGCCACGCGGACTTCGGCGGTGAGGTGGAGAGGACGCTGCGCATGGTCGATGGCGTGCTTCTGGTCATCGACGCCAAGGACGGCCCGATGCCGCAGACGCGCTTCGTGCTTAAAAAAGCGCTGGAGCTGGGCCACAAGGTCATCGTCGTGATCAACAAAGTCGACCGCAGCGATTCGCAGATCGAAGACGTCGAAAACCGCACGTTCGAGCTATTCTGCGAGTTGAACGCCACCGAGGAGCAGCTGGATTTTCCTACAGTCTTCGCCTCGGCGCTCAAGGGCACGGCCGTGCTGAGTATGAAAGACCCGGCCACCAACATTGACCCGCTCTTGGACGTCATCCTCGATAAAGTGCCGCCGCCGGTGGTACGGCCGGAAGATCCGTTGCAACTTTTGGTTTTGGCTTTACTGCAAGATTCTTATAAAGGGAAGATGGGTATAGGCAAGATCATAGGCGGCCGCATGCAAAAAGGCGAGACCGCCGCGTTGATACGCCGCGACGGCAGCCAGGTCAACGCGAAGATCACCAGTTTACTGACTTATCAGGGCCTCGAGCGTGTCGAAGTTGAAAGCGCCGAGGCCGGCGATATCGTGGCGGTGGCCGGTTTTCAGGACATAGGCATCGGCGAAACCATCACCGATCCCAACAAGCCCTCCCCGCTGCCCGCGCTGGCCATCGATGAGCCGACGGTGCAGATGACTTTCGGTGTGAACACCGCCCCCTTCGCAGGCCGCGAGGGTAAATACGTGACCTCACGTGCGATCCGCGACAGGCTTTTCAGGGAACTTGAGACCAACGTTTCCATGCGCGTCAACGAGACCGAAAGCCCGGACACCTACCTGGTGGCGGGCCGTGGCGAGCTGCATTTGGCTATACTCATCGAGCAGATGCGCCGCGAGGGCTACGAGCTGCAGGTGTCGCAGCCTGAGGTTATCCTGCACGAAAAAAACGGCGTGAAGCAGGAGCCGTTCGAATTTTTGATTGTGGATGTCCCGGCCAGCTATCAGGGCGCTGTCATCGAAGAGATAGGCCGCCGTAAGGGGCTTTTGAAAAACATGATACAGGCGCCTACCGGAGAACTGCATCTGGAATACCAGATCTCCACGCGCGGCGTCATCGGTTTGAAAGGTGCCTTGATGACCAAGACACGCGGCACGGCGATCGTGCATCACGTATTTGATGAATACAGGCCCATGACAGACCAGGACCTCGGCGCCATGCCGCACGGGTCGTTGATCGCCAGTGAATCCGGCGAGTCCAACGCCTACGGCCTCTGCAACGCCCAAGAGCGCGGCGCGCTGTTCATCGGTGCCGGCGTCGACGTTTATCTGGGCATGATCATAGGAGAAAACGCGCGCGGCGATGACCTGGACCTGAGCCCCTGCAAGACCAAGAAACTCTCCAACATGCGTTCCTCCGGCTCCGACGAGGCACTGGTGCTGACACCGCCGCGTGAGATGAACCTGGAGCTGGCCATCGAATACATCGGCGACGACGAGTTGGTGGAAGTAACGCCCAAAAACATCCGTTTGAGAAAACGGGTGCTGGATCCGCTTCAACGTAAGCGCATCAGGCGCCAAACCGCTTAATTAAGTCCTGAGCCAGGTGTTTGGAGATTTGAATTTTTTAATCCCTCAGAATAAGATATCCCTATGTCTACAAAACCAAACTTCCAACTAAACGCAGGCCTAGAGGGGTCAGACCCCTCTGGCACCTAGAATTAGGATGAGAATGGACAAAATAAGTAAAAAACAGGATAAGTTAGATGAAAATAAGGCCGAAACCGGGGGTCCGAGGGGTCAGACCCCTAAAGGGGAAAGGCTTCAGGTGGCGCTGGCGCGCTTCGGTATCGCCAGCCGCCGGGGCGTCGTGTCGATGATCGAAGAGGGCAAGGTTACCGTGAACGGCAACATCGTGCGCGAAAAAGGATTTCGCGTCGATCCTGAAAAAGACCGCATCCTGGTGGAAGGCCGCGAGTTCGAGCAGGAGGCCGCGCTGGAAAAAAGATACTTCATGTTCAACAAACCCAAAGGCGTCATGACTACGCTGCAGGACCCGCACGCCGAGCGCACCGTCGCCGATTTTTTCAAGGACGTCTCGGTGCGTCTTTTTCCCGTCGGGCGGCTGGACCGCGACACCACGGGGCTTCTTATCATGACCAACGACGGTGAATTGATGTTCAGGCTCACGCATCCCAAGTTCGGAGTCAAAAAAAGATACCGTGCCCAGGTAATGGGCGTGGTCACCGACGAGGAGGTCAAACGCTTGGAGACCGGTGTGCAGCTGGAAGAGGGAAAGACCGCGCCCTGCAAAATTGAAATCGAAACGCGTGCCCCGAAAGAAACGATGCTTTACGTAACGCTGCATGAAGGTAAAAAGCGCCAGATCCGCAGAATATTCGAGAAGATCGGGCACCGTGTGAAAGGGCTCGAGCGTCTCAGTTACGGCCCGCTATCTTTGGGTGACCTGCGCTTCGGCCAAAAGAGGGAGCTCAAGGCCGCCGAGGTCAGACAGTTGGAGCAGGCTGCGGGAATGCCTGCTGCCGAACGCCGTCCCTCGGGGAAGCGATAGGGCGGAGACAAAGAGGTTAACGCCTCTCCGCGTGAAGGCGTCCGTATGAGAACAAAAGTAACTATTTACACAACTTCCTACTGCTCCTACTGCATGGCCGCCAAGCGGCTACTCAAGTCCAAAGGTGTGGACTTCGAGGAGATAGACGTCACCGACGATGAGGCGCTACGCGAGAGGCTCACGCAGATATCAGGAGGGCGTGAGACTGTGCCCCAGATATTCGCTGACGGCAAGTCCATCGGAGGCTACGACGATCTGGTTCTCTATTTCAATTCCGGTAAAACCCTGTAAATTCCCCACTGGCGTGATACAATCGCTTTCTATGGGAGATCCTTGATGAGCGGTATTCAGAAATTTCCATATGTCGTCGACGAAACGCCGGGCAAGAAGGCCTGGTGCGCCTGCGGCGAATCCGAAAAGCAGCCTTACTGTGACGGCAGCCACGCGCGCAAGAACACCGGTAAGAAGCCTGTCATCGCCGAAATCGCCGTGGCCAAGAAAACGGCCTGGTGTGGTTGCCGCCAGAGCAAGACCCCTCCGTTTTGCGACGGCACACACAGGACTCTGGCCTGACCTGGCATGTCTACGTCGCGCTCTGCGGCGACAAGACGCTGTACACCGGAGTCACCAACGACCTGGACCGGCGCTTCAAAGCGCATAACAGCGGCAAGGCCAGTAAATATACGCGCTCGCACCTGCCGGTGCGCATCGTGCATCAAGAATCGTTTCGAAGCAAATCACGCGCCTTCTCACGCGAGGCCGCGATCAAAAAATTGTCCCGCCCCCAAAAGCTTGCCCTGATAGAAAACATCAAAGGTTCCATAATCTAGTCCATCCCCAAACGGCCGAGTCGTCCGGTCTCTCTGGCCTTTCGGTACATAATGCCAAAAAAAAGCGACGCCAGAGCGAAATACACGGCGTTCAGCGCAAGCGAGATGAAAAAAAAGTCATAGGCCATGGCGCCGGTCTGCAGCACCGAGCGCATGCCCTCGAATACGTAGGTGCTGGGGAGAGCCCTTGCCACGGGCTGCAGCCATGGCGGCAGCGTCGACAGCGGGTAGAAGATGGCCGATAGCGGCTGTATCAGGAAGGGGACTCCCCAGATCAGCGCCTCGGCCGCATGCCCCCAGCGCACCACCAGCGCCGAAGTGAATATCCCCAGCGACCAGCCGAAGAGGAACAGGTTTATCACCAGCGGGATCAGGTAAAGGCCCAGGCTCCCGATCAGGTTGAAATGGTACAGCCCCAGCGCCAGCGCCGACAAAAGCACGGTGATGGCCAGCGTCTTCATCGCGCCGTAAACAAAAGTCGCAAGAAGCCATTCCCAGATCTTGAGAGGAGAGATCAGCACGTTGATGATGTTTTGAGTCCATATGTCCTCAATGATCGAAATGCTCACCGCCTGCTGGCTGCGGTAGAGGATGTCCCAGAAGATCATCCCGTTGATCAAAAACAGCATCACGCGCGAGAGCGTGTTCGGGGACAGGCTCTGTATATACACGGACACGAAGCCCCAGACCAACAGCTCCATCACCGGCCAGAAGATGATCTCGAACGTCCGCGGCAGGCTGCGTTTGTGCAGGTAGAGGTAGCGCGAGATGACGGCGCCGATGCGGATCAACGACTCTCTCATCGGCGGCTGCTGGCGATGACGTCGCCCGAACGTACGATTTTGATAAATACCTGCTGGAGGTCGCGGCTGTCGAAGGTCTTGAGCACCTGGGCCGGTGTACCCTCGGCGATGGTCTTGCCCTGATGGATGAAAAGCACGCGGTCGCAGATCTCTTCCACCTCGGGCATGTTGTGCGACGTGTAGAGGATGCCCATGTTTCTTTCTTTTTGGATTTTTTTGAGCGTGGTGCGGACGTTGTCGGCCATCTCGGGGTCCAGACTCGCCGTGGGCTCGTCGAGCAGAAGCAGTTCCGGGTCATTCAACAGGCATTTGGCCAGGTTCAGACGTGTCTTTTCGCCGGAAGACAGCGCGCCGGTCACGCGGTTTCTCAAATGCGTGATGTCGAAAAGCTCGAGCAACGACTCGATCTTGTCCTGGCGCTGTTTCACGTTGTAGAGCTTGGCGAAGATGGTCAGATTTTCCATCACTTTTAAATTGGTCGGTAGTTGCACGTAGGCCGAACAGAAGTTGATGCGCTTGGCGATGAGATGACGGTGTTTCAAAGGCGAAAGTCCCAGCACGGAGACCTCGCCTGAAGACGGCGTCAAGAGACCCAGCAGGATATGGATGGCGGTGGTCTTGCCGGCGCCATTAGGGCCCAAAAGACCGAGGATCTCGCCGCGTCCCAGCGTCAAAGAAAGGCGATCGAGCGCCTGCGTCTCGGGATAAACCTTGCTCAAATCGCGGGTGGACACCAAAAGTTCAGGAGGGACCATGGCTTTATTTTATACGAGCCCGCCCCGGATGGGTTGAAAAATTTTAGCCGGGCGAAGGTGATTTTTTGTTGAACTATGCCCGAGCGTGCGTATAATCATTTTGTTCGCACTTGCGAACCGATCCGTAGACCATGACCCTAGACCCGAAGTGAGGAGACATTATCGTGAGCGATAAGTCCAGAATTTTTGTTTTTTTGTTCGTTGCATTTTTCATCACAGGCTGCGCGACCACACGCGCGCGCCGCGCCGAGACCCCCGATCTGCAAAACCAGGTGACGGACCTGCAAGGCCAGTTGCAGACCAAAGACCAGCAGATCGAAGACCTCCAGTACCAGCTGGAAAGCCAGCAGCAGTCGCTGCCGGGCAACAGCAACATCTCGCGCGGTAAGTCCTCGGCCATACGCGTCGCGGGCGTCACCGTGAAGGCTGTTCAAAAGGCGTTGGCCGACAAGGGCCTTGATCCCGGTCCAGTCGACGGACGCCTCGGCAAAAAAACCAAGGCCGCGATCAAGGAGTTCCAGAAGCGTAACAGCCTCACCGCGGACGGCGTCGTCGGCGAGAGGACCTGGAACTTACTAAATAAATGAAGAATGAAGAATTAAAAATGAATAATCAAGCGTCACTGCGTGACCTGTATTAAAAGTCGCGAAGCGACTCCAATTTCTTCTTTTTTCATTCTTCATTTTTCTTTTCTCTAAATGTTTATTCACATGGTCCTTTTCAAAATAAAGAAAAAGAACGTGCCTACCTACGAGAAGGACTGCAGGATGTGGCACAGGGCGGCGGCCGGGCAGTGCGGTTTTTTAGGCTATCACACGCTTCACCGGACCAACCCGCGCGGCGAGTACGCGTCGTTTTACCTGTGGAAGACAGAAAAAGACCACCGGCGTTTCATGGACAGACACCATGACCGCCTGGTCGCGTTGTCCCGCTGCCCCGTCGAGGTGACGGGGTATTTTAATTTCAAGGCAGGGGGCACGTCGCTGTCATGAACGAGCACGTACCCCACTCTATGGCGTTGCTAGTCCCCGAGATCAAAGAGCTGCTTGAGCAGAAAGAATACGGGCTGCTTAAGCAGGTGATCAAGGAATACAACCCGTTGGACTTTGCGGATTCCTGGAGAAGCTTCAGCGAGGAAGAGCGCCTTCAGATATTTAAGCTTTTATCGACCACCGCGGCGCTGAACCTTTTCGAGATCCTCGACATCGAGGACCAGCGCTATCTCTTGGGCCGCTTGAATGAAGAAAGCGTTACGCCGCTACTCGAAGGCATGGACTCGCCGGGCCTGGCCAAGCTCTTCCATAAAATGTCGCCGCGGGCGGTGAAGAAAATGACCAGCCTCATCAAGCGCCAAGAGGCGCTGGCGCATATCGACACTCTGATGAAATTCCCCGAAAACACGGCCGGCAGCCTGATGCACCCGGAGTTTGTCAAGCTGACGCCGCGCATGACGTCCAAGCAGGCGCTGACACGACTGCAGGCCATCGCGCGCCCCAACCAAAAAGAATACCTATACTCACTCTACGTCACCGACGATGACGGCAAGGTCCTGGGCACGCTGACGCTGCAGGACCTGATTGGTTGCCCGGAGGCCGAGCGGCTGGCTGACATCATGAGCTCTGTAGAGGGTATCAAGGTCAGGCCTGAGACCGACCAGGAAGAAGTCTCGAAGCTTTTCGGCAAATACCATCTGAATTCGGCGCCCGTAGTTGACGAAGCGGGCAGACTCATCGGCATACTTACGGTCAACGACATTATCTCGGTGGTGCGTCAGGAGGCCACCGAAGACATCGCCAAAATGGCCGGTACCACGGCGTTCGACGTGAAGGAGCGTTCGGTGTTTCGCATTGTGAGGATACGCATGCCATGGTTGGTGGTGACGCTGTTCGGCGGCCTCTTGGTGTCGTTGATACTGAAGTCATTCGAACCGATACTGGCGCGCGTGATCGCGCTGGTGTCCTTCTCACCGCTGATCGCCGGCATGGGCGGCAACGTGGGCTCTCAGTCGGCTATTATCATGGTGCGCAGCATCGCGCTTGGTCAGGTCAACGGCCACAACAAAATCAAGTCTGTGCTGCGCGAGATGGCCGTCGGCTTTATCCTTGGCATATTTTACGGCACACTTTTAGGCGTCATTGCTTTTCTGCTTTACGGGCACCAGTATCATTGGCAATTCTCGTTTGTTGTGGCTGTCGGCATGTGCGTAGCCATGACCGTCGCGGCCACGATGGGAGCGCTCGGGCCGATAGTACTCGACCGCCTGGGTATCGACCCGGCGACGGCGACAGGGCCATTAATCACCACAATCACCGATATCATTAGCAATTTCACCTATTTCGCGCTGGCCACATGGCTGCTCGTCAGCATTTAATATGCCGCACATCCACCCGTTGTACGACTTCGTGGTCACGGTGTTTATCGTACGTCGTTTTAGTACCGGCGTTCGCCATGAGGACAAAGTTCTTTTGGTGTATCATAAAACTTACGACGAATGGCTGCCGATAGGCGGTCATATCGAGCTCGACGAGGACCCGGAGCAGGCGCTCTGCAGAGAGATCAAGGAAGAATGCGGCCTCCGTGTCCGTCTTTTTTCTAAAGCGCCGGACATACGCCACCCGGGCGTGAAACCCATCCCAACGCCCGATTACGTGGACGTGCACCGCATCACGGACACACACAAGCACATCGCGTTTATCTACTTCGCTGCCGCCAAAAGCGCCGGCGTGGTCTTGCACGAGCGCGAACACCGCGAGTTCCGCTGGGTGGGCAGGCGCCAGCTCAAAGACTCGCGCCTCAAGTTGACGCGCTCGATTTATTTTTACTGCGTCAGGGCGCTGGAGCGCGCCGCAGCGCAAAGAAACAAACCATGATAGCGACCATCACTCTCAACCCCTCCATCGACCAGCACATATTCGTCAATGGCCTGGTCAAGGACGACGTCAACCGTGCCACGGCTGTTATCGAATACCCGGGCG
>ORMF012131058.1_pt1 | contig 12941 bp, 10 predicted proteins | sample 1779871 | NCBI WGS metagenome assembly ORMF01 (sample SAMEA104232316, study PRJEB22302) | groundwater metagenome | biome: forest; feature: aquifer; material: groundwater | place: USA | collected 2011-08-07 | depth 5.4 m | reverse complement strand
TGCCGCCACTAGATCGACTTTCGCCGTACGCGGTACGCGCTGGCGGAAGTCCTCGTACGACTTCAGGTCGCGTACCTTCACGCCCGCAGCACGCAGACGCTCGCGGTAGTGGGGTGAGGCCGTCTCCACGAACGCCAGCGTGTCGAAGAGCCGCGCAATGTCGTCAGTCGATGGTGGCCAGGTCGGCATCCGGTCTCCCTACTGTGCAGCTTCCTCGCCTGTGGCCCAGCATGCTACAGCCGCGCCATGCGCTTCGGTATCGCGCTTCCCAACTATGGCGCGCTCGCTTCGCCTGCAACCCTGGCGCGCCTCGCCGAGCACGCCGAAGCGCGCGGGGTCGATTCGATCTGGGTCAGCGATCATCTGGTGGCGCCTACGGACGTCCAGTCGGTCTACCCTTACGATCGCCGGCCGGACGCGAAGCCGGGTGACATGGGTGTCATCGAGCATTTCTACGAGCCGCTCACGACGCTCGCGTACCTCGCGGGCCGCACGCGCAAGATTCGCCTCGGCGTGAGTGCGTACGTCGTGCCTTATCGCAACCCGGTGGTCACCGCCAAGCAGTGGGCGACGCTCGATGTCCTTTCTGGCGGGCGGGTCATTTTGGGCGTAGGCGTCGGCTGGCTTGCCGAGGAGTTTGTCGCCGTGGCGGTGCCCGCAGCCGCACGGGGCAAGCGGACCGAGGAGTATCTCGCCGTCTGCCGCGCCTTGTGGACCGCCGACGTGGCCTCGTTCGCGGGCGAGCTCTACCAGCTCCCTCCGGTGCGTTCTGGGCCCAAGCCCATACAGCGACCTCTGCCCGTGTGGGTCGCGGGCAACTCAGCGATCGCGCGCGCCCGCGCCGTGCGGCTCGGGGAGGGCTGGCACGCAATCGACCTGTCGCCGGCCGAGATGGCGCCGCTAGTGGCAGACCTACGTCAGCGGGCCCGGCAGGCGGGGCGAGATCCGGCTGAGATCGTGGTCAGCCTGCGCAAGGGCCTCCGGCTGCAGCCGGATCCGCCCACCCCACCCCACGCGCTCTACGGCCCGCGAGCGTCCGTCCGCGCCGACGTGGCCGCCTACGCCCAGGCCGGGGTGGACTACCTGGTGCTCAACCTACGGCAGGCGCGCGGCGCGGACGAGCTCGAGCGTGCGCTAGACGAGGCGGTCGAGGCGTTGAGCTAGCGGTACCAACCGCGACGATGCCAGCCATTCCACCCGCCAGAGCGATGGCAGGGATACCAGGGATAGTACGCCGCGGGTGGTGACGGCCGGTAGACGACAGGCGGGGCGTAATAGACCGGTGGGGCATAGACGACCGGGGGGCCAAAGGGACGCCCAACGAATAGGTGAAAGCCCGGTAGGCCGATCGAAACCGAGACATGGGCAGCCGCCGGTGTCGGGCGAAAAACTCCGCTCAGGGTCCCGAGCAGCAACGCAACCAGCATGACCTTCCTCATGTTGCTTCTCCTCCGCTTCCCGGCAACACGGGAGCTGGAGGATGGTTGCGCTACACGCGCGGTATGACCTCGCGTCCAAACCATTCGAGCCGGGCGAGGAACTCGGGGAAACTCTCAGCACCGATCCCGACATGAAACGCGCTGGCCCCGGCCGCCACCCAGGTCGCCGCTTCGCTCGCCACCATGTCGGGCGTCGCCTCGCGCCCGACGCTGAGCGGCGCGACGAACTCGAACTCACCCGCGCGTGCAGCCTGGGCGCGCAGGTCGCGCACCGCCGCCGCGGACGCCGCGAACTCGGCAGGGGTGAGCTGCCATGGAATCCATCCCTCTCCGAAACGCGCCGCGCGATGCACCGCCGCGCGTGAGTTCCCGCCTACCCAGATCGGTGGGCGGGGCCGCTGCGCAACACGCGGAGAAACCATGACATCGCGAAACGAGATGGTCTCACCCGCGAAGCGCGCGACGTCGTTCTCCCAGGCGGCAGCGATCGCCTGCACGTATTCGTCGCTCACCTTGCCGCGCCGATCGAAATCGGCACCGACGCTGCGGAACTCGGGTTTGAGATGACCACTGCCCACGCCCAAAATAACGCGCCCGCGGGAAAGTAGATCGAGGGTACCGTACTGCTTTGCCACTACCAGCGGATGTCGGTACGGCAGCACCAGCACATGCGACATGAGCCGGATTCGGCTCGTCACTCCCGCCACGAAGGCCAGCGTGCTGCCGGCATCGAACCATGTTGCGCCCATCGCCTCGGCGCGCGACAACGGGACCGCGACGTGGTCGCTGCAAGTCAGCCACGCAAAGCCAGCCCGCTCCGCCACGCGTGCCGATTCCAGTATCTCGGCGCCACCCACCTCCTTCTCCCACGGGCGGACGCGAGTAGGTATCTGTTGCACCGCGGGAAGACTCGTTCCGAAACGCATGCTGCCCGTTAGCCGGCGGAATTCTCACTTGCAAGTCGGCACGTACCCCACGACTATACAGCGTGCGTTTCGGCTGGGTGGTGGCGATGAGCTGGATTTCGGTGGCGGTGAGCGCCGGTGCCGACCATCCCATCACTGGCGACGTGCTTCGGCTGCGTGACCCGGTGGGTCCCGGAGGCCGGCTCAGCTTCCGCACCGCGGGAGACGCAGTGCTGGCGCCCGGCACGAACGACCCCAGCCAGCACGGCGCAACGTTGAACATCGTGGGCGAGGGTTCGGGCGATGGCTCATCGGGCCAGATCTCACTCCCCGCATCCCGCTGGCGCGGCCTCGGTCACCCAGCCGGAAGCCGTGGCTTCAAGTACCTCGATCCCAGCGGTGCGAGCGGCGTGCGCAGGGTTGTTTTTGCGACCGGCATCCTTACTGTCGCTGGGCACGGGCGGGCCTGGCCGTACGCCATTACCCAGCCGCAAAGCGCCATTCGGGTGCGCTTCCAAGTGGCCGACGAGGCCTACTGCGCACGTTTCACCGCGCTTCTCGTCAACCGGGTGAGGCGGGTCGTGGCGCGCGATGCACCACGCCCAGTGGGCTGCAGCGCGGTGTGCGGCAACGGGGTACTGGAAGTCGGCGAAGGATGCGATGACGCGAATGCCATCGACGGCGACGGCTGCAGCGGCAACTGTCGCCTGGAATCCGTCGCCGGCCTGTGCGCTGGCGCTTCAACCGTGAGCGGGACCTCGCTCGCCACCACGCTCGTCACCGCTGCGGTGACCAAGCCCACGCACATCGCGTCAGCACCGCTGGATACCGACCGCCTCTTCATCGTCGAGCAGATCGGCCACATCCGTCTCGTGCAGAACGACGTCCTCCTCAACAGTGACTTCCTCGACATCCATGATCGGATCTCCTGCTGCGACGAGCGCGGGCTGCTGAGCGTCGCCTTCCATCCCGAGTTTGCCACCAACGGGTGGCTGTTCGTCGACTACACCGACGCGAGCGGCGACACGGTGATCGCGCGCTACGAGGGTGACAACACAACCAATAGCGTCGATCCGTCAACTGAAAAGATACTGCTACACTTCACGCAGCCCTTCGCCAACCACAATGGCGGTCAGCTTGCCTTCGGCCCCGACGGCTACCTCTACGTCGGTATGGGTGACGGCGGATCGCAAGGCGACCCGAACGGCTTCGCGCAGAGCAGCTCGAGCCCGCTCGGCAAGCTCCTCCGTATCGACGTCAACGTCGCGGGGACACCCTACTACGCCATTCCGTCCGGCAACCCCTACTCGACCGCTGGCGATCCACTCGACAAGGTGTGGGCACGCGGCTTCCGAAATCCGTGGCGCTTCAGCTTCGATCGCGGGCCGGGCGACCTCTACATCGGCGACGTGGGCGGGGACAATTGGGAAGAGATCGACGTGCAGCCGGCAGCGAGCACGGGGGGCGAGAACTACGGCTGGAATCTCTTCGAAGGATCGCACTGCCTCGCCGGCGGTTGCCCCGATCCCTCTGGCTTTGTCATGCCGCTCACCGAGTACCCGCACGGCGACGACTGCTCCGTGACGGGTGGCTTCGTCTATCGCGGCTGCCGGCTCCCCGATCTCCGCGGTACCTACTTCTACACCGACTACTGCTCGAACCGCGTACGTACGCTACGTTACGCGGGGGGAACCATCACCGAGCAGGGTGACAAGACCACCGAGCTCAGACCTACCGGCGGACCCTTCACCAACCTCACCTCGTTCGGTGAGGATGCGCGCGGCGAGCTCTACCTCGCCGACTACGACGGGCGCGTCTTCAAGATCGTTCCGCAAAGCGACGTGAGCGGCACACGTCCGTAGCCGACCTGCGCCCTACGGAGTCACGTAGTAGCTGCCAATCAAGATAAACATCTCATCTTCGGTGGTGACTCCGCCGTGGACTGGACAGGCATCGCATACCCCGTCGCCCGCCGTAGGTGAGCTGTCACACAGCCGGTCTTTGCCCGCGCAGGGCTTTCCGTGCTGTGGGCCGTTGTTGAGGCAGACGACCGTATCGTCTTTGCACGGACCGCCCACGAACTGCTCGAAGTAGGCAAAGAGGGGTGGGAAGGGTGAGGTCGATTGGCGCTTGACCTCTTCTTCATTCGAAGCGCCGTTGTCGTAGACGCTGCAGAATTTGAACGTGCGCGTGTCTGCGTCGTCGCTCTTACCCAGATCCCAGGCTGGGTCGAAGCGGAGCTGCAGCGGGTCGTTGTAGATGGTGGTGAGGAATATCTTTTGATCGTCTGGCTCCGGCTTGCAGAGCTGCGGCGGGATCCGACCTGCCTCACTGCCACACCGGTCATGAATCCCTGGCCCCCAGACACGGAACTGTTTACCATGACGATGCGTGTGCGATGAGAGCTGGAAGAGATGCGCACCCTTCGGGAGGGTAACTGTGCGGCAGAGCTCCTGCTTCTCGAACGCGGGGACGTTCATGGCGAAGATGTCCTGCGATTCGAAGATGCCCTGCAACGGGTACTGCTGCTCGGCGGGCGCCTTGGCGTAGAAAAGGTTGTACCACTGCTCATTGGTGGTCGGCTGGTCGTTTAAGTTGAAGGCATGTGAGTTCCAAATGATGAAACCGCGCACCGGGAGGAGTGAGTACACGCCGTCCGCGTAGCGCTCGAACGAGATGGGCTGCTGCGAGCCACCGAATGCCGGGGCGGTGGCCGTCCCGGTGCCCGTCACGTCAGTTCCCATATCAGGCGGTCCGTAGCCAATACAGGCGATGGTCGAGGCGACATTGCCGCGACAGTAGCCGTCGGCCCCACACCCGCCGTTGTCGGCCGTGTACGGATCGCACGGCTGGCCGTCGAGCGGACCGTCCTTGCATGTGAAAGGACCGAACCCGTCGGCGTTGCGGATGTCATAGGCTGTCACCTGCTTGCAGGTGCCGCCCGTGGCACACGTGACGACCTCGGGAGTCGGCACCTGTACCCCACCGCCTGGCTTCTGGCACGTCTTGCCGTTATCCGCGCCCTTGCTGCACGTCCACAGATCCCAACCGGGCAGCGACGTGTCGTACTTGCCGAGATAGGTGTGGATGATGCTGTGGTGCGAGTTAGGATCCTGCGTCAGCTCGGCGCGATTGTAGTAGAAGCACTCGCGATCCGAGCCGCCGTATCCCTCGGGGCATGTGAGTCGAGCCGAGAAGGGCACTGTCGCTGATACATCGTAGAAGGTCGCGTAACACACTTCGCCCTCACCGTGGGCTGCGACGTTCCACGGTGGCGCATGCAGCTGCAGGCCGTCTTGGGGCTGCGGTACATCCGGCGGGCGGGTCTTGATCGGGGCCGGGGGCGGGAGACACGCATCGAGGAGGTTTTCCGTGTTGCGTACCACGCCCGTCTCGGGAGCCCCGGCCCGAATCCACAGGCGAAGCGCCTCGAGCTCTTCTTTGCTGATGGCGGCGCCAGATTGCGGCATCGGCGCTCGTTCCTCGGCCGAAAGCGTATACTCGTCGGGCGACGTTTTCGCCGCCAGCTTTCGGTAGAGGAAGCTGAGCGCCTGCTCGCCCGGCTCGACCCGCTTGAGCGAGCTGGATTCGGACGGCACGTCGACCAGGTTCTTGTAGGCAACGTCCGGGTTGAGATCGAGGCCTCCAGCGGGCAGCGGACCCGTGTGGCAAGCGCTGGCGGCGCAGCTGTTCCGCTCGATGATGACTTCTTGAATTGCCGCCCATGTACTGTTGCCGCGCGCACACGGACACGCTTGCGGCGCATCGTCGCGCACGACCACGACACGACCCCGTTCGTTCTTCATGAAATGGCCACCGAAGACGGCGCACCATTTTTGATCGCCGACCGTGAACGAGACCGTGATTTCTTGCTGCTTGCCCGTGACCTGGTATCCCCACTTGTCACGACCACCAACGATGCGGAGCACGCCGGAGCGCCGCCCTATCTTGAGCGCGATGATGCGGACGCCACCCGCGGAGCCAGTGGGATCCGCGTAGCGATAGCCCGCGCTGCCCGCCGGGTGCCCGAGCGAGTGCCAGTGCGTTCCGTCGAGCTGAATCAGTCCGGAGTCTCCATCGGTAGGGCCCTCACCCGAGACGCGCAACGTGGAGCCGACGAAGGCCGGGTTGCCGAGCTTGCCTGCCGTGGTTGCCTTCCAGCGGGCGCGGAAGCTCACGCGCCGCGCGGCGGGCGCTCCGTCTCGCAGCAGGAGCCGACCGCGGGCCAGCGGATGCTCGCGTCCGGATACTACCGCTGAGTCATCTGCCCGTGCCGCCGAAATATCCCCCAGCAGCATCGCACCTAGTAGCGCGACGTGTAGCGATCGCATCAGAATTCTCCCCCCTAAATTCTGTCTGTTGGCCGCTCCCCTGTGAGGGAGCTATCCGGCCGCCGTCCGCAGCTGCGCCATGCCCCGTGCCGCCGGCAACTGGGTCATATCGACCCCTAGGCGTTGCATCAAGACCGGGTAGGACTCGACAGGTGGCACTTCCGTCAGTTGCGGCAACGGTGCAACTTTCGCCATGGCCTTCTCAATGTAGGGCGCGAGTGCTTCCTGCTTGCGACGCTCGCGCGCCTCGTGACGCTCCTTGAATCCCGGCATGACCCGTCCCGAGAAGAGCTCGAGCGCGGCGCAGATATCCTCGTGCCGGTTGTTGCCCCCCTGCTGAATGAAGATGACCTGATCGACTCCGACTTCTTCGAACTTGGCCAGGTTCTCACGCACCTGATCCGGAGTTCCGATCCCGCCCTGCGGTCCGTCGAGCACCGACGCCTTGCCGGATTTGAACTCCTGCCAGATGTCGGTGCGCCCCGGCAGGTGCGTGCCCGCGATGTAGTAGTGAGCGAGCGCGTAGCCAAAGAACTTGAAACCCTCGAGCCCGCGTGCGAGCGCCGTCGCCTCATCCTCATGGCACATGAAGCCGGTCACCATCGCGATGGTAGGGTTGACGGTACGTCCCAGCGGCGTGCACTCCCGTTTGAAGGTGTCGTAGTATTCCTCGACCCAGAACTTGGCTTCGCTCGGGTCGATGAAAGCGAAGGTGAGCGCGCCCATCCCCATGCGCGCTGCCAGCTTGATCGTGTCGCGGTTCGAGCACGCGAGCCAGAGCGGCGGATGCGGCTTCTGCATCGGCTTCGGCACCACGTTGCGGTGGGGCATCGAAAAATATTTTCCTTCGTAGCCAGGGTACGGGTTCATCACCATCATCTTGGCGGTCTCCCGCACCGACTCTTCCCACATCGCCCGCTTCTCGAGATACGGCACCTGAAAGCCCTCGAGCTCGATGCGCGAGCTCGACTCCCCGGTACCCCAATCGACGCGACCGTTGCTCACCAGATCGAGCGTCGAAATGCGTTCGGCGACCCGCGCCGGATGGTTGTAACCTGGTGGCATGAGGACGATGCCATGACCCAGGCGAATGGCCTTGGTGCGCTGACTGCACGCCGCAAGAAAAACCTCCGGCGCCGAGGAGTGCGAGTACTCCTCGAGGAAATGATGCTCGACCTCCCAGGCGTAGTCGATGCCCAATCGATCGGCGAGCTCCACCTGATCGAGCGCTTCCTGAAACAGCTTGTGCTCGTCGCCCTCACGCCACGGGCGCGGAATCTGGTGCTCGTAGAAGATACCGAACTTCATGCGCGGTCTCCTTCAATCATGCGCCCGTGCCTTGCGACGGCGACGCGCCCCTTCCGCCAGCGTCCGCATCTCCCGGTGCAGGGCCTCGAGATCGATCTCCTCGGGATCGAGGAGCCATTGCAGGAAGAGACCGTCGAACGCGGCGATCGACACCGTGGCCAGCCGATAACGCTGCCGTTCATCGGGAATCTCGCTGCGCAGCCCGGCGGCGAACAGCTCGCGCACGCGGCGATAGAGCCGTTGCAGGCGGGCGCGCAGTTCGGGGTGGCCCTCGGCGCTCTCGAAGATCAGATAGAGTAGAAGCCGCCGCATCTCGGGTCGCACCCGCACGGTGTCCATGAAGACGCGCCACGTCGCTTCGGTCCGCTCTTCGATGGTCGGGAGGGCCAACACCATCCGGGCCGGGCCCTGTGCCAATTCTTCGAACACCCGTTCGGCGACGCGCAGCAGAAGCTCTTCCTTGGCGCCGAAGTGCCAGAGAATGGAGCTCTTCGCGACCCCGACTTCCTCGGCGACGAGATCGAGCGAGGTCCCTTGCACGCCGCGGCTGGCCAGCAAGCGGACGGTGGCGTCCAGGATCGCTTGCTCGGTCCGCACGCCCCGCTGTTGGCGGGCACGCGCCCCGTGACGGGCAGGGCCAGAATGAGGAGGTGGAGCAGCGTTGGCAAGGCGAGCAGGCATGGATTATCCTGACCAGTCAGTACAATTCTGTGGTTCCCCGGTCAATTGGCTGCGGCCCGAGCGGTCGGTAACCCAGTCCCTACCGCCCGGTGCGGTGCGCGAACCGCCTCAGCGCACGCGCGCGAGCTTGGCGAGGAAAGCGCGCGTACGCGCGGCGGCATCGGCATCTCCGCCCACCGGGAACGGTGCGGCCAGGAAGTCAGTCGCGCCTGCTTCGTGCAGGCGGTCCAGCGATTGGCCAATGGCGTCCTCGTCGCCCACCAGTGCGACATCGGCCGGTCCGTCGACGCCCTCGCGATCGAGCATGGCACGATACGATGGCAGACTGCCGTAGATCGCGAAGAACCCGGCCGCGGACTCGCGCGCTTTGGCGACGTCCCTCGTCCCCGCCAGCGGGAGGCCTACCACCCCGCGCGGTGCCGGTCGGCCGGCGCGCGCCGCCGCCTCACGCAGACGTGGCACGGTATGCTCGCGAATCGTCTTCGTGCCGGTCATCCACGTGATCGTTCCGTCGGTCTCGGCGCCCGCGAGCGCCAGCATCTTGGGCGCCAAGGCCGCCACCAACACCGACGGCGGTTTAGCCCCCGGCACGTTGACGTTCAGATTGACGCGGTATTCGCTCCCGGCATAACTCACGCTGCCCGACCGGAGCAGCGGCCCGAGCACGGCCAGGTACTCCCGCATGTGGCTGAAGGGCTTGGCGAACGAGAGCCCGTACATCCCCTCGATCACCATTTGGTGCGAGAGCCCAATGCCGAGGGTAAAACGACCGCCGGAGATGGCCGCGGCAGTGAGCGCCTGCTGCGCCATCACCATCGGATGGCGAGGATAGGTCGGCACCACGGCCGTGCCGAGCTCGATCGACGTCGTGGCACGGGCACACAATGCCGCCACCATGATCGCATCGACACCGAATATCTGCGCGAACCAGCCGCTGGCGAAGCCGTCGGCCTCGGCCCGCTTGACCTGCGCGATGAGCCCCTCGATGTCACCCGGCTGACCGCCAATCTCACCGATTCCGATACCAATACGCATTCAGTCACCCCCGTCGAAGTAGCCCACGAGCACCGTCCGCCCGTTCTGCACGCGCCGGTAGAGCAGCCAATCACCCTTGAACAGCTTGTGATCGTATGGCCCGCCGGCGATGTGCGTGCGCGGGCCGCCAGTGATGCTCGGTAGAAAACGAATCCGCTCGAGCCCGGCCTTCACTCCTTCGCCGGTGAGGATAGGCGCGCGGCGCAACGCCTCGACGAACACGCGGGCGGAATCGTAGGAGAGGATCGGAACGGTGTTGGTATGCGGGCGGCGGCCGAAGCGACGCTCGAATCGATCGAGGAACGGCGTCACACGCGGATTGTCCTCACTGTACTGGTCGATGCCCGTCCATCCCTCGAGCGCCGCCATCCATTCGGGCTTGGCATAGCAAAACTGCAAGGCCGTGGTCAGGATGCGAGGTGGGTTCCAGCCAAGCTTCTGAAAGATCGGCCCCATCAGGATGGTGGGATAGCCGTACCCCATGTAGGCAAGCGCGTCGCAGCGGGCATCGCGCAACGCCACGACGCTGGCCTCGAGATCGTCGGGCGTCTGCGTAATCGTTTCCAGCCCCGCGATCTTCAACCCGAACGCATCGCATCCCCAACGAAAGTACTGAAAATACTCTTCGCCGTTGGGCGAGAGCTCGTTGAACACCCCGATGCGCCGGTATCCTTCGCGCGCGAGCCAGCTCGCCATGAGCTGGCCTTCCTCACCACAGCCGCCGTTGCCGAGGTTGAAGCAGTACTCCCCGTGGTAGCGCTCGGTGCCACACCAGGTGAGCGCCGGTACCTTCCATTCGTTGATGTACGGCGCAAGAGCGATCGAGTTGTCGGAGATGAGGGGACCGATGACGCCGACGCAGCCCTGCTCGACGAGGCGCCGAAAACCATCGCGCCCAATCGTCCACGAGCGACGCGGCAGCGCCGACGCCTCTTCCACCACCAGCTCGATCCGCCGATTGAAGAGGCCCTGCTCGTAGGCTTCCGCGAAGGCGAGCTCGAACGGTTGGGTGAAGTTCTCCTTCACACCGACGTCCATGTCGATCAAGAAGCCGATCCGCACCGGGTCGAATTCCCGGCCATGGGGTCGTGACGGCATGAAGAGGGCTGCTAGCCCCGCGCGCGGCGCACTGTCAACCGACCCGATCACTGTTGACGGGCGGAGGAGGCACCGGCTACAGCCGCACCAAGGGAAAGCTAGCCATGCGGCAGACGCGAATGATCTCGGTGTTGGCGGTTTCGCTACTCGCAAACGCGGCCACACTCGTACTTGCTGGCGACTCCTGCATCGCAGCGAAGGAGCGAGCCGCCGGCCGCGCCGCGAAGGCCAAGCTCCAATGCCATGCGCGGGCGGCAAGCCGCTCGGTACCGGTCGAGCAAACCTGCCTGGATCGCGCCCAGTCCAAGCTCGCGGCTCAGCTCCTCAAAGCCGAGCGGAAAGGGGCATGTCCCGGCTCGTTGAGCGTCCTCTCGACTGCAATCGACGATTGCGTCGGCGAGGTCGTCAATGAGGCCGCTGGCTCCGGTAAGTGTAGCGCGAGCAAGCGCTCCGCCGCGGCGCGTGACGTGGCTGGCGAGCTGTTCTGCGAGGCGACCCAGGAGTCGCGCGCTACCCCGGATCCCGCCTGCCGCGACCAGCAGCTTGCCCACCTGATTGCGAATTTCGCGGACGCCACCCAGCGTGGTCCCTGCGCGGGGAATGCGCTGGTCACGGCCAACCTCATCGACACTCGCATCGATCAGATTCTCGCTGCGATGCAGAGTGTCGGCTGCGGCAACGGCGTCATCGATCCCGGCGAGCAGTGCGACGGCGATCCATTCTGCTCGTCGAGCTGCACTTTCGACATCACCGCCTGTTGTCAGATGTTCCCCGTACCGAACACGGTCTGCCTTGCCGTGCCGCTGTCGCCAACCAGCTGTCTGGACGGGACGGCTTTCATCGGTGAGACCTGCGTCGGGCAACCGTGCCCCGGAAATCCCTTCCCCGGCTGCACGCTCGGCTCGTGCCAGGATCAGGCCATCTCGTCCTCTTCTCTCTGCTGCCAGATCGGCACGACTTGTCAGGGCACCTCGACGGCAACCGGCAGTGGTCTCGCCAACGCGGTGCTCGACTGCATCCTGCTGACCGGGAGCCCGATGGTCGGCACCTGTGGCGGTAACGGCCAATGCACACCGCAACACTAGGGAGCTGAATGCGCGGGAACCTCCACGGCACGCGAGTTCTCGATCTCACCGGTGAGCTCGGGTTCTTCGCCGGCAAGCTGCTCGGTGACATGGGTACCGACGTCATCAAGGTGGAGCCGCCGGCCGGAGATCCGGCACGGCAGCGGCCGCCGTTCTGGGGCAACGTCGCCGATCCGGAGCGCTCGCTCCTCTGGCTCGCCATGAACACCTCCAAGCGCGGCATCACGCTCGACCTCGAACGACCACGCGGCCGCGACCTCCTTCTGCAGCTCGTCGCCGCCAGCGATGTCGTGCTCGAAAGCGAGCCGCCCGGGCGCATGGCGGCGCGCGGTCTCGGCTGGGAGACGCTCCGGGCGCGCAATTCCCGTCTCATTCTCTGTTCGATTACACCCTTCGGTCAGACCGGACCCTACGCGACTTGGCGAGGATCGGATCTCACTGCCACCGCGACGAGCGGCAACCTGTACGCGACGGGCGATCCGGATCGGGCCCCGGTGCGCTGCTCTCTCCCCGTTTCCTACTACCATGGCGGCATCGAAGCGGCCGTGGGCGTGGTCTTCGCACTCTTGGCGCGCGAGCAGAGCGGCGCAGGACAACATCTCGACGTGGCGCTGCAGCAGGCGATGATCATGCCCAACATCGGCTCGGCCTCGCTCTATCCCATGCTGGGCAATCGCGGGCAGCGGGTCGGGGGCTTCGTCAAGGCCCCGAAGAGCGTGCAGCGCGAGATCTGGCCATGCAAGGACGGCTTCGTTTCATTCGCGTTGCGCGGTGGGCCAGCGCGTGTCCCCGGGTTGATCGCCATGACGAAATACATGGACGAGCATGGCATGGCGTCCGCGAAGCTGAAGGCCATGGACTGGAAGGCCTACAACAGCAACCTGCTCACGCAGGACGAGGTCGACGCGCTCTCCGCGGAGTTCGGTGGCTTCTTCAAGACCAAGACCATGGCCGAGCTCTTCAGTGCTGCGCTCGAGCGCAGCTTGATGCTCGCTCCGATCAACACACCGCACGACATCACGAGCTCGCGTCAGCTCGCTGCGCGCGAGTTCTTCGTCG
>ORMF011322034.1_pt1 | contig 12941 bp, 20 predicted proteins | sample 1779871 | NCBI WGS metagenome assembly ORMF01 (sample SAMEA104232316, study PRJEB22302) | groundwater metagenome | biome: forest; feature: aquifer; material: groundwater | place: USA | collected 2011-08-07 | depth 5.4 m | reverse complement strand
CCTCCATATACTTCTAAAGTTGTACACAACTTTAATCTTGTTCATATTTCCCACCTAATTTTTCCACAAACCTCTTCCTCCATTTTACAAACTCCAAATCACTCATGTCAGAACCTGACTTATGCAACCAAGGTTTTAGCTTCTTAATCAGAGCCTTAGCCATTATCAAATCAGTATTATCTTCCCAAAGGGTATTACCATATGTGTTCAAAAACACCTCACAAATTAATTTACACAATTCATTCTTAGGAGTTATGAGTCGATTTGTAATAAAACTCTCCATCTCTTCTTTTGTACACTCCTTTTTAGAGATATTAGAAAAATTAGGATGGGCAGCAGAAGATCTACAAGTTTCAGCACCTTTTGTATTAAACACACTTATATCCTCAAATCCCTACTCAAATAAAGTTCCCAAGCCTCCCGCCTTCTTTTTGCCATTACTATCTTTTCTGTGGGTGTATAATTTTGCTCCTTCTCAAAATTTTCAACCCACCAAAACTCAAATTTCTCTCTTGTTTGTTTATCCTCTTGTGCAAATGAAACAGCCACCACAATAGCAAATATAAGCAACAATAATATTCCGCACAGAATCCACGCACCAAACATAACCCACCTCACTTATTCTTATGAAAATTGAATTCCCATTTGTTTCATTTGTTTTTTGGCTACTTCCACTTCTAGTAGACTATCCATCCCACAATACAACAATAACTGAGCTGGAGGAATTTCTTTCACTCTATTTTCTTCATTACAACCAGCCTTGACCGACTTCAAATAAGGAGATATATGATCATCATACACATTCTGGCCAAGTAACACAAAGCTTTGGAACTTCAACCCAGCAACCCCAGACCTATTATCTAATGCATGAGCAGCAAGCATTGTATCCCACTTCCAATTGATAACTTTATGCCCAAACTCTCTCATTGTCCATCTGGACTCAAACTTCATATTGCTTGCTATTTTACCAATCTCTTTGCACTTAATAAATTCTTGAGTTGCCAATCTACTTGGACCATGCCAAAGATATGCAATAGTAGTTTCACCATCACTTATAGAACAACAACGTATTTGAGCCTTGTTACTATCTGGTTTTAAAGTAGTAGTTTCATAATCCATTGCGGCAAGCTTAGGCTTTCTTTTTATTATCGCTCGTATTGCTTCTGCGGCTTCTTCAGGGTCAAATATAGTTTTGATTTTAGAACGATAATCTGGAAGGCCGTTCTTCCATGGCTTTCCCTTGAGAGAAAAAGCTTTCTCTAAATGCTCTTTGAAATACCTTGCTAAGACAGGATCCCCATTAGAACGAATTAGATATGACGGGTGCCAGGTAGGACAAATCCACATATTAGGCTTATGAGCAGGAATATTCCAACCAACCCACCGACCTATGCTATCACTTCCTTCTTCTTTCCAAATACCACCAATCAAACTTCTAACAGCAATCCCACCAAGAAGAACGACAACATCTGGTTTTAGATCATCAATGGCATTAAAAAGATTGGGCCTACAGTAATCAACCTCTTTATCGGTAGGAGTTCTATTCTTGTCTAAAGCTGTATGTGGACGACAAATCAGGGCATTTGTTACCCAACAATCTTCTTCAATATTTACGCCAATCTCATATAACACATCTCGTAAGTATTGCCCAGATTGGCCAACAAATGGTTCCCCTTGCTTGTCTTCATCTTTTCCAGGAGCTTCTCCAACTACCAGTACTTTTCTTTTCCCTCTGCCTAATATTTTAATCTTCGGAGATTCACAATGTTTATACAAACCACAAGCGCCACATCTAGCCACCATAATTTGAGGTGGATGGACAAACTGTAAGTCTACAGACGAAAAGAAACCTCTTGGACTCATAATTAATTTTACTCACGAACATCGACTTTAACTTCTTCGTATTCAACAATTGTTTTTGTTTCTGTCACTTGTTTTTCTTTTTTGACTTTTCTAACCCTCTCGACTTCCTTCAAAAGAATTTCCTCACCGCACCAAGGACAATACCCAATCTCTACAGATTCTTCATTTGTATCTCCCTCATATCCAGGTTCCGTCCACTGCAACTGAATTTTAGGAAGCAGACCCTCATTAAAATTGTACTTTTCTGCACCCACAAGTCCACTGTTCCAAGCTTCCTTCATATCATGACAACAAGCATCCTCAATTTTAGGATAGTTGTTATCAGGAAATTTTACTTGAAATTGAAGAACCTCGTGGGGATTAAGACCATTCCAATCCGTTCTTTCTTCCAAAATAGCCTTATACCAAACTTCCATTACACACCCTCCTTTACCAGTTTCTTCTTTTTCTTTTTAGGCTTAACTTCTTCATCTAAATCCTTCTCAACCACTTTGGACAGACAAGTACAGTACACAAAATTATCACCGATCACCTTCAACCTACCATCTGTAATTTGACACTTCTCATATTTGGCAACAATACCAGACAACAACTTAGGGGAAATCATAAACGAGATTTGCTTGCCAGAATAGACAATACTCTTCCAGCCCTTGTATTCTGAAGACGCTCCTAATCCTATTACATATACTTTCTTCTTTTCACCATCCAAAACCACTTTCACATGGTTGTAATCAACATTAGAAGCAGAAGATATAGAAGCCGAAGCAACCTTTTCTCCCAACCCCTCTGGCATCTTCATTGGAGCCCATCCATCACCTCCCTCAGCAAACTCAGTGATATCAGGATAATCCCCTACTGCTTTGATACAAGAAACAATCAATTCTGGTTGATCAGAATTTTTGGGATCAGGCTTCTTCCTAAAATGAATCCACCGATCAGTTTCTGAAAACTGATCAACATTAAATCCTAATATGTGCTTCAAAAAATCTCTCTTAATAATGGTTGGATTCTCAAATCCAGTTTTCAACGTATAGCGGCACATTTGGAAATTATCAAACGCTTCCAACCAATTTGGATGGATATGAACACAAACTGTGGCAAACTCCGCTTCGTTACTTCCTGCACACTCTTGCACCATTCGTAACCCATCCAAAAAATCCTCTGGTAATTTCTTCCAAAGTGTTGGAGTTTCCACATCTTTTACAGGCAGTTGAAATTTACTCTCCTTAACAAACTTGACCCATTCCCCCTTGCCTTTCACCAAAAATATATCACCTTTATCTTCAACATCCAATTCTTCTATCTTCATCTTACAAAAATAATCTAAAAACACCTGAGCTTTAATAGCACCAATCATTTCTTTTGGAAGACCACTATTTGTTTTGATAGACAACCCACCATTATAGGTAAAAACCATACCATCTCTAAAAGCAAAACAATCCGATTGGTCAGTGTCCTCTTTTCTAGAAATTCCAGGATAGACTAACTGTAACGCACCAAGAACTTCTTTTCTATTCAGAATCATTCCTTACTCCTAATTTTTTGTATTGACACCCAGATGTGTTTAACTTCCTTTTCCATTTTGGTTTACCAAACACAAATTTCAATTTTTGCTCTATTGGAAACTGGGCTACGGTTCCCAATAATCTACCACTGAAAAAACTACCAGTATCCAAAACAACTATTGGGCCATCTTCCCTACTCATCCACCAAGATGTGTCATTTACTAAGTTTCTTCCAGGCATTAACTGACATATGCGATGGTAGAACTGAAGAAATGTGTTTTCCTCAACGTAAGACTTAACCCTTCCATTATCCAAACGAACCAATTTTAATTTATCAATTCCATTAATAAATTCAGCTTGTTTTATTTCTTCTCTCAAATATCTAGGAATCGCTTGCAGCAAATTCAGTGGTTCTGCCAACTTGTAATCAGAATTTGTAAATAAAGCATCATAATGAAACTTAGAAACTAACTCCAATTCCTTTGGAGCCAAACGAGTCAACATCTTCCCATCTGTATAGTACTGAGAAGTTTGAATCGTCTTTAACAATCTATTGCGAAATTCACTTTGCGAAATGACTTGGAGAAGATCTTCAAAAGACGAACTCCTCCCACTAATATCACCTTTGACAAACATCTTTTCCTCCTTGGATTAATCATTCTAAACATACCCCACAACGTGTACAAACCCCATCTTTATTTTCATGAAATCCATATTTGGTAAGACACTGTTTTTCCAAATCTTTCTGAATTCCGTTCCTTTCTTCTTTCAACTTCTCAATTGGACCATTAACTGGTTCCCCACCACGAATCTTACGATTCTTAACACGTTCTAATTCTTCTTCCCCCCTACCACAATGATACATATTATTTCGGTAATAGAAAACGTTGCTAATTCTTTCATACCCAGGATTTCCAATTAGTGGAGTATTACCATGCCACTCATGAACATCTGCTAAAATAACATCTCTAGTTCTCAAATCAGCAGCAACTTTGAATTTGGGGTATGTATAATAACCGCCAATAAATTTTCCAGCACACAAAGCTGACAAAACACCAAACCCTTCTTTATAATCTCCCGCGTCCTTATGAACGGCAGTCTGCCAGTTGAAATTAACAGTCACTGTAGTGAAAACAGTATCCCCTATTACAAAATCTGGGGACGTCTTTTCAACAATTGCTCTTTGGGCTTTATACCTTTCTGGGGCATACTTAGCAAATACTCTATCAACTGCTGCTATAAACGGCAGTGCTGCCTTCCATTTTTCAACCTCCTTCATTGTAAATGCTGTTTGGCGACAATATGGAAATCTAGCATTTCTATCCATAAAACCAATAATACCACTATCCACCTGCTGAGCATAGTTAGTATTACTAACAGTTCCATCTAACTTTAATGGACGAGCTCTTGTAGCAGTGCCAAACCCCGGAGCAGCCTTCTTCACTCTATTCCCATGTCGAAGTTCAGGGTTTTCAGGCAATATACCTGCAGCAATACCTCTATTTTGAGACTGTGCCCACGCCTCTCGCAAAGAAGGAAACGCCACTTTGCAAACATCTTTATGAAGAACTCTCTTCAAATAAACAAATAGAACAGAACCATCAGGTTTATAGACTTTGGTATCTTCACTATCACACAAAATGTTATAATGGCTTTTGTCCAAAAACGTTCCTTTTAGTTTCTCAGTATCCTCGTCGCTCAAACAATCTTCCTGCTTCAAATAAATTTCTTTCATAACTTACCTCAACTTACAATTTTCAATATGTAATCAACATTATTGTTAAGATCTTCCTTGGTTTCATTTTTCAGCACCTTCAAATCTTTTAAAGATTCTTTCAACTTTGCTGCCTTCGTCAATCTCCCTTTCAGCCAAGTTTCAGACTGAGTGTCTTTCCTGTCTCTATGGCGCTGCTCCTGAATCTCCAAAGAAGCATCTAACATAATCCAATGGTAATCTATTTCGGGAATTTTGTCAAGATCATTTAGGAAAGAAGAGTTAAATAACCTATCCCCCTCAAACAAAATAGTCCAATCTTTCATATTTAGATCAGAAGCCCATGCTTGTATGATGCCTAAAGCAACGGGCTGTACCCCCATCGATAATCTATCTGTCCCACCAAATCTAGCCTTCGCATAACTCCCTAATACAATACACTTTTTATCAACATACTGTTGGTAGACTAAAAGACCTATCTTACACAGTTTTCCTTTACCCAACTCCTGTATAACAGATCTCATAAGGGTGCTTTTACCCGTGGTAGGAGCACCTCCCCAACAAACTATACGCATTATTTCAACTCCCCAAGCCCTAATAATGCCAATACTCTTTTTGCAACCGCTGGAGACATGCCGAAACCTATTCGATGTCCCCCAGTAGCCACAACCAATCCCTCTGCAGCCTTCTCAACATATACCTTTGGTGTCACTGGACGAAACCCATAAATCACCTTTTCTAATTTTGCAAATGGAAACATCCTGTCAGATTCGCCAGTTAATACATCTAACTTAGATTGACTTAATTCTGTTGCTTCTACAGTATCCCCAACCCTCATCAATCCATTAATCCAAGGGCGGAACGTAATATGCTGATATGGGCTTCTCAGTACTCTCAAAGGACGTGTTATTGGCTTCTTATCTCTAATAAAAACTGCTCTTCCAGGCAAAGGATCTACTACTATGGGACAAATACCACTTGCCTCTAATAATTGATTTGACCACACTCCAGCGGCAATTAGAACCTTTTTAGACCTCGCAATTTCTCCACCTGTTGACAGTAATTTCCAACCAGTTGGAATCTTTTCCAACCTAACTACCTTACCATCAATTTTATTTGAGTATGAATCCAAAAACCCAATCAAGTCGTCTAGTATCCAAACTTTGGAATTAAATCTCTTCTTCCCTATATTCTCCCCATAAAACGGTAGAACATCTTCTCCAACCTTTCTCAACTTGGCAAACTCTGTTAGAATCTCTACCCCATAATCAAAACACTTGGAGTCCCACCAATTAGGTTGAATTTTAGAAAAGAACTTCCCACTAAACCAAGAAGTGGATAGAAGACCGGCTGCATTTCTTGACCCAGATTTCTTCTTCCCATCATCTATGACAGCAACTTCCAGTCCTAACTCTTTTGCCATAAAAGCAGTAGTCAGTCCCCAAAATCCAGACCCAATAATTGCAAGGTCAATTGCCAGGTAAGTATTTCCTCAACTTCTTTGCTAATGGGTTAAAACCAAGTTCAAAATTTAGAGCCTCACTAATTTCGTGTATGTCCTTACCAATATGGTACTTCCTCTTACACATACTCACAAATTTGCAGATGCACGTTTCACACTCCGATATACCAAGAGGTCTTTCAAATCGAGGTGGTGCTTTATACTCACTTAGGTGAGACAACAACTCTTTACCACCCTCTTCTATCGACTTTCCAGGATACACAAACTCAAAATCTTCGGCCTTATGGCTCAAATCATCCCATGAAAACTTAACCGGAATCTCAAGCACTCTTTCCATAATATCAGCCAACTTAAACTGCGCCCACCCACCAAAATGCTTCCAATTACCAATCTTTTGACTAATCTCAGAATATGTTCCTTCTCCTAAACTATCTATGGCATCTTCTGGATTTAGAAAAGTTTTTGTCATAACTTCAATTCCGTCCAAAAATCTAGTACCCTTTCTCCTTTCTGATCCAAACAATCTATCGTGCCATTCATTATCTGCTTTACGAAGTCGATTCCAATACTCTTCCACTGATGGGGCAGAAGCAATAGTTGAAGTAATCCCAGCATGATAGCAATACATATACGCCAAAATCCAACGCTTCAACCCAATATCATCAAATACCCCATCCTTTTTTGCTCCATAAAGCATGACATACGTTGGGTCTAAATCCAACGTGTCAATTAATTTTTTACTAAAATCAATTATTTTTTTATAATGGTTCATTAAACTTTCGACAGCTTTTTCTTCTTTTTGGTAGGCTTCTCTTCCCCTTCAAAATCTTCTATCTCTGAAGATTCCTCTGAATCCTCAACCGAAGATTCTGCTTCATACTTCTTCCGCAAAATCTGTAGAGCCTTAATTACTGTGTCTGTCAAAGTAGCAGTACCTAAATTTTCACCAACAAATAATGCGTCGTCTTCAAACGATTCAATATTGGATGTGGAAAGATACAGCTGTACCATTTTTATATAACTTGTTTCCAATTCTTTCCCTTGGGATCCATCTTTTAAACCATCCTCCCCTTCGTTATCATTATCATCAATATCCAACTCTGGAACCTTCTTTAACTTCTTACCTCCTGTTAATTCACCAAATAAAATACATGTATTTGGACCAATCACATCAAAACCGGAAGTTAAAGCAGTATGAGCCTCAACATCTGTCTCAGCCATACTAGACAGTGGGTCATACGTTGCAAGAACAATTTTAGCCTCATCTTCATCCAAATCAACAACTATCGCCGGAATCTTATCATCCCCCAACTCTTCCCTGCGAAGATGACCGTCTATAAGCTCATAACGTGAATCCTCAAGTTCTCTAACGATTACTGCGCCCGCAATACCCACTGCGTCAAAAACTTCTCGCAAAACAGCCTTTTGCTTCTCTGGATGCTTACGAGGATTAAATGGATTCTCCACTAATTCAGAAGCCTTAACATACACTAACTTCTTCACACGATTTTTGTACTTAGCCATTTTAACTCCTAAAAATTAAACATTCAAAACAACCCACTCATCCCCATCTGGGGAATAGTCAACCTTGATTACTTTATCTTTGAGAAGTTCCCTATATGCTTTATCTAAATAAACAGGAATATTCACAGGACGATTAGGGAGAAGTCCCAAAACCTCAGCTTGTTCTTCTGACACCATTACCATAACAAACTCCTTTTATTTGCCCAGCTTAGTGCTTAACCCCCCGTCAATTATTATCGACTGTCCATTTATGAATCCAGATCTTTTTCCATCTCCTAAAAATACAATCGCCTCAGCAACATCTTCAGCTGTTCCGACCTTAGTTCTAACAACACCTCTTCTAAGAAAAGGTGTGTCAATCGCCCCTGGAAGAACAGAATTGGTTCTTATTCCAACCCCATCAAATTCCAAAGCCATGCTCCTGGTTAAGGAATCCAATGCAGATTTACTTGCAGCATAAGGAGCATTATTCTCAGTAGTAGCAAATGTGTGAATAGAAGCTACATTTACAATTGAACCACCAGGTCTAGTAATAAAAGGATACAATCCTTTTACTAATAAAAACGGAGCTGTCACATTCAGCTTCTGAATATAGTCCCACTCTACTAAATCCGTTTCCAAAATTGATTTGAAGCCCCTCACCCCAGCATTGTTAACAACCAAATCAAACTTACCAAAATAAGAAAGTCTACTACAAAGTGCAGAAATTTCCTCCAAACGTGATAAATCCTGCTGTAAAAACTCAGAGATGTGATCCGACTTCTCAATCGAAGATTTATCTACTCCAATAACTCGCCAAAACATATCAGTCAGTAACTGACATGTCGCTAACCCAATTCCGCTAGAACATCCTGTGACTAACGCAGTGGGCATTTATCTTCTTTCAAAAATTTGTTGATATTAGCAGCAATTACAGATGGTTTATTGTGTTTACTAGTAGTTGCTTTCCAGCGCTCTTCCATCCAATGCACATAAATATTATCTAATGTTGGAAATCTGGCATTTGCATATTTAACATTAAACAACTGAACTGCTGGCACTCCATCAAAAGCAGCAAGTAAATAATCTCTACACCAATTCAAAGAAGTAATGACCTCCTGAGGATTTATTGTACCTGGAAAATGCCGAAACTCTATAGTGTTCTCTTCAGCAATTCTCATTCTGCCAATATTCACTGCAGGTCGAGTGTGCCACTGCCAACATGGAACACCTTCCTTAGTATGTCTCATGCAGCCAGCATCAAAAAATTCTCTAGTAGACGAAGCCCTTAATTGCCACTCTACTTTTTGAGGTAAGGTCACAGTTTGATGTTGGCCCATCATCCATTCATACCTCCTCTGAGCTTCCCTTATATGACCTTTGTGCTGATCCAAATTTGGCTTTGGTAATGGGTCAATCAACTGCAAAACATTAGAATTCTCTAAATTATACTTTGCCAGCTGTTTTAGTGCAAGCAAATTATCCCTAAGCCCAGGAACTCTAATATGTCCATGAAATCCTGTGCGGTAATTTGTTTTTGCATTTGGGTGAAACTTCAACAATTTACACAATTCTTCTGCTTGAGATTCTGGTGAATCAGAAGGCCGAGTCAACACCTCCCCACCAAATCTATAAAGTAATAGTGTTTTGTCGCAGGCAATTCCGTTGCTGTTTACCACAGACTGCTCGTCCAAAGAACGATCAAACCCCATTGGGAGTCTAGTCATTTCAAGGTCAGATAGTTCAAATTCGCATCCAAATGTCCAATTGGAAGTGTCAGTTATTTGCATTTCTATCTCTTCCAAGTGTATATTCTATTGTCTGCTTTGCTAAAAGAAGACCCATTATTAATTTTGTGGATCAAAGTAAATGATTTGAATACATCACCTACAATTTGTTCAAATAGTATTTGATTTTTCGCAGTCTGATGAAACTCAACTACAACCCACTGTAAAAAACCAGGAACTTTCAAACCAGACAAAAGATCATATTCGGCACCCTCGCAATCCATCACCAAAATATGTGGGGACACTCTCAACAACTCTTTACAAAAATTTAGACAAGGAACCTCAACCGAACTAGACTTTTTAGAAATGATAACACCAGAGTTACTTGCTGCAAACTTTGGATGCAGCGCCAAATGATCCATTTTTCTATCATGGGAAACCAATTTGGCATAAACCGCTTCAAACCCAAATTTTGATCCGTTTTGGCGTAACAATTCATAGTTTTTTGGAGCAGCCTCATATGAGATAACATGTTTCGCCCCAGCACTAACAAATCTCCATGCATTAGCTCCAAAAAATCCACCACAATCCATCACAACCTTCCCTTTGGGATCAACTTTCTTGTGGAAAGGTTTTGTCTTCAAGATGTAATCCACCTCTTTGGTGGTCAAATCACCAATTTCAAATTCTTTATATAACATATACTATTGAGAAGTAACAGATTCTGGTAAAACCAAACTAAAATTGTAACCATCACTTCCATCTTCACAAGTTTTTCGGCAGACACAAGTAGCGCGAAATCCTAAAAATCTCAAAAATGCAATAGCCTCATCCGAATATTCAGATACCACACAAGTAAGGCTACTTCTTTTGGCTGTCAGTTTTCTATAAGCCTCTTTTATCAGCCTACTTGCATAACCCTTACGCCTAAAATCAGGATGAACACCCAATTTCAAAATATCAATACCATCTGGATTCATTTTATATAAATGAAATGCAACAACCTTATCATCTACTACTAAAACCTTACATGGAACATTAGTTGTGTCGACATATTCCAACAATTCTTCTTTAGAAGTTGGAGAATTGAAACAAATTGAGTCAATTTCCAATACAAATTTAATGTCAGGATGTAGCATATGTCTGATCTTAGTCTTCATATTCTGATCCGGAAAAACATAGGTTGCAGGATTCAATGGCAGCATCTGCACCATCTCCAATAGGATCATAAATGGCAAATAAGCACTTACACACCCAATATCCATTTTTACTATTGTATTGCAAATTACTATGATTGCAATTTGGGCATTGTCTGATCATTTTGATCTCCCACACTATGATGAATCATCAAAATATGCTGGGGGTTTACCTTAATAAGAAAATCCTCCAACAGCATACCATACACTGTTTCTCTAACTGTTACCCCCAATTCCTTTTTGCGAAGAGAAACACAAAACCTAACCTGTGGTGCAGAGAACATTTCCGCACCACAAGTTACCAATCTCTCCCACAAATGAGCCTGAAAAAATATAATTGGTTCCCTACGATCTCGTTTATGAACTAATGCCCAAGCAAGCACCCCAGCATTTTTTCTACTGGTTTCTGCTTGTTCAAACCATTCTTCATAGACTTGCTGTTTGCTACCTAATGGACAATCCAGTAATTCTGCTATAGTGCTACGTGAATACCCCCTCTTCAATTCAAAAATAACTGTCTGAATTAGTGGCTGGCTACTTGCATCTGTACTACAAATATCCCCACAGTGGTTGGTTGTCCTCTTTCCCTTACGACCCCTTACAGTAGCCCTGGCACCGCTCCCAGACGTTCGCCAGAATAAGTCGTCGTTTTCCCCTCTAGACCACCAGAGGGATAACCTACGACATATCTCACGCTCGTAGGAGCCTCCTTTGGCCATTATAACATCTCTTGTGGGATTTCCAAATCAGCCATTGGCCCAACTTGGATTATTTGTTCAGCAGTATCAATCTGAATAATTTTAGTATTCAAACCATCTACAACTAAAACACCAAATCCTGGTGCTCCAAAACAAGATATTCCAATACCAATAGTTGGTTGATCGTCTACCCAACCAACTTTCAACCACTTACCAATTAGACTTTTTGTAAATTTACGAACAGCCGGTTTAGTCGGCATAGAATTCATCATTCCCACTTCCCTCTCTAATTTGGAACAACTGGTATGAAATCCACAAAATACTCATGTCCACTAGACAGCTTGCCAATAGCAGCTGGATTACTTATTTGGATGTGAAATGTAGCACTAGGAGTCCATTTACTCCATTCTTTATTTTCAGGTGTGTCACCATAAACCGCCCTGAGATCAATTACTTCAAGAGTTGTATTACCTTTGTCATCTTTGACATGAGCAACTTTATCAACCCTCATTTTACAACGGCACGTGGCCACATTCATCTTCATCTTCCTCTCCTTTGCTTTAGATTCAATAAAACTAACTGATGAACTATGCCCATTACAATCAGGACAAACCCACCCAAAATTCAATCCTGTCAAATCCCCTACAGTAATCCAACCAGAATCCCACAAACTATCCATACTAATACCAGGTGATTCACGAGTACAAGTTTTACATCTTACCAAAAATCACCTCGTGTTCTTCATATTCCTTTTTCGGAACAATTTTTGTAGTACTAGAAATCTGCGTAGAAATCAACTCAAACACACAAACTAAATCAGGATGTATATTACACTCTTCAATAGCATAACTAACTACACCATTCAATTCCTCTTTACCCAAAGCCCAGCAATGAGGTTCCGGCAAAGAGCTAAATCCATTTCCTTCAGTATCATATCCAATATGATACCATTTGGGTTCCTCCGTATTACTCTTCCTCACCTTCGTCTTCGGCTTCTTCATTTCGAACCTCCTTCTTTAATTTTTTATCCTTTGTCTCATTAGCGGTTTCTACAAATTCTTGAACACTTGGACGCCACAAACCGTATCTTTCGATTATGCACTTAAACTCTTCAACATCATGCCCAACTGTGCCTAGTTGCGAAACATTTTCATCATCGACCTCAACAGCACCATGACAAAGCTCATGATCAACCAAAGCAGTTCTATCTCTAGTATTTAGCTTGTCCCAAACTGGTTGAGAAACCGTCAACACAAAAAATGGATCATTCATT
>ORMF010412545.1_pt1 | contig 12945 bp, 3 predicted proteins | sample 1779871 | NCBI WGS metagenome assembly ORMF01 (sample SAMEA104232316, study PRJEB22302) | groundwater metagenome | biome: forest; feature: aquifer; material: groundwater | place: USA | collected 2011-08-07 | depth 5.4 m | reverse complement strand
CGCAAAGCTTTTACAACCACACAACAAAAATCAAGCAGTTAAAGGGTTTCATATTCACTTAATCTTACAATGAGATGATATACAAAAGGGACATTTCTGCTTTGGTAATAAAGGGGACATTTTCCTTTTGGTACCACAGCCAATTTCCTCACTTAATCTTTCCCTAAGCTACGCATGATATGATTTTTTCTTATCAATAATCAAGCGCTAAGGGGTTGAAAATATGAGCCGAGCTGCTACCGCACAAGCTATTCAAGCCACGCTAAACTTATACATGGTAACCATCAAAAACCCGGATGGCACGACAAAAACCGTGTTGAAATCTCAGCCGCTTCGACTAGAGAAAGGTGTCCACTGTAACTTTCACCCCAATTGGGGTGTTGCATGAGAACTGAAAAAAATCTTTTAAGAAATGAAATAGTGGAATTTAAGCATAATGCGATTCACACTGTTTTAACAAAATATATGAAAGCGTTATGTTTTGAGCGATGGATTAAGCTTGAAGCGACTAAAAAATGGATGAATGATTCTGCCGTTTCGCTTAAGAAAAAGTTGAGTGATCAAAAATCAGAGTATGCTGCAAAAGAAAAGGGGATCGTGGCGCGTATTGCTCATTTTTCCAGTAGAGCAGCAGAAAAAAAGGCGGGATTCACTTCAAGTGCAAAACATCATGACGCGGAAGGAATCTTTTCGCCTGCCAGTGCTGAGGATGAAGCGCATCCTTATCGATATGACTTAGAGCGTGTTCGTTTTAATATTGCGAAGATTGAAGAAGAGCTGGCTGATATTCCCAATGCGGTTCATAGGTTAACAAAAGAAAAATTCAACCAAGAGTGGGATACAAAATCCAATGAACTGTATATGGCATTATACACTGTTGTTGATAAAGCCTTTGATAGCTATGAACCTGCAGAATTGCTGTTTTCCCTGCTTGAGATGCACCCCTGGTTAAATCAAGAAATCGTTTTTAAAAACCAATCTTTAACTTTATTTACATCCGTTGCTTTCATTTATTTATCTAACAATTTTCTAACTTGTTTTGAAGAAAAATTGAGTGTCCTTGAATCTAAAAATGAATTGAAATCTTTGTTTTGCGATGGTTCAGTTAAATTATTAAGTAAAACGAATGCTGATGAGAAGCGTCTTAAGAATGAAATGATGGGTTTTCCCGTTTCAAGGGTGGCTCAGTTTTATGTTGATCGCCGTTTTTCTTACGCGCCATTTCAAAGTTTGCAAACCGTTAGACAATTTCAGTTGAATCATGTGCCGTCACGCGTTGATTTGTATCGATTGCTCTATTCCTATAATCAACAAGCGATGACATCAACTAAGACCAGCGAGGGTATTCCGGTTATTAAAATAATGCCTGTAACGCTCTCAGACATGGAGAAATTGACTGAGGCGCAATGGGCGTATGTGGAAATACTGCTTGTTAATATTGCAACAGAGCAAAGCCCAGATTGGCTGTTGCTACGTAAACAGCAGCATGCTTGGGTTCTCCATGTATCGCATCAATTTAATAATGAAGCAGTGATTAAAAAACTCAATGGACTGGTTCAGCTCCCTTCCGTTATGACAAAGACGCAAGTGAAATATGATGAAAATGACCGTTACTGTGATTTGTCTTTGTCTGTTTTTGATGAGCAAGCACGTTGGCATGCTGTTTTGTTTTCACGTGTTCTTCCTTATGCATTGCGTGACGATGTTGAATTAATTTCTTTTCGTCCAAATGTGCCCATCTCAATTTTATGGTGGGCTGCTTTAACGAAAATGGCGTCTTCTTCTGCCATTATGAATGAGGTAAACGCTTATTTTCAGGCTTGCAATCCCATACCCCCGGATGAGTTGCGTGTTGTGATGCCTGACGCTATTTTATCCGATTTTGATCAGGGTGAATTAATAATTAACAAAGAAAAAGATGGGTCGACTTTGCGAGTACGTAAAGCTAGTGACCTGGCATTCGCAACAGCTCTATTTTTGATATATCACAATAAAAAACTAACAACTGTATTTTTACCCAAAAATATGGGTGAGTTATTCGACGATTCTCGGAATTCAGGAGTGGATTTAAAAGCGCTGAATATAAAACTGTTAGATGTTTGTGTTCATTTGCAGGCAGTTGGGCCTATTCAATCAACAGAGGATCCGAGCGCGGTCTACCTCTATGCTACACAATGTGCAGCGAGAAATCGGTTGATGGTGGATGTCACAGCGGGCGCTGTTTTAAATGAAAGGCCCACATTAAATAAGTGGTGGGGTGAAGCAGCAAAACACATGATTGCCTATTTCAAGCAATCTGCGGAAGAATTACCCACTGAGCTTGATTTTACAGAACAGTATTTGTCATGGTCTACTCAGTGGAAGTTAAATGAGTGTTCACTTACCAAACCCGAAGGGGTGTCTCAACGAAGCTGGCAGTTAGCGCAAATCGCTCAAATGGGAACGGTTGGATTGAAATTTTTCTTTGATTATGTTCAAAGACAATTTTATGACAAATGGGATACACGTTACAAAGATACTGCACCGGCATTGTTTTGTTTGTTTGATTTGTCAGGAAATTCAAATGAAACATCTGAAGCCTATTTTAATTTATTGTCTAGTTGTGTCTCAAACTTTAATCGCCATGAAAGAGGTTGTGCCCCGTTGTTTTCGCGTATTTCACTTGTTTTACCAGTATCCCCTCGTGAAAACATGGTTCCCGCCATAGCGCAATTCATTGCTATTCTTGATGAGCGAGAAAAACAAAATCCAGCAGATAGTGCTGAAATTGCTTTGTATAATTTAAAAATAGATCAAGGCGATGCCGCGGTATTAATGGACCAATTATCAGAAATGGTTGATCAACGTAATGGATTTAGTATTCCAGCCTGGGATCGATTGACCATATCGCCATCATGGAGTGAACACAAATCCGTTGTAAAAGTAAAATATCGTCAGCTGCAAAATACGATTGGTTGCAATCAACGTATTTTTCAGCGCAAGAAAATAACACATTCAAAAACAATACTTGAACAATTGATTTCTGGAGAGTGTGATTATCCCGCTGCGCTAGCGCAGGCTTCAACTGTTCTGGAGCATAGTTGGGGTGTTGAGAATCCAAAGTATTACTTAACCCGTCATGCATTGGGTGTTCAACAACAGCAACAGCAGCAGCAACAACAGCAGCAACAGCAGCAACAACAGCAGCAACAAAAGCAGGAACGTGAACAGGAAGAAGAGCAGGAGCAAGATGCGCATATAGAAGAATACTACGGCGATCATCGTGACCTAATTTCACGGGAGAATATTGATGATAATGCCTTTTCCAAAATGAAATGGTCGAAGATCGATCGTGATGTGAAATCATTTGCTGATGCTGCTGAATTATCGTTATCACGATTGTTTTCAACCTGGGTTGGCAGCAAGCAAAATGCACCTGAAATCATTCAGCATATGGCGCCATCCGCTGTTGAAAAAGTCATGGATAATGTTGCCCAGTTTCGATTTGGTATTCAAAAAGAAAATCTTCCAGCTGGCTTTTACCTTGCGCGATCCAGCTTAATTGCTGGTTATATCTTATGTTATGACTCGAGGCGTGAAATTGCCGATCGTGTGTCGCATGAAAAAGAAAAGAATAAAGGCAGCAATCCATTTAAAGTCATTTTATATACCCCTAAAAAACCAATTATTTTTAAGGGTGATTTACTTCAGCTTACTACCTTAATAGTGTCAGAAAATTCCAGTCAGTCTTTTCGTGAGCAGCTGCCTTTATTGTGGAAATATTTGTCGTCCGAAGTCGTTGATAGAAAACGAATTGATTATGCTAACGCATTCATTCCCAGAAAAGAAGAAGATATTTATTCGTTGGGAATGGCTTATGAACGTGGATGGCAGGTTGATGAATCTGTAGCTGATCTTGCTGCTTGCTGTCAGTTGCTAATGCAGTGGGCTGATCAACACCTTCACACGACTTTTGATGATAAAGCCCATTTCATTCAACATCTTTTTTCAAATTTGACCAGTGCTAATTTAAAAGCGCTTGGGCAAATTTTTTATGTTTATGATGCGGATGCATCGAGCATCGGTTCGACCACATGGTTGAATACAGCTCATCAAATTTTTCATTATTTTGGTCAAGACGGATTTGATGTTTGGAAAACCCGTATACTGGATCCACTTAAAAACTGGAATGACTGTTTAGAAAAAAGTGAACTTGATGCAGTGAGTATCAGTATCCTATTTCTAAAAGACAAGCCAGACACCCAAAAAATTTGGTTTGCTTTATTAGATGCGCATGGTCGATCTTTGCGACATATTCAATATTCAACGCTGTGGTTTAGTTTTGAGAATTTGATTCGCTATTTAAATCAGCAAGAACTTCAGCTGAGTTTGAGTGTGTTGAATCGCTGTTTGACGCAGCTGAAAGATTTTCAGGGAAGTGTTTTTTTAGAGCGCTTGTACTATGCTTTTAGTTGTGCAAAGTCAAAATTGCAAGAGAAAAAGATACAGCAACACTTTCTGGATCATTTGGATGTCATCGATTGGCGTTATGGTGGTTTATATTATGCGTTGCGTCACGAGCGATATGTCTATTTCGATGAAAAACTAGCATTATCGGAATTTCAAAGAAATTCTATTCAGGCTTTGCCATCTTATCGTGTTCAAAGTACCGATATAATCGTCAGTGATGACCCTGTGCGTGATGTGTTGCGATTTGTTGCGCAAAGCGCTCGTTTGGATTTTGATGAGTATCATCAGTTTAAAGATGGCTTGATTCGTTTGTTTTCAGATGAATCCAAGCAGATAGGATGTGTCGTTCGGTTATTTACGGCATCTTACTTGATTGGTGTTGATGACGATCATCTCTCTGCGGTTCGTATAGAAGAGTTGGATTTTCTGTACGATGAATCGGTTGAAACTGTTTTGCTTAAAATCAATCAATCTATTACGTTAGATCAGACTGCGCTGTTGCGAGAACTACTGCACATGCGTTTGGTTGATCTGCCGCGTTTTTTAAAATTATTGTCTAAGCATAATTTAGTATCTTGCTTTCTTCAGTTGTCACCTCAAGACACATTTGAAGCGATCAACGCATTTGGTAGGGCAATGCGATGCGCCAGTGTAGATGTTAACAATTTGTTTGTGTTTGCTGAAAAAACTCAGCTATTTTTGCATCCACTTATTGTTTATTGTCCTTGGGTTGGTGTTGATGATGTTGCTCGCGTTTATGCAATTTTTCAAAATCTACAAACTGAAATTCAATATTTAAAACAGCAATTAAAAACCATTGATTTTAGTTGCAGTACTTTTTTTCCGGGTATTGATGAGTTGGAGAATGCGGTAACGCTGATAAAAAGTAATTCAAAACCGGCAGATACCAGAAGAGATATTGTATCGGCGTTGATACAAAGTGGTTGTATTATCCGAAAACAAGATGCACCATTTCGAGAATTGACCCCAAGTGAGATTAAAAAATGTTTTCAGTTGGTGAGTGACGTATTTGATGTTAAACCACTTTTTGCGGCATCGAATATCCAGCTTATTCGTTTGTTGTTGCCTTATTTAGCAGTTAAGTCTGAATTGGATGCAATTGATCAAATTACAGAACTGCTTAATGTGTTGTTTGTGTTGGATTGCACTGCAGAATACGATGCCCTTGGTCCCATTGTCGGTTTGTTAATACAAAGGGCAAAACAAAACACCCGTCAATATTATTCTGTTCTACATTTGTGTGAATGGGTTGTTTCGATTAATAAGGATCCTGCCAATGTATTTTATCCAGTGGAAGTATTGGATGCGATTCTGTCGAATACAGAGCAGTCATATGAACAATCCACTTTATTAAATTGTGACTTTTTCGCGCTAGGTAATAAACGAGTAGTCTCGTTACGAACTAAGACAATTGATTCGATATGTGAAGCATCATTATCGAGGCATGAGAAATCTGTTTTGGTTGGCCTTCTTTTAAGTGCGAATGAGAAAAAACTGAAAGCTGAGTCCACTTTTTGTCTGGCGTTATTAGCAAAACTAAAAAAAATCAGCACTGTTGGTTTGTCGAGTGATTTTAGAAAAGTATACATTGATGAATTGCTGCCATTTTTGATTCAGATAGAAAATATGGCTGAGCGAAATCAATTGCTGGAAGTGTTGAGCTTTCTCCCGGATGGAGTAGATGCGTATAAATCCATATGGGAGGCAACATTACTCAAACTCATTCGATGGATTGTGGATGAGGAAGTGGAAATTCAATTGGAATACATTCGCACGCAAAATCCCGCTTTAACCATTATTTTGATTCAAGCTTGCAAATCGGTAGATGAGCTGATCGAGATGGATCATGTGCGTGAGAAGTTGGTCAGATTGCAACCTGCTGAATTAACGGCTTTATCAGATTATTATTCAAGTGATCCTAAACCAACATTAGTAGAGTTAACTGAGTTATTGGATTCTCATGATAATGCTGCCGATTTAATTCATGAATTTGAAACAAAGGTACAGGCTAAAGATAAGCGTCAGTATAGTATTTCCCCGGATGATAAAAAAAATCTCTTACGCATCGCATTGGGTATAAAATTAAAAACAATTGGCTTTATCACCGAGGATGATGCGAATGCGCTGGTGAATAATTTGTTTTATTTAAATGCGTATAGTTTATCTGAAGGTCTCAATCAGATTAACGGTCAAGCATTAAAAGACAAGCTCTATGATGCTGTCTCTCGTTGCAAACGCGTTATCTCAGAATCAAAAGATCGGTGCGTTGCTGAGATGCTTGCCTGTATGCGTGAAATATTATTACGTAAAACGGGCAAATGGGTTAATCATACCCAAATGCTGGATTTGATTTATGCGGGTCTTCACGAAGAAAGTATATTGCATCAGGTCAAAACCGGTGAAGGTAAAAGTATTATTACGGTAATGCGTACGGCTTTCCTTGCGTTGTGTGGTTATATTGTTGACTCAGTGAGCGCTAAAGAAAGTTTATCTGAACGTGATCACCGTGATTTTGCTGCTGTATTGGATGCCATGGGTATCCCGCACGCTTATGTTACCGCTTGTTCCCCTGAAAAAACCTATATCGCAAATCCCCCTTCAGAAATCGGTGCAATTAATTATGGCACGATGGGTAGTTTGAGTTTGTATTGGTCTGCACAGGTGTGGAGAAAGCAGACTGCAGACGAGACGCTTCCGGTATTTAATCCAATAAAACGCGTTGTTTTTATGGATGAGGCGGATCATATTCTCAATGAAACCACGCAATTTAACTATGCCAGTGGTGAGGGTTCCGCTCAATTATTTAATCCAGAAGAGTGGATTTATCGTATTGTTTCAGATTTCTATGAAGCTGAATCGAAAAATTTTACAGTGGATGGCGATCGTTTGGTGGTTCAAGGCGATCCGCATTTACGAAAATTATGCCTTCAGTTGGAGCGCATGAAACCCTATGCACCTAAAACCTCTACTTTTTATCAAGAGCATCTGTTGCCAGCAGCAGTCAATGTTGAAAATAAAGTTGATTTGGAGGCTGCAGCATTAAGAGATAAGGCCTTGATGCGGTTATTGTCAGCTGCACATACGGCGTATAGCTTACGTGATGGTAAAGATTTCACTGTCAGACAAATGATTAAATCAATGGGTGGTAACGACACTGCTTTAATTCGATTTGCAGTGGTGATGATTGAAAATCAGAGAAAGGAAGGGGCAACTTATAGTGATTTGGTTCAGCAATTTTTGCATGTTTTATTAAATGCTAAAGCAGCAAAATCAGGTCAGGCGCCTAATTTTTTTATTGAGCCGGAAACCCAGATTGTTATTTCGCTGAACGTCAATAAAATCTTAAAGCAAGCGTATGGCAGATTAGAAGGTTGCACGGGAACGGCCGGAAATAAAGACGAATTGGCGTATTATCAGTCTGAATATCATATTGATCATGTGATCAAATTGCCCACGCATTTGGAGCCACAAACCCAATACCTGATGCCCCAATATTGTTATCAAACGCAAGAGCATATGGCTGTGATTGCGAGTGCTATTTTGAGTTATTCGAATCAACCCGTTTTGGTTACCTGTGAAGATGACATTGAAGTGAAGCGAATTGCATCTGCGGTCATTCCCCAGTTAAAGATGGCGAAAACGGATAAAACACAATTCATTGTTGATACCAATGATAGTGGTAAAAATGAGCAAGATGTTTTGCCATTAGCGTGTCTTAATATCAGTGTGACATTCAGTGCCAGAATGGGGCGGGGAACGGATATTCGTCCTGAATCAGAAAAAGGATTGGTCGTCTTGCGCACCTATGCTGAAATTCCTCGAATTGAAAAGCAGGAGAGAGGACGTCAAGGTCGAAATGGCAAGCCGGGTATTTGTCGAGACTTAATTGATTATGCCAGTGTGGTTCAATATATTAAGTCTATTTTTTCAGATGGTGCGATGAAGGCAACCTTTATGCAATTATTTGAAAAAGAGCGCTTACATCTGTTGGAGAAACTGGAGAAAAATAAAGACAAGTCAGATTATAAACTGAGATTTTTAGCGAGAGAGTCACAAACGCAACAGCAATATTTGATGACAAGAACGCTGTCGATATTTAAGCGCGATCAAAAAAATCAGCATGACCGATATACGCGTCAAAAAGAAGTGATTTTGGCGCATTACTCTTTAACTGCGTTTGAGTATTTGAATCAACAGTCTCTTGAATCATCTGACGCTTTTCGCAAGGACTGGTGTCAATTTGTCCGTGTATTCGATAATCTGTGGCATGATTTTTTGGCGAATCAGCATAGTGGTGATAAGTCTATTTTATTTTTGAAATTTGAAACAGAGGTTAATGCCAAGTGGAAACAGTTGTATCAAAGGCATAATGTTCCCTTATTGTCGTGTGAAATTAATTCTTCTGAGGACGATAAATCTTATAGCGTTTCCAGTGAATTACTGAACGAAAAATACATAGCGGAAACCATTTTTCTTTATCAACAATGGGTGGGTGGTGTTTATGAAAATTACCATGCTGCGCCTTTGTCAGATAAGCTGCTTGAAGCCTTTTACAAAGCCGATGGGTTATTTATTTTATTTTCTCAGATGAAAGCAGTCAGGGCTGATAAATTAGCGATAATGAAAGATTTCTATGAAAAGTTATCATCCATTAACACGATTTACTGTGTTAACTGTTTAACGTATGCAGAGCTTATTGGTTGGTTAATCTATGATAGAAATCAAGATGAAATAGCCTCTATTTTGTCATTTTTTAATGAAAGCTGGTTTTCGACTGCTGTGCCAAAAGCGTTGCAACCTGAAGATATTGAAAAAAACTCATTGCTGCTTAAATTTGCAATGCAGCTTTTTGTTTTATCATCAGATGAGAAAACAAGGCGATTTATGATCAACTTCGCATCTATTATTCGCGAGTCTTATTGGGAGCGATGGACGCCAGCGTTTTATGCGTTTCTGGTTCCTGTTTTTCTCTCTAATGTCGATTTATTGATGTTATTTGTGCAACTGAATCAATTTGATTTAGACAAAACGATTGAATTACTTTTTCTTGCCTTTAAGGATGAAGCGCGGGGTGATCAGCGTGTGCGTGACTGGATAAGTTATTTGGAACAAAATCTGGCTTATCTTATTCAGCACCCCTATTTATATCCTATGATAACTGAAATGCTGTTGAATCCTGATAATCATCACTACCATAATCAGTTGCCGAAAGCGGATTGCATGTCGAGTTATCCGGAAGACATGCAGATCAAGTTCTGGTTTTTCTTGACGCAGCGTCAACCGCTTGATGAGTCGGTTATCATGAAATTCATCTCTCAGTTAGAAAGATTTAAGCAAAATCTGGCGTTGATTCATGACGTGTTGCTGCTACCGCCTTATCTTCCTATTAGGGTGATTCATGCTCAGTTGAATAAGGTAAGGCAAACGGAAGATAACTTTGTCGCGATTATGGGAGATTTGCGACCATCGGCACTTCAGTTTAATGCATTTTTATATAATTATGGCTTGATTCAATCTATTCATCAATTTAACGTGAACGCTGATAAAATTGCTGATTTTATTGGTTGGCAAAAACGATATGAATCGGTTACGTTGGAAAAAGCCACGCAATTTTTTAGCGAACCCTGGCTTCCCTCTCTTCCACTTTCCTTGCCTGGCGTCGCGACATTATTTGATTTATATGCAAATGAAGTGATAACCGATCAATGTCAGCTTTCAGGTGTTTTTAAAACGCTGATAATGATGCATGAGGTTTGTCAATTGCATCCTGAATTGTTGAGCGTCCTTGAAAAGGCGCTGTTGTTTGCTGTTGAAAATAAAAAAATCGGGGCGCTCAATCGATTATTGTCAATTTTGAATAATTATCGTGATGTTGTTGTGCTCCATGCGGAGTGGGTGATTAATCTTGTTTCATCATTCGACAATAGCCCTCATTCATCGGCGTATTTTGATGGTCTTCATATTTTCATTATTCATCTCAAGCAGTTTGGTTTTGCTAATACACCACTTGTTTCTGCTTTGTATGATAGAATGCAAGAGCTCGTTGACCGCGATCATGTTTCCTTAATCCGGCTTGCATTTAGTGTGTCAAAAAAAATCTTCAGTTTATCTGATCCTGCGGTGCGAAAAGAAATAATGAATACTGTTTTGACGCATATTGCTGATGATTCGATGGTGGATTTACATCGTTTTTTGTCTATTGGTAGACAATTTTTTGAATGGCCTGCGCTGCAGCAGTTATCAATTAATGATGTCGCTCAATTTGTTTTTCTGTCTCGTTTATTCGAACAGCCATCGATTTCATCGCTTGATGATTATGCGCAAACCCTGTTGGCGATACATCTTCTGGTTGAATCTAACAGTAAGTTGATTTCAAAAATGAAGGGGAAAGAGGGTGTTCGTTTTTTTGACCTTTTTCATCAATTTGTTGTTCAGCATAAAAGCCCAGATAGGAAATTTGATTTTCATTTCTTTGAGCATGGATTGGTTACGTTGCCGCAAGACTTGACGATTGAACAGTTTCAGGCTTCTTTAGCGGAGCTTGATGATTGTTTTGGCATGACACCAGGTAAAAGTGAATCTCGTTTTGAGTATTGGGCTACGAAAATCAAAAGCGTGGTCAATGCAGCGTTAGTTGATGTGACAACGCAAGTGAGAAAAGGGGAACGGGCCGATTTTAAACCCGCATTTATCGCATTATCGACCTGCGCTACTGAATTGGTTAATGTGGTGAGGAAAACGTCATTAGATGTGTCAGAACCCTCTATTGAGCAGATGGAGGTGATGAGAAGAATCGACGTTATTTCACGAGAATATCAGCTGATTTTTGACTCACGAAAAAGTATCTATGCTAGTTTTTGGCAAAATCGAAAACGTACCGAACAGGCTCAAAAATTGTTCTCGACCGATATGCGACCGATTCATCAAATGACTGCTTGTGATTTTTATATGAGAATTTTAAAGCATATTAGTGACCTCCAAATCAAAATGTTGGAATCAGATGCGGAAGGCGATGCGGGTTGTTGTAGCTCTAAGATTAATGCCAAAGGATATAGTTGTTTATTTAACCTGAGTCTTGAGCTGTATTTGATGATTGCACGAGATTTTTTGACTGCTGCAGGTGTTAGCTTGAGGGACAAAACACATTACTTAGAAAACGAGTTGCTAGATCATCTTGTTTCACAAATTCACATACTTAATAAGCGTATTGATTACGAACCCTTTAATCTGAATGTGCTTCGTACAGATACAAAGCTTGTTAATTATGTGCCATCCATTGAGGCTTATCGTAAACAACATCAGGCCGTTTTTTCTGATCAAGGTACGTTGAAGCATTTGGTTTATCTAATCGATAGCATTGAAGATTTGGCGCAGTTGACACGTTGCTTTCCACTGCCTCAAAAAATCGATTTGCTCTTCCGGTAGTGGGGTTCCCGCAAGCTGATGAAAAATCACTTACTTGAATGGCCGTTGATTCCAGCCCGCTTTTTTCTGTGAATAATAAATTGGGCATGGACGCACTATTTAATTTGGTGCATTTGAAAGAACGTCTGGTGCAAAGTGGTGTGTTGGATGGGCGACTGGCTTTTGATTCATCGGCACTGATTATGATGTTAAAAGAAAAAATTTCAAATACAGATTTTGAACAAGCTAAGTTGGATATCCTTTTTGTTTTAATTACCCAGTTTTCTTCTTCATATTCCCTTTTCATTTTTCTTCTCTTTAGTAAATTTTTTAGAAGATATTTTTTTATTCTTGACTGTTCCCTTTGTTTTTTCAACAGGTTTTTTCACTGGCGCAGCGATGGTTTTATTTTGTGTTTTCTTTGATGCTTCTGTGGTAATGCATTTTTTAACTTTGGTTTTTATTTTTTTAGATTCTTTTTTTACTGCAGAAGCCGCAATTTTCTTTTTTGCTATCTTTGCAAACGAAGTTGATTTATTTTTTTTGACCGCGGTTGTTTGGGGTGCGTTGTTTTCTGCAGTATCTTCCATCTCAATACCAAACAGCGATGACAAATCAGCACTTGCTAGAATTTCATCACTATGATCGGCTTTAGTTTTAGCAATTGACGCAGTTCCTGAAACAGAAATTAATTCAATGTGATCTGCTTGTCGTAATAAAAATAATTCTTCGGGTTTGTTGTCAAGACGCGCTCCAACGCCGTATAAAACAGCGGCGACGTGTTTGCACATATCTGCCCAATCGGGGCAAGAGCAATTTAATTTGATCTCTGAGGGATGTGGAAACAATCCGCGAGTGGGATTGGTGATAATTTCCATCACCGCTTTTGAAAATTTACCTTGTAATAATTCAATTAATGAATCAATTTTTCCAGAGCAATCATTAACAATGGCATTCCATTTTTCAACAGCGACTTTTGAAATGCTGATATTGACTTTATACATCGACGATCCAGCAACTAAGCCGGTAATTTCGCCTGGTGTAACCTGTAAGTCCATCACCGAACCATTG
>ORMF011744200.1_pt1 | contig 12946 bp, 13 predicted proteins | sample 1779871 | NCBI WGS metagenome assembly ORMF01 (sample SAMEA104232316, study PRJEB22302) | groundwater metagenome | biome: forest; feature: aquifer; material: groundwater | place: USA | collected 2011-08-07 | depth 5.4 m | reverse complement strand
TGCGCGGCATCCACAAAATACACCAATCGTTGCCCCGCTTGAGCTTCCCGCAGACGGGGTTCCAGCGTCTCTGCACGATAAACCGCTTGCTTCTCCGGGTCGGCTTTGGCCGGCACCATCCCCACCTTTCGTCGCTTCAACCGACACGTGCCCAACCAGTGCCGCACTTGCGTCAGCCCCCGCTTCAGCCCGGTCCACTCCAGAATCTTGGCCCGGGCCTGCTTCACGGTCGCGACCGGGTGCAACTGCAACTCCGTTTGCACCCGCTCCCGGTGTTCCTCCAACTGACTCACCGGACGATGAAAATGCAGTTCTTGGAGCTTCTCCAGACCGCCTGTTTGATACTCCTCCAAGTAGCTCCGCAGCGTGTTGCCGCAAATCCGACAGAGCTGACAAATCAGTTGATGGGGCAATTGCTGGCTCTTCAAGAACACGGCCTCCAGCTTGCGGCGGACAAACGGGTGGGCATGGGTGAAACGCGCTCGTTCCAAAGCCTCGATCTGCTCGAAGCTAAAGGTCATCTGGATCATGGTCTGCCTCCGGCGGTTTACCCAACGGTAATCCGTCAACGGCCTCAATGCCAGTCGCGCAAAAGCTCAGTCTGTGACCGCGCGCAGTATATCTTCGACGTAGTGCACACCGCCAAGCCTGCGGCGGTAGAGGATGAAACGGCGTTTCATTGGCTCAGTTCTTTCGTCCGAAGCTATGAGGCGGCGCGCGGCGTTGGGCGTACGCGTTACACCAAACGGGCCGCGAATCCCGTCTTCACCAGTAGTTGCCGAGTAATGCCGGGGTAGCTGTTGAGTCGTATCTCGGTATTGATTCCACTGGCAGTTTCACTGGCACTTGCCCCCTCTGGTATCTGCACCTCCGTGCAAACAAATCTGTTGGAGTTGGAGGCGAGGGTCGGAATTGAACCGACGCTTCGATCCCAATCGTTTCCCCTGTGGATTTCCTAGGAAATTCGACATCTTAGAACGTCATTGACACCCCTAGGCGTTAGCAGTAACGTTAGCAGCGTTATGGCAAGCATCCATCGTCGCCCCGACTCCCCCTACTGGCACGCGGCTTGGCGCGGGCAGGGCGGGCGGCTGTTTCTGTGCTCCACCAAGCAGACCGAGCGCGCGAAGGCCCTGACCGTGGCCCTCGAATTCGAGCGGGCCGCCAAGCTCGCGATGGCGGGAGAATTGACCGAAGACCAAGCCCGGAAGGTTCTCAGTGACATCCTCGAAAAGGCCAACACCGGCGAGCATTTCCGCGCGCCCACAATCGAGGCGTGGCTGCGCGAATGGCTCGCGGGCAAAGAGGCCAGCAAGGCGGCTTCGACGGCGGAGCGTTACCGGGGCGTTGTGGACGGATTCGTCGAGCACCTGGGCCAGCGCAGCAAACGCCGGCTTACGGCGCTGACGGCTCGCGACGTTCAAAGCTTCCTGACCCAGCGACAGCGGGCCGGCTGCTCGCCGACGACCGTGCAACTCGACGGCAAGATTCTCCGCACGGCCCTGACCCTGGCGCGCCGTCACGGGCTGCTCTCGGTCAACGTCGCCGAAGCCGTGGAACTGCCGAAGCGCGATTCGGTCGAGCGCGGCACGTTCTCGCCTGTCGAAGTCAAGCTGCTGGTGGACGCGGCCGAGGGCGAGTGGAGGACGTTCATCCTGTTCGGCTACTACACCGGCGCGCGCCTCTCGGATTGCTGCCGCATGGAGTGGCAAAGCGTGGACCTGGCCGGCGGCGTCTTGACCTACACGCAAGGCAAGACCGGCAAGGCCGTCACGGTCCCCTTGCACGCGGAGCTTCAAGCGCACTTGGAGCAATTGGCGAGCAGCGACCAGCCGGAGAAATTCATCATGCCGGGCATGGCCGACAAAGGGCCGGGCGGGCGTCACGGGCTGAGCGAGGGCTTCAAGCGCATCGTCATCAAGGCCGGTTTGGACCTGCAAACGGTGCAAGGCAGCGGCAAGCGCAAAATCAGCCGGCGCACGTTCCACGCCTTGCGCCACTCGTTCACGTCGGCTCTGGCCAACGCGGGTGTCGCCCCTGAGCTTCGGATGAAGCTCACCGGCCACACGACCGAAGCCGTTCATCGCGGCTACACCCATCACGAACTGGAAGTTCTGCGCAGCGCCGTGACCAAACTGCCCTCGCTCAGCACCGTGTGAGCGCCGCTCGGCAGCCGCGTCCACAAACATCCTTGCACGCCCCGGACATCGGCGCATATTGCCCACCATGAAGACCGCGAACAGGAGCAGACCTCCGCGAGCGAAGCCGCAGCCTCGACAGTCACGCAACGGCGCGCCCAACGGCCAACGGCTCGAACTCGGCGCACACATCGTCGCCGACCCGCTCATTTGCCACGGCCAGCCCACCTTCAAGGGCACGCGCATCATGGTTTGGCAAATCCTCGACGAACTGGCCCACGGCATGTCACCCGCTCAGATCGTCAAGGCGTGGGGCCGACGGATCACCAAGCCCGCCGTCCTTGAGGCCATCGCTTTGGCACGGCACGCCTTTGCAAAGCCATCCCGGCCGATCGTCGGACTGCCGAGGATCGCCCGCCTGCCGAGTTTGAAGCTCGATCTCTACGCCGCGCGCCACAGCACCCACGACCGCAAAGCCAAGCCACCCCTCAGGCAGCGCGCCGCCGGCCTCGTGGCCGCATGAACCTGCTCGACGAAAACATCCGCGACGACCAGCGGATGCTTTTGCGCCAGTGGCGAATTCACTTCCGGCAGATCGGCAAGGAAATCTCCCGCGCCGGCATCCAGGACGCTGACATTCTGCCGCTGCTCCACCACCTCAAACGCCCCACGCTTTTCACGCACGACAAACGCTTCTTCTCACGCCGCCTGGTCCACCCGGCTTACTGTCTCGTCTGGCTCGACGTGTTCGACGGCGACGCGGCGTGGTTCATCCGCCGCTTCCTTCGCCATCCGGCGTTTCGCACGCACGCCCAGCGCATGGGCAAAGTGGTCCGCGCCCATCCCGACCGCCTGCAATTCTGGCAAGCCAAGCAGCGCGGCCTCGCCTCGGTGAAATGGTCTGAGCGATGAAAACGCGTTCCCGGGCCAGAGAGAAACGCCAAGCCGTGTTGACAAGGCAGATAGGTTCCGACGTGCTGCCAGCACTACTCCCGCTCTGAAGTGAGCTCCTTCTCAGCCTGGCCCCACGGTCCGCCCCTCACTACAGTCAAGGCTGAATATCCAAGGAAACCGAAACATGACTTCAAATCCAATCGAACACGCACTTCCGCGCACTAAGCACACCGCCAACCTCAAACGCCTTCTTGAGCCCCGCCGGAAACGGAACACCACCGCAGTCATCAGACGTGTAGTTGAGCAGGAGTTGGAGCAGAGACGGAAGTGGCTGGAAAGTCAGGATCCTGTTGATTCGCTCGCAGACATGCTTGCGGGATACTTGGGGCCGCCCCAATCCGAGGACGACCGTTGGCAAAGCCAGCTTCGCGCCATCAGCTTGCGGTACATCCAAGAGAGTTTTCGAGTGCCCGATCCAGAATCCACGTGGCGAGACTACGCTGCGGAGGCGCTGAGCAACGGGACAGACCGCTATCTTCGCTTGCTCGGCGAGCTCGCAGAACGGGGAGACCCGCAGGCCCTCTTGTCACTCGCCAAATTGAGTATCGAGTTGGTCGAGCGAACCAACAGGCTCGCCCTGCTCAATGGAACCAGACTCCGGCCCTTCACGACCACGTGCTTCCATTGGCCAGTTCTGAAGTCACCCCATCCCGGTTTCGCCCAGAGCGAAAACCAGTTCTTCCAAGCCCTCGCGATAGGATCGTCGCCCGACCTTCCGATTCTTGATGTTTGCTGCAAATGGAAACCCGATGACGAAGCTGGTAGATTGGCACTCGATGCATGGCGAGAGATCACTTTCGCACGCAACCACGTCCCCTTGGTCCCGCAATTTGGTTCCCGCTGGCGGATAGAAGCCAGGGACCTGCCACGCTTTCGGGAAGATCCCCTTGCTTGGTTCCGAGTGGCAAGGGAGCGGTGGGAGGCGGAGCCTTCAATGCTGACGACACTGAACAAGAAAGTGCCACGGAAGAAGCAGAGGAAGGATGGTGAGCTCAGTAGCCATGTCTTCAAGATGCTTCGCGAAAAGTTCCTCAGCATGGCGGGAGACATCGCCGAAACGGCGAAAGCGCGAGCTGCAAGTCGAGGCCGGTGCACGAATTGAGGCGCTGTAGCCGTGCAACCATGTGAGCGATGTTCGCTCACGTATGTTGCAGAACACCGAAAACACCGCTGGCGTTGGCGGCCATCTCACAACGCTCCCGCTCCACGAGGCGGCCGCTCAAGCCTCGCAGCCCCTGCCGGTCCGACCGGAGTTTGTTCGCCTGCCGAAGCCCGGCATTCTGTGCGCGTGGACGGGACTCAGCCGCAGCAAGCTCAACGAACTGATTTTGCCGTGCGCTGGGAACAGTTTCCGACCTCCGGTATCTTCCAAGGTCCTTCGCAAGTCAGGCGCGGTACGCGGAGTTCGACTGATCATTTTGGAAAGTTTGCTGGCGCATTTGCGAAGCCTGCCCGACGGCGCCGGTCACAATCAGCAGGGCGGAGACGTATGACGGCGACTACAGGCATCCCCTTCAAAGAACTTGAGCGCGCTCTCGACTGGCTCGGCTTCCTTGTTCAGGCCAGGCGTCACGCCCTCGAGAATCAGAAGCCAGCCTTCGGTGCAGTCTGCGAGCGCGAAATGTTCGTCGAACTTCGCCGGCTCGGGAAAATGAGCGCACAGCGATCAAGAAAAGGCGCAGCCGCCACATGAACACCCCGACTTTGCCGCTGCCAGAATCCCTGCTCCACATCTTCACCAGCCCGCCGTGTCGGTGAGCCATTCCATTCATACCGCCAGCGCCGCCGAACAATTCCGCGCCGCTATGCTCGCCGCCGGACTCGACTGCGACGAGAGAGTCGCCGCCGACGGGAAGCTCCATCGCTTCAAAGCCAGCAATGACCGCGAGCCGAACAGTTGGTTTGTCTTGTATCCCGGCCCGCCCGTTGCCGGCGCGTTTGGTTGCTGGAAGCGCGACCTCAAAGAGACGTGGTGCGAGCGCGGCGCGCGTGCCATGTCGCAAGTCGAATGGCAGCGCGTGCGCGAGCAGTGGCGGCGTGCGGACACGGAGCGCGACCGAGCCGAAGCCGGGCGCCACGCCGAAGCGCGAGAGGAAGCCGCGCGAATTCTCAACGACGCCAAGCCGCCGCAGAGTCACGCCTACCTGGATCGGAAATCCGTGAAGCTTTTCGGCGACGTGCGCGAGCATCGCGGCAGACTGGTGTTGCCGTTGCGCGACGCCAGCGGAGAACTTCATTCGCTGCAATTCATCGGCGCGGACGGCGCGAAAAAGTTTCTGACTGGCGGACGTATCGCCGGTTGTTTCTTCACGCTCTGCGACAAGGCGAACGGCCCCATTGTGCTTTGCGAAGGCTACGCGACCGCCGCGAGCATCTGCGAAGCGACCGGCCTTGCGACCGTGGCCGCCATGAACTGCGGCAACCTGCCCGCCGTGGCCAAAGCACTTCGCGCCCGCTGGCCGGCGTGCGAATTGATCGTGGCCGCTGACGACGACCGCGAGACGCCCGGTAATCCCGGCCTGACGAAGGCGAGCGAAGCCGCCAAAGCCGTCGGCGCGAAACTGGCCGTTCCGAAGTTCAAAGACATTTCGACGAAGCCAACCGACTTCAACGATCTGGCCGCAAGCGAAGGACTCGACGCCGTGAAAACGCAAATCGACAACGTCACATCACCGACCGCCACGGCGAACTGCAAACCCGGATCCCTCGCCGCCGAGTACCTTGACACCGAGCCAGCCGCGGAGCGGCAGGTGATTGAACCGCCGCTGAAGTATTCGCCTCCGCCGCTCACGCTCCTTCCGTGCGTGCTGCGCGATTACGTTCGGGCCATCGCCGAGTCTCTCGACGTTGACGTGGCTTTCGTCTTCTTACCGATTCTGAGTGCGCTTGCCGCTGCGATTGGCAACAGTCGGAATCTTCGCGTGAAGAAAGGCTTTGTGCAGCCTGCGATTCTCTGGACGGCGATTGTCGCCCGGAGCGGCTCCAAGAAATCGCCCGCGCTTTCCGCCGCCACCACGTTCTCCTGCGCCCGCGAGCGCGAACTTCTTCGACTCAACGCCGCCGCCGAAACCGTCTTTGAACAGCAGCACCGGGAATGGGACGCGACGCCGAAGAAAGCGCGCGGCGAAGAACCCAAACCACCGCCGCGCCTGACGTGCCTCCTCGACGACCTGACGCTGGCCGTAGTCGCGCCCATCCTCCGCGATAATCCACGCGGCGTGCTCGTAGCCAAGGACGAACTGGCCTCGTGGCTGGGATCGTTCGGACAGTTCTCAAAAACGGCGGGCGGAGCCGCCGCCGACGTGAGCGGCTGGCTGAGTCTCTTCAACGGCGAGCGGCTGCTCCTGGACCGCAAGACCAACCGCGAATCGCACCGCATCTTCCATCCCCGCCTCAGCATCGCGGGTTGCATCCCGCCCTCCGTGTTGCGCGGCGCGCTGACGAAGGATTTCTTCCAGCGCGGTCTGCCCGCCCGGATTTTCTTCGCCGCGCCACCGCCGCGCGCGAACGTCTGGACGGACGCCGAAGTGCCTGCCGGCTTGGAGTCCGCAGCCGCCGCGATTTTCAGACGGCTCTTCGCGCTCGAAGCGGATGAACGCGAGGACGGTCCTGTGCCCGTGGAACTATCCGTTGCACCCGACGGATTGGAACTGTTCAGAGATTTCTACAATCGCGTTGGACACCACGCCGTTGAATCAGGTGAACGGGAGGAAGCCGCGTGGTCGAAGCTGACGGGCGGCGCAGCACGCCTGTCGCTCGTCGGCCACCTCGCCCACGGACTCGACGGAATTCCTGTCGGCGGCCCTCTCATGGAGGCCGCTGTGGAACTGGCCTCCTGGTTCGGCCACGAAGCGGAGCGGATGTACGCCTCCTTTCACGAATCACCAGGAGCAGCCCTGTGCCGCCGGCTCGTCGAATTCCTCGAGCGGCGCAGCGACCTCGCGACAGTCAGGGAGATTGCCGACAATTTCCGCCCGCTCAAGAACCAGACCGAAGAAATCGAGCGGTACCTGAACGGCCTCGTCGCCTCCCAACGTGGTGAATGGCTGCCCAGCACCGCCGGAGAAAAAGGCGGAAGGCCAACGCGGAGATTCCGCTTGTTCTCGGACGCGCCTGCCTGTCCGTGTCCGGGAAACCCCGAAAATGCTTTGGAAAACAGTGGTTTCACGGACACGGACACTCCCGGCGTCGGAAAGAACGGTGGTTTCCCGGACGCTCCTGCCCCGTCTGTGGAGAATTCGTCGGCTGCTGAAATCGAACCTGAGCTTGTCCCTGCCGACCTGATATGAACCCGCACGACGTTTTTCTTGAAGCGCGCAAGCGCGGTCTGCGAATCGCGGCAGCCGGCGACAAACTGGCCGTCATGCCGAAAGGCGCGTGCCCGCCCGACTTCGCCGACGTGTTGCGCCAGCATAAGACTGAGCTTCTCGACTGGCTATCCCGTCCACCGTGCCCCGCCTGGCGGGCCGTCCCGCCCTCAGACCTGCCGCTCCACCCGCTCCCGCCACGACCGACACCCGCCGACGCCCGGCGCGTCGTGGATTTCATCACACGCCAGACAAACGGCGCAGACGCGCTCTGCGACTGGTGCCTTCGACGCGAGCTTGCCTACTGGACCGCCTATCACTGGCCGGACGCTCTTTGCTGCTACGCCGCCGCGCGGGACGCTGCTTGCTGGCAGTGGAACCGGAGCGAAGCCGACGTGTGGACATTCCTTCAGGCCACGCAAGAGGCAGCGGCCCCAACACGAGCGCAAAGACAAACCGCATGAGCCACAAGCCGCGCGACCTGCAACCCGACCTGCCCGGACTCCCCGGCCGGCCTCCGCGCGAGCTCGTGGTGAACGGCCCCGAGCTTGAGACAACCCTTGCCGAACTGAGGAACCGAGGCGCGATCCTCGAAGCCCTCGAAACCGTGCCGGGCTGTAATGGGCAGTGGCGTCTGCGGCTGCGCTGGCCCGCGCACTGGCGCTGCCAACTTCCGCCACTTCCAGCGAAGGCTGGCGGAACCTGACAGCACGCCCGGAAGTGGCTGCGCTGAAAACGCCCCGCCGCGGTCACACCTTCTAGATGTCATGGGGGCCGGTCTTGAACGTGACGGCTTCGTTGCCGTCCAGGCAGAGGACGGCCCGCAAGTCGCGTCCTGAGGCTGGCGCGAGACTGAGTTCCGAGAAATCACAATCCCCAAGACTCCCAAAACTCCCGAAACCCCACAGTCCTGGGAGTTGCGGGAGTTTTGGACTGGCTCGGCAAGGACCTCGCACGACAACCAAGCTTTCAGCCGCTTCACTCGCCCCGTGCTTTACTCATGCACTCGGGGTCCGAATCATCACACACGAAAAGCAGAATTTCGTCCGAGCCGCTCAGCAGATCGCCAACTCCCTCGATCCACTCCAAAACTTCGATCCAGCCGCTGCCATTATCCACGCCCATCTTGGTGTGGCCACTGGACTCTGCTTCGTACAGCGTTTCCGTTTCAGGGTGGCCACCACCGACGACAATCGCGCAGCCAATCCGAAAAGCGCTTTCGTCAATGTAAAACGTCGCCCACCATGCATCGTAATCATCATGGCGGTCCAACCACCGAAAGCCTGCACGGAATTCCACTTTCACGCCCTTGGTCACGCGCGGCAGCCGTTCCAATGCGAACAAGGCGTGTGCCAAACCCGCCAGCTCCTGCGGCGTGACCTGGGGCAAGGCGCAAAAACCCCGAGTGAAGCGAACGACGGCTTCGAGCAAGTCCTGTTCACGTTCACCTATCGGGAATTCTTCCATAGTCGTGGCGCTGTCCGGTCCCGGCTGCGGCGGCTGAGACTCGATCACTGGCTGCGGTTCCGGAACCTCCTTGTGAGACAGCAGCACGCTCAGGTCGCTCACGGGAAAGACTTGGAATTCACCTGGCGCTTCGGCATGGGGGCGGTAGCCCGAATGGCTCATTGAGAAGTTGCCAATCCTCAGCGCCGCGGCGTCGACTTCCACAGTCAAGTGCTTCTTGCCGACATACGTTTGAAGCACTCCCAGGAACCGGGCGCGAGGCAGGATGCACTGCCCATCCTCGAACACCAGCGCCTCAGTTCCCGCGATTGTTTGGTTCGATTCGACGAACACACGCGCGGCGCACGCGAACAATCGCACGTCAGCGTCAGCTTTCTTTTGACCGGGCATCCGCTTGCCGACCTGCTGAACCATCTTGATAAACACTTTCAGTTCAATCGTGAATTTCACGCTGCCTTTCCGGCCCAAACGAACTCACCGCCTTCCGTCTGCCGAAACCTCTCGCGGGGCACGTCCGTTTTGTTTTGACTTTGCCCCCCGTCCGCCGCTATCCTCGCGGCAATGCGGGTTTCCGCAGGTGGACAGTTCGTAAGGGCTGGCGTGAGAAAGGCTCCGAAAGGAGTCTTTTTCATTTTAGAGCCACTTGATTCCATAGCCTTCCACTTGGCCTCGCCACTCGTTGCGGTTGAACTTGGCCGCGACTGCGCCGTAAATCTTCTTGCCGAAAACTTCGCCGGGGTCAGGGATCAGACCGCTCTCAAGGAGAAGTTGCTGCTTGACCGGGTAGGCCAGCACATCGGCCAGTTGCAGGCCGGCGATGTTGAACTTCTTCGGCTGAATCTTGATGTCCCTGCTCGTCAACGCACGTTGATGCTGTTCGTGGCTGAAATAGGTCGAGCCGCTCTCGTACACCCGCCGGTAAGCCTGCTTGAGCTGCAAATCTTCCTCGCGGCCACGCGATTCGGCCATCACGTCGCCCACGGCGTTCTTGTAGTTCAGCCAACCGCTGTAACGCTCCAACATCGCCGCAAGGCAATAGTGGTAGGGGTGAAAAGGGTCGCTGTACCGCTGGTAGTGCGCTTGCTTGTCCAACGCGACACAAATCATCTTGAACCGGGCGCGGCTCACAATTTCGAGCAAGCCCGCGTCAAAGCGATTCCGTGTGTCTTCATCCTGCAAAATACCGAACGCGCCTTTGCAGTTGATGATGTCTGAGCGGTGCAACACCACGGGATTGTCCGGGCGCTGGCCGAACAGGTTCAATTTGAACCGTTCCAAATCGCTTGCGAAAGCGTTGTAATCCCGTGCTTGGTGAAACCAGACACCCAGCAACGCGAGGTAACGATGTTGCACCTCTGCCACCTTTTCATAAGTGTGATCGCCGGACTCATCAATGTAGAGCCGGTAGCGCGGCGGTTTCGGAACCGACGGCGGGACGGGCAGTGGCGACGGCGGCGATGGCGTGGACTCGCTCATTCTCCAGTCGTCTCCTCCACGATTTTGATTTCCTCCGGCGTCAGGCCGTAGAGGGCGTAAACCTGTTGGTCTATCTCGCGCTCCAACGCGCTCGTTTTGGCCCTCATTTCTTCTCCTTCTTCGGCTTCATCCGAAAGCGCCCCGCCGCCATTTCTTCGACCTTGCCGGCAGACTTCAAGACGGTTTCGAGGCTGTAGTTTGGCAAGGGGCGGTCTTTGTCCAAGTAGCCGGCAAGATACTCGACAGCGCCGATGTCCAAGGCCATGCGCTCGGTGACGAAATAGGCGACGGCTTCCGCCTCGAACTCGCGCGCGGTGAGATCCATTCCCCGGCGTTCCGGCCACCAGCCCCGCTCCGTCTCGCCCTGATGACCGCAGAAAACATGGGCGCGTTCGTGGGCCAGCGTTCCCAATTTCTGCGCGTCGGTGTGTTTCACGTTCAGTGAAACATGGAAGTCGTGGGCGCGGCCAGAGACACGCTCGACGCGGCCAGCCAAATCTGTCGCGTAGTCGCGTTCCTCGATGACGATGCCGACTGACGGGCAGGCTTTTTTCAGGTTGGGCAGCGCCGAAGGAGGCGGCTGGCCGCGAGCGGGGAAGGGATTCGTCACCGTTTCTGGCAGTGGGCGCGCAAGCGGGCCGTCTGGCTCAGTGTCGCTCACGTCGAAGACGAAGGCGACGGGACCCATCGTTTGCAGGATGACATAAGGGCGTGCGCCCGGCTTCACCCGGCGGCCATATTGCTGTTCCCAGACGGGAGCGCGGAGCGCGTAACGGATGCCGGGGTTCTGGACGTGCAGGAGCATGGCGTTGTAAGGCGCCAGGTGCGGAAAGTGGCGGCTGAATTCCAGCAACTCCTTCAACTCGCCCGACGTGCGGTAGGCCAGCGCGCGTGAAACCAGTTCGTCAAGCATCCGTCGGGAATCGTCGGCACTGCTCGGAAGACTGGGACGCAGCGCGCCGGGAGTTGTCATGCGCTGGCCGCCTCCACGATTTTGATTTCCTCCGGCGTCAGGCCGTAGAGGGCGCAAACCTGTTGGTCTATCTCCCGCTCCAATGCGCTCGTGTCGGCGGCGGGATGCTTCTGCTTGGCGGCGGCAACCTGCTCAACGAGTTTCACAACGCCTGCTTGCTTCGCGGGGCTGACCTTGGGCAAAGGGAGAAGTTTGAGATATTCACCTTTGATTTTCGGGAAAGTTTTCCGGTCGTCTCGGAACTTGTTAAGCCAATAAAAGCGAACCGCTGCCGAGTTCAACACACCCAACAAAAACCGTGGGTCAACGGTGTTCGTCTTCGGGACAATCATGAACGCGGCGTTCAAAACGGCGTAGCCTCGCGTGTCGAGGCCGCCCTCCGGGTATTCTCCAATCTGTCGAACAAGAATCTTGTTCTTTGCGTTGTGAATTTCTTCGTCCCAGCATCCGCCACGCTTCGCGGCTCGACTGAAGTAACAAAAGCGGTTGGTAAACGTAATGAGGAAGCGGTGAACATCTTTCCCGGCGTAGCATTCGCGGTGAAACTTCGTCAGGGAAGACTTGGTGGCTGGAGATACCACAACGTCCTGCGGATATTCGCTGCGGTCTCTCAACTGCATCCCAAAATTGATTGAGGCTGCCGAGCCAAATGTGTCTCCCGCCTGAGACATCTTGCGAAGGAGGGAATCAGCACCTGTCCCGGAACGCGGAACGAGCAAGCACATCTCATCCACTAGGTCGCCTTGCTTCACCCGCGATTTTTCTTCGAGTTGCAGAGTGAAGGCGTCAATCGCTGCCTTGAAGAACGATGTGGAGGCACTGCTGGCGTTATCCCTGTGAGCGATAAACACAAGGTTGTGAACGCTCGCATCAAAGACGCCATCATCGAAGAAAACAAGTTTCTCAAGTTCTGTCTCTGTCAGCAGGAAACGGCGCAAGGGGACGGTGTAGTTGTTTGACGCGAAGTTTGACGGCGTGATGTAACAAATTGTTCCTCGCTTCTTGAGGAGGTTCACGCCGCGCTCGATGAACAGGTGGTAGAGGTCGAGTTTGTAAGAAGCGACCTTAAAGTGCTGCCGGAAATACTCGTTCAATGCCGCGTCTCGATTTCCGGCTTGTAGCAAAACGTAAGGCGGATTTCCTTCGCAGATGTCGAATCCGTCCGAGATGCCAAACATCCATTCGGGATCGAAGAAATCTGCCGAAGCGTTCTGGTCGTAGGGATTCCACGAGGCGAGTTTTGTTGCGGTGTCCTTGTCCCAACCATCGTGCTTTAGTAGTTCGGCAATTTCGGCGCGGAGTTTTTCGTCCTGTTCGCGGCATTTCCTTTTTTGAGTCAAGGAACGGGCGAGGAAGTGGCTTCGCCGCACTTCCCGGAGCTTGGCTTCCTTGGCGTCAATCTCGCGGTTGCGTAGCAATTGCTGGCCGGGCCGGTTCACGCCAATGAGCGTGTTGGCCGCGACGAACTTCGTTTCCAGGTTCGGCAACGGGCGCACGCCGCGATTGGGCTGCGAGTCGTCAATCTTTTGGTCCACGATGAGCGAGATGAAGAACCGCATCTTGGCGATCTGGACGGCGATGGGCTGGATGTCCACGCCGTAAATGCAGTTCTCAATCAGGTAGAGCTTGCG
>ORMF010460669.1_pt1 | contig 12946 bp, 11 predicted proteins | sample 1779871 | NCBI WGS metagenome assembly ORMF01 (sample SAMEA104232316, study PRJEB22302) | groundwater metagenome | biome: forest; feature: aquifer; material: groundwater | place: USA | collected 2011-08-07 | depth 5.4 m | reverse complement strand
CCCCCCGACTCGAAGATGATCCCCGCCAGCCATGCCCTGCGCTCGATGTTGGCCCTCAAGCTCTGGTCCATCGAACACCGCAGTCACGTGATGCCCCATGTCGCCGACGAGGGGCTGAGCCTTCTCGCGGGTCTCAACGTCATCCCCAAGCGCAGCTTCCTGTCCGAATACTCCTCTCGCGTGGGGCACCAGCAGATCGTCGACCTCCAGGCGGCCTACCACAAGCAGATCGACGGCGACGGGCTCTTCAAAGGCGAGTCCTTCAACCTCGACTTCCACTCCATCCCCTACTACGGCGAGCACCCGCTCGTGCAGTGCCACTTCGTCGCGATGCGCAGTCGGCGGCAGAAGAGCGTGCTCACCTTCCTCGCCCAAGATCTTGACGGTCGCGCCTTCTGCTACGCCAACGCCGACCTGCGGAAGGGGGAGGAGTCCGAGGAGATCTTCACGTTCATCGCCTTCTGGAAGCGCGTCCACCGTGCGCTCCCGCGCCACCTTGTCTTCGACTCCAAGCTGACGACGCTGGCCAATCTGGCGCGCCTCGACACGATGGGCATCACCTTCATGACTCTGCGGGCGCGCTCGCCCTCACTCAAGCAGGAGGGTGCTCTCCTGCCCGCCTCCGCGTTTCGGGAGGTCGAGCTCGATGTGCCCACTCGCAGGTACCGCTTCCCAAAGGTCTACGAGCGCGCCGTGCAGATCGCGAAGCGCACCTTCCGTCAGCTGGTCATCAAGGATCTCGGACACGAGGAAGCAACGATCTTGCTGACCAACGACCGGAAGAGCGCCAAGAACGTCATCACCCGCTACGCCAAGCGGATGCTCATCGAGAACGCTCTGTCCGACGCGGTTCGATTCTTCCACATGAACGCGCTCTCCTCGTCCGTCGGCATCAAAGTGGACTTCGACATGGCGCTCCTGGTCATCGCCAGCGGGCTGTACCGGAAACTGGGCCATAAAATGCGCGGCTACGCGGACGCCCAGGCGGGCCACATCTTCCGCGACCTAATCAACATGCCCGCAACCGTCACCGTGGGGGCCTCTGAGGTGACGGTGCGCTTCCATCGTCGCGCCCACCTCCCCATCATTATCGACTCCGGCATACTCGACTCGCCGGTGAAGGTGCCATGGTGGAACGGCTTAACCCTACGAATGCTCGCCTGATATGTCACGCCGATTTGTCGCTCGATGCAGCAAATCCTTAGGGGAATTACCCTCCGTGGAAATCCAGGCTAGTGTGTACAACCCGGCGCTCGTCTGTGGCAAGACAACAAAGATGTCCAGGTCGAACGTCAACACCGGTTCCACATAAAAGGTTGCGCCCATGGCGCCACCGATTGCATAGCGGCTCAGGACCCCTTCCGCTACCAGACCGTTCAGGACTTGCAATGTTTTGTCCATCGACCCTGTGACTTTAACCTACTGGGTGAAGCGCCAACAAATCCAGCCTTTCTAGCGTACCAGCACTGGGTGAAACTAGACTTGGAGCTTTTCCGACGTGGAGCATAAAAGTAGCTTCGCCCGCAGCATCAAAAAATACTCTCGTTGACGGCTAGTAAAATGCCATGAGATGCTTTTTTCTGTGAAAATCAAAACTTTCTCGCCCTTCACCCCTTACCGAATCACCCTATTCGCCCGCACCAGCAAGTTCGGCGGAATCGTGAGTCCGATCTCCTTAGCCGTTTTCAGATTGATCACGAACTCAAACCTCATCGGCTGCTCGACAGGAATGTCGGCTGGCTTGGTTCCCTTCAGAATTTTGTCGACCATCACGGCGACCCGCCGGAAATGCTCGACATAATCCGGCGAATACGACATGAGACCACCTTCTTCCACTGTCTCGGGGTTTGTGAATATCGCCGGTAGCCTGTTCTTTGAAAGGAAATCCAATGTCCGTGCTCGATTCGTATTGAGGAGTGGGTGTGGTGATGTACTGAGAGCGTGAATACCTTCCCGCTTTGCAGCAGCGAATGCGCGATCGAAATCGCTGGCAGCGCGCACTTCTAGGGATTGAATCTTTAACCCAAGCCCCTGTGCTGCTGTTTCCGTTTCTTTCAAAAGGATCGGATCGGACGGACTCATCGGATTCCAGAGGAAACCCACCCGAGCGATCTTGGGGAAGGCCTCCTTGAGTAATTCCAGCCGCTTGCCGCTTAGCTCGGGAGCAAAGATACTCAGACCAGTAAGGTTTCCGCCCGGCCGCGCCAGGCTGTCGACTAAACCAGTTGCGATTGGATCAGCAGTTGCAGCAAAGACGATGGGGATCGTTTTTGTTGCGTCCTTCGCAAAACGAGCGGTAGCGGGAGCCACGATAAGGTCAACCTTGAGACTGACCAGCTCGGCGGCGAGCTCACGTAGCCGATCTTCCTTTCCCTCTCCAAACCGGTACTCAATGACAATGTTCTTTCCCTCAACATAACCTAACTCACGCAAACCCTGCCGGAATGTCTCAATGCGCGCCGAGTAGAGAGTAAGGGTGCTTGCTACTAAAAAACCTATCCGTGGGATCTTCGCCTGCTGCTGAGCCTGCGCGACGGAAACATTGGCCACAAGGAAAGTTACCAGTAGCCAGACAATACTTTTTTTCGTCATTGGTTTCGCTCCTGTGTTTTTGCTAACACCTGATCTCCGACCTCTGACTTCTGTTACCTGATCACCTTCTGCGCCCGCACCAGCACGTTGGGCGGGACCGTCAGGCCGATTTGATTCGCGGTCTTCAGATTAACGATGAATTCGAATTTCATCGGCTGCTCGACCGGCAAATCAGCGGGCGTTCTGCCCTTGAGGATTTTGTCGACGAAAATTGCGGCGCGGCGCCATAGATGGAGCAGGTCCGGCCCGTAGCTCATTAGACAGCCATCTTCCGTCCAAACTGATGTCTCGCAAATAGACGGGAGTCGGTGTTTTATTGCCAGTTCGGAAAGCTCTTTTCTATGAGGCAAAGTGCCTCCGCCTTGGATGATGATAACCGCATCGGCTTTTTGCTTGATCATCATCCCATATGCGTCCGCGAACTCATTTCGATTCTGTATCTTGACTCGCTGAACTCTGACGCGGAAATGGCGGGCCGAGATCTCCGTCTGTTTGACCTCCTCTTCATCTCCTCGACTCGGGGACCAAAAAAGCACGGCGACCCGTGCTGCCTTGGGAACTGTTTCCTTTAATATCTCTAACCTTTTCCCGCTTACGTCCGGTGAGATAGTGGTTGATCCGGTGATATTTCCACCCGGCTTGGCGAGACTCTCAACCCAGCCGTCCCCAACAAGATCATTGGCAGCACCGACCACGATCGGAATCGCTGTCGTAGCATTTTTGGCAGCTGCGAGCGTCCCGCCCCCTACGACGATGACATCGACTCTGAGATTGACGAGGTCAGCCGCTAGTTGGGGAAGGCGATCGGGTTTTCCTTCTGCATACCGGTACTCGAGACGAAGATTTTGTCCCTCCACGTAACCCAGCTCGCGTAGCCCCTGGCGGAATGCCTCGTTCCGGCTAGCGAAGAGAGCCGGCGTGTCATTTCGGAGAACTCCTATCCGCGGAACTTTCCCCGCCTGCTGCTGCGCACCGGCGTGACGGAAAGAAGCTAGTATGGTGGCAGCCACTACGAGAACAATGATTTTTTTACTCATCGATTTTCCCTCTCCCCTGTTGCCTATTGCCTCATGCCTCTCGCCTCACTTGATCACCCGATCCGCCTTCATCAGCGTCCACTGCGGAATCGTCAGACCGATCTGCTTTGCCGTCTTCAGATTGATCACGAGTTCAAACTTCATGGGCTGCTCAACAGGCAGGTCGGCAGGCTTGGTCCCCTTGAGAATCTTGTCCACGAACACCGCGGCGCGCCTGTAACTCTCAGCAGTGTTGGATGCATAGGACATCAGACCCCCGGCCTCTACGTAGTCACTTCCCTCGTGCATCGAAGGCAGTCGGTTCTTCATGGCAAGGTCCGCAATTAGTGTTTGGTAACGTCTGAGTACAGGGTTCCTAATCGTGATGAGCGCGTTAACGCGTCTCTTGGCCGACGCTTGAAATGCGCCCTCTAAATCAGGTTTCGGACCTCGCACTTCCAGGGATTGAAGCGGAAGCTTTAGAGCGCGCGCCACAGTCTCGTACTCCTTAAAGGCAATAGCCGGCCCCGGTGCGTTCGTATCCCAAAGGACTCCGACCCGCAATACCTTAGGAACCACCTCTTTAAGCAATTCCAGCCGTTTTCCGCTTAAGTCTCGGGCAAGCGTGGAGAGCCCCGTTATATTTCCGCCCGGCCGCGCCAAGCTGTCGATTAGTCCAGCCTCGACCGGCTCTACCTGACTCACCATGACAATAGGAATCGTCTTCGTTGCCTGTTTCGCTGCGCGGATCCCAGCCAGAAATCCAACGACAAGCACATCGACCTTGAGTTGTAGGAGTTCAGACACGAGGCCTGGGGTCCGGTCCAGATTTCCCTCAACGGAGCGATACTCGACTAGTATGTTTTTTCCCTCGTTGTAACCAAGGTCGTGCAATCCTCTCCGGAATGCCTCGACATTAGGTCCGGGATTCTTGGCATCGCCCGAACCTCCCACATAACCTATCCGCGGAATCTTCGCCTGCTGCGCGTGGGCGAGAGAAGCAGTAGTCAGAAAAAAACTTGCCAGTCGCCGGATGGCGGTTCTTCTGTTCATTGATTTCGCTCCAGTCGTTAAGCTCACGCCTTTTAGATTTGCGATGGTTCGACGTGACTCACCACAGGTTTTGGTCTGCGGGGCCGCTTTTAGATTGTCGGAAATAATTCTCAGAGTTCTGATTGAAAGTATTTGTTCATGCTCGGTCTCCCTAATCCAAAATCCAAAATCGAAAATCCAAAATTCTTCCGATCCCCTCACTCCTCACTTCTTATACAGTTGCCTGATAAACCCCGACGCTTCCATCTCCTGCACGAAGCTCTGATCGACGAAGCTCTTGGGGTCCGCGGCGGCCGCTTTGGGATTGCGCGGGGCCATGTCGTCCAAGAGCGTCTTGATGCCGGCCGGGTCGGGGTATGGCGTTTCCGGCAGAACGGAGGCGTACTTCTTGTAAGTTCGCTCCAGGCCGTCCGGATCGTTGAGCCTTGAGAATTTGGCGATGGCCGCCTTGGTCCCCTCTTTATCGACTTTGATGTAATGAATCGCCTCGGTCAGCGCGCGCACCACCCGAGTCAACATCGGCCGCCGGGCTTTGACTGTGGCTTCTCTGGTAACGACGCCGTTCCACTGAAGCGGTATTTTCAGCGTCGCTATGTTCACCAGATCGCGGAAGCCGAGTCTCTCGGCCTCCTTGAGAAAAGGCTCGTTCATGATCGTGAAGTGAACGATCCCTTTGGAGATCGCCGCCAGCCGCTCCGGGTTTCCCCCCGCCGTAACGATCTTGGTATCTTTTTCCGGGTCCACGCCGAGCCGCCGTAATGCCAGACGAAGTCCCATCTCTGAAACGGTGCCCTGCCGGTTGACTCCGCCGATCTTGCCTTTGAGTTGCTCCGGGCTGGTGATGAACGGCGCGGCGATAATGTGATCGATAAACGTCGGGATGATCGACATGATCATGACCGTGTCGGCTCCCCCGAAACGGGGATTCACGACATTGGGCGCCGAGGTCAGAACCACGTCGAGGTCGCCGGCCACCAGCGCTTGCAGCGCCGTGGTACCGGCGCTGAAGAAAATAAGTTCCGGCGCAAGGCCGTGCTTGACGAGGAAGCCTTTTTCCTGAGCGACCCAGAGCGGCACATGGGAGGCAGTCATGGCCGCCCAGCCGATGCGCGCGCGCTCCTGCGCTAAGCAAGGCGTGAAAAGCAAAACGACCATACTGACGATCGCCGCAACTTGCGCGATCCTCGATCCTCTATCTTCCATCCTCATGACCGGAACCCCCCTACTTCAATACTCCATCACTCCTGCCCATTCCCATCTCGCCGCTGCTTCGTTATCGCAAAGCAGTAGGAATCCCGCGGCTCGTCGCTGATATTGGGGTGCACCGACCAGCGGCGCAAGATTCCTTCACGCTGCATGCCGGCCTTTTCCATCACGCGGGCGGAGGCTAGATTGTCCACATCGCAAACCGCCCAGATGCGGTATATCTCTTTTCGTTTGAGCGCCCAGGCGATGATGCCTTTGACAGCTTCGGTCATATAGCCCTGTCCCCAAAACGGGCGGGCCAAGACGAATCCGAGTTCCCACTTTTCCACGTTGACCCTGGCGATGATCATGCCGATGAGCTGGTTGTCTTCCTTGCGCTCGATGACCCAGTGAAACGCCTTGCCGACGTCCCAGGCGAGCAAACACATGCCCACGTACTCGCGGGTCTCCTCCACGTTCCGATGCGCGCGCCAGCTTACGTATTTGGTGACTTCCGGGTCCTGGGCATACTCGCGGAAAATCACCTCGGCGTCGGTCAGTTTTGCTCTTCTCAGTCGTAGACGTTCGGTTTTGAGGCTTTTGGGCGGGTTAATCACTCTAGGATGGTCCAACCAGACATGATGGCTGAGTTATAAGGTCGCGCGGAAAAATTTACAAGAGTTTATCGGCTCGGCAACTCTTTGAGCGCTTCTTTTAGATAACTTTGATCGACGTACTTGGCCGCGTCGGGCACCGGGCCTTTGGCCGGCAACTGCTCGAAATAGATCTGCGTGACGATCTGAAGGCCATTGATATTGAGATCGCCGTCAGGATGCCACGTGCGCGTGCTCGTGTAGAATTCCCAACCCCGCCGCGCGTGTTCGCGTTTGAGATTCATCTCTTTAGCGAGATAGTCTACGGCCGGTTCTTTGTTCTGATGGATCCAGCGCATGGTTTGCGCCATCGCTTTCATGACGCGCACGATAACGGACCGGTTTTTCTCCGCCCAGGCGCGCTTGGTCGATAAAGACGCCAGTTGGTAATTGGGAATGACATCGACGAACCGACCGATTTCATTAAAGCCCTGCTCTTCGGCGGCATAGTTGACCGGTAACGAAAGCGCGGCGGCGTCAATCTGGCCGCTGGTCAATGCTGCGTAGGTTTGCGGCGTACCGCCGATCACCAAAAGCCTATAATCCCGCGGATACTCGAGACCTTTGACTTTAAGAACTTGCCGCAGCGCGAAGGTCACGCCGGAGGTGAGACTGATGGCGCCGAACGTTGCGCCGCGCAGGTCGTTATAGGTTTTGAACTTCTTGGCGGCCATGATCGATTGCGTCAGTCCGTTGATAATCCCGCCGATCATAACGAGATCGAGCCCTTTTTCGATGGCCGCAATCGGCGCGTCGGAAGAGCTGCCGGCAATTTCCAAAGAGCCCCCTGCCAGAGCTTGAATACCCACGTCGGAAGCGCGAATGACCACCAGCTCGACATCGAGTCCCTGGCGCTCGAAGAATCCCATTCTTGAAGCGATCCAAAGCGGGCCGTAACCGAGCGTCTTGGTAGCGGAGCTGACGCGGAGTTTAACCCTCTCCTGAGTTAGACCCAGCGACGGTTGTAATAGCGGGATTAGAAGGAGTGCGACGGAAGATATCATTCTTATCATGCGATCCTCCTCTGGCAGATAGCCAGCACGGAAAGTAGGACCCAAACTGCTGTTGGATGCAACCCGTCCCTCCTATTTCCTCCCCCTCGACGGGGGAGGACAAAGGTGGGGGTGCCGTCGCGTAGGCGACCAGCCGGTCGCCCACGCACACCCCCTATCCTAACCTTCCCCCATCAAAGGGGGAAGGAATCGCTAGTAAAGTCGAATCGCAACGGTCGCCTGATTTCGCATTGAACCTCGGTCACGGCATTACGTCAGCACTTCCTCCCGGCGCCATTGATCGATGGTCGCTTGATCGTAGCCGAGAAGCTCGCTGAGAATTTGATCGTTGTCGGCGCCGAAGCGATTGGGCAATCGCAGCGGTTCTTCGACCATGTTCTTGAAGAGAATGCCGCTGCGTGGAATTTCGAAGGGACCGATGAGCGAATCAGCGAAGGATGCGAAATAATTGCGCTGACGCAGTTGCGGGTCCTCCAACAGATCGGCGCCGGTCTGGACCACCCCCGCTGGAACGCCGACGGCTTGCAATTGATTCATGACCTCTTCCGCGCTTCTGCTCTCAGTCCACTGCTGCGCGATCGCATTGAGATCGGCCCTGTGCTCCAAGCGCGATTGCGGGTCGGAGAAACGCGCATCCCCGACCAGATCAGGCCTGCCGATGACACGGCAGAAGCTTTGCCATTCACTATCGTCACGCACCGAAATCACGCACCAACGGTCTTCGCCCTGGCAACGGAAGCAGCCATGCGGGGCCGCCGCTGCATAGTGATTGCCTTTCGGTTGTGGATCGGCGCCGTTGACCGAAGTTTCGAGATAGGTCGCACCGAGCATGTAAGCCGTGCCTTCGATCTGCGCCAGATCGACGGTCACACCTTTTCCAGTGCGCCGGCTGTTGAGCAGCGCGGCAACCATCAGCGTCGGCCCCATGACGAACCCGATATGATCCGGGTACACTCCCTGGCTGCCGATGGGCCGGTCCTGCTCAGGATGATTCCAAAGATAGGTCATGCCGGAGAAGGCCGTGAGATTGAATCCCCATGTGCCGTAGCCGCTCTTCGGTCCCTCGGAGCCGAAGCCGGGCAGCTTCACGATCACAAGTTTCGGATTAACTTTTCGCAGCTCGTCGTCGCCCAGGCCCAATTTGTCCAATACCCTGGGGCGGAAATTCTGCAAGATTGCATCCGCTTTCCCGGCGAGCTCGCGAATCAGCCGCGCGCCGGTCGGATGCTTCAAGTTGACGGCCATGGAGCGCACGCCGAGATTGCACTCGATGAAGCGCGGCGCCGCGTCGATGTCTTTGTGCTGGCCGTAATGGCGGAAGGTGTCGAGACCGCCTTTTTTCGATTCGATCTTGATCACCTCGGCGCCGTATCCGGCGAGCAAGCGGCCGGCATAGGGGCCGGCGTAGCCGGTGGTGAAGGCGAGGATGCGGACGCCTTCGAGTATGCGATTCGCGCTCTGCATTTAACTATCTTTAAAGGCTCTTCAGATTTCTATGAGGGCAACCTGGCACGATTACGTTGATTTCGTTCACCACGAAGATCACGAAGGACACGAAGGTTTCGGACTCTTAATATTTTTAAATTTCTTAACTTCGTGCTCTTCGTGACCTTCGTGGTAAAAATTATCCTTTCTCGTTCGGTTGCGGCTTAGCCGCGCTGGGTCCTTCGTGGTGATTACTCTTTCACACTAACCTCCTTAAATGACCCCGTCGGCGGCGAGGGTTTCCAACTCACGTTTATCGAGTTGTAACTCGCCGCAAAGCACTTCCTCGTTATGCTGCCCCAACAGTGGCGCGGGGGCCGGCGCGCCGCGCTTGCCATCGACCATAAACGGGCTGCCCGGCTGCGCGAAGGTTCCAAGCACGGGATGGGTGACCTCGGCAAAAAAGTCGCGCGCCTGGATGTGCGGGTCCTTCATGAAATCCGACGGCGAATTGACCGGCAATCCCGGTATGCCGTGTTTTTGCAACAGCTCGGCGAGATCTTCCTTGAGAAATCGCGACGTGAACGACGTCACCTGCGCGTTGATATAGTCGGCATGCTGCCGGCGCAGGTTGCTGTTGATCCATTTGGGATCGTCGAGTTCCGGGTCGTGGTTGTCCCAAACCTTGAGCAGCATGGGCCAATGATTCTGCGTGACGAACAGCGAGATCCAACCGTTCTTGCACTGGAACAGGTTCGCCGGCGCGTTGTGTTGGTGCTGGCTGCCGGCGCGCTTCATCACCCGCCCTTCGGCGGAGTAATTGAAGGCGACATGCTCGTGCAATGCCATGCCCGCTTGCACCGACGCATCGATCCACGCGCCGATGCCGTGGGTCTCGCGCTGCCAGAGCGCCAGAGTTACGCCGTAGGCGGCGAACAAGCTCGCGTAATAGTACGACTGGGTCTCCGGCGGATTGCACGGCGTCATCGTCGGATCGCCGCTGATGTAAAGTAACCCGCCCATGGCGTTGCCGACGAGATCGGTGGTTTTGAAATGCGCGTAGGGACCTTCTTGGCCGAAGCCGCTGATCGATACTAGAATCAGTTTATTCTGCCGTTCGATCATCGCTTCGTATCTCAGGCCCAACTGGGCAATTTGACCGGGCGCGAAATCTTCCACCACGATATCCGCCCGCTCGACTAAGTCGAGCAAGAGTTTTTGTCCTGAAGTTTTGTCGATGTCCAGTGTGACGCTGCGCTTGCCGGCGTTGAGATAAGCGAAGCGGAGACTGCCTTCGCTGTGCACGTGACCTTTGGCGAAAGGAGGTTCGCTGCGCGTCGGATCGCCGCCCGGCGGCTCGATCTTGAGCACCTCCATGCCGAGATCACGCAGCATCTTACCGCACAGCGCACCCATCGAAGAGGTCAAGTCGAGAACGCGATAACCCGGTAGCAGCGAGGTTGGTTGGGGCGTGTCGCTCATTAGTAAATGTTCAAATCGAGGATCGAAGATAGAAAAACGCTATCTTCCATCCTCAATCCTCCATCCTCGACCGTATTCGGCTTCTCTGGCTAGCCCTTATGATTCCGAATAATATGCTGCGCCAGGCGCCAGCGCAAAACTTCCGGCGTGCCCTCGGTGATGCGGAGGCTGCGCACCTGGCGGTACCACCACTCCAGCGGCAGCTCGCGCATCAGCCCAAGGCCGCCATGCACTTGAATCGAGCGGTCGACCACGCGGCTCGCCATCTCGGCGCACTGAATCTTGGTCATGTAGGAGAGCTGGCGAATGTCTTCGCCGCGGTCGTGGCGCCAGGCGCACTCGTAAACCATCAGACGGCAGGCGTGCAGCTCCATCGCCGAGTCGGCGATCATGAACTGGATCGCCTGGCGGTTGGCGAGCGGCTGGCCGAAGGTCGTGCGGACTTTGGAATACTCGATCATCATATCGAGGGCGCGCGACGCAATACCCACGGGACGCGCGCCGTGGCCGCGGATGCGTCCTTCCTCGATCCATTTTTGCGCGATGGCGAATCCCTGCCCTTCGCCGCCGATCATGTCAGCGGCGGGCACCCGCACATTGTCAAAATAAATCTCTCCGGGAGTGTCGCCCATCATCGTCGGCCACAATCGCTCCAGCTTCACCCCCGGCGCCTTCATGTCGACGACGAAACAGCTCACCCCGCCGCGGGCGCCCTTCGCGGGGTCGGTGACCGCGATCACCTGCGCGTAGTCGGCGGTTTTCGCGCCGGTGATGAAGCGCTTGGTGCCGTTGATGACGTAATAATCGCCGTCTTTGACGGCGCGAGTCTTCATCCCCGCCGGGTCGCTGCCGGCGTCAGGTTCCGTCTGCGCGAAGCAAATCCGCTTCTCACCGCGAATGACCGGAAAGAGAAAGCGCTGCTTCTGTTCTTCATTGCAGTGAAACAGCACCGGCCGCACCTCCGGGCCGAAGATCGGCGCGTAACGAAACGGGATCGCGACGGTGCGTGCCACCTCTTCCATGATCACGCAGCGGCTCATGAGATCCAGCCCCGCGCCGCCGTACTCCTGCGGCACATCGAGGAGCCACAAACCGATGGCTTTGGCTTTTTCCTGGAGCGGCTTGACGAACTGCTCCGGCATGTCCTCGCCTTCGGGCCGGCACTCGCGCTCGATCGGAATCAGCTCTCTGTCGACAAACTTGCGGACAGTTTCTTTTAGAAGTTGCAGCTCTTCGGGTAAATTGAAATCCACCGTCGCTCCAATTTGGATTCCGAATTTTGGATCAGACCGGATGCGGCCCGTCCAAAATCCGAAACCAACTTTGAACCTTGAACTCTTGAACCTTGAACGGCGAAGCTTACTTCGCTCCCCGCTTATACTCGCCAAGCCCCGGGCGGTAGGTTTTTTCGTCGAGGAACTGCTTCATGCCGGTCTCGCGGCCCCTTTCCGGATCGGTAAAGCGAAGCGCCGTGCCCTTGGCGCCCATGTAGTCCTCGGCCTGGCCGTAATCCATGTTGCGGCAATATTTGTAGACTTCCTTCGCGGCGCGCAATACGGCCGGGTTCTTTTTCATCAGCTTCTGCGCCAGGCTGATGGTTTCCTCGCGCAGCTTCTCTTTCGGCACGGCATAATTGATCAGTTTCATCTCGGCGGCCTTCTTGCCGTCGAAGGGATCGCCGGTCATGATGGCCCACATGGCGTCGCGATAGCACATGGCGTCGGCCAACACGCGGCTCACCAATCCGCCGGGGAAAATACCCCAATTGACTTCGCTCAAGCCAAAGGTCGCGTCTTCCGCCGCGATGGCGAAGTCGCAGGCGATCAGCGGCGTGAACGCGCCGCCGAAGCAGAAGCCGTTGACCATGGCGATGGTCGGCTTCGGGAAATAGAACAGCCGGCGCCAGCGCCATTCCTGCGACGCCCAGCTCGCCTTGCGCCGTTCCAACGCATTGTCGTCCGTGCCGCGGAAATACTCGCGCAGGTCCTGCCCCGCGCACCAGCTCGGCCCGGCCCCCGTAATCACCAGCACTTTAGTGTCCTTATCGACCTCCAGCTCGGTTATCGCTTCGAGCATGTCGTAGTGCATCTGGGGATTCATCGCGTTGCGCTTTTCCGGACGGTTCAAAATACACCAGGTGATCCCGTCTTCTTTCTCTACTTTAACGGTCTTATAGTCCTTCCATAATGTTGCTGCCATGGTTCTATGCCTCCTTGGTTAATTTAATTCCTACTTATTCGACCCGCGAAGGAAATGTCAAGGGAAACAACCCAAGCACGTCAGGTCATAGCGTAAATTTCCCCGGACTTACGTCCGGGCCGTTTCTCAGAACGCGAACTGTGTTCGTCCGAAAAGTGCCCCCTGCGATAGGGGTCGGAAACGGCTTTCGCCGTCCCCGCCCTCCGAACCGTGCGTGCGGTTCTCCCGCACACGGCTCTCCAGTCGGTAGTTTCCTCATCGGGATTGGCTCGCCAACTCACGGGCCGTAACCATGGTGAACAGCCCTTGAGTAGCGAAGAAAGCATTG
>ORMF010217492.1_pt1 | contig 12948 bp, 14 predicted proteins | sample 1779871 | NCBI WGS metagenome assembly ORMF01 (sample SAMEA104232316, study PRJEB22302) | groundwater metagenome | biome: forest; feature: aquifer; material: groundwater | place: USA | collected 2011-08-07 | depth 5.4 m | reverse complement strand
TCGACGAGATCCACCGCTTCAACAAGGCGCAGCAGGACGCGCTCCTGCCTGCGGTCGAGGATGGTCTCGTAACGCTGATCGGCGCGACCACCGAGAATCCGTACTTCGAGGTCAACTCCGCGCTGCTCTCGCGCGCGCAGGTGTACGAGCTCGAGTCACTCTCGCCCGATGCGCTACGGGCGGTCGTGCGTCGAGGCGCAGACGAGCTCGGCACGGATCTCTCGCCGGAGCTCGAGGAGCTGATCGCCAGGCGCGCGGGCGGCGACGCGCGCTCCGCGCTCAACATCGTCGAGCTCGCGGCCGACACGGCGCTCGCAGAAGGAGGCGCGATCACGGAGGAGCACGTCGAGGATGCGGCGCGCAAGCGCCCCGTCGTCTACGACAAGAACGCGGACGCGCACTACGACTTCACCTCGGCCTTCATCAAATCGATGCGTGGCAGCGATCCCGACGCCGCGGTGTACTACCTCGCCGCGATGCTCGAGGGCGGTGAGGACGCGCGGTTCATCGCGCGGCGCATGATCGTGCTCGCATCCGAGGACATCGGCAACGCCGATCCGCGCGCGCTGCTCGTCGCCGTGGCGGCAGCGCAGGCGGTGGAGCATGTCGGTCTTCCGGAAGCCCGGCTCAATCTCTCGCAGGCGGCGATCTATCTCGCGCGCGCCCCGAAGTCGAACGCGAGCTACACGGCGCTGAACAAGGCGGCGGACGACGTGCGCGAGCACGGCAACGTCAGACCGCCGAAGTCGCTGCGCGACGGCAACTTCTACGGACGCCAGCTCGGCAACGGCAAGGGCTACGTCTATCCGCACAACGACCCGCGCGGCTTCGACGTCGACTACCTGCCGGACGAGCTGAAGGGCCGGACGTACTACGAGCCGTCGGGGAACGGCGAAGAGTCGCCCCGGTGACAGAGACCCGGTGAGACTGCACACGTACGAGTGGGGGGACTCGGACGCCCCGGCGATCGTCTGCCTCCACGGCGTCACCGGTCACGGCGAGCGCTTCCGCCGGCTCGCCGAGGAGCACTGGTCGGCGCGGTTCCGCGTCATCGCGCCGGACCTGCGCGGACACGGGCGCTCCGGCTGGGAGCCGCCCTGGAGCTTCGAAACGCACGTCGCGGACCTCGTCGAGACGCTCGACGCGCTCGGCATCCTCGAGGCACACTGGGTCGGCCACTCGTGGGGCGGCCGGCTCGTGCTCGAGCTCGCGGCGGCACGCCCCGAGCGCATGCGCAGCGCGGTGTTGCTCGACCCCGCGATCGAGATGCTGCCGCACGTCGCGTTGGCCGCCGCCGACCTCGAGCGCGCCGACCTGGTGTACGCGTCGTTCGAGGAGTACGCCGACAGGCGCGGCGACGGGCCCGGCACACCCCGCGGGCTCGTGCTCGCGGACGCGGAGCTGCATTGCGAGCAGCTGCCGGACGGGACCCTGCGCCGCCGCACGTGCCAGGCCGCAGTCGTGTCGGTCTACGGCGAGCTCGCGTCGGCGCCGCCCGCGCCGGAGACGCTCCGTGCACCGACGCTGCTGATCCACGCGCCCGCGTACGGGCTCGTGCGCGACGAGCAGCTCGCGGCGTACGCCGACCATGTCGAGCTTCTAGCCGTGCCCGGCATGCACATGGTGATCTGGGACGCATACGACGAGGTCGCGGCTGCCGTCGAGCGCTTCGTGAGCCGCTAGAGAATCCGTGCGCCGAGAGCCGAGGCGACGAGCTCGACGGCGAGCTTCGCGGTTGCGTTCTCGCGATCGAGCACCGGGTTCACCTCGACGACGTCGAGCGAGTCGGCGAGACCCGACTCCGCGACGATCTCCATGGCGAGATGCGCCTCCCGGTACGAGAGCCCACCACGCACCGGCGTGCCGACACCGGGCGCGTGCTCCGGGTCGACGACGTCCATGTCGAGGCTGACGTGAACGAAGTTCGGTCCCGACGCGTGGGCGAGCGCCTCGCGCATGCACGGCTCGATTCCGACGCGGTCGATCTCGCTCATCGTGAACACCTTGGCGTCGAGCCGGCCGAGCAGCGCACGCTCTCCCTTGTCGAGGGAGCGAACGCCGACGAGCGCCAGGCGGCCGGCCTCCACCGCGGGCAACGTCCAGCCTTCGTACTCGAACGCAGGCCCGCCGAGCCCGAGCGCAGCCGCGAGCACCATTCCGTGCACGTTCCCGCTCGGCGACGACTCCGGTGTGTTCAGGTCGCCGTGCGCATCGATCCAGACGACGCCGCCCGGACCGTGCACCGACGCCATGCCGACGAGCGTGCCGAGCGCGATCGAGTGGTCGCCGCCGAGCACGAGCGGCGTCGCACCCTGGCGGCGGGCGTCGGCGACGAGCTTCGCAACGCGGTCGCACAGCTCGAGGATCTGCGGCAGAAAGCGGGCGTGGTCGTCCCCGACCGCCGTCGACTCGGGAATCGGCGCGTGCACGTTGCCGACGTCCTCGGTCGCGATGCCGAGCGTCTCGGTCAGGTGCTGCTCGAGCTCGGCATAGCGGATCGCCGAAGGCCCCATGTCGACGCCGCGGCGACCCTGCCCGAGATCGAGCGGCGCACCGATCACGACGACCCTCCGATCGGGTGGTTGCATGCTCACGGCCACAAGGCTAACGTCCTGCTCTTGATGGACCTCGTGGAGGGGGGTGTGGGAGCACCGGTGCGCGTTCTGCTCGCGGACGACGACGCGGGCTTTCTCGAGTCGCTCCAGCCGCTGATCGAGCACCAGCCCGAGCTGACGGTGATCGGCCGCGCGGCGAACGGCCTGGCCGCGATCGAGCTCGCCGACGCGCTCGACCCCGACGCGGTGGTGATCGACCTGCACATGCCGCTCGTCGACGGCGTGACTGCCGTGGCGCGCCTGCGGAAGGATCACCCGAGCCTCTGCCTGATCGCCCTGACCGGCGATCCGACCCCCGAGCTGCACCAGGCGGTGAGCGACGCGGGAGCCGACGCCGTCCTGCTCAAGGGCGATCTCGTCGATACGCTCGTCGACCGGCTGACCGCCGTGCGGTCCGCCGTACGCACCTGAGCGCTGCCGCAACGCTACGATGGGCGCCGCGTTGCCGTAGGTGCGAGGCGAGGTAGCTCAGCTGGTAGAGCACTCGGCTGAAAACCGGGGTGTCGCCGGTTCGAGTCCGGCCCTCGCCATTGACGCTTCGCTCCGCTCGCTGCACGGGGGAAACCATGTTTCCCCCGGTGGGCCCCCTTCTTGTTCGTGCTCACGGCGGGGCGGGTCACTGAGGACCGAACGTAATGAGCCCCCAGGCATGCCTGACGGCGCGCTTGAGGGCTCTCGGGCGTCCGGACCGGTCTGACCGTGTCGCGAACTGCCTGTGGGCGGAACGCTAACGCATTCGTGACGAGCGCGTCGACCCGCACGTGATCCCTTCTACCGCCGCGGAGCCGAGCTTGCTCGGCGCAGCAGTGACTCCGCCCCGCTGCGAACACGACTCAGAAGGGGGCACGAGCGGAGCGAAGCGTCAGTCGACCTGGATGAGCAGGTCGCTGCCCTCCTCGACCCCCAGGAGCGCCCCCGCGCTGCCCTGGGCGACCGCCACCGCGAGGTTGCGGTAGCTGTCCTCGTAGACGATCAGGTCGCCGGGCCTTGCGTCGCCGAACGTCCTCGCCGCGACGGCGAAGTAGCGGTCGCCATGACTCGAGAGCTCGACCCGGGTGCCCGGCACGATTCCCGCCTGGTCGAGATGCTCGCGCGTCAGGTTGAGGGCAACGTTCCCGAAGCGGTCGACGCCGAGCACCGTCGCCCGGATGCGCGCGGCCCCCACCTCGGGCTCGGGCACCTCGAGCCTGACCAGCGCCTCCGGGTCGATCGGCGGGCCGAGCTCCGCGAGCGAGACGCCGAGCGCGAGATGCGCCGCCGCAGGCGAGAAGAGGTCGCGGCCGTGGAACGTCCGCGACACGGACGGGAGCGCATAGGCGGGATTCGCCAGCTCATGGGCCGCAGCGACGCCGCCGAAGCGGTCGGCGGCCGGCAGCAGCAGGCCGTTGTCGGGGCCGACGTACAGCCGCCCCTCTGCGTCGCGCAGCGCGAGCGGCCGCCGCCCGCCGCCGACTCCCGGATCGACGACCGCGAGGTGGACGCCCGCCGGCATGTAGGGAAGGGAGTTCGCAAGCGCCAGCGCCCCCTGGAGGATCCGTCCCGGCCGGATGCCGTGCGTCACGTCGATCACCTCGACGTCCGGCGCGATGCGCTTGATCACGCCGTGGCACGTCCCGACGAAGTCGTCCTGCAGGCCGAAGTCGGTGAGGAAGGTGATCACCATCAGAGCGAGGCTACGACATCGAGCAGGCCTTCGACGTCGTGCGACTCCGCGACGCCGGCGACGTCCAGTCCGAGCTCGAGCGCGGCGGCCGCGGTCTGGGGGCCGATCGCGACCACCGGCAGGCGGGCGCCTGTCGCCGCGAAGGCGCGTGCGGCCGAGGCAGAAGCGAGCAGCGCGAGATCGCCCTCCGGCGCAGTCTCGGGCCGGAGCTCGACCGTGCGGTAAAGCGGGACGAAGTCGGCGCCGCGCTCCTCGACGAGCAGCCGCCGCGCACCCTCGGCGGCCGCGAGCAGCACGCGGCCCGGCGGGAGCTCGGCGAGCAGCCCTTCCTGCGTCGAGACCGCCGGAACCAGGTCGACCCGGAGGCCGAGCCCGCGCAAGGCCTCTGCGGTGCCGGGGCCGATCGCCGCAATGTGCGCCGGGGCGCCGGTCAGCCGCCGTGCCAGCTCGGCGGCGCCGTTCGGGCTCGTCACAACGACCCAGTCGTAGCCGGCCGGGTCGAGCGGGTCGTCGCCGAGCGGCTCGATGCGGATCAACGGGCAGCGCACGACCTCGTGGCCGAGCGCCTCGAGCCGCGCGGCGAGCGGCTCAGCCTGGGCGGCCGCGCGGGTGACGACGATTCTCACCGCTGTGCGAGCCGCACGAGCTCGAGCCCGAGCGCCACGGGGTCGTCGCCGCTGCGCCGCTCGATCCACGAGCCGTCCTCGGCCGCGATCAGCGCGACGAGCGTCGCCCCGTCGTGGTATGCCGCCACCGGCGCGAGACAGCCGCCGCCGACGGTCGCCACGGCGGTGCGCTCGGCCTCGACGCGCCGCCGCGTCTCGCCGTGGTCGGCGGCCGCGACGAGATGCTCCTCACCGGCACGCACCTGCAGCGCGAGCGCGCCCTGCGCCGCCTCCGGGAGAAGCTCGCCGGGGTCGAAGCGGTGGCCGATCTCGGCGCCGAGACCGAGACGGTCGAGGCCGCACGCCGCGAGTACGACGGCGTCGAGGCCGCGCTCGCCGCGCTTGCGCAGGCGCGTGTCGATGTTGCCGCGCAACGGCTCGATCGAGAGGGTCGGCTCCATCGCGAGGAGCTGCGAGCGCCGGCGGGCGGACGCGGTGCCGATGCGCATGCCCGGCCGGACCTCGGACGCGCCGCAGAGCGCATCGCGCGGATCGTCGCGCTCGAGATACGCGCCGACGACGAGGCCGGCCGGATCCGACGTCGTCATGTCCTTCGCCGAATGCACAGCGACATCGATGCGTCGTTCCAGCAGCGCCTCCTCGAGCTCCTTTACGAAGACGCCACGCGAGCCGATCTCGCCGAACGGTTTTGTCCGGTCGCGGTCGCCCGCCGTCGTGATCGGCACGAGAGCGATCTCGATTCCCGGCGCGCGCACGTACGCGGAAGCGAGCTCGGCCTGCGTGAGCGCGAGCCTACTGCCGCGGCTGCCGACGCGGATCAGCACAGCGGGAACGCTTCCGCACGGACTGGCCGCAGAGCGACGCGCCACGCGGCCTGATGCGCACGAACGCAGTCGGAGCCTGCAAGGGCAGCGGCCGTCCGGTCAGCTTTCCGAGCTTCAGCGTTCGTCCTCACCGAGACCGAACAGGTGCCGCACCGCGTCAGCATAGATCACCCCGTCGGCTGCCGCGGCCGCCTGCTTCATCCGCACGGTCGGCAGGTGAAGAAGCTTGTTCACGATCTGCGCGGTGATCGCCTCGACCGCGCTCCGCTGGCTTTCGTCGAGCCTGCCGAGCAGGCCTTCGGCCTTGCGCAGCTCGGCCTCGCGAATCTCCTCTGCGCGGGCGCGCAGCGACGCGATCGCCGGAACCACGTCGAGCGACGCCTGCCATTCGCGGAACTTCTCCGACTCGGCGGCGACGATCGCCTCGGCGCGCTCGGCCTCCCCACGCCGTCCCGCCAGCGTCTCGGAGACGATCGCGTCGAGGTCGTCGATGTCGTAGAGGTAGCACCCGTCGAGCGCGTGGATCGCGGGGTCGAGATCGCGCGGCACCGCGAGGTCGATGAGCAGGAGTTGGCGCCCGCGGCGCCCGCGCAGCGCCCGCTCGACCGCAGGCGCGTCGAGCACGTAGCCGGGCGCGCTCGTCGACGACACGACGACATCGGCGGCGGCGAGTTGCTCCTCGAGACGGTCGAGCGGCAGCGGCTCGGCGCCGAAGCGCCCGGCGAGGTCAGCGGCGTGGTCGAGCGTACGGTTCGCGACGAACGCGATCCGGGCGCGCCGGCTCAGAAGGCTCCTCGCCGCCTGCTCGCTGATCTTCCCCGCGCCGACGAGCAGGATCGAGCAGCCTTCGAGGTCGCCGAACACCTGCTCTGCGAGCGCGGCCGCCGCGGACGACACGGAGGCCGGCGTCTCGCCGATCGCCGTCTGCGCGCGCACCTTGCGCCCGGCGTGCAGGGCCTGGCGAAACACGCGGTCGAGCAGCGTGCCCGTCGTGCCCGCTTCGTGCGCCGCGCGTACTTGTCCGAGGATCTCGCCCTCGCCCGGAACGAGCGAGTCGAGGCCGGCCGCGACGCGGAAGAGATGCAACGCGGCTGCGTGGTCGCGCAGGCGGTAGAGCGCCGGCTCGACCTCGGGCTCGAGCTCGGCGAGCACCGCGACGGCCGCTTGCTGCGCGGCGTCGGCGTCCGCCGCCGCGATGTAGAGCTCCGTTCGGTTGCCCGTCGAGAGGCCGACGGCTTCGCCCGAGCCCGCTGCGAGCCGCTGGGCGAGCGCGGCGGCCCGCTCGCGGTCGAGCGCGACGCGCTCCCGCAGCTCCACGGGAGCGTGATGGTGTGACGTGCCGACGAGGACGAGCCGCATCAGGCGAAGTGGGTCGCGGGGAGGGCGAGACGAACGACGATCACGAGTGCGAAACCGGCGAGTGCGACGTACGCCGCGCGACGGCCGGTCAGGCCATGCGTCGCGCGCAGCACGAGGTACGCGGACCAGACGAGCCACGTGACGGCAGTGGCCACGACCAGGGCGTCGACGCGCTCGCCGTCGGTGAGCAGCCGCACGAGGCCCACGGCGAGGCCGAGCGTCAGCGCGGGAACCGAGAACAGGACGGCACGAGAGGCGAGGCGGTCGAGCGTCGCGAGCGAGGGCGCCTGCCTGCGCAGGATCGTCACCTCGCGCCGCTTCAGACGCCGCTCCTGCCAGAGATAGAACGCCGACAGCGCTGCCGCGAGCGTGAAGCCTGCGAATGCGGCGAGCACGAGACCGACGTGCAGCACGAGGAAGAGGTTCGAATAGTGGCTGCGGGCGCCGATGCCGGTGCCGCCCCCCGCGCGCGAGACGACGAGCAGCGTCGCCGCCAGCGGCATCACCGCGAGGCCGAGCAGCCGGTACGGCCTGCGCACCCCGAGATAGACGGTGACGACGAGCCAGACGAAGAGGTTGAGCGAACCGGCCCAGGTTCCCCAGGGAAAGCCGTTCTCGCGTGCGGCCTGCACGGCGAGCAGGGCCGTCTGCGCGAGCCAGCCGAGCCGCACGCCCCAGATCGCAGCGGGGCCGGCGGCGCCTGCGCGGCGCACGTAGCCGAGGTACCCGACGGCGGCCTCGCCGTAGAGCAGGAGCGTCGGCCAGAAGAGCAGCTCAGCCATCGTCGCTCTTCTTCGCCCCGAGCGCCGCGACCTCCCGCTCGAGACGCTGGAGCTTGAGCGCGATGATCACGACGTAGACGAGCACGAGCGCGAAGACGACGCAGTAGGCGGCGGTGACGTAGCGCTCGGCGGTGCTCACGCTGCCGCCCCCCGCAGCTCGCGTAGCCGCAGGTCGAGCCGCTTGCCCGAGAGCTCGAGCCGGTAGAGCGTGTAGGCGAGCACGACGATCGCCACCTGCGAGACGAGATACGTCGCGAGGATCCAGCCGCCGAACGCGGGCCCGCTGCGCGTGAACACGACGGGATGGATGAAGTGCTGCGCGAGACGGATCGCCATGAAGCTGACCGGAATCAAGATCACGCCGAAGAGGGCGTACACGGCACAGAGGTTCGCACGCTGCGGTCCCGGGTCGACCGAGAAGCGGAGCATGAAGTAGGCCGCGTAGAAGAGGAACAGCACGAGGAAGAGCACGAGTTGGTTCTCGCTCCACAGCCACCAGTGGCCCCAGGAGATCTTGGCCCAGATCGAGCCGGTCAGAAGCACGAGCGAGCCGAAGATCACGCCCTGGTGGATGGCGACGTAGCTCTCGAGATCGGCGTGCGGATCGCGCTTCCAAAGGTGGAGGAGCGCCTTCCAGGCACCGAGGCCGAAGGAGAGGTACGCGGTGAAGGCGATCGAGACGTGGAAGTAGAAGATGCGCTGAGAGAAGCCCTGGTCGGCGTCGGTCGGCGCGACGAAGAAGACGAGGGCGAGGGCGAGCGTCACGAGCACGAGCGAGGACGCCGCGAGCGCCGGCAGCGATATCCGGTACGAGCGACCCACAGCCCCAAGTGTCGCAGGTCCCCCCGTGCCGACCGCGGAAGAGCCCCTATTCGGTGACGACGTACTCGAACGAGGCCCAGCAGAGCAGCGCGAAGAGAGCGTCGTAGAGCCCGAGGAAACCGAGATAGCGACCGGGGTCGCCGACGACGCTCGCGCCGACACCGCCGATCACGATCGGGATCGCGAGGGGCAGGAAGAGGAGCGGCAGCAGGAGGTCGCGGGCCCGCGTGACGACGGCCATTGCCCCGACGAAGGTGCCGACCGTGCAGATGCCGATGTCCGCGAGCGCGACCCCCGCCACCGTGGACGCGCGCAGCCCGTGGAAGAAGAGCGCGAACACCGGCAGCGCGACGAGCTCCGCGGCGACGAGGAACGCCAGCGTGGCGAGCGACTTCGCGAGCCAGATCGCGCTGCGGTCGCACGGCGCGAGCACGAGTCCGTCGAGCACGTGCTGCTCCCGTTCGGGGACGAACGCACGGCCGAGCCCGAGCAGCGCGGTGAAGACGATCGCGACCCAGAGCAGGCCACTCGCGGCGAGCTTCGACGATCCCTCGGGCAATGCGAAGTGGAAGACGACGAACGTCGCGACCACGAAGATCAGCATGGCCGGCAGCGTGTCGCGCGCACGCAGCTCGAGCAGGAGGTCTTTGCGCGTGAGCGCCCGCACGTCGGCGAGATAGCTCATGCGACGAGCGCGAGCCGCACGGTGGCGAGCCGCTCGATGCGAGCAGGGTCGTGGGTCGAGACGAGGATCGTGTGGTCGCCGTGCAGCTCGGCAAGTTGCGCGTCGAGGAGCTCCGTGCCTTGTGCGTCGAGCGCGGTGTACGGCTCGTCGAGCACGAGCAGCGCAGGGTCGTGCAGCAGTGCGCGACAAAGCGCGAGCCGCTGCGTCATGCCACGCGAGTACGAGGACACCCGATCGACGCGCACATCCCAGAGCCCGAACCGCTCGAGCAGCATTCCGATGCGTTCGCGACGTTCGGGCACGCGGTAGAGCCGTCCGTAGAGCTCGAGGTTCTCGAGCGCAGAGAGCTCGCGGTACACGAGCGGATCGTGCGCGAGGTAGCCGACCTGTGCCCGCTGCACACCGACCGTGAGCACGCCTTCGCTGGGCAGCGCAAGCCCCGCGCAGATGCGCAGCAGCGTCGTCTTCCCGGATCCGTTCGGCCCCGTGACGACAGCGAAGCCGCCCTCCGGCAGCTCGAAGTCGACGCCGCGCAGGACGCGCTTCTCGCCGAAGCGCTTCCCGAGCCCGCGGGCCGTGATCATCAAGCGATCGCGTCCGCGATCACGAACACGGCAAAGGCGACGCTGATCACGCCGTTCATCGTGAAGAACGCCGCGTCGAGCCGCCGCAGATCGCCGGGCCGCACGAGCGAGTGCTCGAAGGCCAGCAGCGCGGCAACGGCGGCGACACCGACCCAGTAGAGAATGCCGACGGACAATCCGATCCCCGCGACGACGAGGCCCACAACGGTCGCGACGTGCGCGAGGCGAGCGCCGGCGAATGCGCCGCGCACGCCGAAGCGCGTCACGATCGAGTGCAGCCCCTCCGCGCGGTCGACATCCGCGTCGAACAGCGCGTAGAAGAAATCGAAGCCGGCGACCCAGAATGCGACGGCGGCGCCAAGCACCCAAGCCTCCCAGGGCAGGTGATTCGTGATCGCGACCCAGCCACCGACGGGCGCCAGCCCGTCGACAGCGCCGAGCCAGAGATGACAGAGCCACGTCCAGCGCTTGAGGTACGGATAGAGCACGAATCCCACGACCGGAATCGGCCAGAGCCAATGCGTGATCGGCGCGAGCTGCCACACGGCCACGAGAAAGAGCGCGAGCGAGCCTGCGCAGAAGAGCACGACCTGCACGACGCTGAGCTGGCCGCTCGGCAGCTCGCGGCCGGCCGTGCGTGGGTTGCGGGCGTCGATGCCGGCGTCGACGAGCCGGTTGAGCGCCATCGCGAGCGACCGGGCGCCGACCATCGCCACCGTGATCCAGAGCAGATCGTGCGCGGACGGCGTCTGGCCGACGGCGAGAAACGCGCCGACGTACGCGAACGGGAGCGCGAAGACGGTGTGCTCGATCTTCACGAGCCGCGCGAAGCGCGCGGGCAGCGGCGCGAGCGTCGGGGCGGAAGCAGTCACCGGCGCATCGTACGCTCCGTGTGCGAAACCCCTACGTCTGGCGGTGCGCGGTCTGCTCGTCGGCGAGGAGCTCCAGCGCGTGGGAGAGCGCAGGGCGGAGCACGGCGAAGCCGTCGCGGCAGCCGCCGGGGGAGCCGGGGAGGTTAACGACGAGCGTCGAGCCGGCGACGCCGGCAAGACCGCGCGAGAGCAACCCGTGCGGCGTCTTCGCGATCGCGTCGGCGCGCAGCGCCTGCGCGATGCCGGGCGCCTCGCGGTCGAGCACCTCGCGCGTCGCCTCCGGTGTGACATCCCTCGGCGCAAGCCCCGTGCCGCCGGTCGTCAGTACGAGCCGCGACGTGACGACGAGCTCCCGCAACGCTGCACTGATCTGCTCGCGCTCGTCGGGCACGACACGCCGCTCGACCTCGAATCCCTCGCCGCGGAGCAGCTCCTCGAGCAGGTCGCCGCTCGTGTCGTCCGCCACACTGCGCGACACGCGGTCGGAGGCCGTGAGCACCGCAGCCTTCAGACCTGCTCCTTCGTCTTCTCGAGCAGGCGCACCTCGGTGACGACCATCTCCTTGTCGATCGCCTTCGCCATGTCGTAGACGGTGAGCGCAGCGACCGCCGCCGCGGTGAGCGCCTCCATCTCGACACCCGTTTGCGCGGTCGTCTCTGCCGTCGCGACGATCTCGACCGAATCGTCGCGCACTTCGAGCGTCACCTCGACATGCGAGAGCGGCAGCGGATGACAAAGCGGGATCAGATCGCTCGTCCGCTTCGCGGCCATGATCCCCGCGAGCTGCGCGGTCGTGAGCGCGTCGCCCTTCGGCAGGTCCCGCAGGCGGCGGGCCGTCTCCGGCGCCATGCGCACCTCGGCGCGCGCAACGGCGCGCCGGCGTGACAGCGGCTTGGCGCCGACGTCCACCATCCGCACCGCGCCGGCCTCGTCGATGTGCGAGAGATCGCTCATCGGTCGAGCGACCGCTTCACCGCGTGTACGAGGTCGCGCCGGTTGCGCCATGCGGCACGCAGCCGCTCGGGCCGGCTGCCGTAGAGCACGTCGAGCAGCGCGCGCAGCGCGCGCTCGGTCGGCGCGTCGTAGGGGAACCACCACGCGGGCCGCAGCCGCCCGCGGTCGCTGTCGAGGTACTTGATCTGCACGCAGCCGTAGAGGCCGTGCTTCGACGCCGTGCGACCGAAACCTGACCCCTTGACACCCCCCCACGGCGCCTGGCCAATCGTGAACGAGTAGCCGAAGTCGTTGACCCACACCATGCCGGCGTCGATCCGGCGCGCGACGCGATCCGCCTTCGCGAGATCGCGCGACCACACACTCGCAGCGAGACCGAACTCGCTGTCGTTCGCACGACGCACGGCATCGTCCTCTCCGTCGAACGGCTCGACGGTGACGACGGGACCAAAGATCTCCTCGTCGGGCAGCCCGCCGCGGAGCACCGTCGGCTCGAGGAACCAGCCGTCGCGCTCAGCACGCTGCGCACCCGAGAGCCGTTCCACGCTGTCGCGCTGGCGCTCCGAGATGAGCGGCCCGACGTCCTCACCGAGCCGCAACTCCTGTGCCCGCGCGGCGAGCCGGCGTGAGAAGTCCTCGTACAGCGGCTGCTCGACGTAGATGCGCTCGGCGCTCACGCACGCCTGACCGGCGTTGAGGAACGATGCGAAGAGCGCGCCGTCGACCGCCCGGTCGAGGTCCGCGTCGGCGAACACGACCATCGGATCCTTGCCGCCCAGCTCGAGCACGACCGGGCAGCCCCGCGCGCCGGCTGCAGCCGCGACCCGCCGCCCGACGGCGGCGGATCCCGTGAAGAAGACTTTCGCGATGCCCGGGTCGCCGACGATCGCCTCGCCGAGCGGTCCCTCGCCGTGCGCGACCTGCACCAGGCCCGCCGGCGCACCCGCCTCCTCGAAGACGCGGGAGACCCATTCGCCGGTCAGCGGCGTCAGCTCCGACGGCTTGAGCACGACCGCGTTTCCTGCCGCGACCGCCGTTGCCACCTGTGTAAACGGGATCGCGAACGGAATGTTCCAGGGCGTGATCGCGGCGACGACGCCGAGCGGCTCGTGGGCGAGGCACGCCCTCTTCGTCTTCGGGGGCCGCGTCGGGAAACGGCCCC
>ORMF010520293.1_pt1 | contig 12954 bp, 9 predicted proteins | sample 1779871 | NCBI WGS metagenome assembly ORMF01 (sample SAMEA104232316, study PRJEB22302) | groundwater metagenome | biome: forest; feature: aquifer; material: groundwater | place: USA | collected 2011-08-07 | depth 5.4 m | reverse complement strand
CGGTGGCATTCACCGCAAACCATGACTCCGGCCTGGGCAGGCAGGCGACCGGAATTCAGTATGGATGTCGAGACGCGGCGGGCATCCCGTGCGCGGGCGGCGGCAATGTGGTCCGAACCCGGTCCGTGGCATCGTTCGCATCGCACGCCCGGCTCCATCCTGGAGAGGTCCACGTCTTGCGCGTTGCGGACTGTGCGCGCCGCGTGACAGGAAAAGCAGCGGGCGATGGTGGGAGTGTCCTGCACGATGCCCAACGCGTCGGCGGCCGTAACGGGATTGCGTCCGAAATGGCCAGGCGTCAGGCTGAGCCGCGCGGCGGCGGTGTAGTAGCTGATGCGGTGTTCGATCCAGGTTTTGCCTGCCCGTCCCACAGCTGTGTAGGCCTGTGCACCGGACCCGAAAGTCCACTCCAATGTCATCCGCGCCGTCTCGTCCAACCGTGAGGCAACGGTCTCCGCCTTCTCATAGCGATGACGGAAGCCGGCTTCGGTGAGCGGGGCCAGGTGTGACGCTAGCGGGGATTCGAGAAACGGTTTCAGCGCGCCCGCGTGGTTTGATTCGGATTGCCGGCGTGCCTGGCCGGGATGGCATTCGGCACAAGAGGCCGCGCCCGTATAGGTGGGAGCCGCTTGCGCAGCCAGCACTGGGAGCAATAGGATTGTGAGCCGCATCAGGGGGGATCGAGCACCAGTTGCGAGTCCAGGTCCTGCTGCTGCCTGGCCAGGCGGGACTGCTGTAGACGCCGGACCTCGGCGAAAGCGGCCTTGGCCAGCGCGGCTTGGCCCGAGGCCTGGTAGGCGCGGCCCAGTAGCAGGTGAATTGCATCCGCTTCGGGGACCAGCCGGACAGCCTGTTCCAATCGCTTGACGGCCCGGGCAGGCTGATTTTCGCGCAGGTCTATCTTGGCCAGGGCGTAGAGCGGGCCGGGGTTGGCGGGCCGAAGCTGAAGGGACCGTTCGAATAACTGTTTGGCTTCGTTTTGCCGGTTATCGCGGTCATAGAGAACCCCGAGGTGGTAGCAGGACTCCGAGTCATGGGGAGCCAGCCGGACAGCCTGTTCCAGATGCCCGATGGCGAGGGGGTCCTGGTTCTGGAAAAGATATAGGCGGCCGAGTGCGGCATGGGCCGGAGCGGAGTTAGGTTCGTTTTGCAACGCCTGTTCATACAACAACTTAGCTTCCCCGTAGCGCTCACGGCGGAACTCAATCAAGCCCTCCACCAGGCGCGCCTGGGCGGGATGCGATTCGAGCTCGGCGAGCATGAGTTGAGCTTTGTCCGGCTCCCCGGCGCGGGAGTAGGCGTAAGCGAGCGAGAACGGGGCGGATTTGCGGACCGGTTCCAATTGGGCGATGGCTTCTTTAAAGGCTCCTGTTTCCACCAGGCAAACACCCAGCAACTCACGGGCACGTGGCTCGTTCGGATACGACTTGAGGAACGCGCGGAGACTGGCGATGGCATCGGGGTATTGGGTGGCCCGGAGTTGCGCGACGCCGAGGTTGAAGTGGATCTGAGAGAGTTTCGGGTTGGCCTTGAGCGCTTTCTGGTAGAGGGAAACGGCTTGGGGGAATTCGCCGCGCCGGGAGTGAATGGCGGCGAGATTGCTCATGGCTTCGGCGGATTGGGGATGAGTCTGGAGGTACTCGCGGAAAAGCGATTCCGCGCGGACGAAGTCACCGGCCTGGAAGGCGGACTGGCCTTGCGAGAGCAGGTCGAGGGCAAGAAGCAGCAGCCAGACCATGAAATCAGTATGGCATCGGGGACTAGCGGCTGCCGAGAGCGATGACGGTATAGTGGGCGCGGGCGGAGCCGGTGTTGCGCCAGCCGTGCTCTTCCCCGGAAGCGATAAAGACAACGCCTCCCGGGCCGAGTGTGGAAGTCTTACCGCTGATGGTGACCTCGAGAGTGCCCTCGCGCAGGACGAGCAACTCCTCGTTGTTGTGATGGTGGGGCGGGTGAGGAGCAAGGCCTGGGGCGAGTTCGGTGTGGTGGGCCTCGACGCGGAAACCGGTGTGTGTCAGGCCGTCGAACAAAGCTCGCGAGCGATTCTCGCCGTTGGCGCGGACGGGGAGATCCGCAAAGGAATAGGTCTTGGAGGGAAGCTGGCTTTGTTGGGCCTGCGAGAGGGCGGGGAGAAGTGCAGCGAGTTCGCGGCGAGTGGGCATTCGGATGTTGGCGAGGGCGGTAAGCCGCCCTCGCACCTAAGGTTGAATCTAGAAGTAGAACTTGGCAGCCAACTGAATCAGACGCGGGTCACGTGCTGCCGTGATGGCTCCAAATCCGTACCGTCCGCCACCGCCGCCGAGGGCGGTGGGAAGGTTGGTGAGAACGCCCTGCAGGTTAAATGTGGCGCCACGGTTAAAGTCAGAGAACTGCGTGTGGTTGAAGGCATTGAACATCTCGAGCCGGAGTTGGAGGAAGCGGTTCTCGGAGCCCATTGGGAACTGCTTGAAGATGGAGAGGTCAAAGTTGTTGATGCCGGGTTTCCGGATGGGGCGCGAGGCCGACTCGAGGCCGTTGCTCTTGCCGATGAGGGGAAGAGCAAAAGCGGAAGTGTTGATCCATGAGGTGGGGGTGCCGCTTCCGCTTTGCGGTGTTCCGTTGATGACGACGCGGGGCCCGTAGGTTTCCGATCCGGTCCAGCGGCGGTTGACTTCGCCGCCGCCGATCCCCTGCACGCCGAAGCTGATGAAGTCCGGGTTGCCGGTGGCGAAAGTGCTGATGCCGGAGATGGTCCAGTTATTAAGGACGGCCCTTCCGACTGCGTTACCCAGGAAGCTGCCGGCGCGGGCCGCTTTCGGAAGGTCATAGGTGAAGTTAGCCACAAAGAGGTGGGCAACGTCATAACTAAGAGGGCCATAGTTGGCCATGCGGGCGTTGGTGGGATGGTAGCCGTCATTATCGCCGCCGGCGGTACCCATCACCTTGGACCAGGTGTAGGCGAGGCCGAATTGCATCCCCTTGGCGAGGCGGCGGTTGGCGCTGGCCTGGAGCGAGTGATAGTTGGAGGAGGCACCAAATGCGGTGACGTTGGTGTTGTCGAAGCCAAGGTAGGGGCGATAGAGATTGACGGGCTTGGTGGTTCTGCCATCGAAGGTTGGGGCCGCGTTGGTGGGGTCCTGATTCTCGGGCAGCCAGGCGCTCCCGAACGGAGTGTGGTTGTTGTTGAAGATGTTCAGGTTGTGCAGAGAGCGCGCACCCACATAAGCGACGTCGAACATGATGCCGGAGGGCAGTTCGCGTTGGATGGTGAAGTTCCAATTGTAGGTAGTTGGGATCTGCCCGCCTTTGGAGAAGCCTCGCACGCCGGCAGGGAAGTAGACACCTGCTGTCGAGGCGATGGTGGACAAGTTCCCGTAGAACAGCGTTGGGCTTGCAGTGGAAGGCGGGTTGGGCAGCATGTCGAAGACCGGGTTGCCCTGGAAACGATCATAGAACGCCCCGCCGCCAGCGCGGATGACGGTTTTCGACGTCACGGTGTAGGCCAAGCCAACGCGAGGCGCGTAGTGTACGCCGCGGCTGTCGATGAGACCTTGCGGATAGTCGCTGGCGCTGGATAGAGCCATACCGTTGGCGTAGAGGCCGTTGACATAACCTTTTCCGTTGTTGAACAGAGAGCCGATGAGGGCGCGGGGCGATTCCTGTCCGGTAATCGGGTTACGGGCGACAATTGTTCCGCTGGCGTTGCGGAAAGGTTGTAGAAGAACAGCCTGGTTTGCACCCGAGTAGAGATCGGGATTGAAAGACGAGGTTTGTTGGGCGCGGTCATACTGCGGTTGGATGATGTAGAACCGCATACCGACATCGAGGGTGAGGTTCTGGCGGATCTTCCAGTTGTCCTGCACATACCACTCGACGTTCCAGTTCCGGTACTGGCCATTGAGGACCTGGTTGGATTGCTGGAGGCGCTGATAGTTGCCAATCAAGGCATTCGAGAACGCCCAATTGGTGTCGCCCGGATTCAGATTGTCGCGGTCAAACCAGATGTTGCCGTTCACGGAGGTGAAGGCAGTCTGGTCTTTCAAGCTCTTATGCAGATAGATGCCTGCTTTCAGAGTGTGTGCGCCTCTCACCTTGGTGACGTTGTCGGTGAAATCATAGGTGTGGTTGAAGTTGCGGAACGGGGTGCCGTTGAATTGGGTGACAGGAGCATTGGGAACGTTGTAACGCCAGTTCTGGATCAGGCCAAGCGTGTCGGCTTTCGGGAATGGCATTGAGTAGCTGAGGTTCAACTTGCTGCGTTCGAAGGTGTTGTCGACGGGGTCAATATTCAGGACATTCTTGCTCGACCCAAAGATGAACTCGTTGGTGAGAGTGGGATTCAAAATAGTAGTGAGGTTGGTGATGAAGCTCCAGCCCGGGTTGCCAAAATTCATGGGAGCGAAGGGGATGTTGTAGTCGGCGTTCCACTGGCCATAGGCCTTGTCCTGAGAACTCTTCGTCCAGATGTAGCGGCCATACAGACGCCATTTGTCGTTGATGTTGTAGTCAGCGCGAAGGAGTTGCTCACGGCGCGGGAACTGGTCAGAGACCTGGGTCTGATGGTTGAAGGTTGGATCTTTTCCGAGCGCGTTGGGGGTCGGATAAAAATTGAGGATCTTCTTGCCATCGGCGCTGATCTGGCTGGGAGGGATGATATTGCCAGGATAGGGAGCCCGATTGTTCAAAGGGTCCGTGAGGCGGAGCGGAGAGCCGTCGCTTTCCACCGAGCGGGAAAAGTCGCCGTTGCGTTCCAGTGGGGTAGGGAGCAGTACGTTACGGAGACTGTTGGGCGACAGATTCTCCTGAAATTCCTGAGACCAGAAGAAGAACAGCTTGTCCCGATTCCTGTTGAAGCCGCCGGGCAGGATCACCGGGCCGCCAATGTTGTAGCCGAAATAGTTGTAGCGGAACAACTGCCGGGCGCGGTTTTCCTGGTTGTTTCGCCAGTTGTTGGCGTTGAGGCCTTCATGGCGGTGGAAGAGATAGCCGGTGCCGTGAAAGTCGCGAGTTCCGCTTTTGGTCACAACCTGAATGGCGGCGCCGGAGGAGCGGCCGACTTCGGCGGGCTGGGAGTTGGTGATGAGTTTGAATTCGGCAATCTGGTCTATGTTGAGAGTGGCGAGCACGCCGCCATTGGAACCGGTATCCACGTTCGTGATTCCATCGACAGTGAGGTTGTTCTGGTTGCCGCGGGAACCATTGGCGTAAATACCGCCGAGTCCGCCGGTGTAAATAACGCCTGGGACGGTTGCGGCCAGGTCAAGGAAGTTGCGGGTACGCACGGCGAGGTTCACCACCTGATTCCCGGTGAGGACACCGGCGCGCTCGGCGCTCTTGGTCTGCAGCACTGCCGCCTGCGCCTCAACCGTGACCGTCTCGCTGACGGCTCCGAGATCGAGGACGATGTTGGGCAGAGCGATACGGTCACTGGCGAAGATCTTGATTTCGCGCTGTTCGTACTTCTTGAATCCGCGCGATTCGACAGTGAGCGTGTAGGAGGCTGGTTGGAGCGGCGTAAAAAGGAAACCTCCATCAGAGCCAGTCATCGCTTCCCGCACGACGGCTTGTGCGGTGTTGGTCAGGACGACCTTAGCGCCGGCAATCACAGCCTGCTGGTTGTCCTTGACGGTTCCGCTGATGGACCCGGAGATCTGTTGAGCATTCATCGAAACAGCAAGAGCCATTAGCGATAACGCGAGTGCTGCAAATCGATTGAGGTGTTTCATGGATAGTGACTTTCCCCTTTGATTGATACTGCTTCCCCTGTGTAGGCAACGGCAGGCTGCCTGTCAATCGTATATAGTCTATAGGAATGAGGGTGGAAGTCAAACCGGAAATTACCATCTTGGACTAAAAACTTTAAGTTTTCCAGTGTTTTACTTAAGATTTGTTCATCTAAGTCAGGAGGTCGAAAAGCCTTGAAACAACTCAAACGCTTGTGTATGCCATGGGTGCTGGTGGTGGGCGGCCTGTGGGCAGCCGGAATCGCCAGTGGGCCTCAAAGGGGGGCATTAGTGGTGGTTGGAGGCGGCGATCTGCCAGAGACGATCGTAAAGACGTTTATTGAGTTAGCGGGCGGGGTGGACGCGCCCATGGTAGTTATCCCCACGGCAGGGGAATCGGCCAGTTACGCCGCTGACTGGAAGGGAGCCGATTTCCTGCGTAAGGCCGGCTGCACGCAAGTAACGGTGTTGCACACGCAGGAGCGCATGGAGGCCGACTCGCCGCAATTTGTAGCGCCGTTGCAGAAGGCGAAGGGAGTATGGTTTCCCGGTGGCCGGCAATGGCGGCTGGTGGACTCCTACTTGAACACGCGTACGCAGCGGGAGCTCGAAAAGGTCCTGGAGCGGGGTGGGGTAATCGGCGGGACCTCGGCCGGGGCGACGATCCAAGGGTCATACCTGGTGCGCGGGGCCCGGGAGGGTAACACGGTGATGATGGCGCCGGGTTATGAAACCGGCTTCGGCTATCTGAAGAACGTGGCGGTGGATCAACATTTGATCAAGCGAGGCCGGGAAAAGGATCTGGTAGGAGTGATGGCGGCGCATCCGGAACTGCTTGGGATTGGAGTTGACGAGAGCACGGCGATCGTGGTGAAAGGGGACCGCTTCGAGGTAATCGGCGCGAGCAAGGTGGCCATATACGAGGCAGGCAAGCCCTACTACTTCCTCTCGGCCCGGGAGCAATTTGATCTGAAAGCGCGAAAGAAACTTCCGTAAACAAGGAACTGCTCAAGCTGGGGAACGGGATATACTGAACTGATGCAGTCGCACCTCACCGACGCCTCGGCTGTGTCCGAAGTGCCCGCGTTGCGAGCTCTGCTAAGGGAGTGGGCGCTGCTGGAAGCGGGGAGCGAGGAATCCATCCAGTTTGTGCGGATGGCGCAAGCCAAGCTTAGTTTGACGCAGGTAGTGGAGCTGGCGCGCGAGGTGTCTTACGTGCGGCCGCTGATTCCCTATCCAGGGTGGCGATTTGATGCGGACTGGAACAAGCCGGATCTGCTCTATCAAATGCGGCGTGCCATATGGGAACGATTCCATTCGGAAGCGCTTGGGTACGAGCTGGTATTAGACTGGCATCCGGAAACAAGACTAGCCGTTCGAATGGGAAACGATCTGAGCAAGCAGACCTATGTGGGTGGCTGCAACGAGCCGAACGAAATGTGTTTTCTCGCAAACGCGCTGAAACCCGGAATGACGTTTGTGGACGCGGGAGCCATGGAGGGAATCTATACCGTACTAGGCGCCCACGCGGTGGGAGCGGATGGGCATGTGTATGCATTCGAGCCCAGCGGGAGGGAAAGGCAAAGCCTGGAACGCAACATAGAGGTGAACGGCTTCGGGCAAGTGAAGGTGTTCGAGTCGGCGCTGAGTGATGCGGATGGAGAGGGCATGCTTCGCATTGCCGACGATGAGCACTGCGGGCAGAATACGCTGGGCGGATTTGTGTTTCAGGGCGTGCGTGAGACTGGGAGGATGCCGGTACCGCTAGCGAGGCTGGACACCGTGGCCGCGGCGCAGGGGTGGACGAGACTGGATTACGTGAAAGTGGACGTGGAAGGGGCGGAGATGAAGTTGTTGCAGGGAGCGGAAGAGACGCTGGACCGTTTTCAACCTGTCATCGTCTTCGAGGCAGCGGAGGAACTATTGGCGAAGCAAGGGGCCAGTGTTGGGCAGCTGATGGATTGGTTCAGCCGGCGAGACTACCTGCTCTACCGGTTTGGACCGGAAGGAATGCTTGAACCAGCGGCGAACGGGCCGGCGGACAGCATGGTCGCCTCGCCCAGGAACAGACCACTCACAGAACCAGGCGGGACCCGGGAAGCCATCTGTGATCAGTGACTCCTCACATGCAAAACAACAGCGGCCTTGGGAAGAAAGGCTGCCGGGTTGGCCGGTAGATCCTGACAATGATCCGGGGTTGAGGAAATCATTCGATGCGCTGCGCGAAAAGTGGGGAACGGTACCGTACCGGCAACATGAACGGATCCGGACGGATGAACTGCTGCAGATGGCGGACGGGCAACTGGTGGAGATCTGGGAGCAGAGCCACGAGGCAGCGGCAAACGATGCGGCCTTTGCGAATCGAGGCTGGTACCAGTCCTTGTACAAGGACATATTCCGCGGCCGCAGGGTAATGGATTTCGGTTGTGGAATGGGAATTGACACCATTCACTACGCGGAGCATGGAGCGGAGATCACGTTTGTCGATTTAGTATCGAGCAACGTGGAGTTGGTGAGAAGAATCTGCGAGGCCAAGAATCTGAAGCAGCATCGATTTTTGTATATGGAAGATCTCTCCTCGCTCCAGAGTTTGCCTTCCGATTACGATTTTCTATACTGTTGCGGATCGATGATCAACGCGCCCCTGGAGGTGGCGCGGCTTGAGGCGCAGGCCTTGCTGGCGCACCTTCCGGTGGGCGGCCGCTGGGTGGAATTGGGATATCCGAAAGCGCGTTGGGAACGGGAGGGATCCCTTCCATTTCACCAGTGGGGGGACCGGACGGACGGGGGAGCCCCGTGGGTGGAGTGGCACGACGTGGAAAAGCTGGATTGGATGCTGGCTCCGGCGGCCTTTGATGTGATTCTGAATCTGGAGTTCCACAATTCGGACTTTAATTGGTTCGATCTGGTGCGAAGAAGCTGACGGAAAAAAGCGGGAGAATCCGAGACGGATTCTCCCGTTGTCTGAACAGGAAGACCTGTCCCGAGCACACAAGAACGTTAATCTTAAAATTGCTGAACCGCAAACGCTATTCGCCGAAGTAGGCGATGAAGCCGATCAGGAGGGTGTTCTGGCTCTTGGCGCTGGCGTTTTCGTTACCTTTGTCAAAGAAAGGTACGTTGGACCAATCGCGGCGATACTCAATGCGAGTCAGGAAGCCTTTGGGGTGTTTGAATTCACCGGTCAATGTGAACTCCTTCAACTTCTGAATGGCGCCGCTGGTCCAAATGCCGCGGTCGTTGTAGTGCTCCAGTCGCGGGCTGATGGCGAACCAGTTGTTGGCCTGAAACCTCGCAGCCGCGGCAAATGCGCTGATGATGCCTTTGGTGCCGTCAAGGCCCTTTTCGTAACCATAATCGTGACTCAGATAGAAACTGGTCTTGTCGTTCGGTGTTAGGTTCAGGACTTGACTGAGGAAATGGCGTTTGCCCTGGTTGGTGCCGGTTTTCTCAGGCCCGGCGTAGTAAGTATTGTAGTAGGCGGCTTTCTTGCCGACAAAGGAGTTGGCGAGGCCAATGGTCTTGCCGGAGTTGTTGTCCTCCACATTATTCCAGCCGTTCACCAGTTGGAAACCAGTGGTCCAATAGCTGTTTACGGGTTTGGAAATTCTGGCACCGGTGTGATTGAACGGTCCGAGCGAGTAGCTCAAGGAACGGGAGTAGTTGTAGTTGAGGTGGGTGTCGGTGACCTCAGCTACGGCGCTGGTGACAAACTTGCCGAAATCGAATTGGAAACCACCCCAGCCCTTGGGCTTCACGCTGACGTAGGCCTGCATGATGTGCCGGTTAATCCCGCGCGCGTCGGAGGAAGGTTCAAAGGAATTAAAAAGATCCATACCGCGGCCGAAGCCCAGATCGATACGGAATCCGATTGGCTCGGGTGCGCGCTCCATGGTGAGCCTAGCCACGTTGAGACTAAGCGTGTTAGCCTTCTGATCAAAGAAGCGCACGCCGCTATTGCTGCCGGAAGCAGGATGGTTGGAGTTGAAACTGTAGTAGCCATCGACAAAGCCACTGAACTTGATTCCGCCCAAGGTCCAAGCGGGCGGGGCGGCAGGCGCGGGGGCAGGTTGGGCATCCGTGCTTTGCGCCGGAGGGGTGGTTTGGGCCGGAGGCGGCGTTTGGGCGAAGGCCACAAATGCCACCAGCAAAAGGGCGTTCAGACGGATACAATTCAAGTATGTCATGCGAGAAAGACTCTCCAGATGGTTCAAAAAGTCAGGCTTGTCGGAGTTCCTGCTAGGCACAAGTCTAGAGGTGGAGGGGATGTAAATGCCAATCAAAAATTTCAATCAGGTGGATAGAAACGTTCTGTTTGTTAGATTATGGTATGGCGTGCATTATGGTAGGGACTGCCGCGTATGCAGCCCGTCCCACGAGGAGACAGGAGAGAAATGACTAAGGTACCCAGTTTGTTACTGATAGGCTCCACAATGTTGGTGGCGCAAGAGGCGGGCAAGATTGCCGCATTAGAAAGCGCGGTTCAATCCGCCCAATCGGCCGGCGACAACGCCTGGATGCTGACCAGCGCGGCGCTTGTGCTGATGATGACAGGTCCAGGACTGGCCCTCTTCTACAGCGGCCTGGTCCGCAAGAAGAACGTCTTAGGAACCATGATGCAGAGTTTTATCCTGATGGCAGTTGTGACGGTACTTTGGGCCCTGGTGGGATACAGCATTGCTTTTGGTGAAGCGACGCCATTCTTCGGCGATTTGCGATATGCGATGTTGAACGGTGTGGGTGCCGCTCCCAATGCGGACTATGCGGGAACCATCCCGCAGCAGACCTTCATGGTCTATCAGTTGATGTTTGCGATCATAACGCCGGCCCTGATCACGGGGGCGTTCGCGGAAAGGATGAAATTCAGCGGCATGATCCTGTTCTGTTCACTCTGGCTGCTGCTGGTTTACTGTCCGATGGCGCATATGGTGTGGGGCAAGGGCGGCTATTTCAACGCTTTTTTGGGCGGAAAGGTTCCGGCGTTTGATTTTGCCGGGGGCACGGTGGTGCATATCACGAGCGGGGTTTCGGCGCTGGTGTGTGCACTTTATCTGGGCAAGCGGAAGGGTTATCTAGTGGAGTCAATGAAGCCGCACAGCCTGACACTGAGTTTTGTGGGGGCGTGCCTGTTGTGGGTAGGCTGGTTTGGGTTCAACGCCGGAAGCGCGTTGGCGAGTTCCGCGCTGGCGAGTAGCGCATTTGTGGCGACGCACTTTGGGGCGGCTGCGGCAACACTGGGGTGGCTGTTAGGGGAAAAGCTACATGGCGGCAAGCCGAGCGTGCTGGGAGGCATCTCCGGGGCTGTGGCGGGATTGGTGGCCATTACGCCGGCCTCCGGTTTCGTAACTCCGATGTCGGCTTTGCTGATCGGTCTGACGGCCGGGCTGGTTTGTTTCTTCATGGTGGTGGTAGTGAAAGGCAAGTTGGGATACGATGACTCGCTGGACGCATTTGGCGTACATGGAGTGGGCGGGACGCTCGGGGCGCTGCTCACCGGAGTGTTTGCCACCAGCGCGGTGAACGGAGGGCTAAAGGATGCCGCGGGGAAGGTGCAGGGGCTGGGGCTTGCGGACGGAAACGCCGGACAAGTAGTGAACCAACTGCTTGCCAGTTTGATTGCCTGGGGATTGGCCATCATTGGCACATTGATCATCTTGAAGGTCTGTGATCTTACGGTGGGCCTGCGCATGAGTGATGACCATGAAGAACAGGGAATGGACCTCAGCCAGCACGGTGAGGAAGGATATAATTTTGACGCCTAGCGGTACCGTATCGCGATCTGGAAAAAGGAGAGGACTTAAGTCATGAAAAAAATTGAGGCCATCATTCAACCTTTCAAGTTGGAAGAGGTGAAGGAAGCACTGAAGGCGATCGGCATCGATGGGATGACGGTGACTGAAGTGAGAGGCCACGGCCGCCAGAAGGGCCACAAAGAGGTCTACCGCGGACAGGAATATGTCGTGGATCTGCTGCCGAAGGTGAAACTGGAGTTGGTGGTTCCCAGCAGCAGGAGCGAGGAAGTGGTGAAGACCTTGGGCGCGGCGGCGCGCACCGGGAAGATTGGTGACGGTAAGATTTTCTTGTATGACGTTGCCGAAGCAGTCCGGATCAGAAACGATGATCGCGGGGAAACCGCGCTCTAGCTTGGACGGCTCCGCAACTAGTACGGACCAGGTCCGCGAGGCCTTCTTTCGAACTGGCGATGCCTCCGGCGTGCTGGCCGGCCGTACGGCTCAGGTGGACAGTGTGGTTACGGCTGCGTTCCGGCAGTTTCTCGCTCCGGTGTACCCGGAGGGAATGGCTGTTCTTGCGGTGGGCGGATATGGCCGCCGGGATCTTTTCCCGGAGTCCGACGTCGACCTGCTGCTGCTGACGGGACCGGAGGCGCCAGCTGGACCCAAGAAAGAAGCATTGTCGGTTTTCCTGCGGTCTCTTTGGGACCAGAACATGCATCTCAGCCACTCCGTGCGAACGGTGAAGGAGTGTTGCGAGGTGCATGAAGGCAACATAGAGCTGAACGTCAGCCTGCTGGACCAGCGATACCTGACCGGAGACCAGAGTTTGCATCAGGAGTTGGCGATGCGGCTCCCCAAATTCCTGCAAGGCAACCGGGAGGGGCTTGCCAGGCACTTGTGCCGGCTCACGCGGGAACGCCACGCCAAGTATCACGGGACCATCTATCACCTGGAGCCGAACATCAAGGAGACCCCGGGCGGGCTGCGCGATCTGCACCTGATTCACTGGTTGGGGCTTGTGGATGAGAGCGTAACGGAGGAAACCAGAGCCGAGCTGCGGATACCGGAGCGTTTTCTCCACAGCCTGCGCTGCTTTCTCCACTATCAGGCCGGCCGCGATGACAACATTCTGAGCTTTGACGCGCAGGAGGAGGTAACCGAACAGGACTTTCTGCCGTTCCAGGACCCTTCGCATTCGATGCGCGAATACTACCGGAATTCGCGCGCCATCCACCGGGCGGCGCTGCGCGCCATCGATGCGGTGGAGAGCCGGAACAATTCCCTACTGGCCGGATTCCGAGACTGGCGGACGCGGCTTTCCAATAACGAGTTCACGGTGTCGCGCGAGAAGCTGCTGCTGAAATCGCCCCATCAGATGGAAGTAGATCCGGCGATGGCGCTGCGGCTGTTCAGGTTTGTGGCGCGCCACAAGGTGCCTCTGCACGCCGAGTCCGAGCGACGGGTGCGGCAGTATCTGCCGGGGCTGGTGAAGCACTTCCAACGGGACCTCCCGATCT
>ORMF011516796.1_pt1 | contig 12956 bp, 9 predicted proteins | sample 1779871 | NCBI WGS metagenome assembly ORMF01 (sample SAMEA104232316, study PRJEB22302) | groundwater metagenome | biome: forest; feature: aquifer; material: groundwater | place: USA | collected 2011-08-07 | depth 5.4 m | reverse complement strand
GGACCCGGCGCGGAACCCTGCCAGCCGCCGAGGTCGTTCGAGCCGGAGGCGACCAGGTCCACCGCCGGCGCAGCCGTCCACACGGTGAGCGGAGTGACACCTTCCAAACCGCGGGTCGCGCGCCCGACTTCCGTTCCATTCACCTCGGCGCGGACATTCACATTTGGCAACGGCGCTCCGGCGGCATCGGTGATTTGTAGAAGCAGCCGTGACCAGGGAACCAGGGCGGTCGCCGAAGGCAGCGTGGCTTCGACCACTTTGGCCTGGCCCATCCTCTTCCCATGGTGCGCCGCCGGTGAAGCGTCGTTGGCCGAGCCGTCTTCAAAATTCCAGAGCCCCGCCAGGCCCTCTTCCCGGCCGGTCAGGTTTTTGAACATGTTGTCGCGGATTTGCGCCTCGGTGCGCGCCATCCGCCACACGCGCACTTCGTCCATCTGGCCGTGCAAATTGGCCGTGTCAAACCAGTTGTTTCGGCCCAAGTAATTCCGAGCGCCATTGCCGATGGCCGAGAAGCTTCCCGCGAAAGGATTCTCCCCCACCGGCGCACCGTTCACATAAAGTTTCATTCCGGCTTTACCGGAAACCGCCGCGATGTGACACCATTCACCGGGCCGGACCATGCCCGGGGCCCGGATAATGTTCTGGAGGTTGGCGGGCGCCCAGAGCTCAAAATCAAGCTGCGCCGTTGACTCGAAGATCGTTACGGCCATCGTTTGCCAGTTCGTGCCAAAATCGAAAAAGCGCGACCAATTCTCCAGACTTTGCCACTTCATCCACCCTTCCACGGTCGCTTCCTCGAGGCCGTTGAAAATATTCGGCGGAAGTTCCACGTAGCTGCCCTTGCCATCGAGTTCGAGAACTCTTGAAACCCTCGCCGGCGCGAACGAAGCGGGCGTGTCGCCCGCGACGGCCTTGGCGCTGCCGATCAGCTTGCCGTGATGCGCGCCCGGCCCGGAATCTTTCACGACGCCAGCGGCGTCAAGCCGCGTGGCGGCCACGCCGCTATACGCGGCCACATCGTCGAAATTCCAGAGGGCGGCCAGGCCTTCCTCGCGACCCGTCAACCGTTGGAGCATGGTCTGGCGAATTTGCTCGGCGGACCGCGCGACCCGCCAGACGCGGACTTCATCCATGGCGCCCTTGAAGTTCGTGGGCGGCTCATTCGTGGTCACGCGTTGGCCGAGGTAGTTGCGCGTGCCATTCTTGAACGCCGAAAAGCTGCCGGTGTAGGCGTTGGTGCCGACGAGCGCGCCATCGAGGTAAAGTTTCATCCCGCCTTTGCCGGAGACTCCCGCCACGTGACACCATTGCCGCGGACGCAACAGCCCTTTGACCGTGATGGCATGCAGGTCCGGGGCCACAACGAGACTCAGCGCCGTGTTGTCGGCATAGAAGCCGGTCATCAGCGACATGTCCATCAGGGCATCGCCGTAGTTGAACACGCGCTTTGACGGGCCGCTCAAGTCATCGAAGCGCACCCAGGCTTCAACCGTGGCCGCGTCGAGGTCGTTGAAGATATTCGGCGGCAGTTCCACGTACCCGCCCGTGCCATCGAGTTCGAGGACGCGGTTGGTGGCGGCGGGTTGCGCGCGAAGGGCTGAGGGTTGAGCGAAGGCCCACAGCAGCGCGCACGCGAGGAGGGTGGCCTTGATCCGCACGCTCGGGCGCGTGGGCAGGAGTTGTTCGGGTTTGCTCAAGTAACGGGTGAGGCTAATCGGTCGTGCCAGCCCGTGACAACGCCTATTTTCTCGGGAGCGGTCTTGGCGGTCTTGGCTTACTCTGCTCGCGGTGAACGTGCCGCCTTTCGATGAACCGGCGTACTGCCGCCAGGTCTTGGAGTGCGCCAGTCCTCTGCCGCTTTGACCACGGGCCTGAGCAGATCGACGAGCAAGCCCTCGCCCCCGTCGTGAGGAAGGTCGCGGCCAAAGCGCCAGGGGACTGGCGCACTCCAAGACGCTTGCGCGTGTGTGGCCGGAACAAGCTAAAGCTTGAACTCCAGCGCCTGCCCCACTTTGTCACCCGTTCAACTCCGCGCTCACGTCGAAGCGCTCGAAGAGCCGGCCTAGAAAATGGATGGCAATCCCCGCTTCGACGGCCAGCACAATCGCCACTCCGACGGCGCCCACGAGCGCGGCCACCACGGGGCCGACGAGCAGCTTCCCGACAAAGAAAACGAGCGCGAACACCAGCCCTGCCGGGAGCAAGCCAACCGCGAGCACCAGGAGTTGTCCGGCCATGAGGATCATGCGCTGCCCCATCACCTCGAAGCCCTGCGCGGAGCCAGGGCCGAGATGCGACCACGCCGGGAAATAGAGCACGCCGGCGTTGATGATGAGCAGCGAGAGGACGTTCAGCAGCGGCGCGACGAGTCCGATGGCCAGGCCGAAGCACGCGCGCTGCAGCAGCGGCAACTCGCGCGGCCCCACCTGTCCCGGGAACACGCCCACGGCGATGATCAACAGCAGCCATTGCACGCAGGCCAGCACGGCCGCGGGCGCGAGCACCTCGCCGAGCACGACTTGCCAGCCGCGCAGCGGAAACATCTTCAGCACATCGGCGACGGGCAGATCGTGCCGCAGGTCGGCGTGCAGGGCCTGCGGCCCCATCAGCAGCGCCATGGCGGCGATCCCGAGCGCGAAGCCGCCGACGGCGACACGCACGCCGGAATCTTTGACCGTCGCGGCGAGGAAGAACGAGCCGAACACCGCGAGCCAGATCAGCACGAGCCAGATTCGCCAGGTGAACCAGTGGCCCGTCAGGATGAGGTTCTTCCAGAACAGCGCGACCATCGGCGAGCCGGCCGCGCCCAGCGCGAACGGCTGGCGCACGCTGCGCTTGGCTTTTTTGCCGAGCTGCAGATTGCCGGCGCGCGCTGCGGCGACGCGCTCGGCCAGTTTGCGCGAAGCGTCCACGGAGGCTTCCTCGAAGGCGACGTTCGAGCGCACGACCCACCAGTAGTGCACGACAAGCAGCGCCAGCGCCGGGCCGAGCGCGAGCAGAAAGTCCCGCGCGCTGGCAGCGAACGCCGGCCGCACCAGCAACCGGAAGGGCAGGAGGATGACGGCGGGCAACCCCGTGCCTAGAATGTCCCGCACGTAGTTGGCCACACTCTTCAGCCCGGTGAAGTCATCCAACGTGGGTGCTCGCATTGTCTGGCCCGCGCCGATGACCACAGCGGCAACCAGCAGCGTCAGGAGCGCCACGACGCTCAGTCGCCGTCTCGCCGTCGTGATGCCGCGGTCCAGCAGCATCGTGCGCACAAACGACGCGCCGAGAAAGTGCAGGTTCAGCGTCGAGAACAACAGCCACGTGCCCGTCGCGTAAATCCACGCGTCCCACGACTTGAGCCGGCCGGCGAACAGGGTGAAAAACAACGAACTGAAGATGATCGCCGTTTGTGACTTGAGCAGCTTGAAGTGGATGAGGGTGCGACGGCCGACCGGCGCGGGAAAGAGGAACGCAACTTCCGCCTCGGTGAATTGCAGCGCGGTTCGCTCCTTCGGCAGCAGCCAGGCCAGGAACACGATCACCAGCACCACCCCCGCGCCGAGCATCTCGAACACGGGCAGCACCTCGGGTGGCGTCACCGCCCGAACGGCTTTCGCGCCATCGCCGGTGAACCAATGCCGGAAGAAGAAGAAATACATGTACGCCCCGCCCACGACGAAGCCGGCGAGATACTTCGGCTGCTTGAGCCGCCGCAGCCGCGAAGTGAGGCGGTTCTTCAACGAGCAGAACTGGAGGTAGAGCAGAGCGCGGATCATACTGGGGCGGTTTCAGCGTGCAGGACGTCCGCTCGTCATCATAATCATAATCGTAATCGTAATCGCGACTCGGCAGGAAGAGAGCAGAGGAGGATTAAGATTACGATTATGATCAAGAGCTTCGAAGCGGTTTGCCCACCTGCTCACTCTCCCACTCTCCCACTTTCTCACTCACTCGCTCCCTCCCTTCTCCGCCTCCCCCGTCGCGCGGATGAAAATCTCCTCCAGGCTCGCATCGCCGCCCAGCGAAGCGAACTGCTGCTTGATCTCCGCGACCGTGCCATGCACGACCGACTTGCCGCGCTTGAGGATCAGCACATGCGAGCAAATCTCTTCGACCAGGTGCAGCAGGTGCGAGCTGATGATGATCGCGGTGCCATCTTTGGCGCGCTGGAGGATCGAATCCTTCATGCGCCGGATGCCGAGCGGGTCGAGGCCCGTCAGCGGCTCGTCGAAGAAGATCACCTTCGGCGAGTGCAGCAGGCCGCAAGCGATCGCGAGCTTTTGCTTCATCCCGCGAGAGAGTTCGGTGGGCAGTTTCTCGAGCTTGTCCGCGATTTCCAGTTCTTCGAGCAGTTGGCGGCCGATTTCCTTGTAGCCGTTCACCTGGTAAATGCGCGCGACGAAGTTCAGGTGCTGCTCGACGGTGAGGTAGTCGAACAAACGCGGCTCGTCCGAGAGGAAGGCCAGTTGACGCTTCGCCGCGATCGGGTTGACCGACAGATCGTTTCCGCAAATCCGCACTGTCCCGTGCGTCGGTGGAATGATCCCCGCGATGCACCGCAGCGTGGTGGTCTTGCCCGCGCCGTTTGGCCCGACCAGGCCCATCACCTCGCCCGGCTGCACGGCGAAGGACAGTTCGCTCACCGCGACGAACTCACCGTAGAGCTTGGTCAGGCCCCGAACTTCGATCATAGCGTGCGGTTCCTGGCGGGCGGGATGGATCGATCTTGCACGGCGCGAGAGAATAGCGAGGCGAAGGCGCGGAGTAAAGCGCCGCAAGTGAGCGCGGAAGCCTCCCGATTCTTTGGCGAGTTCGGAGCGCGGGTCTCAGGGAGGGACCCGCAGCAACCTGCACACAAGGGGCGGACACGTCCCTGATGTCCGCGCTCCTTTCACCCTGGCGTGTGCTTTTCCGTGGCCCGTAAACGATTCGGGAAAGTCTTTGACGACACGCCGAAAAGTTGCTTCGCTTGGGTCGCCGCGATCCGCCTGAGAAGGATCGCTGCAGATCACGATGGGAACGCGAATCACTTCAGAAACCACTCGCTCAACTCACAAGGAACAGCCTATGAAGAACTCGATCCAAACTTGCGTGCTCGCCGCCGTGGGCCTGCTCGCCGTCGGCGCGGTCAGCCTCCAGGCCCAGACCCGCGCTTCGGACAATCATTTCTACTTCACGACCGATTTCGGCGTGTCGCTCATCGACGCCGTGGATCTCACCCAGTTCGGCCTCGCCGTGCCGAATCCCACGCCGCCGCCCGCGACCATCGCGGCCCCGGCCGGCGGGCAGGCGTTGCTCAATCCGGGCCTGCGCTTCGATGCGAGCGCGGGGTATGAGATCAGCCTGAGCAAGGCAAGTTGTGTGAACGTCGAGATCGCCTCCGGTTTGATCTTCAACGGCCTGGACCAGGTGGAGTTCCCGGCGCTCAAGGTCGGCATGGAAGGCGATTGGCAGCAGGTGCCGTTGCTCGCCAACGTGATCTTCCATTACCACCTCGCCAACGGCATCACCCCTTACCTCGGCGGCGGCGGCGGCGTCATCTTCAGTCTGATGAATCTCGAAACGTTGAGCCTGGCGAATGGAACCACGCTCTCGGCCCAGGGCTCGGATGAGGACGTCGTCGGCGCTTTTCAGGGCGTCGCGGGAGTCCAGTTCGAGATCAGCGACAATACGAGCGTCGGCTTGGGCTACAAGTTTCTCACGACGTCCGGGCCGACCTGGAACCTCGGCGGCGGACGGGTGGAACTGGACGACGTGCGCGTCCATGCGGTGTCGATGACGCTGACGTACCGGTTTTGAGTCAGCATGCAAGCCTCCGGCTCTGCCGGAGGACTCGTAAAGTTCGACGGTTCCAGAATCCTCCGCGGAGCCTGCGCTTGCCCACCGTCCCTTCCCCCTCACCCCGGCCCTCTCCCGCCGGGAGAGGGAGCCGCGGCAGACAGGCTTCCACCGATCGAAACGCTTCGGTCGTCCGTCGGCGCCGGCAGACGTTCTCCCTCTCCCGGCGGGAGAGGGCCGGGGTGAGGGGGAAGGGAGGGATCGGATTTGGGTGCGCTGGCTTGGCAGGCGCGAGGCAGGAAGGCAAGCGCGGCTTTGAGCCGCTCACGCGTTCAAGCCTCCGGCTTTGCCGGAGGTTGCTGACTTCGCCCGCGCTGGAGCCAAAGCGGCGACTCCGCAGACTCCGTCGCCGCAGTCCAAGACGCTCCCGCACGGACGCTGGTTCATCGGCTCGAAGCGCGATCGACCGACCGTGGAGACTCGGCGTGAATCCTCGTAGCAGCCGACGTAAGGAGGCTCTGCCTTTCTTCAACGGGAATAGAGTGAGCCTCCTCACGTCGGCTGCTACGAGGTCCATGGCGAGGGAGACGCTGCTTCCAAGGGCGTAACGAATCTGCGCAGCGCTCTGCCCACCAACAACGGCCCGCGCATTTTATCCGCGTCGATCCGCGGGATCCGCGGGCTGAAATCGGGCTTGCCAGCGACGAAGATATTTCGCTTGGCAAAGTTCGCAGCCCGGCCTAACACCTTTCTCGTTCTTTGAAATCGGCGGACGGTTCTGTCCGCCCTTGCTCGCAGCCAGATGACTGGGAACCCCGTGAGAATCGGGGACGGTTGCGCCACTGTAACAGGCTACGAGTTCCCACTGCCACCAACTGCGCCGCGCGAAAACGGCGCCGCGTTGGGAAGGCGGGAACGAGGTCCGAAGCCCGAAGTCAGGATACCGGTTTGGCTGTGCTCGTCAGGTTGGCCGAGGAGAACAGGCGTCGCGCCTGGGCTTCTGCGGCCCGCCAACTTCTCCGTCACAGAGAAGGATGAGGCCAGTCGGACCCCGCGAGTGCGGGCCGAAGTTCGCTGAATGCCTTCATTCTCCCACTTGGCGGAGGGTGAAGGTTTTTTGTTGGTAGTCCCGCCTTTAGGCGGCAGGGCGTGTGAAACGTCGGCAGAGCAGATTTTCCGCCGCGCCACCGCTCCGCTCGCCTCGCCGGCTAAAGCCGGGACTACAAACTCCTTCACTCTCCGCTCTGGTCTCTCAACCGTTCACCCCGTCCGCCGCGGCGCGGACAACATTGAAAGATCAGTCTATGCTCAAGTCTCATCACTGGGCGCTGGCGTTGGCCGGCGCGGTTTTGTCGTGTCCCTTTCCCTCCTTCGTTGCCGTCGCTTTGGAACCGACGGCGTTCCTCGAGGATTTCGCCGGCAACCCGGCCGCCAACGGCTGGAACACCTTCGGCGACGCGGCGCTCTTCCGCTGGAACGCGACGGAGCAGAACCTCGAAGTCACCTGGGATTCGGCCCAACCGAACAGTTACTTCTCTCGTCCCCTCGGCAAGATGTTGACGCGCGAGGCCGATTTCAGCCTGTCGTTCGATCTGCGGCTGCGCGACCTCGCCATCGGCACCACGCCGGGCAAGCCGTTCACGTTCGAGTTGGCGATCGGCTTCCTCAACCTCGCGCAGGCGACGCAATCCGACTTCCTGCGCGGCACGGGCACGAGCTCGCCGAACCTCGTCGAGTTCGACTACTTCCCCGACTCCGGCTTCGGCGCGACGATTTCGCCGACGATCATTTCGAGCGACATGAATTTCGCTTCGACCTTCAACTCGCCGCTGGAACTCACGCTCACCGACCTGTTCCGCGTCGTGCTGACTTACACCGCGGACGACGAGAAGCTGACAACCACCATCACGAAGAACGGGCAGCCCTTTGGACCGATCAAGCAGGTCTCGCTGCCCTCGGAGTTCACCGACTTCCAAGTCGATCAAGTGGCGATCATGAGCTACAGCGATGCCGGGCAAGACCCGCAGTTCGGCGGTTCGATCCTCGCGCACGGGGTCGTGGATAACTTCATCGTCACGGTCGGCAAGCAGGCCACGCTGGACATGGCCTTGACCGGTTCGCGCGGAAGTAACGGCTGGCAAGTCGAGTTCGACGCGCGGCCGGACTGGACTTACGAACTCCACCGGACCGCCGACTTTCTGAGTTGGACGCTCGTGGCCTCCGAACCCAGCCGCTCGCGCGGGCGAATGATCCTCTCCGACCCAAATGCGCCGACAAGCGGCGCCCAGTTCTACCGCGTGTTCGGCCAGCAGCCATGAGGCAAAGTCCGGAGAGACGAAGTTTGCCAGACGGGAGTGGTCCTTCTCCCAGCCCAGCCGCTTGTTGCTGCCAGAAATTACGCATTACGCATTACGCATTACGCATCTCCCACCACCGTGCCTTCACCCTGATCGAACTCCTCGTCGTCCTCGCCGTCCTCTCGATCCTCGCCGCCCTGCTGCTGCCAGCGCTGGCGCGGAGTCGGACTTCGGCGCAGCGGGTCAAGTGCGTGAGCAACCTTCGCCAGCTCGGTTTGGCCGCACAGATGTATTGGGACGACAACGGCGGAAACTGCTTTCGCTACCGCGGGGCGGCGACCAACGACGGGGATGTGTTTTGGTTCGGCTGGCTCCAGCGTGGGCGCGAAGGCGAGCGTGCCTTCGATCCCACGCAGGGCGCTTTGTATCCCTACCTGGGCGGGCGCGGCGTCGAAGTCTGTCCGGCGCTGAACTACGCGCGGCGCAGTTTCAAACTCAAGGCGACCGGCGCGGCCTACGGCTACGGCTACAACCTGCACCTCTCGGCCGCGCTCGACCAGCCGCCGGTGAACGTCAGCAAACTCCCGCGCCCCACGGCGACGGTGCTGCTGGCCGACGCCGCGCAAGTGAACACGTTTCAAGCCCCGGCCTCGCCGACGCATCCGATGCTCGAAGAATTCTTTTACGTGAACACGAACGAGCCGACCGCCCACTTCCGCCATGCAAAAACGGCCAACGCTCTTTTCTGCGACGGCCACGTGGGAAACGAGAAGCCGGCGCCCGGCTCCCTCGACTCACGCCTGCCTGGCCAGAGTGTCGGCAGACTGCGGAGCGAGATTGTGGCGCCGTGGTAGAGAAGCGTTCCACTGCATCTGAAGATTCTGGTCCCTCGCCCACTCGCAAGCCAGCCGCGGGCGCCGAGCGAGGCTCCTGCCCCATTTTGTTGCGCTCTCCCTCAGCCTGGGCCTCTCCCGCCGGGAGAGGGAGAAATGCAAGCAGCGCTGGTTGCAGCCGGGCGCTTCCTGCTGGTCCACAAGCTGGCTGACGGCTCCCCTCTCGCTGCGGGAGGGGGCCGGGGTGAAGGGGAAAGGGAACACGGGCCGCCCCAGGCTCTGCGAACGATCCCGGGACGGTCAAATTTGACGAGTCCTCCGACAATGCCAGAGGCTTGCGCGTTGAGTTACGCCCCGAGCTGCTCCTTGATCGTCTGGCTGATTACCTGGCCCCACTTGTCCAGCGTCGCTTGGTCGCGGCCTTCGAGGAGCAGGCGCGCTTTCGGCTCGGTGCCGGAATAGCGGAGCAGTACGCGCCCGCCTTGCGGCTTCAGTTCGGCCTCCGCCTTGGTGACCAGTTCCATCACGCCGTTCAGTTCCTCGAAGGGGCGCTTCTCCCGCACGCGGACGTTGACGGTCACTTTCGGAAACCGCGTCCAGCACTTCGTCAGTTCGGAGAGCGGTTTGTCCTTGGCCTTCATGATCCGCAGCATCTGAAGCGCGGCAACCAGGCCGTCGCCGGTCGTCGAGTAGTCGCGGAAGATCAGGTGGCCGCTTTCCTCGCCGCCGAAATTGTAGCCCCCGCGCACCATTTCATCGATCACGTTCTTGTCGCCGACCCCGGCGCGCAAGACGTGGCCCCCGGCGCGGCTGATGGTGGCGGCGAGGCCGGCGTTGCTCATCACGGTCGCGACGATCGTCCGGGCGACGAGCGATCCTTCGTTGAGCAGCTCAAGTCCGGCGACGGCCATGACGTCATCGCCGTCGATCACTTTGCCGTTCTCGTCGCACAGCAACACGCGGTCGGCGTCGCCGTCATGGGAGATGCCGACGTGCGCCTGGTGTTCGCGCACGTGCTGGCAAAGGTGCTCCGGGTGCATGGAGCCGACGCCTTGGTTGATGTTAAAGCCGTCGGGGTGGTTGCCATAGACGAACACCTCGGCGCCCAACTCGCGCAGCACGCACGGGGTCGATTTGTAGGCCGCGCCGTGCGCGCAATCCACGACGATGCGCAGCCCCTCCAGAGTCATGCCCTTGGGGAAAGACGACTTCGCGAACTCGATGTAGCGGCCCAGCGCGTCGTCGATGCGCACCGCCTTGCCGATGTGATCGGCGCTCGGCCGGATGCTGTCGATGTCGCCGCTGAACACCAATTCTTCGATTTGAAGTTCGATGTTGTCCTCAAGCTTGTAGCCGTCAGCGCGAAAGAATTTGATGCCATTGTCGGTGTAGGGATTGTGCGAAGCGGTGATGACGATGCCGGCATCAGCGCGCAAACTCCGCGTCACGTAGGCGACGCCGGGCGTCGGCAACGGCCCGATGAACAACACATCGACGCCCATCGACAGGATGCCGGAGGAGAGTGCGTTCTCCAGCATGTAGCCGGAGAGGCGCGTGTCCTTGCCGATGACGATCTGGTGCTTGCCGCGGCCGCGCGCCTGCGTCTCCAGCGTTTTGAAGACGTGGCCCGCGGCGCGGCCGAGCTTGAGGGCGGTCTCCGCGGTGACCGGTTCGAGATTGGCAGTGCCACGGACACCGTCGGTGCCGAAGATGCGTTTGGGTTGGCTCATGGTTCAACGATCGGGACGAGCAGGAAACGATTCCGAGAGACGGGTCCGGTCCACTTCCACGATCTGGGGCTTGACCTCCAGCACGGTGATCCCGCTGGGGGTGTGGACCCGGATTCTTTTCTTCAGTCCGATGGCGTCTTGCACATCGACCAAATCGACGAACACATCCAGGTCAGTCGGCTTGAGTGCCTGGAGCGCCGCGGCCTGGCCGCGCACGGTGACTTCGACCGCGGTCGGCGTGAGCTTGAAGCCGCGCGCGTCCTCCGCGGTGGTCAGGAGGCCGATCGGCACCCGAGCGAACACGCGCGTCTGCAGAGTCGTGCCGGAGGCGTGGAACGGATCGAAGTCCTCTTCAATGCTCGCCCGGATGCCGACGTAGAACACCGTCGCCAGGAAGAGTGAAAGCAGCTTCCACGTCAGGTTGCGCAGGATCAGTTCGCGCCAAGGCATACGCTCAATGCGGTTCGATGCGCGAGGTGACTGCGGCGGCCGGTTTCGCGCGATCGCGGCTGAGCGAGCGGAACCAATCGCCCAGCGAACGCGACTGCGAACCCTTCACCAGCACCGAGGTCAGAAAGGCGCGCAATTCCTGCAGCGTCACCCCGCGCACCAGTTGGCCCTTGTAAGCGTGCGAAATCGCGCCGGTCTCCTCGGACACGGCCACGACCATGGCGTCGGTCTCCTCGGTCAAGCCGATGGCGGCGCGGTGACGTGTGCCGAGCGATTTGCTCAAGTCCTGCCGTTGCGTGAGCGGGAAGATGCAGGCGGCATGAGTGATCCGGTCGCCCTTGATGATGACGCCGCCGTCGTGGATGGCGTTGTTGGGGAAGAAAATCGTTTCCAGCATCTCGGGCGTGGCCTGGCATTGCACGACGATGCCCGACTCCACCGCTTCTTCGAGCTGGATGGATTGCTCGATGGCGATCAACGCGCCGATGCGCACGTCGGCCAGGCGTTCCACCGTCTGAATGATCACTTCGATGTTCTCGCGCTGCTCATGGGCGGTGACGAAGAAGGGCAGGTTGCCCAACTCCGCGAGGATGCGGCGCAGTTCCGGTTGGAAAATCACCAACACCGCCACGGCGAAGACGGCGGACACCGTGCCGAGCAGCCACTTGAGCACTTTCAAGTCGAGCACGCTCGTCACGATGCTCAAGGCGACCAGCAGGACCAAGAAGCCCGTCACCACCGGCCAGCCGCGCGTGCCCCGCACGAACATCAAAGCATAGTAAATCCCCACCGCGAGGATGAGGATTTCCACCGCGGGCCGCCACGCGTTCTGTAAAAAGCTCAAGTCCATCAACTGTTGCGCGCCAGGAGGGCCTCAGTCATGCGCACTGCTTGTCGAGTGGCGGCGACGTCATGCGTGCGGAGGATGTGCGCCCCCGCCGCCACCGCCCAGCCAGCGCCAGCCAGCGAGGCCGGCAAGCGCTCGGCCACTTCGATTCCGAGCAATTTTCCGATGAACGATTTGCGCGAGAGGCCGACCAGTAATGGCCGCCTACATTTTGTAAATCGGTTCAGGTGCGCGAGCAACTCCAAATTATGTTCGAGCGTCTTCCCGAAGCCGATGCCGACATCCAAGGCGACTTGCTCGGCGCTGACCCCGGCGAGCGCAAGCTGGCGAAGGCGGTCCTCGAAGAACTCGCCGACCTCGCGCACGACATCGGTGTAGGTCGGATTCAGTTGCATCGTCTGCGGCGTGCCCTGCATGTGCATGCACACGTAGCCGGCTCCGGCGGCGGCCACGACGCGCCACATCTCCGGATCGGCGCGGTTGGCGGCCACATCGTTGACGAGGCTCGCGCCGGCCGCGAGCGCCGCGCGCGCCACCGCGGGCTTCTGCGTGTCGATCGAGATGGGCACGTTTGCGCGGGCGGCCAATTGCTCGATCACAGGTAGCACGCGGTGGAGTTCTTCGGCCTCGTTCACTGGCGTCGCGTTGGGCCGCGTCGATTCGCCGCCGATGTCGATCAAGTCAGCCCCTTCGGCGATCAACTCCTGCCCGCGCGCCACGGCGGCAGCCGGATCGCGAAACTTCCCGCCGTCGGAAAACGAATCCGGCGTGACGTTGAGCACGCCCATCAGCAGCGTCGGGCGCGGGAAAGTGAATGTGAACTGGCGGGCGCGGAAGATCATGGGGAAAGCCTCTCGGCGCGGTTTGAGGATACGCCAGCTCGTCTCGGTTCCCGGGAGAACCTCGTGACCGCTCGCTGGGCGTCGAGCGCTCCGTTTGCCGCCCCCATGAACCTCCGAAGGGCCGCCAAGTTTTGGACTGCGGAGATCCCGACGCGTCGGGACGAGTCACCACTTTGGGTTTGGCCGCGAGC
>ORMF012137654.1_pt1 | contig 12959 bp, 9 predicted proteins | sample 1779871 | NCBI WGS metagenome assembly ORMF01 (sample SAMEA104232316, study PRJEB22302) | groundwater metagenome | biome: forest; feature: aquifer; material: groundwater | place: USA | collected 2011-08-07 | depth 5.4 m | reverse complement strand
GAGAGGTTGCGTAGAGGCGGACCTTCAGGTCCGCCTCGCCCCGGGAGTTGGGAATTGGAGGTTGGGAGATTCCTCAGGGCCTTCCGCGACCAGTCCTTTTCGCGAGGCGGGTCGCATTCACGAATAAGATGTGCGCGTTTCCGCCATAGAATCGTCCACAAATGGCACCGACCCTGTTAAGTGGAACCGCGTACGGCGAGGCGGTGAATCACAGTCGCCAGGTCGGGGGGAGGGCAGTTGCGGTGTATCCAGACCGTTCTGCCATCCGCGCACCCGTCAGATTCTGGCGTATCTGACAGCACGATCACGGCAGCGGCTCCCACATCTCTCCACCACGAACCGACGGATTCATCGGATGTGACGACGATATCGCCCGCGGGCCAGCGTTCGACCTCGGCGATTCGAGTGACGGCGATGACGTCGATGCCCTCAGCCCTCAGCGCCACGCACAGGGTTGTCAGTCGTTCATCGTCAGGTTCGATGAGCAGTGGAGACACCTGGACCAGTGTGCCCACTTGTTGAACCCGAAACAATACCGGATTGGCAGGATGCCAAACGCAACGTGTTCCCTGAGAGAAGCGACAGGGTGTGGAGAAAGACGAAGCCGCTTCTCGTAGCCACGATCACGGTCGGCCGAAGTCGCGATGTGGAGGAACGGTACACCACATCGAGTTCGAACGCTGATTCGCTCGTTCGCCTGAGGGTCCGGGTCGGGTGGTCATGCCTGTCGACACTGGAACCAATACGAGGCATAGGGAGCCAGCGCGAGCGGGTACGGCGAGGACCCTGCCGCCGGAAACGCCGCGTCATCGGCGATCTCGACCAGTGCAAGACCGACCATTGACACGGGCAATTCGAGCATCACGGATTGTACGGATCCCGACAGATTTGCCACGACGAGGATCGTGTCGTCCAGGTGGACCCGTATGAAAGCCAGAATCGCCTCGTTTCCGGTGCGCACGAATTCGATCGTTCCCCGGCCGAACGCGACGTGACGGCGCCTCACCTGGAGCAGACGCTTGACCCGGGCCAGCAGTGAATCCGACCTGCGTTGCTGTGCGGCCACGTTGACGACGCGGTACCCATTCACCGGATTGTCGATGATCGGGATCACGAGACGGTCCACGCTCTCTGGCGCGAAGCCCGCGTTGGTGTCGTCGGACCACTGCATCGGTGTGCGAACACCGTCACGGTCGTGCAGGCGAAGGTCGTCGCCCATGCCGATTTCGTCCCCGTAATAGAGCACCGGCGTTCCTGGCAGCGACAGCAGCAGCACGTGCGCGAGCTCGATGCGGCGTCGATCGTTTCCAAGCAGCGGCGCGAGACGCCGCCGGATCCCGCGATGCAGCCTCATGTGCGGCTCGGCAACGCAGGCCGCCACCAGGAAGTCGCGCTCCTCCCCGGTCCCCGCCGACAACGTCAACTCGTCATGGTTCCGGAGAAAGATGGCCCACTGGCATGCGTCCGGAATCCGTCGCGTGGCCTCGACGATGTCCACGATGGCCGACGCGTGTCCACGAAAGATCCCGATGAAAAGCCGCGGCATCAACGGGAAGTGAAACGCCATGTGGCATTCGTCGTCCTCGCCGAAATACTCCAGCACGTGCCGTGACTGATCGTTGGCCTCGGCCAGCAGCACCCGACCCGTATAGCGCTGGTCCATGTCGCGCCGGATCTGTTTCAGGAACTGGTGGGTTTCTGGAAGGTTCTCGCACGTCGTGCCCTCGCGCTCGAACAGGTGCGCGACGGCGTCGAGCCGGAGCCCATCGACGCCCTGGTCGAACCAGTAGCGCATGACCTTGAGTACGGCGAGCCGCACCTCGGGGTTGTCGAAGTTCAAGTCCGGCTGATGGTGGAAGAATCGATGCCAGTAGAAGGCTCCCGCAACCGGATCCCACGTCCAGTTGGACTGCTCCGTGTCACTGAAGATGATTGGTGCTCCGGCGTACCGGTCTGTGCTGTTGCTCCAGACATAGAAGTCGCGCTTCGGCGTACCTGCCGGCGCCCGGCGAGATGCCTCGAACCAAGGATGCCGATCGGAGGTGTGATTGAGGACGAGCTCGGTGATGACGCGCATTCCGCGCGCATGCGCCTGATCGAGGAACATCCTGAAGTCGCGCCTGGTTCCGCAGGCGGGGTGAATCCGCTCATAATGCGCTATGTCGTATCCGTCATCACGCAGGGGCGACTCGTAGAAGGGCAGCAGCCACAGGCACGTCACCCCGAGCTCTTCAAGGTACCCGAGCTTCTGGGTCAGACCCGCGAAGTCGCCGATGCCGTCCCCGTTCGAGTCGAAAAACGTCCGGACGTTCAGCTCATAGATGACGGCGTCTTTGTACCACTGTGGATCCGATCCGCTACCCGCGACCGACATCTGCCCTATCGCGCCTTGGCGCGGCGCCGCACGGAGCTGGAGTCGCCCGTCCGGAAGTCGACGAGAATGCGGAGAAGCGCGTCAACATCCTCCTGGCGGTCGAGTTGATACCGCGCCAGGGAGCCGTCAGCCCCTCCAACGCGAATGGCGAGCAGCTTCTCCGGCGATGCCGACGCGAACGCGTCCTCGTCAGTGGCGTCATCGCCGACGTAAATCGCGCGGTCACACGCAAACCACCTGCACGCCAATTGAAGCGCGACCCCCTTGTCGGCACCGCCGCGGGGCAGCAGGCTCACCGCTTCGGCTCCTCCCAGCGCCCGCGCGTCCGGGAGCTCGGCGACAGCGTTGTCAATCGCCTCTATCACGCGGCGCTTGTCGCGAACGTTGCGGTAGTGAATCGTGACGGAATACCGCTTGTCCTCGATGACGATGCCGGGATCCCGCGGGAGTCGCTTTTTGAGATCGAGCGCCCATTCGCGAGCATGGGTTGGACACGGTGCGTCGGGTGTGGCTGGTTCGAGCCCGTGGTTTCCGAACAGATACCATGCCGGAATGTGACGAAGCCGTCGCGTGAGGTCGTCAAGCGCCCTCCCGGAAATGATGACGCATGGATACAGGCGCGCGGCCAGTGTCAGCAGCCGCCGCGTATCGCCTCGCATCCGTGCGCGGGCGGGCGTCGGTGCAATGGGGGCGAGCGTTCCGTCGTAGTCGAACGCCAGTAGCACGTTGGAGTGCGCGAAGCCGGCAAGCAGCGCGCGCTGATCGTCAGCCAGAATGGTCTGCATGTCAGACGGACGTATCCTCCCAACCCCGGACCGCATAGTGTAGCGGCCTGGTCCACAGGCTCTCGAGCCCTTCCAGGATATCCGAGGCCCAGCCGAAGACATTGCGTCCGGCGACCGCGCGCCGCAGCGCGCGCATGCGCGCCCGCCGCTCCTCTACCGGCATGTCGATCGCTCGTGTCAGCGCGCCCGCGAAGCCATCGATGTCGTACGGATTGATGATCAGCGCTTCGTGCAGCTCCTGCGCTGCTCCCGCGAGGGCGCTCAACACGAGCACGCCGTCCTCGTCGTCGCGGGCGGCGACGAATTCCTTCGCGACCAGGTTCATCCCGTCATGGAGCGAGCTGACGACGCAGAAATGCGCGAGACGGTAGAGCGCAACCAGGCTGCCGATCCCGAGGGGTGCTTTCTGGTAGCAGACGACCGGTGGTCCGCCGCGCACACGGTGCCGCCTGTTGAGCGCATCGATCTGTTGACTGATCTGGGATTCGATTTCGGCATAGCTGTGGAGCCCCGAACGAGATGGCACGCCGATCTGGACGAAGGTCAGTCGTCCTCGCAGTTCCGGACGCCGGGTCAGCACTTCGTCGAGCGCGGCCAGTCGCTCGGGAATGCCTTTCGTATAGTCGAGCCGATCGACGCCAATGCCGACGATGTCGGCGCGAAGGTCGAAGAGCCGCCGCAGGCGCCGCTGTTCGTCGGCGAGCGAATCGTCCGCAGCAATGCCCTGAATCCGGTCGTAGTCAACACCGATCGGTACTGATATGACGGTCGTCGATCGCCCGTCAACCCAGATGCGCGACGCCTCGAGATCGACCTCGCCGTCGAGCTCCTCCTCGGTCGCGAGAAGGAAGTTGCGCCGGTCGCGATCGAGCTGAAACGCAAGCAGGTCGTTGGCCGCCAGGCCAGTCAGGATCTCGCGGCGCCACGGGCATATCCGGAGGCGATCCGGAGACGGCCAGGGAATGTGCCAGAAGAGCGCTGTCCGAGCGGCCGGCCGCCTCATGCGCAGCGCCGGGGCCACCAGGGCGAGGTGGTAATCCTGGAGAAACACCGGCGTATTCGACGAGTCGAGCTCCTCGTCGATGGCGGCGGCAAAACGGTCGTTGACGTCCTTGTACGCGGCCCAGTCCTCGCCGCGGAATTTCGGCCGCACATCGACCACATGACACAAAGGCCAGAGGCCTTCGTTGGCGAATCCGCCGCAGTACGCCGAGAACGTCGGCTCCTCGAGCCAGAGCCGGCGTAGCACATACGAAGGATGCTCCGGTGGAACGTGAACCTTGTCGGTGTCGTCGACCACGAGCCGATCGGCCGATCCGGAACCGTGTGCGATCCATGTGCCACCGCGCTCGCGCATCAGCGCGTCCAGGGCGACGGCCACGCCCCCGGTCGCCGTCGTCCAGGTGACGGTGCCGTCACGCCGCGTCAGGTGCAGATAGGGCTCTCGATTCGAGACGACGAGCAGGGGCCGCGGCGCCTGAGCCTCCAGCTCGCCAGCACGGGCCAGGCCCCGTCTGAACAGCATCGGGCCGACGAGCTCGTGGATTGGAATGAGCGCGATCAGCAGCGTCTGCAGTTGCGTGCCCCATCCTGGAAACTCGCTGGCGACCACCGATGCGAGGCCAAGCGTGATGCCAGCCTGGGAGATCAATCCCGTCCAGGCATGTTCGCCCACCCGTCGATCGATCCCGGAGACCGCAAGGCCGGCAGACACTCCGGTCCGGATCAAGGCAGCTCGAATCGCCGCCAGAGCGAGTGCAACCGGACCGAGGGCCGCGAGCGCGTCGACGCGCAGCGATGAACCGATGGCGACGAAAAAAATCACGAGCACCGGTGGAGCGCCGCGCTGAACAGCTGCCTTGAGCGTGTCGCCTTGAGCCACCGACAGATTCTCGATCACGAGGCCGGCAGCGACCGCCGCAAGCAGCGGCTCGAACTGCTGTGTGGTGCCGACCTGGCTGAGCAGTCCGCACACCGCGAGCAGGACCAGCGTCACCTCGCGCCCGACGTATCGGAGATAGAGCGCAAACAGCGCGCCGACGAGGGCGCCGAACGCAACCGCGCCGCCGCTCTCCCATGCGAACTGCACGATCAGGCTGCCGCCGTCGATATCGGGCCGGAATACCGCTCGCGCGAGCTGCATCGAGAACGAGAACAGCAGCAGCATCACGAGATCGGCGAGGACGACGACGGCGAGCACGAGCTCGCTCAGACGACCACGGGCGCCGGTGTCGGTCGTCACTGCGGCCGTCATCGTCGGCGAGAAGCTCACGACCATGACGGTGAGCAGGAGAACCATCGCCAGCCTGGCCGCGCCGTCGGCGTCAGGCGCGACCGGGAGCCACGGCCATGCGACCCAGGCGATGGCAGCGACACCGATGCTGGCAACGGCAAGTGTTGCCGCGGTCATACGGACGATCGCGGAGAGCCGGCCGCGGAGCCGTTCGACGCTGAGCGTGAGGCCGGCAATCAGCGCGATCAGGGTTGTCGCGATGCCGGTGATCACCTGCAGTTGCGCCGCCATCGACTCGGTGATGACGTTGGCCAGGTACGGGCCGACGAGTACGCCGAACAGCAAGTACCCGGTGAGCCGGGGCACGTGAAAGCGTCGAAGCAGGTCGCCCGTGACCCATGCGCCCAGGAGCGTGAAGCCAAGCGCCAGCGCCGTGCCGGCCGACGCCACGGTCCCGGTCTCGCCGAGGGCTTGGACCCAGGCGACGGCGCCGACCGCCAGCGCCAGCGCTCCGAATCGTCTCACCCCTTGCTGACCCCGGAACGAGAGAAAGCGGCGATCAGCGACGATGCGATGGTGCCGACGACCACGACGGTCAGCATTGGCGTGAATTCAGGTCCGCCGGCGCGCACGACATTCAATGCGAACGCGACGCCGAACACGCCTGGAGAGATGAGCTGGACATTGTTGCTCCGTTGAATGGCTGCCGACGAGTGCGTCGCGAGCCATCCGCCGAGGAGCTTCCCGCTCGTGCGAACGACAACGTAAGCGATTGACAGAGTCAGCACAACCGGCGAGAAGTTCGCGCGGGCGCCCGCGAGCAGAAGGATCAGGACGAGCAGCGAGTGTTGGACATACGCGACGTCGCGACGGATGTATTCGTGCACCGCGCCGTCGGCAAATTGCCAGCACGCGCCGGCAACCAGGCCGCTGAGCAGGGCCGACGTCGAGAGATAGTCGGCGGCGCCGCCGAGGAGCAGGAGACTTGCAAAGACACACACCCGCTGTTCTGCCGGCGTTGAAGCCTGTGACAGGAGCAGCCATCCCGCGATGGCGATCACAACTGCGATAAGGGTTGCCTGCGCAACGACCAGGAGGGCTGCGGCAGGCGAGGGTTCGCGGAAGAACGCCAGCAGCAGACCCCCGAGGACAATTGGAAGCAGATAGTCCTGGACGTCCAGATCCACCGCGACGTCGTGCGGGGAGCGCGTCGGATCCGACGGCAGCGAGGATGATGTGGCCGCGGAGAGACCAAGCGCCAGAGCGATGGTCCACGATGGCGGAAACGGGTTGACCGTCGTCGCCGCCCGACTCACGAGGAAAACGCCTGTGGCGACCACGATCGCAGTCACCATCGCCTGTGCACCAGAGGCCGCGACAAGCCGTCGATCCGCTCGGCCGGTCCTGAGGCTCAGTCCCGCATTGACCCCAAGTGCGGCGAGTGCGACCGGAGACGCCGGGTCGAGGAACGCCAGGGCCTGCGGTGTGAGAAGGACCAGGCCATGCGGCCCGAGGGCTGCGCCCGACACCAGCAACAGCAGTGCCGGGAATGCGCCAGTGGACCAGTCGAGCGCGCCGAACCGCGATGTCGGCGACAGGCGTCCGGCAGTGGCTCCGCTCTGGTGAAGCTGGACGTCGATCGGATCGAAGCTCCTCGGTTCGCCCAGCTCGCCCGGACCGTCCGGACTCATCGCTGGAGGGCCACGACGCGGTGCTCGGGTCCGCGCATCAGGGCAACGATCATGAAATCCCCGCGCCGAGCGGACGCGAACGACGATTCTACCTGTGCCGCACTGGGCGCGATGCTCGCGCCGATGACGGTGATGACGTCTCCAGCCTCGATGCCGGCTGCGTCAGCGGCCGAGCCCCGCTCGACCCTCACGACCTCGGCCCCGACGCTGCCGAGCGGCCTCAGCGTGAGACCGAGCATCGACGATGGCGCGGGCGCGGCGATGGCTGCCACAACCAGCAGCTCCCGTTGCACTCGTCCGCGCAACACGCGGATCGCAATCGTGTCTCCCACTCCGAGGCGCGCCGTCCGAACGCGCCAGTGTTCGGGAGTGGGTAGGCTCACGTCATCGACGGCCTGGATGACGTCACCGGCCTTGAGCTGTCCAGCGACAACGCTGTTTGGATTGATCCAGGTGATGACGACACCGGTGTCGGCTCCGCTGGCGAGTGAGAGGCGCGGCGTCAATGCCGCCACGTCGATTCCGAGGTCGACGTACACCTTGTGTGGGTGTCTGAGCAGGTCCTCTGCTGCGTCCCACAGCATCTTGCCCGGAACGACCGCAAGGCCATTCTCGTACCGAACAACCGCGCCCACGAACTCCGCGTCGTCGGTGAACAGAAACGCCCCGGGCGTGACGTCTGCGTCGCGTGGAAGTCTCCACATGGGTCCAATCCACGCGGGGGTCTCAACCGGCGTCAACGAGCCAATGAACGCCGGACGGAGCGACATGCTGCCGGGGGACGGCGACGACGCAGCGACGTACTGCGGTTTGTCAAGGCGCTGGGGGGACCACAACACCGGCAGTACCGTATTCGTCCCGTTTCCCACGCGCAGAACCGCGAGGCCGGATGCGCGATCCTCGGCGATCACACCGGGTGGATTGCGTTCGCCGCGGCCCGCCCCTGGTTCGAGAATCGCAATCGCGAGATCGTCGCGAAGCCGAAGCGCTGCCACCTGCTCCTCTGTCAGCTCAGCTCGCTCCGTGATGTCCGCGACGTCAGGCGCAACCATGACGAGCGTCGGCGCCACGCGCGCTCGGAGGTCCTCGATTGTCGCCGCAAGTTCCGAGAATCTGGAAAAACCTGCGAGCTGACTGAGCAGTGGCGTCACCGGATTGGGGTTTACCGGGCGATCGGGAAACCTGATACGGGCAAGGACCCACAGTGTAAGAACTGCGAACAGAGCCGTCATCAGCAGCCTCTGCGTTTCACGAGAGACGCGAGGGCGATACGCTGAAGTTTCGCCGGTTACGAACAGGGCCGTCTCTGATTTCATCGCCATTCACACGATCTGCCTCGAACTGATGGCGGGGAATACCGTCCGGCCATGAGTCCGCGTGCAAAGGTGGCTTGAGATACCGCCCAGCCAGAGCAAAGGTTGGTCCGGCTAGCGGATTACACCGCGCCGCACGGCGTAGAGGACAATCTCGGCGGCGCTGTGGACATCGAGCTTCTCCATGATCCGCGCGCGGTGGGTTTCGACCGTGCTCGGGCTGATGAAGAGGATGGCAGCGATGTCCTTGTTCGTCTTGCCTTCCGCGATCAGCTGGAACACCTCGCGCTCGCGATCGGACAGCGATTCGTAGCGGTCGATCACGCCAGGTTCACCGGTGCGCTGTTTCACGTAGTCGTCCAGCATGAGACGGGCGATCGTCGGACTGAAGAAGGACTTGCCCTCGGCGACGGCGCTCACCGCCTGGAGCAGATCGACATCGGCTGAGTCCTTCAGCAGGTATCCGGCCGCGCCGGCGTGCAGGATCTGGATGACGTACGCCTCGTCCGCGTGCATGCTGAGCACGAGGACACGGACGTTGGGCACCCGTTTGACGATCTGCCGCGTCGCCTCGATGCCGTTGAGCAGCGGCATCGCGACGTCGAGAATCGCGACGTCCGGCTTGTGCTGTTCCGCCTGGCGTACCGCCTCGCGGCCATCACCAGCTTCCGCAACAACCCGCCAGTCCGGTCGTTCCTCGAGGACCTTTCGAAGTCCCTGACGTACCACCGTATGGTCGTCGGCAAGGAGGATGCGCAGCGTGGGCACCCGAGTCAACCAGCGCGGCGAGCGGCGGCGATCGTGGTCCCGTGACCGGCTGGGTCACCGGCGGCGGATGCGCCAAGCGGCAGCGTCACCACGACGATGGTCCCTGCGCCCTCGCGATCATCAACCGTAAACGTGCCACCGAGGGCTTGCGCGCGCTCGCGCATGCCAATCAATCCGAGCCCGCGGCCCGCCGCGAGCGCGTTCGCGGCGCCGATGCCACGGCCGTTGTCCTCGACGCTGAGGCGAAGGAGGCCACCGCCGGAATTGAGCGTCACGGCGCAAGCGGTGGCGCCGCTGTGCTGTGCGACGTTGCTGAGCGCCTCCTGGACGATGCGGTAGACGCACACTTCGATCTCCGGAGCCAGTCGCGCGTCCATCGTCTCGGCGAGCTGCGCGCGGATGCCCGTCCGCTGGGAGAAGTTTCGGAGGTAGGTGGTCAGCGTCGCGGGAAGACCGAAATCATCCAGCACCGATGGATGGAGCAACTGCGACATGTCGCGGACGCTGCGGAGCGTCGTTTCGCTGATCTCGCGCGCTTCTTCGAGCGCGTCTCTGACGCGCGCGTCGACGTCGGCCCGCAGCGCGATACCGATGTCCATTTTCACCGCCGTCAGGGCCTGACCAACTTCGTCGTGCAGTTCGCGCGCGAGCGTGCGGCGCTCCTGCTCCTGCACGTCGACAAGCCGCGCGGACAGGCGTTCGAGGTCTTCCCGATTGTGCTGCTCGATCCGGCGCTGACGTTCGATCTGCCGCTGGAGCCGGTTCACATGCCTTGACGCCATGATTGCAACGGCCACCGCCACGACGAGAGTCCCGAAGCCCAGGGACAACAGCCGCATCCGCGCCTGGTCGTACAGGAGATCGATTTCCTCCTCGTGGCGCCGGTTCGCGGCCGACTGAAGCGCTGCGAGCTGATCGAGGATCTGCAGAACGGTGTTGCGGCGCGGGACCACGCGGTTGCGAAGGAGCGCCGCAGCCGCCGCGGGGGTCTCGGCCCGGTCAGTGAACGCGATGTCGCGCGAGGCCCAGTAGTCGGCGAGCTCGACCTGCAACCGCGCCCAGTGGTCGCGCTCCACCGGGGATGCGACTTCCGGAACGTATGCGCGGAGCAACTGCTCGACTTCGTCGCGCAGCGTCGTCAGCTCCTCGCGGTACGTATCCCTGCGGGCGGTTGCGCCGTCGATGAGAGCATCGCGCAGGTAGATCGAGCCGAGCAGTACATTGGTGCGAATCTTGGACAGCGTCTGCTCGCCGCGGACGTCCGACTCATGAACGCTTGAGACGTTCTGCTCGATCTCTCGAAAGCTGCGGACAAGCTCGTACCCCCACACCAGCCAGAGACCGAACACAATGGCGAACCCGGCGAGCAGCGCCGCCCGGACGCTCGAAGTGCTGCGAGCGCCCCCCTCGCCTGCCGGGGAGCGAACCATCATGCGGCCATCGTAATCAGCTGGTGGATCAGCCGTCCAGCCTGCTTCCCGTTTTGCGGATTTCACGCGAATTCGAGTTCCCGCCCCGATCATGCTCCGTTTCAACGGCGCGCCGCCATACGGTCTTCATGCGGCCTCGAATACAGGCTTCACCGGATGGTGGCCGCGCCGGACCCCGCTGTACCGTGGGTCCATGAGAACACGCGGCATCACGATGATCTGGGCAGTTGCTCTGATTGCGATCGCGTGCGGTGTCCCTCGGTTGGGGGCACAGACGCCTGCGCAGTCTGCGTCGGCAGCCCAGGGCGCCTCGGACGAGCACAAGAAGACACAAGGCTTGAGCTTTGATGGGGACGTCGCGCTGTGGACCGTGGCCATCAAGCCTGATAAGACCGCCGACTTCGAGCAGGTTCTGGCGAAGGTGCGCGACGCGCTCGAAAAATCGGCGAATCCGCAGCGGAAACAGCAAGCGGCAGGCTGGCGGGTGATGAAGATCGCGAAGCCGCTGCCGAATGGAAACATCGCCTACGTGCATATCATCAGTCCCGTGGTGGCGGGCGCGGACTACACGATTCTCAAGGCGATCTACGACGAGTTCCCGAGCGAAAGCCAACAGCTCTATGCCCTCTATCGCGATGCGTTTGCGCAGAGCCTTGCCCTGGCAACCGGCTCTGTCGTGATGGACATGTCACAGCCGCATTGACCTCCATTCGGTCGCGTCGCCCGCGGCGCTTGTCCCCGTCAGCGGGTGCGGGTGCGCGCAATCATAACCCTTCGGTCGCCGCGATTGCGCGCACTGTCTGCACCACGAAGGGTTATTTGCGACCCTTGATTGCCGCGTATAAGCCCGGCACCGCGAGCAGCGTGACAGGTGTCGAAAGCGCGAGGCCGCCGATGACGGCGAGCGCGAGCGGCTTCTGCAGCTCGGCGCCGGCGCCGAGACCGAGCGCGAGTGGGAGCAGCCCGAACAACGTGCAGAACGTCGTCATCAGGATCGGCCGCAGCCGGATGCGCCCAGCATGCGCGATCGCCGACTCGAACGGTTCGCCTTCCTGGTGCAGTCTTTCGGAAAAGTCGAGCAGCATGATCCCGTTCTTCACCACGAGACCGACGAGCAGGATGATTCCCATCGCCGACGAGATGTTCAGGTCGGTGCCGGTGAGCAGCAGCAGCAACAGCGCGCCGCCGAGCGAGAGCGGTGCGGCCAGCAGGATCAGGATCGCCGGCACCCACGCGCGGAACTGGATCACGAGGATCGTGAAGACCAGGACGACAGCCAGGGCGAAGACCATCAACAGCTCGCGAAATGCCTGGATCTGCGCCTGGTACTGCCCGCCGATCTCGTACGTGTAGCCGATTGGAAGCGTGCGCTGGCCGAGGTTCGTCTGAATCTCGGCGACGGTGCTTCCGAGGTCGCGCCCCTCGAGGCGCCCGCTGACGACCGCCATCGGGCGAAGATTCTCGCGCATCAGCTCGCCCTGTCCGTTGGCACGCTCCATCGACGCGACTTCAGACACGGGGATCGGTCTGCCGCCGGGCGTGCGGATCAGCGTGTGCGCAAGGTTGTTTGGATTGAAGCGGAACGAATCAGGAAGCCGGACGCGGACGGGAACCGTGCGATCGGGCAGGCGCAGATCGGTTGCCACCTCGCCCAGCCAGTTGCCCGCGAGCTGGTCCGACACGTCCGCCACCGTCAGCCCGTACCGGCCGGCTGCAACCGGATCGACGTTCCAGGTCGCCTCGGGGTTGCCCTGCTGCGGGCCAACGACGTCGACGACCCCCATGACCTTGTTCATCATTTCTTCGACCGGGCCGGCTAGTTCCGCCAGTCGAACCGGATCGTCGCCGAAGATCTTCACCTCGATTGGCTCGGCATTTCCTTCGAGGTCGCCGAGCATGTCCTGCAGGAGCTGCACAAATTCGATCTCGACCAGCGGGGCGGCCTCCTGGACCTTCTCACGCATGTCGGAGATGATTTCCTCCGCCGAGCGGCTCCGCTGGCCGCGCGGCTTGAGGCGCACGAGGATGTCGCCGGTGTTCTGCGCTGTCGCGAACAGCCCGAGCTCCGAGCCGGTGCGGCGCGAGTATGCGGCGACTTCCGGTGTCTCCCCGACGATCTGTTCGATCTTCCGCACCTGGCGGTCGGTTTCCGCGAGCGAGCTGCCTGCCGGCGTCAGGTAATCGACGACGAACCCGCCCTCGTCAGCGGCGGGGAAGAAGCCCGTTCCGATCCGGTAGAACAGCACCACTGTGAGCGCCGCCAGCAGGACAGCCACAACGATGGCGACCACCGGACGCCTGACCATCACGGCGAGCAACCGTTCGTAGAACTGCTCGACCCGCCCGCGCGATTCGCCCCTCGGCT
>ORMF011739391.1_pt1 | contig 12964 bp, 12 predicted proteins | sample 1779871 | NCBI WGS metagenome assembly ORMF01 (sample SAMEA104232316, study PRJEB22302) | groundwater metagenome | biome: forest; feature: aquifer; material: groundwater | place: USA | collected 2011-08-07 | depth 5.4 m | reverse complement strand
TTCACCTCCTGGGTCACCCCTGGGGGGTGTCGAATATGACTACACGGGCAAACAACCAATTCCCGTGGCCGGACTTTCACCGGCGAGACAAGCAACCGTATAGGCTGCGTACGAAGGCACGAAGGTCACGAAGGTTTCGGAGATTGATATTTCTAAACTTCTTAACTTCGTGTCCTTCGTGCCTTCGTGGTGAAAATTGGCTTTGCATCTTCGGTTGCGACTTTGCGGCGTTGGGATCTTTGTGGTGCAGGAAATCAAGTTGATCGTGCCAGGTTCCCGACACAAAAGCCTGAAGAACCGGAAAATGAAAGCCCGAAAGCCATTCGCAATGCTTTTTGTTTGCGCCGCTCTGAGCTTCGCAGCGGGCGCGGTCGCGCAGGAGAAGCTCGAAAAGTTTCGCTTCGTTCATCTGGAGTTCAGCGGCACGCAGGCCGCGCCGTTTATCGCCAAGCGCGCCAAAGCTTTTGAAAAGCAAGGGTTGGATGTCGAGATCATTCGCATTGGCGGAAGCTCGAGGGTTGTTCAAGCGATGGTGGCCGCAGAAATCAAGATGGCTCATGTGGGGGCTTCCACGGTGGTCGAAGCGAATCTATCGGGCGCGGAGCTTGCGATCATCGCCTCCACTGTCAATGTCGCGACCTTCCGCATGATGGCGGCGCCCCATATCAAAGTGCCCGCGGATCTGAAAGGCAAAAAGATCGGCATCAGCCGATTCGGCGGCGCGACGGAGCAGTTGACCCGGGTGCTGCTGGAGAAGTGGGGGATCGACTCATCCAAAGAAGTGACGCTGCTCCAGATGGGCGGCGTCCAGGAGACTGCGGCCGGGATCATCGCCAAGACGGTGGACGCCGGCTTGTTAAGTTCGCCTCAACATCTTAGAGTCAGCGACGCCGGGTTTCACCAGCTCGCCAATCTCGCGGATCTGGGAATTCCGTACATGAGCGGCTCCATCGCAACGACCAAGACGTTCATCAGGACCCAACCGGACCTGGTGCGCCGATTTGCCAGAGGATTGCTGGAAGGTATCAAAATTTACAAAACCGACCGGGAGTTTTCGATCCGCGCGCTGGAACAATTTACTCGGAGCACCGACGCGAGAATGTTGACTGCTTTATGGGAAGAAAACAGCAGGGTCATCCAGCGGGTTCCCTATCCGAGCGTGGACGGACTCCAATCCGTGATCGACGAGGTAGCGGCGCGAAAACCCGAGGCGAGAAGGTTCAAGCCCGCCGACTTTGTTGACGCGCGCTTTGTAAAAGAGTTAGAAGAGAGCGGGTTTGTAAAGGCACTATACGGCGACAAATGAGAGGAAAAAATTATGGCAACCAACGGCAATCCACTAGTCGGAGTCAGCAAGAACATCAAACAAATTGGCCGCACGGATCTTCCCGGCGGCGGCTCGGTCGTCGTCGAGAACGGCTACGCCTACGTCGGCCATATCGACCCGCCTTTCGGCACGTCGATCGTCGACGTGAAGGATCCCACGCGCCCCAAGCTAGTCGCGCAGCTCGAAGTGCCGGAGGGCATTCACTCGCACAAGGTCCGCGTCAGCGGCGACGTGATGCTGATCAACTACGAGCGCTATAAGGCCAAGGGCGAACCGCAGGCCGGGCTCAAAGTCTTCGACATCTCCGACAAAACCAAGCCGCGGGAGATCGCTTTTTATAAAACCCACGGCAAAGGGGTGCACCGATTCACCTTCGATGGCCGCTACGCCTACATCTCGCCGACCGTGGAGGGTTACCTCGGCAACATCGCGATGATTCTCGACATGAAAAATCCGCAGAAGCCCGAGGAAGTCGGCCGCTGGTGGGCGCCGGGGCAATGGACGGCGGGCGGTGAGAAGCCGACTTGGAATCGCACCGACACCCGTTGCCACCATCCGATTCGGCGCGGCGACCGGCTCTACATAAGCTACTGGCACGGCGGCTTCGCCATCGTGGACATCACTGACATGAGCAAACCGAAAACCATCAGCATGCTCGACTGGAGCCCGCCCTACCCCTGCCCGACCCACACGACGCTGCCGATGCTCAACAAAATAATGGACCGCGACTTCATGATCGTCACCGACGAAGAAGTGGGCGAGAAGTTGAACGAAACCCATAACGCATTTCTCTGGGTCGTCGATATCACTAAAGAGGACTTGCCGTTGCCGGTGGCGACCTTCATCGTGCCCTTCGACGGCAAATCGACCCACGAATTCCGCTTCGGCGCGCACCAGCCCGCCGAGCAGGTTTACGGAAACACGCTCTACGTCACATGGTTCGGCGGCGGCCTGCGCGCGGTCGATTTTTCCAACCCTTACATTCCCAAGGAAGTCGGCTACTACATCCCGCAGGTTGGAAAAGGACAGAAAGTGGTCATGAGCAACGACGTCTATCACGACAAGGACGGCAAGCTCTATCTGATCGATCGGTATGATGGGTTGGAGATTTTGGAAAGCCAAATCTAAAAAGCTAGAGTCGTTCAAATGGTTCAAAACGTTCAAGCCGTTTAAGCCGTCTGAACGGGAAGTATCGTAGGGTGCGCAAGCGCACCCTACGATACTTGTTAATGGGAAAGCTAATTGTCACGGAATCGGGCATTCTGATCGTCGAAGTTATAATCAAAAATTGGATAGCTGACTCCAATGTATGAAGTCGATGAACGCGATCGGGTTGTTTCGCTTCCCGACCTACCACAGTCTTCAGTCGGCGCGCCGATTCCGGTCCTGTTGAGTGATGAATTTACGCTCGTAATTGCGTTCTACCTGCAGGGACACATAAAACTTGACGAACGGTGGTTGCGCATCGTCGAGTTGGATCAAGGAGGAGAACCAATCGCAATTGTCCGTTTCATCCAATGCTATGCGTACATGTTCGGCCCACCGAATGACGAAGCATTTCACGGTCATCCGTTAGCAGCACGAGGTTTGCACCCGTACGGGGCGTACGTGATAGAGCACTCCTCATGGATTCGGAGACTTGAGCAAATGAATGCCGTACATCCAGCTCACGAACCTTCATTCTTTTCGAGTTTAAGACATTACGTGCTAGCGTTTCATGACTCGACGCTGGAGTGTGTTGCTCCCTCGTATGAAATCGTGCTCGCGACTGGAACGCCAAGTGCGGCTATCCCTGAGATGAGACGGATGTTGAGCCGAGAGCGGCTGTAGCCAAGTAGGCGCAATTGCGCGCCGTCGACACGTACTCGTTGCCCGCTTTCTTTCCCTCCTCTATCTCCTCCAACGTTCTCGGCCAATCGGCTTTGAGCAATCTCGACAAACTTCTGTCCGCCAACAGTTTTCCGCCCGTCTGGCACTTCGCGCAGTAGTTGGTTTCGTTCTCCGCGTAGACGATGCGCTGGACCGGCAAGCTGCAGACCGGGCAGGGTTTGCTGTATTTGCCGATCTTTGAGGTCGAATCGGAAATTGATTAGGAGCTGATCACGACAAACCGGAGGGGGCGAAACGATGCCAATCTAGGCCCGGGTCTGTACTTGAATTGTGCTGCACTTTGACCGGCGCTGCGTGGATCGTCTCACGCTCCATCCAAGTTCCGGTTTATTTTGCCCCGAGGGCTTCCAGGTCGGCTAAGTCTTTTATTCGTCCCGTCGCGCGCTTGTTCGATATAAATTGTTCGCGGCCGATGTAATGCACCGGCACACCGCCGAAATTCGATGACGCCCGACCGGCAAAGGCGTCGTCCCACGAAACCCCGGTAATTGATGTGATGAGATCTACGCGTACGGGAGCGACGCCGAGTTGGATCACCTGATCCGGTCGTTCGAAATCGTCTGCCGTTAAACCAAGAGAGGCGAAGCCAAAAGCATCAAGCGCCGCCACGATTCGCTGGGCGTTTTCGTGATCAGGTTTGATGAAGATATCGAGGTCACCGGTGAAACGGGGCGCGCCGTGGAATGCTAGCGCGTACCCGCCGACGATCAGATAACTAACGCGATGATCGTTGAAGAATCCGAGCAGTTCTTTGAAGTCTGGCTGCACTTCCATAAAATTGTCGACGCAAATACTCAACGGCTGAAACGCGATCCTCGGGGGTCTTTTTTAGCCAGTGGGCCAAATCAAATTGAGTGTCAGAGGATTCCTTCAACCCAACTTTTCTCACCACCTTTTCAATCATAGTGTAATATTACCACAATTTTCGGGGATTGACATGGTTTCAGCGCGTCGGGAAGCGTCGTCCTTCTTCCATCTCCTCCAAGGTTCTCGGCCAATCGGCTTTGAGCAAGCGCGACAAACTTCTGTCCGCTAACAACTTCCCGCCCGTCTGGCACTTCGCGCAATAATTGGTCTCGTTCTCGGCGTAGACGATGCGCTGGACCTGAGAGCCGCACACAGGACATGGTTTGCGGTATTTGCCATGGACGGCCATGTCGGCGCGGAAGGCCGTGACCCGTTCGGGGAAATTCTTACCGGTATCTTTGCGCAGACGCTCGATCCATTCGCTCAGGCATTCCCTCGTCGCCTGGTAGAGCCTTTCAATCTCGTCGTCACTGAGTTGCTTGGTCTGCTTCACCGGCGATAACTTTGCCCGATGTAGAATCTCATCGGAATAGGCGTTGCCGATGCCGCTGAATACATGCGGATCGGTCAAGGTCCTTTTGAGCGTGTGGTTCTCCCGCGTGAACGCAGCGCGAAAGGCTTCCAAATCGGAGTCTAAAATTTCCAGCCCCTTGGGATCATGCTCCGCTAATTTCTCCCGCCCTCGAACGAGATGAAGCGACGCCCGCTTCTTGGCGCCCATCTCGGTCAAAAGCAGAGTGCCCGAGGGAAAATCGAAAGCCGCGTGGCCGTATTTTCTCGGCACGGTGGCGCCGCGTTTCTTCCAGTGAAAGCGCCCGGTGATCATCAGATGAAAAACCAGGAAGAGATCGTCTTCGATCTCGAAGACGATTCGTTTGCCGATACGGTGAAAGCCGAGAATTTTCTTTCCTTCGGCAGCGCGAATCGGCGGATCGAAGGATCGCAGCAGAAATGGGCTCGCCAGGCGAATTTTTTCAAGCGGCTGGTTGAGCAACCGTGCTTCGAGAGCTTCGATGTAAATCGTTATGTCGGGCAGTTCCGGCATTATCGGGAAGGTCGAAGATCGAGAATGGAGGATCGAGGATCGCGATCCTCAATCCTCGATCAGTGATCGACGAAACCCTTTCTCACCACGAAGCACACGAAGGCCACGAAGGTTTCGGACTTTGATATTTTAAAACTTCTTAACTTCGTGCTCTTCGTGACCTTCGTGGTAAAAGTTGCATTTTCTTTTTGGTTGCGGCGGTAGCCGCGCTGGGGCCTTCGTGATGACTTGTGATTAAGCCTATGCCCTTGCCAGACCGATCTCTCCCTTTTCTCTCAGGGTCAGAAACTCCTTCGCCTGCATCGGGAAAAGGACACCGAGAAGAATGTCTTCATCGCTCTTCGCCAATGGACCGAGTTCTTTGATCGCCTTGTCCCAATCCGCCGGGTCTGCCATTTCGCCGGACCGTTGCGAATAATCGGGCTGCTTATCTTTCATGATCTTCTTGATCAGCTCCGGATTCACGGGGCCAGGCGGGCGGCCGTACTTGCCTTTGACGTAATCGCTGGTTTCTCTGGTGACGATCTTGTAGCGCTCGCCCGCCAGGACGTTGAGTACCGCTTGAACGCCGACGATCTGGCTGGTCGGCGTCAGCAACGGTGGATGGCCCATGTCCTTTTCGACACTCGGCGTCTCTTTAAGCGCGGCATCCATCAAATCCATTCGCTTCGCTTCCTTCAACTGGGCCACCATGTTCGAGATCATTCCGCCGGGAACCTTGTGAATGAAAACATCGGCGCTCACACCGGTGTAACCGGTTTCGTACTGTTCGTACTTTTCTTTGATCTGGCGGGTAATCTGCGTCGGCTCCTCAAGGATCTTCACGTCGATTCCCGTATCGAACGGTGTGCCCTTCAATGACGCCACCATCGTTTCCGTGGCAGGATGCGCCGAGCCGAAGGAGAGCGGCGACAATACGGTGTCGATCATATCGACGCCTGCCAGGATCGCCATCAGATGACACATGCTGGAGGTCCCGCCCATGTCGTGGCAGTGGAGGAGAACCGGAAGCTTGCCTTTCGCCCGGTCTTTTATCCCCTTGATAATTCTGTAGCTATCGAATGGCGTCATGATCCCTGTGGCGTCCTTCAGCGATAACCAATCGGCGCCGATCTCGATCAGTTGTTCCGCGTACTTCATCCACTTGTCCAGCGTGTGCACGGGGCTCACGGTGTAGTTTACTTCCACATGGGCCTCGCCGCCGAGCTGCTTCACCGCTTTCGTCGCGGTCTCGATGTTCCTAAAGTCGTTGGTCGCCTCGAATATGCGAAAGACGTTCATGCCGTTGGCGATCGCCCGCTCGACGAACGTGCAGACGATCTTATCCGTGTACGGCCGGTAGGCGAGAATATGCTGCCCGCGCAGTAGCATCTGCAACTTGGTTTTAGGCATCACCGACTTGATCCGCCGCAGCCGCTCCCAAGGACCTTCCTTCAGGTAGCGCATGCAGACATCGAAGGTCGCGCCGCCCCAAACCTCGACGGCGTGAAATCCGCAATTGTCCAGCGACGCGCACAAAGGGAGCAAATCGTCGGTGGTCACCCGCGTTGCCAATTTGCACTGCTGCCCGTCACGCGGCGTAAGATCGGTGATCTTCACCCTTCGGCTTCCGACCGGCTCCGTAAGCAGCCTATTCATATCAACAGCGAGCTGGCCCAAAATATCTTGCGTGCTCATAAGACGTCTCCTTTATCTGATTCTGCTGAAAAACCTTCCGTTCATCCTTCGAGAGCCTCAGGACGAACGGAGGATCGTGTGAAATCATTGGAGATTTTCCGTTCATGCTGAGCCTCGTCGAAGCATTCTTAGGTTTATTCAGCAGAATCTTAATCGAAACTCAAAACCCTCTTTCCTGCACCGGTTATAGGCTATTTTTGTGATTGCGGCAAAGCGCGGAGTACTCCGCCATCACCGTCTTGGATGCGCGTCGCCTTGCTTTTTTCACTCCATTCTTCTAGAACTCGGACATTTCCTACACCCACCCAGTGACCGAACAAACCACAATCGATCTTTCCCGGCGCGACTTACTTTCAGTCTGCATCGTTCCCTGCTCCAACCTGACGCCCTCGATGATGGTGGCGACATTGGGAATCGCGCTCCCTGAAATCAGCCAAACCTTTTCGCTCTCCGTAATAGAAGCTGGCAGTATTTTCTCGGTGATGATGATCGTCGCGGCGCTGACGAGCGCCGTCGCCGGCCGGCTCGCCGACCGGTTCGGAGCGAAAACGGTACTCATCACGGGGTTGAGTCTCTTAGCGCTGGGATTCGGCGGCGCCGGGATCAGCGGCCAGGGAATTTTGTTTTTCTCCTGTCTCGCCGTTACGGGAATCGGCTATGGCTTCACTCCGCCGTCGCAGTACGCAATCATGTCCGACCTGCTACCGCACCGGCGCGGCCTCGGCGCGAGTCTCGTATCGGTCGCCTACGGCATCGGCGGCGCCGTCGGCGCCGTAATGGCGAGTCGCGTCGCCGCCGCTTTCGGCTGGCGCGCGGCGTTCGTCACGGTGGCGGCCATCGCGACGACGATTATGCTGCTGCAACTGTATTGGATTCGAAGCACGCAACGACCAACCTCGGCGGCACAATCCGGCTCTTTCAGGGATGCGCTTTCCATCCCTATCCTGATTCTTGCGCTCGCCGAGTTTGCCGGCGGCTCGGTGTTTTGGAGCTGCGCGGCTTGGACGCCGACACTGCTGCGCACCGCCAAGGCGCTGACGCTTCAAGAGACCGGCTGGGTGATGGGCGTGCTGAGCCTCGCGAACATGGTCGGCTCATTTTCCTTAGGTTCGCTCTCGGACAAGCTCGGGCGCAAGCGAGTGATCATTTTCAGCGCGCTTCCCGCCGCGGTGGCGGCCTACCTAACCTTTTACTGGCTCAACTCGCCGATTGCGATTGCCCTGGGTATCTTCGGGTTCGGAACTCTCAAAGCCACCGTCCCGGCTTTGGTGGTGGCGCTGGCGCAGGAGGCCGCGCCCGCCGGCAGCCCGGGAGCGGCCAGCGGTATCATCATGTCGCTACACTATACTTCAGGGGTGCTCGCGCCGCTGATCGCGGCGCAGCTCATTACCGGAACCGGCGATATCGTTCTGGCAATGATCTTGGTATCTGTGGTCCCGCTAATCCTCTACGCGGGTCTGATCGGCGCGGTGCGGGAGCATCGGCGGTTATAAACCAAGGATGCGCTCGGCGTTGCCGTGCAAAATCTTCTCCATCAGCTCGTCCGAGTAAGCCAGCTCCTTCCATTCCTTGAATAAGCGATCGTAGGGAATGCTCGGATAATCGCTGCCGAACATGATCTTGTCCTTGAGCCGGCCCTTGATATCGCGTTTGATAGCGTCGGGAAAATATTTCGGCGCCCAGCCCGACAGTTCCCACGAGACGTTGCCCTTGTGCAGCGCCACGGCGAGCATCTCTTCCGTCCAGGGCCAGCCGGGATGCGCGGCAACGATTTTGAGATCGGGAAAATCAGCGGCGAGTTGATCGATAGAAGCGGGATGCGCGTGGCGAATCACAGCGCCCAGGCCGCCGGGCATGCCCGCGCCCATCCCTGTCGTACCGACGTCGATCATCACCGGAACTTTAAGCTCGTTGATGGTTTCCCAAAGCGGGTAGAATCTGCGGTCGTCGACGGAGAAGTGGCCCATGATCGGATGAAAGTGAAAACCGAAGAGCTTCAAATCTTTGATCGCTCTTTTCGCGTCTTCAATGGCACGTTCGCCCTTCAAGGGATCGACCGCCCCCCAGGCTTGGCGAATCACGCCGGGATGATCGTCGCGCATCTTCGCAACGTATTCATTCGTGCACGGCGGCGCGCCGGTGACCGTTTCGATATCGAAGGCGACGAGCATGGCCTCGACGCCCGCTTGTTTAAAATCCGCGATCACTTCCGCTTCGCTCTTTGCGGTCCAGGCGCGGTTCCAGTACTTCGCCAGCGCTTCGACGTAAGGCCCCTGGGATTTGATCCAGGGCTCGGTGTTGGGATAACAGTGTAGATCGATGATTCGCATGGTTTTGTGCGCTCCTTATTCTGGAGACATTCTTTTCCTAGCAAGGAGTGAGGATAACTTTCGGCGCTCCTGACTGTCAAGCCGCCTTGCTCGGATGATTCGCGGTCGAGAATCAATCACGACACTGTGTCGGTCGAGGTGCTAACCTGGAGGAGCGAAGGCAATGAGGATGTTCAATGTTCCAGGTTCAACGTTTCAATTCGATTCGGACCTTGAGCCTTGAACTTTGAACATTGAACTCTGGATCTCCGCGCTCGCTCCGGAGGGCTCGCGCCTCGATTACCGTAGATGCAAAAAATCCGGGCTAGACATTCGTCCCGCCCTGGAGTATTTGAACTTTGTCCGGGAGGTCCAGAGCATGTTCACAACCAAGTGGTCGACATCGGAAAGAAAATTCGACGTCATCGTCGAACGCGACGTAAAGGTTCGCATGCCGGATGGCACGTTGCTCGACGGAAATATCTTTCGCCCCGCTTCGAGCGAAACATTTCCAGTGCTCCTCGGCGCTCACGGCTATAATAAAGACCTTCAATCGCCGCCGCTGCGACCGGTCGGTTTCACGCCGATGCGCGGCTACATGGAAAGCGGCGACTCGACCTTCTACGCCCGGCGCGGCTACGTCCATGCGGTCTTCAACGTGCGCGGTACGGGCAAGTCGGAGGGCTTCTATCAACTGATGGGGCCGCTCGAAGTGCAGGACGTTTGCCACCTCATCGATTGGCTCGCGGCGCAGCCCTGGAGCAACGGCGACGTTGGCATGTTCGGCGTCTCCTACTTCGCCCGGCTTGCAAAGGCGGTTGCGGCGGCCGGACCGGCTCCGCTGAAAGCGATTTATTCGCCGTTCGCCGGCACCGACGACTACCGCCACCGCTGCTACCACGGCGGCATTCTCGCCCATGGCTTCATCAGCCACTGGCGCAACAGCTTGCACCGCCCCAACTATCGCAGCTTACATAAGGAAGCGAATGGTGAAGCGGCCTACAAAGACGCCATCGCCCAGGCGATGCGCGACGAAGAGATCATGGGGCTGCCGGGGTTGCGCGAAGCGCTGCAGAACCCGGAGGCGGGAACCAACGCGTTGATCGTCGATTTCCTATTGCACCCGTTCGACGGACCGTTTTGGCGCGAGCATAGCGCGCAAGACGCCAAAGCGACGATCCCCGCTTATCTCGGCGCCTGCTGGGGCAACTACGGGCTGCACCTTCCTGGCGCGTTCACCGCGTGGAGAGATTGGCAGGGGCCGAAGAGGATGGTCATCGGACCGGGAATCTACCTTGACCGCCCGGTCTATCAGTACCAAGACGAATCGCTGCGCTGGTTCGACTACTGGCTCAGGGGCGTCCAGAACGGCGTCATGGACGAGCCGCCGATCCGTTGCTTCATCCCGCCCACCGGCGAATGGAAGTCGTTGGAGGACTGGCCGCCGCCCGGGGCGCGCTGGGTGACTTTTTATCTGCACAAGGACGGCATCCTCAGCGAGCATGAGCTGTGGCCGGGAGAAGGCTCGGATTCTTTCGACGAATCGGCCTTCGAGCATGGCGTGCTCGTCTACGCGACGCCGCCGCTGGTGGAGAATACCGAAGTGCTCGGCCCGAGCGTGCTAACGCTTTACCTTTCGACTACCGATACCGATGCGCTCTTGTTTGTGACCCTCCTGCTCATCGATTGCGAGGGCAAAGAGCATGAACTCACGCGCGGCTGGCTGCGCGCCTCCCAGCGCAAGCTGCGCGAGAACAGCAAGCCATGGGAGCCGATTCAGGCCCATGACAAGCGCGAGCCATTGGAACCGGGCAAGATTTACGAGCTAAAAATTCCCATCGTGCCGACGGCGCGCTTGTTCCAAGCCGGCGAGCACATCGCGGTGCGAATCAAAGGAGCCGACGACGAGCCGGCGGTCAATTCCCTACAAGCGTTGGCGCGCAACCACCTACGCCGCCCGCGCCCGCTGCGCATCACGATTCACCACGACGAGTCGCATCCGTCGCATCTCGATCTGCCGATCACGCGCGGGAACATCATCGGCACTTTCTTTTCTGGCGGCGATATCACTTCGTTCGGTCTCTCGCATTGACGCCGGGCTGCAGAAATAAGAATCCATAGACGTGACCCCGCTTTCGCACTCGCTCTTGGTAGCAAATTTCGACAGACATCCGCGCGCCCGTTCGCCCACTTGGACTCTCCCCTCGCTAAGACGTTGAGCTATCGGGCAATCAAGATTGCAAAGCCCCACTTGTCACAGTAGGATAGTCCAGTAGCGGCCCAGAGGCGCCAACGTGATCCAAAGTTTTCGACACAAGGGACTCCAAAGGCTTTTCGTCGATGGCGAGCGGAGAGGGCTCCAGGCCGACATGATCGAAAAGATCGAAAACATCCTTGCCGTTCTGAGCCGCGCCAGGGTTCCTTTGGATATGAATCTTCCCGGCTTCAGGCTTCACCCGCTCAAAGGCCGGCTCAAAGGTTTCTGGAGCGTCACGGTTCGAGCGAACTGGCGCGTGATATTTAGGTTTCGTGATGGACATGTTTGGGACGTCGATTTGATCGATTACCATTAGGAGAGAAGCGATGAAGATGAAAAATCCACCTCACCCTGGCCGACTCGTTCGCCAAGACTGTCTTGAACCGCTCGGTCTCACGGTCACCAAAGGCGCGGAGATCCTCGGCGTCACGCGCCAGGCGCTCAACAATCTGGTTAATCTAAAGGCTGGCATTTCGCCGGAGATGGCCATTAGACTTTCGAAAGCTTTCGGGTCAAGCCCGGAGGTATGGCTCGGAATGCAGATGGCGTACGACCTCGCCCAGCTCGAAAAACAACCCGACAAAATCAAGGTCCGGCGTGTCGCCTAAGGTCGTTACACCATATTGACGCCGGACTGAACCTGCGTTGCTCCGCATTCGCCCTGGGTTAAGTAACCCAGCGCCAATCGATGGCGCCCCGAACAGACATGATCGACGTCGCCGCCGTCTTCGGGATAGGTGTTGATAAATAATTTTTCGACCGGCGGCGCTTGGCCGATCGTTCCCTGTTGGTGGCAATAAGGTGAGAGAGCGGCCGACGGCGTCACAGGCGAAGTCGATGAGGGAGATGGGAGGTAGATTTAAGAATCCATAGACGTGACCCCGTTTGCTAAGGAATTCGAGACGATCGACTACCGGAATCAAGACATCCGACTGTTTGCCGGTGTCGGGGCGTAGCACGCCGCCGGAGCCCGGAGATTCAGTGCCGAACAGAATTTGATCCACGCCGTGCTGTTTGATGGCGGCGGCGAGAAAATTGTCGTCGAAGGCGCAACAATCATAATATAGATTGTTGCTATTATAGAAACCACTGAGGCCAAGTGCGTAGAATACCGACCCCAGAAACTCTTTTTCTTTATATAGACAAGTTTTGCCGAGAGAATCCATTAAGCGTGTTCACGGCAGCCGCCTTCAGGTTGGTCGAAGAAACGAGGGAAAAGCCTTTACCACAAAAAAGATAGATTCGAAACGACCCTTTACGCAGAGGGAATGTTATCGGGAAGTTTATGATAAAAATCTACGAACCTGCCGCCTAAATCTTGAATCCTTTGAACCAAATCCGATAAATCACCCTCACTGTACTGCTTAAATTCTGGTTTAAAGCCTGCTTTCCCGTAAGCTGTTACCGTCATTGTTTACCGTGTTAGTCGGCATCCGTGAGTGAGACATTGGGGGGAGCGGTGGTACAGAGTCGCTGTTGGACGCGGCGGTGCAGCGGAAGGACGAAGATCCGTTTTAGCGTCCCGAGTGTTTTGTGGTGACGATCCATTCTTCCTCTGGCGGTGGTTTGTCCCAAAGCAATCCAATTGGCGGCGCGATAGCAAGTTCCGTTGAAGCGCGTGACATCGACGAGTGTTTCTAGTAACAGCGGCG
>ORMF010720468.1_pt1 | contig 12965 bp, 7 predicted proteins | sample 1779871 | NCBI WGS metagenome assembly ORMF01 (sample SAMEA104232316, study PRJEB22302) | groundwater metagenome | biome: forest; feature: aquifer; material: groundwater | place: USA | collected 2011-08-07 | depth 5.4 m | reverse complement strand
TGCCCCTGCGGCAGCGGCAAGAAATACAAGCAGTGTTGCTTGCGGCATGAAGAAGCGCTTGCGGCAGGCAAGCATTCCGGGATGGCTTCGATCCAGAAGGCTTTCCAATCCGCACTGGCTCTACACCAGGCCGGCCGCTTGCCCCAAGCGGAAGCCATTTACCGGCAAATACTTCAAGTAGCGCCAAATCATCCGGATGCGCTGCATTTTTTAGGCGCAATTGCCCATCATGATGGGAATAACCAGGCAGCCGTTGAATTCATCCGCAGGGCGATCAGTGTCAATCCATCTCCTTCAATGCACTACAACCTGGGGAATGCGCTTCAGGCGCAAGGCAAGCTGGATGAGGCGGTCGAGCACTACCGCAAGGCGCTTGCGCTCAAACCGGATTATGCCGAGGCGCACACCAACCTTGGGAATGCGCTTCAGGCGCAAGGCCATCTTGCTGCGGCGGCAGAAAGCTACCGCCGTGCACTTGCGCTCAAGCCGGATTTGGCTGTGACACACTACAATCTGGGGAATGTTCTCCAGGCGCAAGGCAAGCTGGGCGAGGCGGTCGGGAGCTATCGCAAGGCGCTTGCGCTCAAACCGGATTATGCCGAAGCGCATTACAACCAGGGGAATGCGCTTCAGGCACAAGGCAAGATTGACGAGGCGGTCGCGAGCTATCGCAAGGCGCTTGCGTTCAGGCCGGATTATGCCGAGGCGCACAACAACCTGGGAAATGTGCTCCGGAAAAAAGGCCTGCTGGACGAAGCGATCGGGCATTACCGCAAGGCGCTCGCGCTCAAGCCGGATTATGCCGATGCGCATGTCAGCCTTGCGGTTGTGTATATTGACTCGGGCCAGTTTGAGGCTGCGCGGGCCGAGTTGTCCAAGGCATTGGAGCTGAAACCGGAACATCCCGTTGCATGGGCGATGCTGGCCTCGCTGCGAAAAATGACCGAGGATGACGGTGACTGGTTGAACACGGCGCTCAGGCTGGTTTCCAAAGACAGCCTGTCAGGAAAGGAAACTTTCAATTTGCAGTTTGCCATCGGCAAATATTACGATGACACGCAGCAATATGATCTGGCCTTTTCCGCCTATAGCCAAGCCAACCGGCTGAAACGCCAAATGGAAGGGGCTTTTGACCGCAGCGGGTTTTCCGGTTTGATTGATGGCCTGATTGCCACCTGCACCGCCGATTCCCTGAACCGGCAGCGGGAAGGCGCCAGTCTCTCCCGGCGCCCGGTGCTGATTGTCGGCATGCCGCGCTCGGGCACCTCACTGGTTGAGCAGATCATCGCCTCCCACCCCGACGCATTCGGCGCGGGCGAGCTCACGTTCTGGGGACAGCAGGTCACGGCAAACATGGCAGCCGTGCTGTCGGGCAACTATGCGCCGGCGCTCATCGCCAAAATGGCCGCGGGATATGAACAGTGCCTGCAACACTATTCGGCGGATGCAGCCCGGGTCGTGGACAAGATGCCCGATAATTTCCTTTGGCTCGGTTTGATCCATACCGTGTTTCCGCAGGCCGGGATCATCCATACGCAACGCAACCCGGTTGACACTTGCCTGTCCATTTATTTCCAGAATTTTGTCTCGGGACATTCCTATGGGACGGACCTCGAAGACCTCGCCTTTTACTATCGCGAATATGACCGGTTGATGCGGCACTGGCGGACCGTGTTGCCTGCGGACCGGTTTCTTGAGGTGCCTTACGAAGCGCTGGTTGATGACCAGGCGGGATGGAGCCGGCGGATTATTGAATTCACCGGCCTGGGTTGGGATGAGCGCTGTCTGGACTTCCACAAAACAGAGCGCAAGGTGGGAACGGCCAGCAACTGGCAGGCGAGGCAAAAGATCTACCGCACGTCCAAAGCCCGCTGGCGCCATTATGAAAAACACCTGGGGCCATTGCTTGGCCTGCTGGATTTGTAAGCTGCGTGCGATAATTCTGAAAAATGGACCAATCAAACGCACAGCTCCTGCCATGCACCAGCACTGTCAATGACCATGAAAGAAATCAGCCGTAACGACCCTTGCTCCTGCGGCAGCGGGAAGAAATACAAGAAATGCTGCGGTGCCGCGGCAGCGCAGAGCGCGCAAGGCCAAACGGCGAAGTCCGGCAGCCCTGATTTCAACGCAACGAATGTGCCGCCTCCCTCGGAGTCTTTGTTGAAAGCTGTCGCCCTGCATCAGGCCGGCCAGCTGGATGAAGCCAAAGCCGCTTACCAGTCACTGCTGAAAAACAACCCTGATGACAGCGACGCATTGCACTACCTTGGATTGATCGCATTCCAGAGGGGCGATTATCCGGATGCCGCAGGCCTGATCGAACAAGCCATCAAACTCAACGGCAATATTCCGGCCTTTCATTTCAATCTTGGCAATGCATACAGGCAGCTTAAGCAACTTGATTCTGCCATTAACGCCTATCTTGAGTCGGTGCGGTTGGATCCACGATTTTTAAAGGCGCATTTCAATCTGGGGAATACGTTCAAGGAACAAGGCAAACTGGAAGCGGCGGTCGAGCACTACCGCAAGGCGCTTGCGCTCAAGCCGGATTATGCCGAGGCGCACACCAATCTCGGTATCGCGCTTAATGATCTCTGTGAGTTTGGTGCTGCGGCCGGCAGCTTCATAAATGCGCTAAAACTGACGGAAACGCAAGAGATAAAAGATGGCTTTGCCCGTTGCCTCGAATATGTTTACTTTACGCGGGACGACGCTGATGCCCGGCATTTTGTTATGCGAGCGATGTCAGAACCATGGGGGCGCCCGAGTCTTTTCGTGGGAGCGAGCGTATCCCTCATTAATTTGAATCGGAACATCAAAGAATGCATCGGGCGCGCCGCCAAGGCTTGGCCAACCAGGCTGCCAAGGCAAAAATTGTTCGGGCCTTCCGGCCTTGCATCGGTAGCCGACGATCAGTTGCTTAAGTGCTTACTGGAAAACGCTCCTGTTTGTGACATCAAGCTGGAACGGTTTCTGTCCATGGCCAGGCTCGCCCTGCTCGATGCCGCAACGCAGGCTGTTGTTTCCGGTGTGCCGGAAAAAAGGGTTTTAACTTTTTACTGCGCCCTTGCGCGGCAGTGCTTCATCAACGAATATGTTTTTTCCCATACCGGCGAAGAGCTCGGCCAGGCCCAGTTGCTGCGGGAGCGGCTGGTTGAGGTACTGGCGTCCGGGTTGACTGTTCCTGTGCTGTGGCTGGTGGCCGTGGCGGCCTATTTCCCGCTGATCTCACTGCCTTCCATTGAAACGCTGCCGGATCAATCATGGCCAGAACCTGTAGCTGCCCTGTTGCAGCAGCAGGTGCTGGAGCCATTGGAAGAACGGCAACTGCGCACCGGCATTCCCAGCCTGACCACGGTTGAGGACGAAGTCTCCCGCCTGGTCCGGCAGCAATATGAGGAGAATCCTTACCCCAGGTGGATAAAATCTCCGCTTGGCGGCAAGACCACAACCGTTGATGATTTCCTGCACAGGCAGTTTCCTCTTGTGACATTTCAACCCCTTGGCAAAAGCGATGAAATCGACATATTGATTGCCGGATGCGGAACCGGCCAGCATCCGATTCAAACGGCGCAGCAATTCCGCGGAGCACGGGTGCTTGCCGTTGACCTCAGTTTAGCCAGCCTCAGCTACGCCAAAAGAAAGACCCGGGAACTTGGCCTGGGTAACATCGAATACGCCCAGGCCGACATCATGAAGCTGGAGACGATAGGCCGGACGTTTGATGTCATCGAATCCGTGGGTGTCCTGCACCATATGGCAGACCCGATGGCGGGTTGGCGGAATCTGGTTTCGTTGTTGCGCCCCGGTGGGTTTATGCATCTGGGGTTCTACAGTGAACTGGCACGCCAACATATTGTTGCAGCAAGAGGCTTCATTGCCAAGCAGGGATATGTCGCCAGTGCGGTAGATATTCGTCAGTTCCGTCAAGATATCATGGCCATGAATACAGGTTTGGAAGAAATTAAGAAAGTTATGTCAACCCCTGACTTCTTTACGACCAGTGCCTGTCGTGACTTGTTGTTCCATGTTCATGAGCATCGCTTTACGCTGCCTCAAATAAAAGAATGTCTTGGAAAATTAGGGTTGGATTTTATCGGGTTGTCTGGTCTTGACCCGTATACTATAAAGCAATATTTGGAGCGCTTTCCAGACGACAAGGCCATGTCAAATATTGATTTATGGAGTATCTTTGAAACTGAGGCCACTAATACGTTTGCCAGCATGTATCAGTTTTGGGTGCAGAAACGTGGCATGCTGGCCAGGTAAAATGACCAGCCTGTTTTTTTCCGACCAGAATAAGTAATATTAAAAAATGAGTGCGCCCAGCCGTAACGACCCTTGCCCCTGCGGCAGCGGGAAGAAATACAAGAAATTCTGCCTTGCCACTGTCTTGCCTTGCTGAAATCCGGACATATTGCCGAAACTGGCTGCCCTAGTCGTTCATTCAATGAGGAAACAACGCGGTGAATCTACCCACTTCTCTTGCGTGCGCGCGAAAATTCGCACCCCTGGCGCTCATGTTGATAAGTGCAGCGGTGGCAGTTAGCGCCTATCTGCAGGCACTTGACTATCCGTTTATTACGGACGATACAGTTTACATCACCAATAACTATCGACTGGCGGGATTGCGCCTGACCGAATTGTGGCGTCTCTTTACCGAACCGTACAACGCTTATTCCGAGTTCCTTCCGCTACGTGAGTTTTCCTACTGGCTAGACATCTCGTTGTTCGGTCTGAATCCATCAGCGTTCCGGATACACAACATCCTTTTGTATCTGTTTTGCCTGCCGCTGGTCTATGGCACGACGTCAGTTCTATGGCGATACTTCCGCCCGGCGGACGCTACCAGCGCGCCATGGGCTGCGGCGGTTGTCACCGCATTATTTGCGCTGCACCCCTCACATGCCGAAGCGGTGGTAACAATCAGCGGGCGCAAAGACGTGCTTGCAGCCCTGCTCTCGCTGCTTGCACTGTGGCTTACCGTGCGTGCCAAGCGAGAACAGGGGCTTTCCGCGCCGCATGCCGCAGCCGCCCTGGCGGCATTGCTGGCGGCAATGCTCTCGAAGGCAACGGCTGTTGCTGTGGCGCCGGTCATCGCCCTGCTTTGGGTAATGTTTTGGCTCGACATTCCGGCGCCGCACCGGCGCCGCACCCTGCTGCTGTGGCCTTTCGCCAGCCTGTTGCTGGCAACTTGCCTTGCACTGATTTTTGCGACAATCACTACGGCAAGGATTCCCTTCTATTTTGGGGTTGAAGCGGTTACACGATCATTAGCCGTGCTGGGGTGGCTGGCTCGCCTTGCCGTCAGCCCGGAAAGCCGCCATTTCCTTTACCCGGTGTTCGAGGATCCGTACCTGCCCGTCATGGTTGCCTTCGGGGTTGCGATTCTGGCAGCGGGTGCAATCGGTGCGGTAATGTTCCTGCGTTGTCGGTCGCTTGAGAGTTTTACCTTGGTCGCCTTTACGCTGATCTGCCTGCCTTCCCTGCAACTGATACCCTATGGACCGCCTTCGCTTGTTTCAGACCGTTTTGTAGCTCTTGCGGTGTGGCCGGCCATACTTTTAATTATCGCCCTCGCATGGAGTCTGAAGCCAGTGCCACGTACGGCCCTGTTGCTCGTCATCGCGCTGCCATGGAGCTTCCAAACCATAGAGCGGCCTCGTGACTGGCGTAGTTTCGAAATGCTGGCAGACGCCGATTTGCGCGCCTACCCCGGATACTACATGCCTGCCATGTATAAAACTATTGGCCAGTTGCAACAAGGGTTGTATCGCGAAGCAAGCGAAACGGCCAACAGCATAACAGCCCCGGAATTCCGGAATATTACGGTCAAGTTAGTCGAGGCTGGCTATGCTGTGGCCGATGCAGTATCTACTGGCAGGCCCCAGAAAGCGATAACTCTACTCTTGGAATTGGAGCCTGAACTTAAACATCCGCCTGTTCAAGCCAAGTGGAATTCGCCTATAGCTAACCTTTGGGGTCTGGGATTATTTGTTGTTGCAATTGAATGGGGGAATCTGGCTGAGCAATTTCCTGACAACGTATTGGTGCGCTATAACGCCGGATTACGAATGTTGGATACCTTCAGACCTGAAGACGCAGTAGTTCATTTGCGTGCTGCAACCGAGTCGCAAGACCTCCCGGAATACGTGCGTGGAGCAGCTTTCAGGAATCTCGGCCTCGCTTTGCTGAACAGTGGGCATGTTGCCGAAGCGGAGGCGCCGCTGCGCGCGGCGCTGGAGCAGTGGGTGCCCGACACACGGGCGTATTGTCTGCTCTCGAAAGTGTACAGGCAGACCAACCGGTTCGAGGAAGCGGCGCGCGCCGAAGCCGGTTGCACTAGTCGTTCACCAAATGAGAAAACAACGCAGTGAATTCGCCATCTTCTCTTGCGTGCGCGCGAAAATACGCACCCTTGGCGCTCATGCTGATGAGTGCAGGGGTAGCGGTTGGCGCCTACCTGCAGGCACTAGACTACCCGTTTGTTTTTGACGATAAAAATTACATCCTTGGAAATACCAAACTGGCAGGGCTGCACCTGACCGAGCTCTGGCGCCTCTTTGCCGAGCCGTACAACGAATTTTTTGAGTTTCTTCCGTTGCGTGAGCTTTCCTACTGGCTGGACATCACGCTGTTTGGCCTGAATCCCTCCGCGTTTCGGGTGCACAACATCATTCTGTATCTGCTTTGCCTGCCGCTGGTCTATGCCACGACGCTGGGTCTGTGGCGCTATTTCCGTCCGGCGGATGCCGCGAACGCGCCATGGGCCGCAGCGGCAGTCACCGCATTGTTTGCGCTGCACCCTGCGCATGTCGAAGCGGTGGTGTGGATCAGCGGACGCAAGGATGTGCTTGCCGCCCTGTTCTCGCTGCTTGCGCTGTGGCTTGCCGTGAGCGCCAGACGGGAGCGAGGACTTTCCGCGCCGCATGCCGCCGCCGCCTTGGGGGCTTTGCTGGCGGCGCTGCTCTCGAAGGCGACGGCTGTTGCCGTGGCACCGGTCATCGCCCTGCTCTGGGTGGTCTTCTGGCGCGATATTCCGGCACCCATCAGGCGCCGCTCCCTGCTGCTGTGGCCCCTCGCCAGCCTGCTGCTGGCAGCGTGCGCCGCCCTGAATTTTGCCGCGACCACTACGCAAAAAATCCCGCTCTATTTTGGCATTGAGGCGGTTACCCGGACGCTGGGCGTGCTGGGGTGGCTGGCACGTCTTTCCGTCAGCCCGGAAGAACGCCATTATTTTTATCCGATATTCGAAGATCCATACCTTCCTGCCATGGCTGCACTCGGGGCAGCGGTTCTGGCTGCGGCTGGCATGGCGATGCTGTTGCGCCGACGCTCGCTTGAGGGATTTGTCTTGTTTGCCTTTTTGCTGCTCTGCATGCCCTCCATTCAACTGATTCCTTATGCGCCATCTTCGCTTGTTTCAGACCGTTGGCTGGCGCTTGCGGTATGGCCCGTCGTACTGTTGCTTGTCGCCTTGTCTTGGCGTTTGAAGCCCGTGCCGCGCATGGCCATGCTGCTCGCCATTGCGTTGCCATGGGGCTTCCAAGCCATTGATAGGACACGGGCTTGGCGTAGTCCAGAGGCGCTGACAACCGCCGATTTACGCGCCTACCCCGGGCACTTTATGGCTGCTCAATATAAAATCACTACTGTCCAGTTGAAACAAGGGTTGTATCGCGAAGCAAGTGAGACGGCCAACAGCATAACTGTCGCCGAGTTCAGAAACATCATGAACAAATTGATCAAAGCTGACTACGCCGCCCATGTTGATGCCGTAGCCACTGGCAAGCCCCAGGAAGCAATGAACCTGCTATGGGAATTGGGGCTTGACCTGAAGAGGCAACCGCCGGCTCAAGCCCGGTGGAATTCACCCATGCTTAACTTCCTGGGAAATGGTCAATTTGTACTCAAAAATGAATGGAATTATCTGGCTGAGCATTTCCCTGACGATGTGTCGGTGCGCTACAACGCCGGGCTATGGATGTTGAATATCTACCGCTATGAAGATGCAATAGCGCATCTGCGGGTTGCAGCCGGGTCGCAGGGACTCCCCGAATCCATGCGTGGGCAAGCCTTCAAGAACCTCGGCCTTGCCTTGCTGAACAGCGGGCATGTTGCCGAAGCGGAAGCACCGCTGCGCGCCGCGTTGGAGCAATCGCAACCTGACTTGCGGGCGTATTGCTTGCTTGCGGGGATGTATAAACAGACCAGGCGCTTCGAGGAAATGGCGCGCGCCGAAGCCAATTGTCCTGACCGCGTGCCAGGCGAGAAAACAGCGCAGTGAAGTGATGGCGTGAACCGGCGGCAAACCCATCTAATCCTCCGGTTTATCCATCACAACAATCACCCTGACCGTCGCATAGACCAAGACTTGATGGGACTATTGGCATGCGTAAGCCGGGGGTTACATATGAGCCGCAACAATATATTGAGGGAACCTCTAAAAATTCAAATTCCGTCATTCCGGCCTTCGCCGGAATGACGGAATTTTAGTGGTACCCTTTATTTGGCCGGACGCAGGTAGGCCACGCCGCCATAGCTGCCGATCCACTTGCCGCCATCCGGCGTTGTCGCCATGGCAAACACGTTGTCGGCCACCAATCCGTCGGCTGTGGTCATTACCTTGAATTTGCCGTCCTGCCATAAAGCCAGACCCTTGTTTGTGCCGATCCAGAGCTGTCCATCAGCATCCTTGTGAAGCGAGAAAACGTGGTTACCCGGCAACCCCTCTACGGTAGTGTATGTCGTCCAGCTCTTTCCGTTGAAGCGCGACAGGCCGCCGCCCCAAGTACCAGCCCAGGGCATTCCGTCACGGTCAATCGCGAGGGCAACGATGTAGTTGGGGTTGTATGACACATCCACGTCCATCAGGCCCATTTCCCTTTTTTGCCGTGCGTGGTGCTCTGATGCTTTCCCGGGGTCGGTCTTATAGGCAGTGGCTTCCTTGACCTTTTCATATGGCGCGCCCATGCCTTTGGCATGATTCCAGTTGTCCCATTTGCCATTGGCGAACCGCGCCATTCCACCTTCGGTAGCAAGCCAGATTACGCCATCCTTGCCTTCCGCCAGGCTATATACCCAGTCGTTTGGCAGTCCACCTTGGGTATTTTCGACTGTAAACATATCCCACTTGCTGCGATCGTCCAGTGCGCCGCCACGCACCCGATTGACACCCGACCAGGTGGCGATCCAGATATCGCCGTTGGTCGCCTCAATGACTTTGTAAACGAAGGAATCCCCGACGCCATCAGGAATGTTATAGTTCTTCCAGGTCTTGCCGTCATCATTGAGCATTGACATGCCGCCGCCATAGGTGCCGATGGTGATGCGCCCCTTGATTTTGCCCACATAAAAAGCACCGCTGGAAAGCAACCCGTTGGTGGCATCAAAAATCTTGAATGAGTCATCGCGGGTGTCGTAGCGTATGATACCGCCCGAAGTGCCGATCCATATCACCTTGTCGTCTGCATAGATGGCTTTGACGTTTTTATCGCCGACCTGGAACTGGGTGAATTTCTGCGTAACATCCACCTTTAGCTTCCCCTCCTTCAGTTCCCTGCCCGAAGCCGAAGGCTGCCCTGCGGGGGCCTGTCCTACGGGTGTTTGCCCTGCTGCTGGGGCCTGCCCGGACGGCATTGGTGGATGCCCCGGCGGCAATTGCCCCGGGGTTGCGGGTGCGGGTGAACTGGTGGCTGGCGCCGCCGGGGTTTTGCTTGCGGTGTCGTTCTTGCTGCAACCTGCGGCCATCAATCCGGCAATTGTTATGGCGGCTATCGCCGCCAATTTCTGGTTAACTTGCATGTTTTTCCTATCGTCAGCTTGCTCTTGAAAACTGTATTTTGTGGGCTTTCAGTTATAGTGGCAGGGCTATTTGCCTAAACCAATTTTTGTCACGCCGCGCCTGGTGCCTGCCCAAACATCGCCGTTGGGCGCCACTGCAACCGCATAAACAATATTGTCGAGCAGGCCTTCCGCGCGCCCGAATCTGCGCCAGGTCTTGCCATCATAGCGTGTCACGCCTTTGTCAGTACCGAACCAGAGCGCACCTTTCTGGTCGCGGGTGACTGTAAAAACCATGTTTCCGGAGAGTCCATCCTTGGTGGTGAAGTTGCTCCATGTCTTGCCATCAAATCGTGCCACCCCACCGCCCCATGTGCCTGCCCAGATTATTCCGTCGGGGTCGGCAACAATGGAGAATACGTAGTTCGGGTTGTAGCTCATTCCGCCACTGACAAGCGCACTTAAGTCATGGCGACGGCGCGTACCGAGTCCGGTATTCGGGCTGGCTGGCGAGCCATCAACATTGGGCGCGCCCAAACCATCCTTGTGCGTCCATGACTTCCATGTCTTGCCGTCAAACATGGACACCCCCCCCTCAGTGCCAAACCATACGCGACCCTGGCTATCCACATCCAGGCCATAGACCCACTCATTCACAAGTTCCTTGACGTAGGTCGTAAATTTATTGGTTTTGATATCGAAGTGATTGGCTCCCGCCCATGTGCCGATCCACAGGTCGCCCTTCTTGTCATTGGCAAAAGAGTAAATCCAGTAGTCGGCCAAGCCGTGCATCGGGAAATAAGTTTTCCACTTGCCGTCCTTGAAACGCGAAGCGCCGCCGGCATTGGTGCCAAACCATTTGTAACCCTTGGTATCAATACCGACAGAAAAGACGTACTCATTGGCCAGCCCATCCTTGCGGGTGAATGTATTACGCGGCTGGTTCGTTTTGAGATCAATTTCATGCACCCCCGTGGAAGTGCCAACCCACATGGTATTGCTCGACTTCTCGACCGTCAGTGCGCGCACATATACGTCAGCACCAACCTCGAAAGTTTCCAGCACGTGTTCGCCTGCGTCGTGCGGTTGTGATGGTGCGCTCGCTGCGCCGGCAGAAAGCGTGAAAGTGGCAGCCGCGATTATCGCGGCAATTTTGATGGCAGGCAGCATTTAGTCAAGCTTTCTTAAGTAATTTATTATGAGAGTAATCTCTTGCTCGCTCAGAATGCCAAAGTATGCCGGCATCAAGTTGCGGCCGGAGCGGATTATTTCAATCAGATCCTGATCTGGCTGGACGAGAAGCTTGGCTCGAGAGAAATTCTGCGCTTGCGGCATGACACTGATGCCATTCGCACCGTGACAGCCCGAACAGTGCATCAGGTAAAGTTGCCGACCACTATCCGCGGCTGACGCCGCCAAGGGCAACATGGCCAGTAACACGGCAAAATTGGCTGAAATCAGGGTTGGACGTACAGCCCGAGCTATCCGGTTAACCATGTTTACGTTCACACGACGACTCCACTCTAAGTGCACCTTTAAAGAAATAAGGCTTGAAAACTAAAATCCTGCGGATACCAACGGGGGCGGGCCATCCGCTTATTTGTCATTTTACTACAGCAACATTCTGCATTTACATAAAAGTACGGCTTGGTCCCAAGTTAAACTTTATTGGCGCGTTTTTTTCTTTTTCTTAACCACTATTCCGAGCAACTTGTTCGCCTTGGCATCCAGTTCATCTGCCTGTTTCTGGTCAGCCGTAAGCCCGTACAGGCCGGATCGATATGCGTTGGCAAGCGCTGTAACCGCCGGTACATAGTCAATGTCAACGGCGCGCTTAATCCAGAGCAACGGGTCAGGGCCGCATAGCGCGGCTGCGTCAAGAATCATCTTGTCGCGTTTCGCCTTGTTGTAAATTTTTGAAAGAACGCTGTCGCTAGGCCCTGTACAGGCATTTGCCAGCGTCTGGATTGATAATGCATGCCCCTGCTGCGCCGCCAATGCATACCACTTGCGCGCTTCGGCCATATCCTGCGCTACCCCGCCTTCGCCTCCCTCGTACATGAATCCCACACTGTACTGCCCATCGGCATTACCCTGAGCAGCTGATTTGCGGTAATACTCCAGCGCCCGCTCGTTGGCGGATCCCCGGTAAAGGATGTGGCCAAACCGCACCTGAGCTTCCGCATGGCCGCCATCGGCGGCGCGCCTGTACAACCTGCCCGCGGTTATCATGTCATCGTCCTTGTCAGCTTTGTCGGCTGCCGCGAAATCCTCCGCGGGTGTGGTAGCAGGAACCCCGCTCACCGCTGCGACTCCACCTGCCGCCTGTTCGGCAGTTGCCAACGGCACGCAGAAAGGCAGTAACATCAACCATACCCCGTGTATCCATCCACGCATTATTTTTCCTCCGATATTCCTGGCGCCCTGCATAAATAATTACCTATACCAATTTTTATTTTATACCAATTTTTAACCCTGGTTTGCAATCTTTAAATACTGCTTAAAGTTACAAAGCGCCCCGGTGTGAATAACTGTGCGCCAACTCGCGCGACACCGGAAACCCATGCCCATGATATTTCTGAGGCAAACCGGTTGCCGCTTGCAGGCATGGCGCTCAGGCCTTGCGGTAAATACTGCCGCCCTGCTTCACAAATTCCACGGCCTTCTGCTCCATGCCTTTTTGCAGTGCAGCCTGCTCATCCACTCCTTGCTGCGCGGCGAAGTCGCGCACATCCTGGGAGATTTTCATCGAGCAGAAGCTCGGGCCGCACATCGAGCAGAAGTGCGCTACCTTGGCGGATTCCTTGGGCATGGTTTCGTCGTGGAATTCGCGCGCCTTGTCCGGGTCGAGGCCAAGGTTGAACTGGTCTTCCCAGCGGAATTCGAAGCGCGCCTTGGATAGCGCGTTGTCGCGTATCTGCGCACCGGGATGCCCTTTCGCCAAATCGGCGGCATGCGCGGCGATCTTGTAGGTGATGATGCCTTCCTTCACATCGTCCTTGTCCGGCAATCCCAGATGCTCCTTGGGTGTGACATAGCACAGCATGGCGGTGCCGAACCAGCCGATCATCGCCGCACCAATCGCGCTGGTAATGTGGTCGTAGCCGGGCGCGATGTCCATGGTGAGCGGGCCGAGCGTGTAGAACGGCGCTTCGTGGCACCACTTCTGTTGCAGGTCC
>ORMF012140726.1_pt1 | contig 12966 bp, 12 predicted proteins | sample 1779871 | NCBI WGS metagenome assembly ORMF01 (sample SAMEA104232316, study PRJEB22302) | groundwater metagenome | biome: forest; feature: aquifer; material: groundwater | place: USA | collected 2011-08-07 | depth 5.4 m | reverse complement strand
TATCCGACGTCCCGCCGGCACCGGGACAACAACGGTGAGATGAACGCTGGCATCGGAGTATACGAGGTGCCCGGCCAAATCGGCCCTCAGTCGCCGGAGCAACCCCCGAATCGGCTTGCTGCTGTCGGTCGAGAACCGGCCGATCACGGTCACACCTTTACGTCGATCGAAGTGGGGTCGTGCCGCCCACCGATCGAACCGGCGTGGTGTCATCTTCAAGAAGTTAGAGGCGAGCCAGCGGTACTGGGCTCCGAGGTCGATCGGCTCCTTCCTTCGATTTGCAATCATCATCAAGTTTTCTTCTCGCATCGGAGGATCACAGGCTGTACCCCGCCTTCTCCGCATCGTCGTAGAACATTTTCACGGTCTCCAGCGAGTACTCATGCAAGTCCTTTCCCAAGAGTTTGAGTTTTTTGAGCAGATCGTGGGTCACTGTAATAATGTGGCAGCCGACGGCATCGGCGTGGAAGATATTGAGCAACTCGCGGGGACTGGCCCAGATGAGCTCCAGGTTGGGATAAGGGCAGAGCAATTCGACCGCCGCCGCCATGATCGGCACCGGATCCCGGCCAGTGTCGGCGATGCGTCCGGCAAACATAGAAACGTACGCCGATGGGCATCCCACCAAGCACGGGGCGACATCTCGGACCTGATCCAATGTCAGAAGAGCTGTGACGTTGATTTGTACCCCAGCACGCGCCAAGCGGCGGATCAGATCGTTGGATGATTCTCTGCGCGTATTCGTGATTGGAATCTTCACGTAGACATTCTTTCCCCACTCGGCAATTTCGATCGCCTGCCATTCCATTTCGGTAAATTCGTCGGAGAAGACCTCGAACGAGATCGGACGATTTGGAATCATCTGGATGATCTCCTTGGCAAAATCTCGGTAATTTTTGACCCCCGCCTTGCGCATTAAGGTTGGATTCGTTGTAAAGCCTTTAATGATTGGATTCCTGTAGAGCTCGAGCATCCCCTCCCTGTCGGCGCCATCCGCGAAAATTTTTACCTTTAAATCGGCGACAGATTTCAATTTTGACCTCCTCTGATGATTGCACGTGGTTGCATCCATCCCGCTCAAGGAGGACTGTGCTAAGATGTTAACGCACAGACTCCCATTTCATCTCGTGAAGTAAGAGATCGGGATGGGAAACGATCAGGTGCCAGACGATAGCTTGAAACGCCTCCGTATGGGGGGTGATGGTCGAGTGATTGACCGTCGGGATGATCACACATGCGTCCGACACCTGGGCGGTATACCCACCGTCTCTTCCTACAATGCCGAACACTTTGGCGCGGACCTGGCGGGCGTATTTGATCGCTTCGATCAGGTTTGTGCTGATTCTCTTTTCAGCGTGGCCGCCGCCCACAGAAAAGACCAAGACAGCGTCGTTTGGGCCCAGACGGCTCCCCCTTAACCAGCCCGCGTAGGAAGAGTCCCATCCCTCATCGTTGATCCGCGCCGTCAGTTCCGATACGTTGTCCGTCGGGGCGTAGGATTCAATGCCGGCGATTTTTCTGAAATCATTCACCGCGTGCGAGGCGTTCCCGGCGCTTCCACCCACCCCCAAGACAAGTAACCGCCCTCCTCTTGAACGAAGCGCAATGAGCTCCTTGATCATCACGGCAATTGCGTCGTGCGATATCTTTGATGCAATCTCCCTAACCTCTTCAAGATAGGTTGCCACGTATGATGCGGTTTGTATCCCCATGGTTTGTTTCTCCTAAGATAAGATCGACCGCCTCCGCCATGTTCTCAACCGAGTAATCCGCTTCCACGCCTCGGTTGTATTCCCGTCGGAGAAGGATCGTCGCACATCCAGCATTCCGACCCGCTTGAACATCTTTCCACGAATCGCCGATGACGAATGACCGGAAGAGATCAATTCCCTCGCTGACTGCCACTTCGTGGAGCATTCCGGGTTTCGGTTTTCGACAAGTACAACCATCGTGGTCATCATGGATACATGTCATGACCCGGTCGATCGGCATGCTCGTTTTAATCCGGTGGGTCATTTGTTCCAGCACTGATTGGGCGAGTAATCCCCGGGCTACGTCCGGTTGGTTACTTACAACGAAGAGTCGGTATTCTCCTCCTCGAAGTCTCTTGAGCGCCTTGTCCACGTCGTCGACAAACCGAAACTCGTCCAGCGTTCTGGGCGAGGCTGGGCGTCCGTCCCGACGGACGATCTCGTTAATAACTCCATCTCGATCCAGGAAAACCGCGCGCCCTTCCTTATCCATCAGTCTTCCGTTCCTCTCAGTAAGGCCACCGCGCCAGACCTTGCCGATTGATAAAGGGCGTCAATCATGGCCATCGCAGCCACTCCCTCCTCCGGAGTGCCCCAGTACGCTCCTCCTTCTGTCACCGCAGAGACAAAATCGGCCCACTCCGACTTCCACGAGAGGTCCGGGCCATCAAACAGCTCCTCATGCATTGCTGGCGGGCCGCCTTTTGGATTTCTGATGGCGATGACAAGTCGCTCGGTCCCATAGCTTCCTCCCAGTCCTTCTACACTGAGGGATCCGGATTTCCCGAAGATTTCCAGGGAAAAGAGATTCTTCCATTGAGTCCAGCTCGTATGGAAGCTTGCAACCACGCCATTTGCATAGTGAAACAATCCGAAGGCGTTGTCCTCCAACGGATGAATCGGCCAGGCAGCCGTTTGGAGCAAGGCGAAGGCGCTCGCCGGCAAGCCGCCAAACCAGTGAACCAGATCCGCAATATGCACACCTTGGTCCGTAAGTTCGCCCCCTCCCGCCAACACTGGATCGCCCCGCCATTCTTTTTCATAGCCGGGTCGGCCACCATGCCCGTAGCGGGCTCGCATGTTGATGACGCCTCCGATGGCGCCTTTGGAAACCAGGTCAAAGGCCCGGTGAATTGCCGGGTGATAACGGTGGTTGAATCCGATCTTTAGAATTCGTCCCGCTCGGCGAGCGGCATCCGCCATTTGCTTGGCCTCGGAGAGATTTCGGCCAGGCGGCTTCTCAACTAACACATGCTTCCCCATGCCCAGCGCCGCCAGGGCGATTTCTGTCGTATACCCATTCGGGGTGGATACAATCACCGCATCAATGGAGGTGTCTTCAATCACCTGCTTCCAGCCCTCGACTGATCGACACTCATATCGTTCGGCAAGCTGCGCACAGCGGTTAAAACTCACGTCCGCCACCATAGCGAGGCATGTGCGTGGATGTTGACTTGCTTCTTTTGCCCGACGGGTTCCAATCAACCCGCACCCTATGAGGGCGATTTGAAGTGACTTGATCATGGCTACTGCCAATTCAACCCACGGTCCTTGGGAACAATTCGACGGAGGGTGAAAATGTCCAATTGCTCCAGCTCCTTCAGATATTTCGGCCATGCGTCCCAACCGTCGTAGGGCGCAGCCACGAACTTGCCGGAAATACCTCGGGCCTTGTCGCTAACCAGGAATGCCGCTGCTGCAGCCCCCACGGTCGCAGGGACACCGCCGGACTCGATCTGGCGCTGCGTCATTTCAAGGAAGTATTTACCGGCCCGTTCGCCTGCCGCGAGTGTTTCTTGATGAAGACGAGTGATCACGAACCCGGGCGCCACACAGTTGACCTCGATATTGAAAGGTCTCATCTCCTGAGCCAATGTCTCCGTAAGGCGCACCACACCCACTTTTCCACAGGCATAAGCGGTGTAGTTCGGAAACGGCGAAGCGGCCCCGCCGCCCGAAAATAGGACAATCCGCCCGCCGCCACGGGCCTTCATCGTCTGGCAGGCCTGCCGAGCGACGAGAAAGCTCCCAAACAGATTGACCCGAATCGCCTCGAACCAGGCGGCCGGATTGATCTCTGTAATAGGCCCGATCGGACCATATATGCCGGCGCAGTGGATGACCCCGTCCAGACCGCCGAATCTCGCAACGACCTCCTGGAAAACGGCATCAACTTGATCCTGGTCGGTCACATTGGCCACTCTAGAAACAATGCCTGAAAAACCCTTCTTTTGGAGATCTTCCCGCGCTTGGGTCAATGGTCCCTCTGTTCTGGCACAAATCATCACTTGCGCGCCGGCTTCTAGACACGCCTCCGCACATGCCAAGCCGACTCCGCCACTTCCCCCCGTGACCACTACCCTTTTACCTGTCAGATCGACCTTTCTTTCCATACGTGACTCCGCTCCCCTAAGCCCGGCCGATCGTGAGCAGCCGAAACCCTAGCTGTTCCAGCTCAGAACGGCGCAACCTGAGCATATTCTTTGTATCAAAAAGAATCGGTTGGGCCATTGCAGCCTTGATCCGGCCGTAGTCGAGGCTCAGGAATTCCGGCCATTCCGTTAACAACACGAGAAGGTCGGCGCCATGCGCGGCCTCATACGGGGAGTCGCAGACAGCAAGGCCAGAGGATAAGGGGACTTCCTTCCAATCAGCCTTAGGATCAAATGCGCGGACAGACGCTCCTCTCTTCCTCAGGTCCGCCGCCACCTCCAGCGGAAGACTCCTGCGAAGGGTGCTGGTCCCCGGCTTGTAAGTCACTCCGAACAGGGCGATCATCCTTCCTTCCACTGACCCCAGGGCCTGTTCACACCGGCCTCTCACCACGTTGATCCGGGCTTTGTTATATCGCCAGATCTCCCCGAATATCGGGGAGACCCCTCCCGCCTTTTCGAGATTGAGTTCCTCCAGAACCCGGAGATCCCGTCCCAGGGTACCGCCTGAGAAACCAATCCCGGGTGTTAAATACGCTTGTTTTCCAATGCGCGGATCGTGCCTCATTGCTGAGGCGACGTCATAAAAGTCGGCCCCCACAGTCGAACAGAGGTCAGCCCATTGATTGGCAAGCGTGATTGACGCGGCCAGAAACGAGTTGATGGCGTGCTTCGTCATTTCCGCGCTGGGAAGACTCATTTTCAGACTCACCGCCTCCATGGGGGCAAACAACTCCTCCACGGCGGCCGCGGCCTTTTCGCTATCCGCGCCGATCACGACGTGGCCTGGGTGAGTGTAGCAAGCCAGCGCTTCCCCTAACCGCAAATTTTCTGGGGAATAGACCAGCTCGATGGAGCGATCAACCTTTTGCAGGCGCGAACGCAGCACCCTTGCGGTTCCTAAAGGTAACTGCGCGCTGATGATCACAATCGTATGGGGATCCAGATAGGGACCCATCTGTTCAATCGTATCGTGGATGATTTTTAAATCAGAGGTATCATCATCCCGAACCGGTGTATCATACGCAACGAATACGAATCGGCACCCCGAAAGGGTCCGGAAGTCAGTTGAAAAGGAGACCTTGCCACCATCGACGGCCGACCGAATGGATTCCGACAGCCCTGGCTCAAAGATCGGCGGATGACCCGTTCGCAGTGCCCTGACTACATGTTCATCCAGATCTATCGCCCGGACAAAATAACCTTGATTTGCCCAACATGCCACGACTGTGCAGCCGAGGTGCCAGAGACCGACGACCCCGATCTGGCTCTGTGGTTCTCCGCTTACAGCCATCCCACTCTCCCGTCAGAGACGACCTTCCTCGGATGATATTGCATTACCATGGCGCTCCCGATATTCGCCACCACCTTGCTCCCTTCGTGCTCGATCGTATAATGGAGTCGCGGCATACCTTGAGAGAGCATGAACTGCTCTAAACGCTTGTGATTCTTGGGACAGTAAAGCATGATAAATCCGCCGCCGCCAGCGCCGATAATCTTCCCACCCAGTACGTTGTGACTCGCTCGCACCTCATCGTATAACCGATCTATCGAGGTCAGGCTGATCTTGGGCGACATCTCCTTCTTGTTCTGCCAGTGCTCATCGAGCATCCGTCCCCATGCATCAAAGTCCTCATCTTCAATCGCCGCTAAAATCCGATATCCCAGCTCCTTGATGCGGTGAAGACGCTCGGCCACTTGTAGGTGACCTGGATTCTCTCTAGACTGCATTGCCGCATTTTGATCAGCAAGTATTTCAAGGGTGTTGCGTCGTATCCCTGTGTAATAGATATGCGTGTTGGCGACGATCGCAGCAATCGAGCTGCTTCCCAACTCGACAGTGCGGACCTTGACGTGGCCATCCGTCCCGATCTCTAACACAGTCAGGCCACCATAAGCAGCCATATACTGGTCTTGCTTGCCGATCCCCTTTCCAAGCACATTGAGCTCGATATGACAGGCTTCCTCAGCCAACGTTTGCAGGGGCACATAATCACGGCGGTAGTGGTGCAATGCATTCAGCAAACCAACTAAGTAACAGCTTGATGATCCTACCCCTGTGCCGGCCGACAGATCGGCCATGGAAGAGATCTCAATCTTTTCTTCAATCCCGTGAAAACGGAGTGCCTCCCTGGCAAGCTCGTGTTTTAACCCACTGACATGGTCCAACGTTTCGCTTCGGGCGGCGTAATGGACCCGAATCTTGTTATCCACTGCCGGGGGATTGACCATGACGTACATATACTTATCGATCCCCATGCCAAAGATAAAGCCACCATATTTCTCATAATAAGACGGCAAGTCCGTCCCTCCCCCGCCCAATGTTATCCGGAATGGCGTCCTTGTTACGATCATGATAGTTTCACCTCCCCTTTATGGATCAGATCCATTGCATTCTGAAGGCTTTCTGGCGTATCGATCCCCAAGCAGTAGCCCGAGATCATATGACCGTAAATCATCTTACCTGCAGCCAATAGACAGGGGAAAAGATCCCGACCAAAGTCGTAATACTGGGAAGGCGGGATTTCCTCAACTACTTCGGGCTCCAGAAGATAGACTCCCGCATTGACCCATGGCAAGGACCCGTCATTTATCCCTTCGTGGAAGGCCAGGACACGTCCATCCCGGGCCAGTTTCACCTGTCCACCCGCTATCCCTGTATGAGGATAGGTCCGGCGGTCAAAAAGGCCTATTGAGACAAGAGACCTTCGTTCGCGGTGGAAATTGAGAAAGGCATCAAGATCGATGCTGTAAAGGTTATCGCCGTAGACAACAAGAAAGGTATTTGTCCACTCGGAGGAGAGGTTCCTCACCGCGCCGGCCGTTCCCAAGATCTCCGGTTCACGCATATAGCGTATACTGAGCCCAAACCGTGATCCATCCCCGATGGCAGTGCGGATCTCTTCCGGTCGAAAGTGGAGATTGATCCAGATCTCTCTCAAGCCATGTTGCGCCAGCCAACGCAGATTCCGACCCAGGATCGTTTCTCCTACGATCCGGATCAATGGCTTAGGATGTCCTTCTGACACAGCGGCAATTCGGGTGCTCTTTCCAGCCGCAAGCACAAGGGCTTTTAGTTTTAACACGGAATGCCCATTCTCTGGTAGTAATCCACGAATCCGCGCAGTCCGTCTTCAAGGCTTACCTTTGGCTGCCACCCCAACGTGCGGGCAGCCGAGATGTCTGCCAAGGTTTCCTGGGCTTCACCCGGCAAATCCGGTCTGTAAATAGGTTGGATGTCTGTTTTCAGGATCGCCGCTACGAAGTCGTAGACTTCCCTCACCGAATAGTTCACCCCGCTTCCCAGGTTAAATGTCCGACCATCTGTGGACGGGTCGGTGAGGCACAGGAGGTGAAATGCATTAACATCATCAATGTGAATAAAGTCGCGGCGTTTTTCCCCATTGCCGTAGATGACAGGTGGCTCACCACGCAACAACTTCATGATAAAGGCACTCATGACCGGCGGGATGGTCCTTCTATAATCCTGGCGAGGGCCATAGACACAAAAGTAGCGAAGCGCTGTGATCCGAAGGCCACTGAAACGATGGTAAGCACCGGCAAAAGCCATGCTTGCAAATTTACTGACCGCATAGAAACTTTCAGGATGAAGATCTCCTTCCGGAGTTGGAAGAAGCTTGGACCCTTCGTATAGGGCGGAAGACTCTGCATAAATCACCTTCTGTGCCCTTGCGCGGCACGCCGCCTCAAAGAGATTGACCGTTCCAACCACATTGACTGAAGCCGTTTCCACAGGATCGGTCTGGCAATCGGCGATGCAGTTCTTGGCCGCAAGATGGAAAACGACATCCCCTTCGTGTATCAACTCGTAAATCTCGGGTGAGCGAATATCAACCTGATAAAACTCTGTCCCTTGAGGAATCTGTTCCCGGACGCCATAGCTCAGATTGTCTATCCCAATGATGGTGTAACCCTTCGATAACAATTGATCGGCCAGATTACTTCCGATGAAGCCGGCAACCCCGGTGATAATCACCCGCGGCTTCACCTGCTTACCCTAACGGCTTGGAGCAATCTCTTATCCAAAGCCTTCCTCATAACCTCAGGGCTTGACCCGCTACACCCTATAGAAAATAAAAACCCTCTTTTGCAGCTTCCATTTTGCAACCGGCGAACTCGAGGAATAAGCATTCTGCTGTCCCCGGGTAGAATAGGCTGTCTTTCCATTCCGGTATCCCCACTCCTCGACAAAATGAAAGCGCTAGACTAAGGAAATATCGGCGAGATCCATCTCGACCGCTGCGGCCTGCTGGATAAGATGGATCGCGATAACGACACGGTTCCGCCCGTCTTTTCTTGAGAGAACCCCCTCGACTCCTTCGAGCGGACCCCGGTTGATCCTCACCCGCATCCCTTCTTGAAGATAAGAAAAGGGGTCATAAGGGAACATCGTGGTCACTAATCTCTGGACAGCCTCGATTTCGTGATCTGGAATCGGCTCGGGCCGCCCAGCACCTCCGATGACCTGTACCACACCCGGGGCTCTCAAAATAGAAAGATGATCTTTCCAGGCAAAACGCGCAAAGCAATAACCCGGAAAGAGGGGGTCGTCCACCTCTTTTTTCCGGTCTTTCCATTGGTTCAACCGTCTGACCAAGGGGAGGAACGGATCGAATCCTTGTCCAGCAAGGTGGTTTCTGACATACTTCTCATGGCGTGATCTTGTCCTGAGGGCGTACCAGCGGGGATCAAGAAGGGGTGTGACTTCCCTATTCAGAGATAGCTCCGCCCTTTCACTTACAGTGGTCAATTGATATAACCCCTTCTTCCCTTCCTGATAGGGGCTTTCTTTCTAGGAAGGTATGTCTACAACAATAGGTGATGCTTCTTCTCATCAAAAAAATAGGCCTTATTTTTTTTGAGAAGATTCCATGCTGGTAAGGAATAGCGTTCCCACTGCCTTGGATGATGAAGGTCGGTTCCAATAAAATGGTATCCCTGCTGTTTCAATAGGGCGTCAGCTGTTTCTGCCGCCCTGGATCCATATTGTCCAACCACCGAGCCGAGATCCATTTGTAACAGTGCCCCCTGTCGGATCCATTCTTTTAATAGGACAGGTGTTTTTTCTTTTTGAATATAGTCATACCGCTCGACATGAGCGATGATCGGTTGCCAATGTTGGCGCTGGCAAACGAGAAACAGGTCATGCACATTAAGAGGAGGGTTCAATGTCGGGAATTCCACTAAAATCCACCGCCGTTGTTTGCCAATCATAAGCAGGTCGAAAGGGTTGTTGATTATCTTGCTAATCAGGTGTTCATCCAGATAGTACTCGGCGCCCAAGTCTAAACTAAAATCTGGGAAATATTGCTTGACTAAATCAGAGAACTCTTTGAATCGGCAACGTAACCCTTCTTCGGTGTTATCAAACACTTCAGGGTAGATATGCGGCGTGGTCACTGCACCCGCATAGCCCAGCTTGATCAGGCCTTCAATCAATTGAAGCCCATCCTCCGGGTTTCGCACGCCGTCGTCCACGCCGGGCAGTAAATGGCTGTGCAGATCGTATTTGATCGTTTCGGCTGTAAATAGATCGGGCGTGAAAGTCGTTGACATCGTTTGCGCCTACTTTTTAAAGACGGGACCCCACTTCCCTCTTAACTGCTGTAAGATATTTTTCAGGGACCGACCTTTGTGGCCTCCGTTGCCGTTGGCGTGACCGTTTCCATACCCATAACCGTTGTCGTACCCATAGCTATAACCATACCCATATCTGTCACCCCCCGGCTCACTGACCGCAACGACCAGACCAAGATTGCGATTGATCAGAGTCAAATCGTTTACATGCCGACTGAGAACACTGCGATCGGTGTAACCGATCCGCATGGCCACCAACACCCGGTCGACTTTGGCGGCCAGAATCGCCGCGCTGGTGATCAGCGGGTAAGGTGTTGAATCGATCAGGGTAAATGTATAACGCCCTTGTGCATCGTCTAATAATTCTTGCATCGCTTTTGTTTCGATCAGTTCCACCGGTGTTGGCGGGATTGGTCCAGCACAGATGACATCGATTTGCTTTCCATCGCCTATCGTCACCGGTCGAATGATATCGACCAAAGCGGCCTCGCCGTTCAGGTAATTCGATAACCCGGGTGATGGGAGAAGACCAAAAACGCTGTGCAGCGACGGCCGATGCAAATCTGCATCGATGAGTAAAACGCGCTCAACACGCTCGGACTTAATTAAGGTGGCGGCCAGATTGGCGATGGTGGAAGTTTTGCCGTCTCCCGGCAGTGGGCTGGTCACTAAGATCGTTTGGTGCCTTTTACCGGCCATCGCGCGCAGTAAATTGGTCCGTAGTAAACGAATCGACTCGGAGTAGCGGCTCTGCGGCTGTTGTTCGAGCACGGCCGGCGTGCCTCGCTCCGGAGTTGGTTGGCGATGAGGAATCAGGGCAAAAATCGGATGCGAAAAATAGTTCTCGACCTCTTCGAGATTGGTAAACCAGCGCACCCGCCAGGCGGGGATGAGTACCGCCCCCGCCGCAATAAACAACCCGATCACGGCTACCAACAGCATCGTTGAGGCGACATTGGGCGCGCTCTCTCTCAAGGGTAAGCGCGCCTCATCGACCACTCGAATGCTCGACAAGGTGCTCGCTTCCGCTATTTTGGCCTTTTGTTTTTCCTGTAACAGGAAAAGGAAGAGCTCTTCATAGACCTTGGTTGAGCGAAGATATTCTGTTAAAGATTTTGACTCTTCGGGCAAGCTTTCAAATTTATTCTTATATTCCCTCACCGTTTTGGCGAGCTGTTGTTCATGGAGGCGTACCCTGTCCAAATAATTCTGAATGGCCGATTTCAGTTCTGACAGCAAGGCCTTCTGCTCCGCCCTGAGAAGCTTGAGGGGGGGATAGTCTTGCTGGAACTGGCTCTGTAGGGTTCCGATCTGTGTGGCGATATCCGCCAACTTTGCTCCCATATTTTGGATGAGGAGGTCCTGAGCATACGGCAGCAAATACTGATCGGGTTGTCCTCCCTTCAGGCTTTCAACCAACCTTTCAAGTTCAAACAATTTTAATTGTTCGTTTCTTAACTGCACTTCATAATCAATCAGCCGCTTTAAATCGGCCTGGACTTGAGGCTCCAAGCTCACCAAGCCTGATTCTCTTTGGAATTGGCTCAGCACTGTCCCTGATTTTTCTAATTCGGCGCGCATCTCTGCTTGCTGAATGTCGACAAACTCGAGCATCGCCCGCGAAACCGAGGTGGCCCACATTCTATTCTGCGCAATGAACTCCTGGAGGAGCGCTTCGACAAACGATTGAGAGATATAGGGAGAATCGCTCCGATAAGTCACATAGATTAAATTATTTTTCTGGGTTCCCTTTCCCCCTGCCTTGACTAAAACTGCATCTCGAAAATGGTGAACGATTAATTCTGGCGGGCTGATTCTGATTTTAAATTCGCTCCCCTTTTTAATTTCTTCTTCACCATCGTAGGTCACAACAAAAGAGGCCTCTTTCCGACGGACTGGTTGGCCCAACAAGCTTGGAGAGGCAGGGCCCTCCGGGTCAACCAATTCAAAAGATTGGCTATCAATGAATCGAATAAGATAGATCACCGGCGCATAGACACCGGGGCTCGTTTCACTCTGCTTGACCTTTAATCCCTGATCATACATGCGAGGATCACGGCCTGCCCGGCGCCATTGCCAGAACGAGGGATGTTTGACCAGATAATCTGGATCGCCTTCAATCTGCGCATTAAAACCAAGCTTCGTAATCAACCGTATTACCAAGTCGGTCCCTTGGAGTAGCTCTTTTTGTGATTCTATATCTGAACCGCTCCCAATTTCGGGAATAAAATCAGACAGGGTCCCGAACTGGCTAGAACCACCCTTAGAATCGGAAATATAGAGCGTTCCTGAGCTGACGAATTCCGGTTTTTTATTCATGACCCAGATAACGGTTACCGAAACGATCGAAACCCAGATGAGAAACACCCTTTTCCAATGCTGTAGAAGCGGTTGAATAAGTCGATGGAGATTAACGCCATCCTCTTGTTGAATGGGCTGGCTAATACCGCTATCTAGCATAAAATACCCCCAGGACAGCTACTCTGATAGAAACTTAATTTGCACAAACGGATTCAATAACGCGCCGATCGTCTGCAAGGTCGGCAATATTTCGTTGAGCGCCTGGTTCCAATCCCCCAGGCCGCTCCGAGGGACATAGACGATATCCCCCGCGACCAGGCTAAACGGAATCGCCTCCCCCCCCAGCATTTTTTCCATATCGAGGGTGATGAGTTCCCCGCGTGTGGTCGAGAGCGATCGGATAATTCGAATATGCCGTTCTTCATACCCGAGGTCCTCCAACCCCCCGGCGACGGCAATCGCCTGGACCAAGGAGAGTTGGCTGTGGGAGAGGGGAACCGCGCCCGGCTTTTTTACCGCGCCCAGGACAAACACATTTTGCAGCTTATTATCAGGGACAAAAATGATATCGCCGGGGTGCAACCAGATATTCTGCGTGACGGCCCCGGCATGCAATAAGTCGTAAATATCGACGTTCAGAATCCTATTGTTGCGAACAAGCCGGGCCCCCCGCAAATCGGCGCTGTTGTCGAGGCCGTTTCCCAGCGCGATCCCTTGAAGTAAATTGACCGGTCGATCCAGATAAACAACGCCGGGATTCTTAAATTGTCCGATCAAGTAAAGGGGTTGGCTTCTGTAATCTGAAACTTCCACGACCACCCACGGGTTTTTAATAAAAGGGCGATAGGCCTCTTCAAGCCTCTCCCTGACCTGTTCAATCGTCG
>ORMF010168315.1_pt1 | contig 12966 bp, 11 predicted proteins | sample 1779871 | NCBI WGS metagenome assembly ORMF01 (sample SAMEA104232316, study PRJEB22302) | groundwater metagenome | biome: forest; feature: aquifer; material: groundwater | place: USA | collected 2011-08-07 | depth 5.4 m | reverse complement strand
CGCTGCGGGTCATTCGCTCGGCGGCGCTGGCCACCCGAGAGATGACCTACGTGGACGCGGCGCGCGCCATCGGATGCCCGGCCTGGCGCATCATGCTCCTGCACATCGCACCGGCCTGCATCGCGCCGTACATCGTGCTGCTGTCCATCAGCGTGGGCGGGGCCATCGTGGCCGAGGCGTCGCTTGGCTTCCTGGGGCTGGGCGTGCAGCCACCGACGCCGACCTGGGGGCAGATCTTGACCCGCGCCCAGCAGACCTTCCGTCAGAACCCGTGGGTGGCCATCTGCCCCGGACTCGCCATCAGCCTCACCGTGTTCGCCTGCAACCTGCTGGGCGATGCGGTGCGCGACCACCTGGATCCCCGATTGCGGGGCCGCTAACCCGCCGCGGGGCCGGCCACCACTACACCCCACACCCACAAGGAGTCCCCATGGCCTACAAGGAAGCCACCGCCCGTTTTCAGGAGCTGATTCACCGCCAGGGCGAGGTGCTGGCGGTGATGCACCCGCCCTCGGCAGCGCACGCCCGCACCATGGAGGCCGCAGGCACCGAGTGTGCCTTCGTGGGCACCAGCGGCGTGGTGGGCGCCTACACCGGCATGTCGGACGTGGGCGCTGCCACCCTCACGGAGTGCGTGACCATCGCCGGGTGGATCGCCCGCAGCGTCAACATGCCCATCATGATGGACGGCGACACCGGTCACGGCGGCATCATGGCGGTGCGGCGCGCCATCCGCGAGTGCATCGCGGCGGGCATCGCCGGCGTGCGCATCGACGACCAACCGATCGAGGGCAAGCGGGCCACCCAGAGCGCCGGCATCGAGGTGGTGTCGCTCGACCAGGCCATCGCCCGCTACCGGGCGGCGGTGGACATGAAGAACGAGTTGGACCCCAACTTTGTGGTGATGGCCCAGTGCTATACCCGCGACGCGGCCAACGGCGGGATGGACGAGTGCCTGCGGCGGCTGCAGGCCTACGAGCAGGAGGCGGGCGTGGACTGGGTGCAGTTCGAGTCGCCGCACAGCACCGAGGAACTGGAGAAGGCGCGCGCCGTTGTGAAAGGCCCGATGTCGTTCATGAAGGGCAAGCTGCCGCGCTACCTGACCTTCAAAGAGCACCTTGACCTTGGCTACACCATCGCCTGGCTCCCCAGCTTCACCCATCAGGTCACACACCAAGCGTTGTGGGAGTTTATGCAGGACTTCCAGCAACGCGACCTGGCGGCGTGGGCCGATTACCAGGAAGCGCACAAGGACAACCCTTACCGCCAGGTGCCGCACCCGCTGGATGAGACCCCGCGCAAGCAGCGCATCCTCGAGGAGCGCTACTACTCGCCTGAGGTGCTGCAGAAGTACGATGCCTCGCCCGGCGGCACCCCAGTCGCGCAGTAAGAGCCAGTGCTTGCCAGGTGTGCGCCGCAGGAGCGGCCGGTTCCACTGGCCTCCCCATGCCGGTGGCCCGTGCACTACCACACGATGGCTTTCTGCCCGGCCGCCGAGACAGCGACAAGGAGCAACCAGAACATGGCGCTAGTACACGACTTGGCCCGGCGCGTCCGCGAGTTCAACGTGAACAACGTGCCGCAGGCGGTGTTGGACGACGCCGCGCAGCGCGTCCTCGACTCGCTTGCCTGCGCGTACGGCGCCCAGGAGGAGGTGGCGGCGCTGGCCACGCTGCGGGCGGTCGAGTCGCTGGGCGGCCGGCCGGAGTGCACGGTCATCGGGCAACGGTGGCGCACCTCGGTTGGCAACGCGTCGCTGGCCAACGGCACATTGGTCCGTTGCCTCGACCTCAACGACCTCGGTATCGGCGCACGTCAGGCGGGCCATCCCAGCGACAACATCTCGGTCGCGCTGGCAATGGGGGAGCGGGTAAACGCCTCCGGCCGGGACGTGCTGGCCGCCATCGTACTGGGGTACGAGGTGTACGGCCGGGTGCCGCCACCCAACGAGGGCCCGGTGCCCGGGTGGGACAACACCACCAACTCCGCGATCGTGGCCTCCGCCATGTGTGGCTACCTGATGCGGCTGGACCCCGAGCTGCTGGCCAGCGGCATCGGCCTGAGTGCCGGCCAGTGCAACACGCTGTCGGTGACCCGCAACGGTGTGGCCGGCAAGTCCACGGCCAACGCCATGATCACGTACACCGCGATCATGCAGACGCTGATGGCCGCCGAAGGGGTCACCGGCCCCGGCCTGGCGCTGGAGGAATACGCCCGGATGGTACTGGGCGGCGCCGATATGACCGCGCTGACCCAGCCTCTGGACAAGGGCGACTTCCTGATGACGGGGGCCGGCATTAAGGCCCATCCAGCCATCGGTACCGGGCAGACCGCGGTGGAGGCCTCGCTGCAGGTGCGGGCGGGGCTCACCGACCCGCTGAACGAGGTGCAGCACATCGATGTACGCATGGCCGACGTGCCGTTCGTGCGCCACCAGGTGGAGAATGCCGAATTACGGCGCCCTGGCACCCGCGAAGCGGCCGACCACAGCTTCCCGTTCCTGGTGGCGGTCAGCATCCTGGACGGGCAGCTAACGCTCCGCCAGTTCGACAACCAGCGCTGGTTCGACCCCGCGGTGCTCACGCTCATCGACCGGATGTCGATCGCAGTCGACCCGTCGCTGAATCGGTACGCAGGCGTGGGCAGTTTCCCGTGCCGGGTGTCCATCACCACCAAGGACGGGCGGGAGCTGGTGGCGGAGGTGCCCTATCATCCCGGGCACATCAGAAACCGCATGGGCTGGCCGGGCATTCAGGACAAGTTCCACCGATGGACCGAACCGCACCTGTCCGAGAGCCGTCGCAACGCCATCATCGACGCCACGGTGAACCTGCACAAGGCGCCGAGCATACAGACGCTCATGTCACTGGTGGGCGAGAAGGCGTAATAGAACACCAGCCCGCCGCCGGTTGGCAATGGTGTTGGTCGAGACGCCCCGCTGGCGCTAGTTGAGCGGGCGGGCCGAGTTGCCCCGGGGACCGCGGCGCTGCACCATCACCCGCAGCAGGGTGGTGGTGGCGGCGGGGATAATGGCCACCAGGCTCTTGAGCGCCGATTCTTTGATTTCGTAAATGGACCCGCTGCTGGTGCCGATGACGGAGGCGGTGCGACGGCCCTCGCCCAGTAGCGCGATCTCGCCGAACACATCGCCGGCCTTCAACTCGGCAATACGGCGCACGCCACCCTTCACCCGGTCCCTCGCCACCACCTCCAGCGTGCCGCTGGCCACCACATACAGCGCGTCGGCATGATCGCCTTCGCGGAACACCTCGGAGCCGGTGTAGAAGTACTTGCGAGACACGCCGCCGGCGGCAGAGAGCTGGGTGAGCGCCTTCTCCAGCGCGCTCACTTCGGCGGTGTTGAACACCTGCGTCGCCAGCAGCACTTCGCCTGCCTCGCGCCCCAGGTCGCTCACCTCGTCGCCCGTCTTCTGTCTTGCGGCGGCGCCGCCCTCGCGTGCCGGGCGCCACTGCGAAGCGTGGTCGGTGGCGCCCTCCATCATCACTTCGATCCAGGCGCGGTTCACCAGAATGAACGGCGCATCGAAGTTGGACGTGGGGTCGGGGCGGAACATGATGTGGGCGTCGGTCACCGCCATGAAAGGCAGCGACGACTCGACCACATACTGGACGAGGTCGCCGCCGGGCGGCAGATGCAGTACGCCCTTGACGGTGTAGGGACCGGCTTCGAGCACCGTCTCCTTCACGTCGCGCTCCGCGTGAGCGGCCACGCTGTCGGGCCGGACGGCGTCGCTATCCTCGCCAGCCAGCGACACGACGATGGCGTTGCCGCGACGGAGCATAACGGAGGCGGCGCCCATCTCGTCGGTCTCGTCGCTGAACAGCGAGCGCACGCCCACCTGCTGCAGGGTCACGAACTCGGCGTCCGGCAGGTTCAGCGCGTCGGAAACCCGCGCGTGGGGGGTTTGGAACTTGCCCCGCACCCGCGTATTGCTGGTGTAAATAACGCAGTCCAGCAGATTCACCTCTGCCAGAGCCAGCATCCCATCCTCAGCCATAGGCCACCTCGCTAGGTCAACACTTCCGGTCTCAGTCAGGCGTCATCAACCGCTTCATGCTAGCACGACACGTCGCAACGCGACAATAACGCGCTGCACCGCTACGCCAACAGCACGCCGACGCCCAGCGCCCGGCACAGCCCGTCCAGCGCCGTCACCCACGCCAGGGCGGAGCGCTCGCCGCCATCACCGGCGCGGCGCCCGCTCCCGTCATCGGCACGTAGCACCGCGATCACAGCGTTTTGCGCCCGCCACAGGTCGGCGCGGGCCGGCACGCCGGGCGCGGTGGCCACGGCCACGGCCGCCGCCAGCCTGCGCAACGCCGTCAGTTCATGGGGCTCCCGCTCGAATGCGGCAGCCAGCCGGTCGGCGGTCTTGGTGAAGCGGTAGCCCAGGCCGTCGGCGTCCCACGCCACACCCCAGCGGGCCGCGGCCGCGAGGATGCTGCGGATTGCAGCCGCATCGACCTCATCGCAATCGAGCGCCGCCTGCAGTTCGGCCCGCAGCGCCTCACCGACCCAACCGGCCCACCCCTTCGGCAGTGTGCGCTCCACGCTGGTCAGCACCCGCGATGCCGGCACATAGTCGGGGTACACCGCACTCATGGCGGCGGCCTGCGCCAGCCCGGCGCGGTGCGCTTGGGCCCGCAAAGCCTGCCGCTGCGCGTCAGGGAACAAGGCCGGTTGGCCGTAGCTCTCGCCTCGCATCAGATCGGCCACTGCATCGTTCGAGTCGCTGAGCCTGTCGGTGTCGCTCGCCTGCACCCAGCACTGCACACCGTGGTGGCCGGTACGCGCAACCACGCTGAACCAGGCCGATTCTAACGTCGTCAGGTCCCGTACCCCCACTTTGCACTGCCAGTCTGCACCGATGGTGGACGCGCCGGGCAAGACGGCGAACTTGGGCGTTTCGTCGGGTCGCAGGCCCGCAGGGAAGAGGTCATCCGGACCCGGATCAGCACTGTTGTGGGCCATCCACCGGCTGACCGCGAAGTGTGCCGCCACCCGCAGCAGGTCGACGCGCGCCCCGTCGGCCGCCCGCTGGTAGACCGCGGCGCCGTTGCCGATGTCGGGCAGGTTGCTGGCGGCTTCGGACAGGCGGGCGAGCAGCGCTGCCTCGCGGTCGCGGCCGTCGAGCCGGCGGGCCAGCTCGGCGACCCGGGCGGCGTACAGCAGCACCTGCGCCGCCTCCAGCCCGCCGATGTCGTCGAAGAACCAGCCGCAACTGGTGAACATCAACAGGGTGTGGCGCTGCATCTCCAGCAATTGCAGCGCCTGGGTCACCTGCTCGGCGCTCAGTCCCGGGGTCCCGTACTGCGCAAAGAAGGCGTCGCGGGCCGTTTCCGAGCGGTCGAGCACCAGCGCGATGTACCCGTCGCGGGCGGCCCAAGGGCTGGCGAACAGCGGCTGGGCCTGCTGCTCGAACAGTTCCTCCACGTCGTCGCGCAGCGCGTCGAGGGCGTCGCGCAGCGGCATGCGCCAGGCCTGCCGCCAGCCGGGGTGCGCGCCGGTACTGCAGCCGCAATCGCTGCGCCAGCGCTCCACGCCGTGGGCGCAGCTCCACGAGGTGTTCTCCGCAATCTCTACCTCGAACTCGGGCGGGAAGCGCTCCAGGAACTCGCCGTAGTTGGTCAGCGTGATGTCGTCGCCGCCAGCCGCGTCCCACTCGTTGAGCGCGTGGCTGAGGGCCATGTCGCCGAAGCGATGGTGGTGGCCGTAGCTCTCGCCGTCGGTAGCGATGTGCACCAGTTGCGCGCCATCGCGCCCATCGAAGCCACCGTTCAGCCGCGCCGCAAAGCCGTCGCCCGACCGCAGCAGCCCCTCGAACGCCACCGACTGGGCGATGGAGCCGTCGTAGAAGAACAGCGCGATGGAGCGGCCCGAGGGTAGCCGTTGCAAATACGGCCGCCGTGTGTCCAGGCTCGCAGCCGTCACGTCCTGCCAGTTGCCGCCTGCCAGCGGGCGCACCCGCGCCGCCTGGTGCGGGGCCAATACCGTGAAGCGAATGCCGTGCTGGGCCAGTATGTCCAGCGTCTCCAAGTCCACCGCGGTCTCGGGCAGCCACATGCCTTCGGGCTGGCGGCCGAAGCGGGCGGCGAAGTCGGCGATGCCCCATTGCACCTGCGTCACCTTATCGCGCTGGTTGGCCAGCGGCAGTATCAGGTGGTTGTAGGCCTGCGCCAGCGCGGAGCCGTGGCCGGAGTAGCGGAGGGCGCTGTCGCGGTCCGCCCACAGAATGGCCGCGTACGTGTCGGGGGCCTGCTGCTGCAGCCACGACAGCAGCGTGGGCCCCATGTTAAAGCTGATGCGGCTGTAGGTATTGACGGTGCGGACAATGCGGCCACGGTCGTCGAGGATGCGCGACGCCGTGTTGGCGGCGTAGCACTCGGCGGTGACGCGCTCATTCCAGTCGTGGAACGGGTAGGCGGAGTCCTCGGTGTCCACCGTCTCCAGCCAGGGGTTTTCCCGCGGCGGCTGGTAGAAGTGCCCGTGGATGCAGAGGTAGCGCTGGCCCACAGGCGTCCGCTAGCTGAAGCTGACCTTCACCTCGGCCTGAGCCTCGGCCGGTGCTTCGAAGAATTCTGCGGGCTGGAACCCGCTGATACGGGCCACGAACACATTCGGCACCACGGCGATGGCGCCGTTGTAGGAGAGCACGCGCGCGTTGTAGTAGTTACGGGCGTAAGAGATCTTGTCCTCGGTATCGGCCAGTTGCTGCTGCAGGTCCAGGAAGTTCTGGTTGGCCTTCAGGTCGGGGTAGGCCTCGGCCACGGCAAACAGGCTGCGCAGGGTTTGCATCACCATGTTGTTGGCTTCGGCCGATGCCGCGGGCCCCTGGGCGTTCTGAAGGGCGGCGCGGGCGTTGGTCACGTTCTCAAAGGTGGTGCGCTCGTGGCCGGCGTAGCCCTTCACCGTTTCCACCAGGTTCGGGATGAGACTGCTGCGCCGTTGCAACTGCACCTCGATGCCCGACCACCCCTCCTTCACCTGCAGCCGGGTCTGCACCAGGCTGTTGTAGGTGGCAAAACCCCATAGCAGAATCACCACCAGCACCGCACCGGCAATCATCAGTTCCACGTGCGCACCCCTTCCGGTCTGTTCACAGGCCGTACCCGCATATTACCAGCTTCCGCCGCCACCGCCACCGCCGCCACCGCCCGACGACCCTCCGCCGCCGAAGCCGCTGCTGCCGGAACCCCCCGGCGTGCTGGTGATAGCGGCGCCGAGTTGGTCGCTGAAGGCCGACATCTGGTTGCTGAAGTTGGCGAAGCCGCCGTAGCCGGCGCCCACGTACCACCCGCCCATCGCATGCGAGGGCTCGACGCCCAGCACCGCCAGGGCCGCCGCCCACTTGTGTACGCAGTTGAACACCATGGCGTAGGGCAGGTACTTGGCGAAGATGTTGGTCTGCTCGTTGAACTGCTGGCGGTGCGTCTCGGCCGTCACCAGATACTCGCGAAAGCCCAGGCTGCGCCGCAACAGCTCGCTGCCCATGGCCGTGCGCCGCGGCATCACCGACGCCAGCGGTAGCAGCGCCAGGCCCGCGCCCACCACCGGCACAAACACCAGGCCCGCGCCCATCTCCTTCCCGGCGCCCCAGGCCAGCAGGCCGCCCAGCACCATGGCGCCAAGGCCAATGCCCCGCCACTGGTTGCGCATGCCATCGGGGCTGGCCGGGAACCACTGGTCTTGCTGCACCTGCCGGTACAACAGGTCTTTGGTGGCGGCAACCGCACTATAGAATGTGTTCCGGAGCGACGAGAGCGTGACGATGGTGGACGTGGCGAACAGATCGCTGTACAGCTTGCGCTCGTACGCCTTGGTCGAGGTACGCTCCGCCTCCACAGCATCCAGCTTCACGAAACGCCAGTCGGTAGTGGACCCCAGCCCGAAGATCACCCCTTCGGTCTTGTACTCCTCGATGCGCAGGAACCCCCGCGCCGCTAGGTCGATGATGGTGGCGCTGACGTCGAGGGTGTCGGCGCCCTCGTCCAGCAGCACGCCAATCTCGGCCGGCCGCAGCCCCTCGGGCGGCGCGTATTCCACCACCACCGCCTGGTGCTTGAACAGCGGCGCCGTCTGCTCCTCGGGGTTACGGGTCAGGTAATACACCGAGGTGTAGGCCTTGTCGCGGCCGTAGGTCCACCAGGCCCACCACAGGCCGGCCACCGCGATCAGCGCGGTGAACGCGGCGCCCGCCAGCGTCATGGGCGTGACCGCGAACATGCCGAACCCCTCTCGCGGTCTGGTGCGCAGGATCGGCGCCGGGTCGCTGACGACGCCCTTGGGGAAGCCGGCCACCACCGTGAACCCCTCGCCGGCGGGCAGCAGCCGCGTCGACGCGAACTGGGCCGACGCCCCACCGGCCTCGGCGGCGCATGCCTCTTTGGACCCGGTTGGGCCCTGGAAGCAGGCCACCTGCTGTATGCCGCCCGAGGGCAGGGTCACCTTCAGCAGGCCGCGCTCGATGGCCACCGGCCACTCGTTGCCGCTGGCGTTCCAGAACAGCTCGTCGTGGTCGGCAAAGCCGTTCAGCGCCCCCCGTACGGTGTACGCGATGACGTAGGTCTGGGCACCGGTGATCGTGACGTTGGGGTCGCCGATCTTGATGCGGACGAAGGTGTCGGTGTTGGTGACGCTGTACTGGTGGCCGTGCCCGTCGCCATTCGTCACCGACTTCACGCTCAGGTCATAGAACCGTGTCTGGTCACCCTGGTACTCGTAGGCAATGGGGATGTCGCGGAAAATGCCATGCTTCGCGAGGCCCTGGAAGTCCACGTCCAGGCGCTCGGTCACCGTCATCGACCCGTCCTTGTCGATGACCACCTGGGCGTCGAACACCTTGATGACCCAGCCCTCGTCGGCCGCGGCGGTGAGCGGCGCGACCGTAGCGGCAAGCAGGGCCGCCACGAACACCAGTTGCAGGCGGAGCAGAGCGGCGCAGTTCTTCCACGGCATAGCGCACACAGCCTAACGCCTCGGTCGGCGGCGGGCAATGGCCGCGAGCACCGCGCAGGCGCCGGGCCAAATTCTCCCCCCTGCCTAGGGGGGAGCTAGAGGGAGGCTAGACCCTTAGGGCGGAGACCGGCGTCGCCATTCACAACCTCTCGGATGCAAGCCCGGCTGGGCTTACCCTCCCCTAACCCCTCCCTAGGCAGGGAGGGGAAAGAGATCGCCCGCGCACCGCCCGTCGGCGCGCTAGAATGCCTAGCAGCAAGAGGCACACGGAAAGGCACACCACCATGCGAGGCAACCCGGTACGGGCGGCCGTCAACCGCGGCGAGGTCCAATTCGGCACCTGGATCAACATGTCACGCAACCCCTCCATCCTCAGCCTGCTGAAGGCGGCGAGGCTCAACTTCGCCCGGGTGGATATGGAACACTCGTCGCCCTCCATGGAGACCATCGCGGACATGGCGGTGCTCGCGCGCGCGCTGGACTTCCCCATCGTGGTGCGCCCGCCCGCCGCCAACCGCGAATGGATCACGCGTCTGCTCGACGCCGGGGTGTGGAACATCCACTGCCCACAGGTGGATACCGCAGGTCAGGCCGCCGAGATCGTGCAGGCCTCGCGCTACGCTCCCATGGGCTCGCGCGGCATGTTGGGGCGCGGCCCCGGCACCGACTTCGAGGCCGGCGGCATGACGCCCGAGCGGCTGCAGTTCGCCAACGAGCAGGTGTTCATCACCGTGATGCTCGAAGCCGGCAGCGCGTTCGACCACCTGGACGCCATCGCCGCGATGCCGGGCATCGACGCCCTGACCATTGGCCCCACCGACCTGGCGCAGGACCTGGGGGTGTACGGCACGCCGGACATGGGCAAGGTGCTCGACGAGCACCGCCACCGGGTGCTGGCCGCCGCCAAGAAGCACGGCAAAACCTGCGCCATGCTGGCCGGCAGCGCCGAGGAGGCCAAGTACTGGCGGGACGCCGGCGCGCTACTGCTGGGCTACTCCAGCGACGTCGATGTGATGTTGGAGGGCTACCGGCGCGCCCTGGCGCAGATCAAGGCGTAGCGTGAGGACGTTCCGGAGGGGGAACGCCAGCCCCTGGGATCGCGGAGCGGTAGGACACGGCGCGGACTTGCTGACTGTTGCACCACGGGCTAAAGCCCGTGGCATCGCAGCCGGCACGCCTCAGGCTTCAGCCCGAGGTGTCACCGCCACGGTCGCGCTGGACCCGTCCCAACGAGCCGGAACGGGCGCCAAGATAGGGGAAACGGTGGCGAAACCGGACGAAACGCCTGCGCTTGACACTGGGGGTGTATACTGCGGAAACCACCCCCAAAAAGTCGGCTATCTTCCCGCGGCGTGCGATAGGCAAAGGCCACGAGCACGCCGATGAAGAAGGGACTCCGACGAAGGACCCTGCCTTGGACCTGTCCGTACCCCACGCGCAAGCGCGCCGGCTCATGTACCTGACCGAGTCCGACGCCACCGGCCGGCGCATCGCCCCGCACCAGTTCACCGCTCCCAAACAGATCGCCGACGAGTCGGACGCCATTGCGTTCGCCTGCAACAGCGATGAGCGGTTCACCGCGGCCCACGCCGAGGAGTCGGCCGACAGCGTCATCGCCCTGGTGGCCTCTGAAGCGTTCCGGGCAGCGCTGGACCGGTTGGGGCCCCGCGGCCTGCCCGCGCCGCTCGGCGTGGTGGTGGCCGCCATTTTTCAATGCCGCGTTGCCGAGCGCAAGGCGCCGAAGCACGCCGTGGCCCGCTAGCCGGCGGCCTCCCCACCGCAAACTCGCCCAAGCAAAAGGCGCTCGCCGGATGGTGAGCGCCTTTGTTGTTAGCTACGTGGAACCGCTAGTAGCGACGGCCGCCGCCGCCACCATTGCCGCCACCACCACCACCGCCACCGAAGCTGCCGCGGGAGCCGCCACGATCGCCACCGCCGCGCTCTTCGCGGGCCTTGGCCTCGTTCACGGCTATGGTGCGGCCGCCCAGTACGGTGCCGTTGAGGGTGCGGATGGCCTTCTTGGCATCCTCCTCATTCGGCATGTCCACGAACCCAAAGCCACGGGGCTGGTTCGAGTAGCGGTCGGTGACAATGTTCACCGAGGAGACGGCGCCGCAGGCCGCGAACACCTGCTCCAGCTCGGCCTCGGTGGTGGAATAGGGGATGCCCCCAACAAACAGACGCATGCGCGTTCCTTCACTGCATCCAACTGGGATACAACAGACTGCCCTTTCACCAAACAACACACCGGCCGATGGGGAAGGGAACATCGGAAGGCCCGCGCAACGGATGCGCTCGTGGGAGTACGTTACCACGAACAGCCGTTCGTTGCACGCGCGGACACGTGCCGTCGTATACTACCGCCGACGCCCGCCGGCCCAACCGGTAGGTGGCGCCGAGGGGGCCAACCTGGTCGATCTGCAGGGGCGCGGAGTACTGATCGCAGGGGCACGCCGGGTGGGGGCCGTGGTCGCGCACAGGCTCGCGCGCGAAGGCGCATCGCTGGCGCTCACCTACCGCAGCTCCCAGGGGGCCATGGAGCGACTGCGCGACGAGTTGGCGCTGCCCCCCGGCCGGGTGCTGCTGGTGCAGGGCGACCTGAGCCGCGAGGACGACGTGGCGCGGGTGGTGCAAACGGCCCGCGCCGGCCTGGGCGACCTGTTCGCCGTGGTCAACCTGGCGTCCGATTACGAGCGCACCCCGCTCGACACGCTGGACGGCGCCGCCTGGGACCGCAGCATGGCCACCGCCAAGGCCAGCTACCTGCTGGCCACCCACGCCGCCCGTGCCATGCAGGCCAACGCCGGGCCGGTGCGCGGCCACCTGGTGCTGTTCGGCGACTGGGCGGCCGGGCCCACGCCCTACCGTCACTACCTCCCTTATCTCACCGCGAAGGCGGCGGTGCAATTCATGGCCCGGGCCTTCGCCGCCGAACTGGCGCCCTCGGGCATTCTCTGCAACGCCGTGGCGCCCGGCCCCACCATCCGCCCGCCCGGCATCCCGCCCGCCGCGTGGCAGCGCGACGTGCTCGACCACACGCCGCTCGGCCGCGAGTCCTCGGCCGACGACATAGCGGAAGTCATCGTCACTCTACTAAGATCGGAGAGCATAACCGGTGAGGTCATCCGGGTGGACGCCGGCCGGCACGTGGCCGGTCCGGGGTGGCCAAGCTAGGGGGAACCGTGAGCCGCTTCAAAGTCACCAAGACCATCGACTTCTGCTACGGGCACCGCCTGCTGGACTACGACGGCAAGTGCGCCAACCTGCACGGCCACAACGGCCTGCTGGAGGTCGACGTGGAGTCGGACGGCCTGGACAGCCTGGGCATGGTGGTGGACTTCACCCGCATTCGCGATGTGGTGAAGACCTGGGTGGACGCCAACCTTGACCACAAGATGCTGCTGTGGCGCCGCGACCCGGTGGTGCCGGGCCTGCAGCAATTAAAGGAGCCGCTGTTCCTCATGGACGAGAACCCCACCGCCGAAAACATCTGTAAGCTGATCTTCCACGAGGCCTGCCGCCAGGGCCTAACGGTGACCGAGGTACGCCTTTGGGAGACGCCCACCGGCCGGGCAGCCTACCGCGGTGAGTGAGCCCCGCCGCATCGCCGTCCTCTGCAGCGGCGGCCTCGATAGCTGCATCCTGCTGGCCGATCTTGCCGAGCAGGCCGACGTCTACCCCATCTAGGGGCAGTTTGGGCTGGCGTGGGAGCCGCAGGAGATGGCGGCGCAGCGGGCGTTCGTGGCGGCCGTGCGCACCCCCGGCGTGCACGACGTGACGGTGCTGCAAACGCCGGTGGCCCCCATGTATGGCGAGCACTGGAGCATGACCGGCCGCGGCGTGCCGGGCGCCGACAGCGAGGACAGCGCCGTCTTCCTGCCCGGCCGCAACATCCTGCTGCTGGGCGCCGCCGCCGTGTGGTGCAGCACCCACGCCGTCCACCAGATCGCCATCGGGTCCCTGGGCGCCAACCCCTTCCCCGACGCATCG